>Ga0210401_10008623_pt1 | contig 10098 bp, 9 predicted proteins | sample IncBWH32MmetaG_FD_150866 | JGI IMG/M metagenome (GOLD analysis project Ga0210401, IMG submission 150866) | Forest soil microbial communities from Barre Woods Harvard Forest LTER site, Petersham, Massachusetts, United States - Inc-BW-H-32-M | ecosystem: Environmental > Terrestrial > Soil >... | reverse complement strand
GGCGCCGCGCTCGTTGTCGACGGCGGCGCCGGCGACGAAGCTGCGGTCCAGCTTCAGCACCCGCGCGGGCACCGTCGTCAGGTTGCTGAATGAGGAATAGCCGGTCCCGAAGTCATCAATCGCAAACAGAACGCCGGCCGCCGAAAGAACCCGCATCGCGTCGTTGGCCGCTTTGTCTCCCTGCAACAGAGTCGATTCCGTTACTTCGATCTCCAGGCCATGGCGCGGCATGTCCGCCAGCATCAGCGCGCCCTGCACCGTGCTGACGAAATGCGATCGGCGCATCTGGCCGATGGAAACGTTGACGGCGATGCGGGGGATGAAGACGTTTTCGCTGCGCCAGCGCCTGTGCTGAAGGCAGGCCTCCTTCAGCACCCAGGTGCCGATCGGATCGATCAGCCCGCTTTCCTCGGCGAACGGAATGAACACGTCGGGAGCCAGCAAGCCCTGAGTCGGATGCCGCCAACGCACCAGCGCCTCGACGGCAGACACGCGCCCGGTGCGCAAATCGACCACGGGCTGAAAGTGCAGAACGAACTCTCCTCGCTTGAGCGCCTGGCGCAAGTCGCCGTCCAGCGCACTGCGGCGCTGCGCTTCCAGGCTCATGTGCTCCTTGAAATACGCCAGCCGGTTTCGCCCCTCGGCTTTGGCTCGATACATCGCGGTATCGGCTTTGCGAAGCAGATCCGAGGGGTCCGCCCCGTCTTCCGGGAAGACGGCGATCCCGACGCTCGCGCCGACAAAGACGACTTTGCCTTCGATTTCGAAGCGGCGTGACAGTGCCGCGATCAGCTGGCGCGCTACGGCTCCGGCGTCTCGGGCCGAGGTCAGGCCGCGCAGGACGAGCGCGAACTCATCTCCACCCTGGCGCGCCACGATGTCGCCGTCGCGCACGTTGCGGCGGATGCGCTCGGCCGCGTGCGTTAGAAGCACATCACCGGCGGCATGCCCCAGCGTGTCGTTGACCTGCTTGAAGCGGTCCAGGTCGAGAAAGAGCACGGCAACCCGCGTCTTCACGTCCGCGGCATCGGCCAGCGCGCGGGCGAGGAACTCGAGCAGCGTGTGTCGATTCGGCAACCCGGTCAGCGCGTCGACGTGCGCCAGCTCCTTCAGCTTGCGGTAGCGCTCGGTCGTCCCGCAGGCCATTCGGACTCGGCCGATCAGATCGCCGATCAGGTCCAGCTGTTCGCTGCTGAGCCCACCCGGCGGGCGCAGGCCCAGGACGATCACCCCCCGGGTCTGCCTCGAACCCGGGATCGGGAACAGCGAATAAGCGCTCGGCGCCCGCTGCGACCGAAGCTCGGCCACGACGGCGGCAGGCAACGGCAGTGCGCCATGCCATTGCAGCACCGGTTGCGTCGGGATGCGCGGAGACAGATCGGCGTCGGTCGCAATCTCATCCCGGTCGATGCGATCCGGGTCGTCGGGAAGGCTCGTATAGACCAGCAGCGAACTGGGCGAAGGGATCTCGTTCAGGACGACGATGACGATGTCCGCCCCGGTGACCAGGCGCAGACAACGGACCGCACTGCGCGTGATTTCGTCAATGTCCAGCGACGCCAGGATCGCCCGATCGATATGCGACAGTGCCGCGTGCGTGGCAATGCTCAAGCCGAGGTGCCTGGACACGTCGTTGAACGCCTGCGTCAATGCAGGCAGATCATGGCCGCCATCCGTTACCGGCAACGTCCGGCTTCCCTGACGGCCGATCGAGCCGAGGGCAGCCCTCAGTCGGCCCAGCCCCAAGGCGGTTCGCCGGCGGTACCACAGGGACAGAACAACAACATTCAATGCGGCCGTCAGGCCGAGCGTGTACCAGATGAAGCCGAGATGCTGGTGCGTATCGTCGGGGGGAATCAGGTACGAAACCGCAGCCCAAGCCATCAGCGGCGACAGCGCCGCTGCGACGCCTATTTGCAACGTCTGCAGCGCGATCGGATGGTCGCGACTCCAGAACCGGATATTCATCAGCGGTGACAACGGGCCAACCGCGCAGAGAGTCGTGGCGGCCTCGCGCATCTTGCAAGAAAATTCGACGTAAACGAATCACGTCGATGAGGTTGCTTGGCGATGGAGAGTGTTGGCGCCGGGTAGCACGGCTGTCCCTTTGATACCCTGGCGGGGATCACTGGGTCGGCCGTATGGCCGACGCGCGTGCCTTCGCTTGGGATGCGCGCGCCCTATGGACTGTCTGCTGCGGAGTCGGAAATGAAGAAGATCGGAATGATCGGCATCGGCCTGATGGGCCATGGAATCGCGCGCAACATCCTGCGGCACGGATACCTGCTTTCGATGGTCGAGCACCCCGGCAACCAGCCTCTGGACGATTTGAAGACGGCGGGGGCGCGCGTCTGCGAAAGCACAGCGACACTGGCTGCCGACTCCGAGGTGGTCATCCTGTGCGTGACCGGCAGTGCGCAGGTGGAAGCCGTTGTTCTGGACGAAGGAGGTCTGGTCCAGGCGATTCGGCCCGGCACGATTGTCATCGATTGTTCGACCGCGCTTCCCTCATCGACGGAGCGCGTCGCGCGCGCGGTGCAGGACGCCGGAGGACGCTTTCTCGACGCTCCGATGACCCGCACCCCCAAGGAGGCCGCGGAGGGCCGCCTCAACCTGCTGGTCGGCGGCGATGCTGAGCTCTTCAACGAAATGCGCCCGCTGCTGTCGACTTTCGCCGAGAACATCACCCACGTGGGTCCGGTCGCCTCGGGGCACCGGATGAAGCTCCTGCACAACTATGTGTCGCTGGGCACCGTGGCGCTGCTGGCGGAGGCGGCGGCTTGCGCGCTGCGCGCCAGGATTGCGCCCGAGGTATTCATCGAGGTACTCGCCAAGGGCGGCGGCGGCGGCACGGCGCTCGAGCGGATCAGGCCGTACCTTCTTGCGCGAGACCCCTCAGCGCTGAAATTCGCCATGTCCAATGCGCAGAAGGATTTGTCCTACTACAACCGCATGGCCGAGCAGGCTGGCGCGGTGCACGATATCGGGCAGGCGGTGCTGGATACCTTCACCGATGCCGCCCGCATCGGCGCCGATCGCCCGGTGCCCGAGCTCGTGTCGATTCTCGCGGAACGTCCGAAACGTCCGTAGCGATCGCCGGCTAGACACCTTTGACCTCACCCCCATCCATGCGAATCGAGGCGCCCGTCATCCACTTCGCGCTGGGCGACAGCAGATAGCCCATCAGATCCGCAATCTCCTCCGGCTTTCCAAACCGGCTGATTCCAGCTTCCTCCGGGAACTTTTTGATTGCCTCCTCCACCGAGAGATTGTGGGTGGGCGCCCATTTTTCAAAGAAGGACCGACGGCGTCCCGTCATCACAGCCCCCGGCACCACGCTGTTGACCTGGATCCCGTCTTTGATTCCCTGTTCCGCAAATGCCTTGGCAAGCGCGATGATGGCTGCGTTGACCGCTGCAACCGCGGCAAATCCAGGCTTCGGGTCGAGGGCGGCGCTTCCCGAGATGAACACCACAGACCCGCTCGAAGCTTTCAACGCATTCCAGGCCCGGATCGTCAGACGCCGTGCGCCGTGCAGCTTCAGGGCCATGCCATCGTCCCACTGCGCGTCGGTCATCTCGAACAGATCGATCTGCGGCACGGCGCCCGCAATGTTGAGCAAGGCGTCGATCCTGCCGAAGCGTTCGAGGGTGCCGTTAACGACGATCTGCGCCGATTGTGAGTCGCGCAGATCGATCGCGTTGGCCATCGCTTCGGCACCCAATGACCTGACATCGCTGGCCGTCTTCTGCAGGCCGTCGTTGTTCCTGGCAACCAGCACCAGGATCGAAAAATCGCGTGCGAGCCGCAGCGCCGTGGCTCGGCCTATGCCTTGACTGGCCCCGGTGACGACGGCAACGGTCTTGACGTTCATGATTGACCCCATCAGCTACTTGCAGATCGCCAAAGCACGCTGTGTCACAACAGGGTTGAACGAGCAGCTCCCAAAATCAGCTCGACCACGAGATCCGGGGCCGTAATCATGGGAGTGTGGTCTACGCGCTCCGATCGGATGGTTGCGCCCATACGTTCAGCCATGAAGCGCTGTGTCTTCGGGTTGATCATGCGGTCCTCTTCTGCCAGCAGAAACCAGGACGGCTTCGCTTTCCACGCCGGCCGCGGAGCCGCCTCTTGTATGCACTGAGCCGATATGGGTCGCTGGATGGCGGCCATGATGGCCGTCTGGTCGGCTGAAGCTCTGTGGGCAACCGCATGGCGAAACCCCTCTTCCGGCATCCACAGGAAGCCATGCTGGTCGGGACTCAGCTTGGGAGCCTCCGGATGCGGTTCGTCGCGATAGAACACCTTTGCGACCGTCTCCCCCTCATCCGGTGCGAGCGCCGCGATGTAAACCAGCGACTGGACCCGCTCCACGGGTGTGGCTCCAATCACGGCGCCTCCATAAGCGTGACCGGCTAACAGCACCGGGCCACCGGTGCGTTCCAGCGCGCGGCTCAAAGCGGCAATGTCGTTCGACAGGGAGGTGAGCGGGATTGGGGCACAGATCACACTGAGGCCGTTGCGCTGTAGCGGGAGTATGACGTTGTTCCAGCAAGACCCGTCGGCCCATGCTCCATGCACCAGAACGATCGTTGAGTTCTGACGAAAGGCTGTCATATCGCTTCCTCCGCTCGCGGCCGTCGTCGATCGGCTGCCATGGGTAAGTCGTCGATTCGGTAACTATCCTACAGATCGACTGCAGGTTACTTGTTGAAGCGTAACTCGTCAAGATCAATCTACGAGGTTACTGAGCCGAAATCATCTAGTAACCCTTCGGATGGCTATTGACAGGTTATTCGAGGTGAGCGTAGATTCGCTAACCTCATTGCTCGATAGTCACTGGTTACTCGGGAAATTGGCGACACTCAAGCACGCAACACCCATTTGGAGACGACGATGATTCGCTACCGCTCTGTTGCCGTCGATGGCCTGAACGTTTTCTACCGGGAGGCCGGCGATCCAAGAGGATCGACCTTGCTGCTGGTGCACGGGTTTCCAACCTCCTCCCACATGTATCGCAACTTGCTGCCACTGCTCGCCGACCGCTATCACCTCATCGCGCCGGATCTACCCGGATTCGGCTTCTCGGATACACCCGATCGAGCGCGCTTCGACTACCGCTTCGATCGCCTGGCGGGGGTGGTGGAGCGATTCACCGAAGCGCTCGGTTTGACGCGTTATGCAATCTACGTCTTCGACTACGGCGCGCCGGTTGGCTTCCGACTGGCGCTCGCGCACCCGGAGCGGGTGACCGCGCTCGTGTCGCAGAACGGCAACGCGTACGTGGAGGGCCTGAGCCAGGGGTGGAACCCGATTCAGAAGTACTGGAAGGAGCCCTCCGAGGCAAACCGCGCAGCGTTGCGCGATTTCCTGACCCCGCAGGCCACCCGGTGGCAGTACGTCCACGGCGTCTCGGACGAATCGCTGGTTGCTCCCGAGTCCTATGCCCTGGACTCTGCGCTCCTCGCGCGCCCCGGCAATGATGAGATCCAGCTCGACTTATTCCTGGACTACGCCAGCAATGTCGCTCTGTATCCGGAATTCCAGAAGTACTTCCGCACCCACCAGCCGCCGCTGCTCGCGGTATGGGGCAAGAACGATCCGTTCTTCCTGCCGGCCGGGGCCGAGGCTTTCAAGCGTGACAACCGCAACGCCGAGGTTCGGTTCCTCGAGACGGGGCATTTCGCACTGGAAACACACGCCACCGAAATCGCGGCCGCGATGCGCGACTTCCTGATCAGGAAGGTGGCCTGAGCATCGCCTCTAATGCTCCCGCGCGCGTTCTCGGAACGCAGCCTGCTTCGCGCGGTTGCCGCAGACCGCCATGCTGCACCACCTGCGCACACGGCCACGGGTTCGATCGGCGAACAAAAGGGTACAGGATGGTCCTTCGCACGCCTTGACGTGGGCGAAGTCCTCGGTACACACGAGGTCGGCCAGTGATCGCGCCAGCGGGAAGAGCAGCGACTCGGGTGCGCTCCATCGCCGCTGCTGGCGCCAGGCGAGTCCCGAAGTTCCGCCCGGTGCCTGGTCTTGCTCCCGGTCGTGCAGTCGGTCGCGCGCCACGATCTGGCCGAATTCCTCGTCCCGTGCGAGCAGTTCGTTGAGTGGTTCGAGCTTGCGCAGGGCGTTCGGCTTGAGCGATCGACCCATGTGCTTGTAAACAAATGGCTTGAACCAGTCTCTCAGTCCCCGCGCTTGCGCCGCAACCGCCTCGAGTTCGCTCGGACCAGCGGTCCTTCGCAATGCGTCCAGCACGGTGCCAGGCACCAATCCGGCTTGATTGAGCCACGCGAGCAAATCTTCCCCGGAGGCGAGCCACTCAACCTCGACATCCACCGGGACCGCAATGGTGTTCAAGAAGTCGAGTGCCAGGTGGTCGCCGATGAAAAACGGCGGCGGGCGCGTGGCGGTCACTGGGTGGCCTGAGTCAAGCTCGGCAAAACATTAAGGGTGGCAAGGATATCACCAAACATAACCGCCTGACACCTTTTTGACAAGTTACGATACGATCCATCTCGAGCCGGACAGGATTCGAGCTGTCCTCGACAACGGGAAACTTGCTTTGGAGCCAGGTCACCCCTTCGAACGAACGGTAGCCGCCTCGAACCAACCGGCGAGCAGTGCATGCTCCTCGGGCGTGAGTGTGATATCCAGGGCTTCGGCCACGTGGCCCAAATGCGGGCCCGTTCGAGATGGACCGACCACGGGCGCGGTGCAATCCGCGTGCGACATCACCCACGCGAGGGACAGCGCCGCGCAACTGACGCCGTGCACCGCGGCGAACTGCTGCAGGCTATCGAGCGCGTCGTAAACCGCCCCGACGAGACGCTCGGCGACTCCTTCGGGTCGCAGATCGAGGCGACTGCCCGGCGGATACACCTCACCGCGCCGATATTTCCCGGTCAGTACACCCCCGGCCAGAGGAGAGAAGGGCGTATAGCCGAGACCCCGTTCCCGGCAGATGGCGCGCACTTCGCGATCTTGCGCCGGGGACAACAGGCTGAAGCCGTTTTGCACCCATTCGAAGCCGGTTACGCCGAGTCGATGGGCTGCGTCCAACGCTTCGAGCAACTGCTCCGGAGTCACGTTGCAACATCCGACGTGGTCGACCCGCCCGGATTCCACCACCGAGGCGAAGCCATCCAAGGTCTCTTCGATCGGGGTTGACGGCTCGGGCGCGTGCGAAAGGTAGAGGGTGACCCGTTCCCGTCCCAGTCGCTCCAAGCTCGTCGCGAGCCTACGCTCGATATGGCGACGATCGAATCGACCGCCACCGGCGTCCTCCAGCGAGGGTGGCATCACCTTGGTCGCGATCCGGATGTGGGCCGTTTCGGCCGCGGGGCGGCTGGCCAGCCAAGCGCCAATCGCCCGCTCGCTTTCACCGTCTGCGTAGCGCTCGGCGGTATCGAGGACGTCGATACCGAGCGCAAGCGCTTCGTCGAGCGCCGCGAACGCCTGTTCCCGATCGAGTCCGCGCCCAATCAGGCTCTTCAGGCTACCGATGCCGCCGAAGTTGCCGCAGCCAAGCTGCACCGCCGGTACTTCGATGCCAGTCGTGCCAAGTGTCCGAGGCTTCAATCGCGACCCTCCATCGATGCGCGCTCGTATCGTAACCGGCGCAGGCGCTGGAAGATCGAGCGATTAGGCGGGGAAGCGGTCGCCGAACATCGGCAGCCCACTTACGGATTCGGCCTGCGTCGCTTCGTCCTGAAGGACGTCCCAGTGTTCGGCGAGCTTGCCGTCTTCCATGCGGACGACGTCGGCGGCGATCCAGGCGGCGGGGCGGCCGTTGCCCGAGAAACGGCCGTGGGCGATGACGTAATCTCCTTCGGCCACGATCAATCGGTTCTCGTACCGCAGCGTCGCCGGCAGCGTTCGAATGAGGTCGAACAGTCCCGCACGGCCCGGCGCGATATGGGCACTGTGCTGGATGTAGCGAGGAGACCAGAACCGCTCGGCGGCAGCATAGTCGCGCTTGTTGAAAAGGGTGTCGAATGCTTCGAGGACGATGGCCTTATTCTGTTCGGGCGTGGTCTTGCTCATGTCAGTCTCCTTCTCACAGCACTTCGAAGATGCTGTAGATCGGTCCATCCGCTCGGCGGTGACCGATGCCGACCGCGACAATGCGATTGATCCAGCCGTACTTCGTAGCCGCGGTCTCAAACAACGGATTGATACGGAAGTAATAGCTTGCGGGATCCACCACTTCCCCCTTCTCGATTTTCTCGAGGACTTCAGGAGGGCCGTGGCGCACGCCTTGATACGACATGCAGATCAGGGCGTCGTCATGGGTCTTCAGAACCAGTCGAACATTCAATGTCGTGGCGCCGTCGTCACGTACCGTCTGCCAGTCGCTGCCGCCATCAAGGACTTCGCCCGAGAGGCGTTCTCCCTCAAACGAGCCTCCGGGAACGACGCCGATGCGACGGAATGCGCCTGGCGTGGCACCGACAACCTGCACCTTTCGGACGTTCAGGTGCATCACGAACAAGGGCCGGGTTTGGACACTTCTGAGCGCCTCAGGCAGATTGTCAGTCAGGGGGGTGGACATGATGATTGCCTCTCTAGTTCCGAACCTATCGGACACGATTGTCTTCTATCGCAACGCGGCCACGCCCGAATGCTTGGAGGTCGTTGAAGGCTTGGCGCCCGCGAAACCGGCGCCCTCACCGACGGCGTGGGCGAGCACCTGGCCTGGCGCCCCTGGCCCCGGACTTCTTGGGCGCCGGAGACGCAGGTGCGAACAGATGCTCTGCCAGAAAATCTACGAATACTCTAACTTTGGGAGCCAGATATCGGCTCGTCGGCCATAAGGCTCGGAATATGCCCGAATGGTCTATATGTGCCGCCAGCACAATCGCCAGAGATCCATCGGCGACCTGCCGACGGATCGCGAAATCCGGGACGCACGTAATGCCGACGCCCTGCTCGGCCAGGGCAACCAAGGCCTCCACCGTGGTCGCGACCGCCGTCATGGGTAAGGCGACATCCACACCAGTTGCCGATTTTGCGAACGGCCAGCGCTGGATCATGCCGGAGGTCGGATACCTGTGGTGCAGACAGGCGTGCGTAACAAGGTCTTCAGGCGTCGAAGGCGTTCCCGCGCGCTTGAAATACTTTGGCGAGCCGACCACTTCAAGTCGATATGTTCCCAGCTTGCGTGCCTTCAGGCGTGAATCGGCGCCGTGTCCAGTCCGGACCACGACGTCATAGCCACCCTCGATGACATCGACCAAATGGTCACTGAATTCCATATCCATTTCAATTTGCGGATACGCCAGCATGAACCGGCTCAGCGTCGGAATCATGAGCATCCCGACAAGCGGCAGACTCACCCGCAGCCTGCCCCTCGGAGCACCCTGCGTTTGCGCGAATTCAAGCTCGATCTTCTCCATCTCAGAAAAGATCCGACGGCAGCTTTCAAGGAAGAGCCTGCCTTCCTGAGTCAGCGTAACGCTGCGGGTGCTTCGATGAAAGAGGCGGATGCCGAGGCGCGCTTCAAGCCGGGCGACGGTCTTGCCTATCGCCGATGACGACAATCCAAGCTGTCTGCCGGCGTCGGTGAAGCTACGCGCCTCGGCGGCCCGAACAAAGGCGCTCATGGCCCCAAGACTGTCCGAAACCTGGCGGCCCTTTATTCGAGACATAGATGTCCGAAAAGTTTGGAACTATAGCCCATAGATACTTCGGTTCAAACCGCGTCAAATGCGGGCAGACCATGGGCGCCCCCTATGGAGCGCCTGGATTGGGGCGAAGGCCAGTGAGGCACCGTCGCGACACCGGGTCCGGAATCCTTGCCGCGGGCGATCAAGGCCGCGGCACCGTGCGGCCGATCGTTAGTCGCGCGGGCTTGCGCCAGGAGCTACGAACAGGAACCGATTTTTTCGACCGGAAACCGTCGCTCCAAGCACCTGTGACGGAGATACCGATGATAAGTGTCCTGATCAACGGAACTTCCCACCGTGTCGATGTCGATGGCGATGTCGGTGTGCTGTGGGTGTTGCGCGATGTGCTCGGCATGACCGGCACGAAGTTCGGCTGCGGCGCGGGCCTGTGTGGCGCCTGCACGGTGCACATCGATGGCAAGCCGACGCG
>Ga0210401_10008622_pt1 | contig 10098 bp, 7 predicted proteins | sample IncBWH32MmetaG_FD_150866 | JGI IMG/M metagenome (GOLD analysis project Ga0210401, IMG submission 150866) | Forest soil microbial communities from Barre Woods Harvard Forest LTER site, Petersham, Massachusetts, United States - Inc-BW-H-32-M | ecosystem: Environmental > Terrestrial > Soil >... | reverse complement strand
GAATGTCCGGCGCAATCGATCCGCCGGCCGCCAGCGCGTCCAAGGATGCCCGCGAAACGGAGGCGAGGCCCTTGTTCGCTGTAAACCAAATCCGATGTTGATCGTCCTCGAGAAATCGAAAGATCGTTTGCCGCAGCGGCGCTGCAAGGCCGGCCAGCGACGTGAGCTTGCCATCGCGCCACACCGCGAGGCCTTCCATGGTGCCAAGCCAGATAACGCCCCGCTCATCCTCGTAGATCTCGATTACCCCAATGTTTGGCAGACCCTCCGCGAGCCCTAAATGCATTGTGGTATGTCCATCGATCACAAAGACGCCGTCACCCCATGTCGCCACCCATAGCTTGCCCTTGCGATCTTCGTGAATAACCGAGACATTCATGGTAGCCGGCAGAAGCGGCAAGGTCTGCATGGAGGCAACCGTATCGTTGTCGATGAGGTCGAGGCCAAGCTTGGTACCAATCCAGAAGCGCCCTTGGCGATCCTGGACGATTGCCTTGACCGAGTCGTCGGACAAACCTTTGCCTCGATTGAATACCGTGATGCGGTCACCGTCGCGACGGTACACGCCGCCGGTAGTCCCCACCCACAGAGCTCCTTTCCGATCTTCGAGCAAGGCACGCACCCGCGTGTTCTCAAAGCCCTTGGGCTCGGCTATGTGGCTAAACGCTTTTCCGTCGTAGGAGCTTACGCCCGCATCCGTGCCGACCCAAATGCCCCCGCCCGCACGAGGAATGATGGTGAATGCCAGATTGCCTTGAAGACCCTCGGGCGCACCCACGGGCGCAAACTTGCCGTCCCGCAATCGCGACACACCACCGCCGATGCTGCCAATCCACAGGCTTCCCTCGTTGTCCTCGTACAGAGCTGAGAGATCACGGCTCGGAAAGTGACCGGCATCAAGCGTGCTGAACACCCCGTCTCGCAGTCTCACCAAGCCACCGCCGAGAGTACTGATCCACAGATTTCCATCACGATCACGCGTCAGCTCATTGACCGTGGACCCCAGCCGGCCAGGGGGCGCGATGACCTCATTGCGGTCGCCCATTCTCCGGTACAGGCCTCCGCTTACCGTGCCGAGCCACAAGGCACCGTCGATATCCGCGAACATCGCCGACACCGAATTTTCCGTGGAGCCTGGGCCTAGTTGCACCGACTCGAATTCTTTGCCATTAAAGCGGTATAGCCCGCCGGTCCCCGTCGCCACCCAGACTGTGCCATTTCGGTCCTCGACCAGCGCTTGAATGAGGTAAGCGCCAAGACCTTCTGCGGCACCGAATGCGCGGCTACCGGTGCCATCGATCTCGAAGAGGCCCTTCCTCGTTCCTACCCAGATCCGTCCCGATCTATCCTCGAGGATTCTAAGAATCATCCCTTTGAGGTGGAGGCCCGCGGCCTCCGCGTAAGATTTGAACCGCCCGTTTTCCAACACGGCCATGCCGTCGAGCGTTCCAATCAAAAGCCTGCCGCGGCGGTCGACATGCAAAGCGTAAATGGCCTTGGCTGGTATTGCGGGTTCATTGCTGTGGTCAAACACCGTAAATCGAACGCCGTCGAACCGGGCGAGGCCCTCCTCGGTCCCGATCCACAGATAGCCATCTGGCGTTCGGGCAATCGCAGTGGCTGAGTTCTGCGGCAAGCCATCGGCAGTTTGCCATGTGTCGAGCACGTACTGACTGGGTTGAAGTGCGGGGTCCAGCGCAAGCGCATAATTGCCGACGAGCATGAGGAGAACGCCGAGCATTGCGCGGATCGAGGCTTCGATTGACGCGTCGCGGGAGTGAAGCATGTGTCGAGTGATCCTTCGCTCTGCCTGATCCATAATGTGACGTGCGCAACACTTCGCCGGCCCAAGTTTCGGCATCCCTCACAGAAGACGCGCGATAAATTGAATCCAGGCCCTTAAGTTAGCGGCGCGATCGCGAGCTTCTGAAGTGATCACGGACACAGTCTTCGACGAATTTGGCGACTGGCGAAAACGGCCTGCCCTCGAAATCTTTGTCATACGGTGCAATTTCAGGCGCACCGTGGTTATCCGGATGCGCGCCGTTAGGGGCCGTTAGTCGATTCAGTGCACGCCTGGTGAATCCGTTGTCGTTACAAAAGATCGAGCACGCTTCAATTCCCGCTCCCCAAGGGTTCGGCTCGAAACGTCTCGATACCTGCTCTATCGAGCCGCAGGGTCGAGTTTTCGCGCTGTTGCGTCATCAACTTCTGCGCGCTTGGAGTCCCTCGCCGCTGTATAGGCCAATGATCTAAAGCGAAAGGCCAGGGCGTCTGTCGGATTGAGAGCGATAGCGGCGGTCAGGTCGTCAATCGCTGCCCCGAGTTCATGTTGTTTGAGCCGAATGTACCCACGCCCGCGTAACGCTTCGGCATCATGAGGATTCACCTCAATGACGTGATCGTAGTCTTCTATCGCGCCGCGACTGTCGCCAGTTTCCTGGCGAAAGAATGCGCGTTGTCGATAGGCCACTACCGCGTGCGGGTCAATCCGAATCGCTTGGGTAAAATCGGCGATTGCCGCATCACGGGCATGCTTGGCGCCTAACGCTTGGCCGCGGTCGAGGTAGAAGGTGGACTGGTTTGGATCCAGCGCTAGGGCGCTGGAGAAATCGGCAATTGCCAGGTCCCATTCGGATTTGGCGAGATACGCAACTCCTCGATTTGTGTATGCGAAAGTCATTTTTGCGTCGAGTCTAATGGCCTCGCTAAAGTCGGAGATTGCATGATCACGATCGCCCAATGCCAGGTAGCTGTCTCCCCGACCTTTAAAGGTATGAGCATCTCGTGGATTGAGCTTTATTGCTTTGTCGAATTCCGCGATGGCTTGCGCCGCTCTACCCGAGCTTTGCAGGCTGAGACCCAGTTCCAGTCGGGCATCGGCCATATTGGGATCCAGTTTGACTGCCTCCGCTGCATCTTCGCTCGCCTTCTCATTCTCGCCCATTGCTCCGTATGCCAGGCCACGGCCACGCCAGGCGGCCGCACTCGATGGACTCAACGAAATCGCCTTCGTATATTCACCAACAGCACGCTCTTGGTCGCCGCGGTGCGCATAGATGGAGGCTCGGCTGATGTAGATTTCGGCATCTTTCGGACTTAGAAGGGTCGCATTGTCCAGGTCCGCAATAGCGCGGTCGAGGTCACCGCGTTTCATAAAGATGTTCGCGCGATTGATATACGCCGAAGCCAATTTCGGATTCTCCGCTATAGCATCATTAAAGTCAGCCAAGGCCGCGTCCTGATTCCCTTTCTGGAAGTAGAGGAGGCCTCTGTTTAGGTAGACTTTCCCTCGAGTGCGCGCATTCGAAAGTTTCAATACATCCGTGAAGTCGCTAATGGCGCGATCCAGGTCACCCTTTTGTTGATAATAAAATCCGCGATTCTGAAGAGCTGCGACAACAGTGTTGAGGTCTACTCGCCTTCCCTCAATGATACGAGTACAGGCCGGAATCCCGACCTCAAGCGCCGGTGAGCTACAGAGTGTTCGATCGCTTTGGCCGCCCCCGCCGTGGTCCGGACCAACTCTCTGCGCGACAGCAGAGGGTGCGATGCCGCCGAGAGCCGTAAGAGCGCAAATCGGAGGTACGAGCACTCGGCGAAAAGTGATTTGCATGGCTCGAATTCTCTACGGGAACTTTGTACTCCCCGACTATCACTGTCAACCCACGACGTGTCGCTTTTGCACAAACGACTTGGAAATCTCTGTTATAGGATGCAATTTCATTCAATACGAAGGTGGCTAAGCTCGGTACCCTGGCCATCGAGCGTAGATAAAGAAATCACCGAAGCGATTCAGCTTTCCAAGCAGTCTTGCCTCGGGTGAACCGTTACGGCCGACTAAAATTCACACGACAAGGTCTCGATTCGCAGCGGGCGATTCTCAACAGCGGTAGAAACGAGCCAGACAATGAATAAGGCGGCGTGGTACTTCGACTTCATTTCTCCGTTCTCCTATCTTCAGCTCGGTAGGTTTCAAGATCTGCCGCAGGATTTGGAGATCGCGCTCAAGCCGGTCGTTTTTTCCGCTCTGCTTAAGCACTGGGGACATATGGGACCGGCAGAAATTCCGCCCAAGCGGCAGTTTGTCTATCGCTTTTTCAGATGGCAGGCGATCCAGCGCGGGATGCCATTCACCATGCCTCCAGTTCACCCCTTCAATCCTCTGCCTCCACTTAGGTTGGCGCTACTCGGCGGCTCGACTCCCGACGTTGTTCGCAGAATTTTTAACTTCATCTACGGTGAGGGGCGCAACCTGGAGGATGAGACGTCGATAACGGGACTCGGAGCATCGTTAGGGATTCCCGACGCATACAAGCGGATATCGGAGTCTCGCATCAAGGAACAACTGAAAGCCAATACCGACGAAGCGATTGCCGCCGGCGTATTCGGCGTTCCCAGCTTCGTTGCCGACGGAAACCTTTTCTGGGGCGACGATGCAACCAACATGTTCCTGAACTATCTCCGCGATCCTTCACTTTTCGAGGACAGCGAGATGCTGCGTATTTCGAGCTTGCCAATGGGGATAACGAGGCCACGCTGACCGGCTTGGTTGGCTGATCGAAACGCCGAGAACGAAGTGGCTCTCCGGCGCAACGAGCGCCAGTGGATAAGGAGGAGGTAATGGAGGTCACGCCAGTCGATGTCAGGGAGTCAGCCCTCACGCCGAGGGCGTCTATTGCCGACGCTGCACTCGATGACAAGTACACGAAAGATTCCGGACGAATCTACCTCTCTGGTGTGCAGGCTTTGGTCCGTCTCCCTCTTGTTCAACGCCGCCGCGACCTGGCCGAAGGGCTCAACACGGGGGGATTCATTTCTGGATACCGCGGCTCACCCCTCGCTCTGTACGATGAAGCGCTGTGGAAGGCGCAGGAGCACCTGGGTACGCATCACGTAAAGTTCCAGCCCGGCGTCAATGAAGATCTTGCCGCTACCGCCGTCTGGGGAAGTCAGCAGCTGACTCTGCTTGGAGACGCTGCTTACGACGGTGTGTTCGCGTTGTGGTACGGCAAGGGGCCAGGTGTCGACCGTTGTGGCGATGTTTTCAAACATATGAACTATGCAGGTACCTCGCGCCACGGCGGGGTGCTGCTGGTGGCAGCGGACGATCATGAAGGCCACTCCTCGACCCTGCCTCACCAGTCCGAACACGCGTTTTCAGCCGCGATGATTCCCGTGCTCTATCCAAGCAACGTCGAGGACTACCTGACGCTCGGGCTGCATGGGTGGGCGATGTCGCGTTTCTCCGGTTGCGCCGTAGGATTCAAGGCTGTGGCAGACACCGTTGAATCGAGCGCGACGATCGATGCTGATCCATTCGCCACGATAACGCTGTTTCCCACCGACTTCGAGATGCCGCCAGGCGGCTTGAACGCCCGCCTGTTCAACGAGACGGTCGGCGTGCGGGGACGCACGCAAGAAGCCCTGATGAATGACTACAAGATCTTTGCGGCGCTCGCCTATGCCCGCCTGAACAAACTCAACCGGGTGACGATCGACAGCCCCAGAGCAAGGTTCGGGATCGTTGCATCGGGGAAGTCCTATGTCGATGTTGTCGAGGCGTTGGATGAACTGGGCATCGATGAAACGGTCGCCCAACAGATCGGTATCCGCTTGTTCAAGGTTTCGATGCCTTGGCCGCTGGAACCGCAAGGAGCGCGCGCGTTCGCAGACGGCCTCGAAGAGATTTTGGTCGTCGAAGAAAAGCGTCAGATCGTCGAATATCAGCTCAAGGAGCAACTATACAACTGGCGCGACGACGTTCGTCCGCGGGTGATCGGAAAATTTGAGGAAGGGGGTGAATGGACGACACCGCGCGGCGAGTGGCTGCTAACCGCGAAAGGGGACTTCTCGGTCGCTCAGATTGCCCAAGTCATCGCCGGCAGAATCGCCCGTTTCCATTCGTGCGAAAAGATCTCTGCTCGGCTGCGTTTCCTCGAGGAGAAGGAGGCCGCGCTGGCGCGCGCGTTTAAAGCGCCGCCGCGTCCGGCCTATTATTGCTCCGGCTGTCCCCACAACGGCTCGACCAAAGTGCCGGCGGGCAGTCTGGCCCTCGCGGGCATCGGCTGTCACGTCATGGCACCGTCGATCTTTCCTGAACATAACCGGACGATCACCCAGATGGGCGGAGAAGGGGCGCCCTGGATCGGAGCCGCACCTTTCTCCAAGGTTCCCCATGTCTTCGCCAATCTTGGTGACGGCACCTATTTCCATTCGGGATCGCTGGCCATTCGTGCCGCGGTCGCCGCCAATGTCAACATCACCTACAAGCTGCTCTACAACGATGCGGTCGCGATGACCGGAGGCCAGCCGATACAGGGCTCGATCCGTCAGGCCGCATGGCAGCTCTCCGCCGAAGGCGTCAAGCGGATCGCAATCGTGACCGAGGATCTGGAACGTTACGCTTCGACGAAGGAATTTCCAGGTATCACCACATTCGATGACCGTCGCGACTTCATGAAAATTCAACGAGAGCTGAGGGGTACAGAGGGCGTGACGGTTCTGATCTTCGATCAAGTCTGTGCCGCCGAGAAGCGTCGACGTCGCAAGAAAGGACAGTTCCCAGACCCGGACAAGCGTCTCTTCATCAACGACGCGGTTTGCGAAGGTTGCGGAGATTGCGGCGAGCAATCCAACTGCGTGTCAATCCAGCCGCTTGAGACGTCTACGGGCCGCAAGCGGATCATCGACCAGTCGAACTGCAACAAGGACTTTTCCTGTGCGAAGGGCTTCTGTCCCAGTTTCGTCACTGTCAAAGGCGGCAAGATCCGCAAACAGGCGGTGGGCAAGGCCAGCGAACCGAACGATCTGGGGCTGTTGCCGCCGGTCTCGATCCCATCCTGTACCGAGACCTACAACATCCTGATCAACGGTATCGGGGGCACGGGCGTCATCACGATCGGGGCACTCCTTGGGATGGCCGCCCACTTTGAGGGCAAGAGTGTATCGGTCCTTGATATGACCGGAATGTCGCAGAAGAACGGCGCGGTCACATCCCATGTTCGCGTTTCGGAGAAACCGAGGGACTATCCGGCGCGGATTCCGTCCGGCGAGGCCGATCTCATCCTGGGCTGCGACATTCTCACGAGCGGCGCACGTGATGCGGTCTCCAAGGCGCGGACAGGGCGGACCTACGCTGTCGTGAACAAACACCAGCAACCGACGGGCGCCTTTACGAAGAATCCCGACTGGCAGTTTCCCGGCGAGGAAATGATGCAGGTCATCCGTGATGCCGTCGGCGAGCGAGCGATTTTCATCGATGCGACGGCTATCGCGACCGCGCTTCTGGGAGATTCTATCGCCGCGAACCTGTTCATGCTCGGCCTCTCCTATCAGAGGGGGCTTATCCCGATCGGTGAACCGGCAATCTACCGCGCAATTGAACTCAACGGCATTGCGGTCGCGGCGAACAAAAAGGCGTTCGAATGGGGACGCCACACGGCTGTCGATGAGGCCAAGGTTCGCTCGATCGCTCTGCCGAACAACGCCGCGATCCGGATGTTTCCGGCGTCGCTCGATCAGGAGATCCATGATCGCGTGCGAGAGCTGACGTCATACCAGAATGCTGAGTATGCCGGGCAATATCTGGATCTGGTCGCACGTGTTCGTGCTACCGAGCAGCGTCTGGCGAAAGGCACTCGTCTGACCTCAGCCGTCAGCCGGTACTACTTCAAGCTCATGGCATACAAAGATGAGTACGAGGTGGCCCGGCTCTATACCGACGGACGTTTCAAGGAAAGGCTTGCCGCCCAGTTCGATGGCGAGGTTTCGCTGCGCTTCAACTTGGCGCCGCCTTTGTTCGCAAAACGCGATGCCGAGGGACATCTGATCAAGCGGGAATACGGCCCTTGGATCTGGCACGCGTTCCGTGTCCTGACAAAACTGAAGTTTCTGCGCGGCACGCTGTTCGATCCGTTCGGATACACGGCTGAGCGGCGGGTCGAGCGGCAGCTCATCGCCGAGTATCGAGGGGATATCGAAAAGCTCCTCGAACACCTCAATGAGACGAATCTGGCCGAAGCAGCAGAACTCGCAAGTTGGCCCGAGTATGTCCGCGGCTATGGACATGTGAAGGACGCCAGCCTTGCTGCGATCCGTGCCAAACGCCATTCAAAGCAGAAAAGAGAAAAAGCGCAGGAGCGGTCCCTTAGGTTATAGCGCCTGCATTCAGTGCGGATGAATCAAGGACGGCGCCACATGCATCATGCTGTATTGGCCGGGGGTAATGCCGTAGACTTTCTTGAAGGTCCGAGCCATATGCGCCTGATCGGAAAAGCCGGAGAGGACGGCGGCTTCCACCGCTTGCTTGCGTTCCCGCAACAGCCGGGCGGCCTCATTGGCTCGTGCCTGCATGCGCCACGCACAGGGCGACAGGCCGAACGCCCGCGCGAACTGCCTGATCAGAACGAATACAGAAAGCCCCACCTCCTTGGCCACCTCGCCGATTTGCATCATCTCCGTCATCGGATCGGTGAGAAGCCGGCGCGCCGCAGCCACGCGATCGTCGATGGTGCAGACGTTCCAGTCGGTCGGCCCGTAGGTGTCAATGCCCCGATGGAGGTCCCGCACGAAGCTGCGCAAGTCGCCAGATGTGGTGGCGAGGCGCTCGGCGCTGCGATGCAACTCCAGAAAGAGGGAGCAGATGGAAAGGCCCGATTGGACCGGCCGTGAGAAATGAGTGCGTACGCAGTCGGACTGGGCGACACCTACCGCTTCGGCGATCAGCGCGGACGGCAGGTGGATGCTGCGCATGCGCCAGCCTCCCGGCGTCAGCGGCTTTGCCGCATGGATCTGGTGCGCCCCGATGATGGCCATTTGGCCCTTGGCGACGGTGTGCTTTCCGTCGCGCATGCCGATCTCGAACGCGCCTTCCGTCACGGCGAGGACCGTCATCTCATCGTGGGAGTGCGGGATGAATTCGCGATCGTAGCAGGCATGGTACAGCACCGCATCCTCCACGCCGGAGATGCGCCAGCAGGCGCGCGGTGAGTTCTGCGAAGCGCTCAATTCCCTCCCCCTGCTGCATCGACCAGGAATAGCCCGACTCGAACCAACAACCCTATATATCAGATCCGCCGGAGCGGTCTTGAACGAAATTGCGGGCACGTGAGACAGCCCCCGGGCGAGGGTAGGTGACACGGCGGGACGAGATGGCCCCTCGTCGCCATGCCCGCGGCGGGAGTGTGGGGAAGCGGTGTTCGGCGGGACGCTCCAAGAATCTCAGCTGTCCGATAACAAGTCGGAGGCCAGCCGACATGGGATCTTTGCGAAAGGTCGGTTTCGAAAAAGAAGCCATACTCTCTCCACATCCTGCCGCCGAGTTTGGTTCAGCCGTTTCAATAGTCTTTGGATGCGTTGTTGAAGGAGACGCCTTCTTTCAACAATCCCCTGCCGGGAACATGGCAAATCTCGAGACGTATTCCATCCGGATCTTCGAAGAGCACGTAATAATAGCCTGGTGCCCACTCACCCGCCTGCGGCCCACGGATGATCTTCGCTCCTATCTCTTTCAGGAATCGTGCGGCGGCATCGATGTCGTCGTGTTCCCTGGCACGAAAACAAAGATGATGGAGCCCTACGCGAGCTTGAACAAAGACCTCACGGCTATATTCAGGCGCGCAGCGTTGGATGGCTAAAGCCGTGCGGCCACCCACCCAATAGGCGAAAGTTTCTGTCTCCATAACTTTCTTGAGTCCAAAGAATGGCAATAATTGGTCGTAAAACTCTAATGCAGCGGAAAAGCTTGAGACCGTTAGGTTGACATGAGCCATTCCGTTTACATCGATCGGCGGCAGTTCGGTATCTGTCATGTCGAGTTTCCTGAATATGCGCGTAGCTAACACTTCGCGAACGCACAAATGGCCGGTGGATTGCGCGCCCGCGACAACCTGTGGGCGGCGAATTCCGCGGAACGCCAGATTCCACCTCCCGCCGCAATTGCCGGGTACCGCGCGGTCCTCGAAAATCAATATATGCCGGTGCGCCGGAGCGTTCTTGAACCCGATTGCAGGATTTGATGCCGCGCAGAAAGGATGGGAACGCACCGTTGTGGGACGGCCTGTCGCCGAGCGCAAGGATGGCGTCGCGCCCATCTAG
>Ga0210401_10008621_pt1 | contig 10098 bp, 9 predicted proteins | sample IncBWH32MmetaG_FD_150866 | JGI IMG/M metagenome (GOLD analysis project Ga0210401, IMG submission 150866) | Forest soil microbial communities from Barre Woods Harvard Forest LTER site, Petersham, Massachusetts, United States - Inc-BW-H-32-M | ecosystem: Environmental > Terrestrial > Soil >... | reverse complement strand
GCAGCGCTGCACGTCTTCCAGCGCCACCGAGAAATTGCGGGTGACGCCGGTGACCATTGCATCCGCATCGCCGAGCGCCACCATGCAGGCGGCGAAGTGATTGCGGTCGGTATTCACCAGCCGCTGGCAATCGCGCTGCAGATAGCCGTGGCGCTGCAGCCGTTCATAGAGATGAGCCGCATAGGCGGCGTTGCGCGACGACAGGGCCGCATTGACGATCTCGATAGCGCCGCCACCGAGCTCGACGCCGGTCGCCTTGGCGGTGTCGCGCACGCGCGCTTCGCGGCCGACGAGCAGCGCCGTGCCAAGGCCCTGCTGCACGAACGACGCCGCGGCGCGGATCACCTGCTCTTCTTCGCCCTCGGCAAAAACGACGCGGCGCGGCTGCCGGCGCAGGCGCTCGAACACGCGCTGCAGCACGCCGGCGATCGGATCGCGGCGTGTGCGCAATTGCTGCCGGTAGGCTTCCATGTCGACGATCGGCCGGCGCGCAACTTTCGAATCCATCGCCGCCTGCGCCACCGCCGGCGGAATGTAGGAAATGAGCCGCGGATCGAACGGCACCGGAATGATGTAATCCGACCCGTATTTCGGGCGCGCGCCATAGGCGGCGGCGACTTCGTCGGGCACGTCCTCGCGCGCCAATTGGGCCAGCGCGCGGGCGGCCGCGATCTTCATCTCCATGTTGATCGCGCGCGCCTGCACATCGAGCGCGCCGCGGAAGATGTAGGGGAAGCCAAGCACATTGTTGATCTGGTTCGGATAGTCGGAGCGGCCGGTCGCCATGATGGCGTCGCTGCGCACCTCCGCCACCTCTTCGGGCGTGATCTCCGGATCCGGATTGGCCATGGCGAAGATGATCGGCTTGTCCGCCATCACTTTCACCATGTCGGGCGTCACCGCACCCTTCACCGAGAGGCCGAAGAACACGTCGGCGCCGGCCATGGCATCGGTCAGCGTGCGCGCGTCGGTCTTGACCGCAAAGCCCGACTTCCACTGGTTCATGCCCTCGGTGCGGCCTTCGTAGATCACGCCCTTGGTGTCGCAGAGGATCAGGTTCTCGGGGCGGAAACCGATGGCGCGCAAAAGCTCGAGACAGGCGATGCCGGCGGCACCGGCGCCGTTGCACACCACCTTGGTGGTTTTGATCTCGCGGCCGGTGAGCTCGAGCGCATTGATCAGGCCGGCCGCGGCGATGATGGCAGTGCCGTGCTGGTCGTCGTGGAAGACCGGAATGTCGAGCAGTTCGCGCAGCCTCTGCTCGATGATGAAGCATTCCGGCGCCTTGATGTCTTCCAGATTGATGCCGCCCCAGCTCTTGCCCAGGAGCTTGACGCAATCGATGAATTCGTCGGGATCTTCGGTCGAGACTTCAAGATCGATGGAATCGACGTCGGCGAAGCGCTTGAACAGCACCGACTTGCCTTCCATGACGGGCTTGGCGGCCAGCGCGCCGCGATTGCCGAGCCCGAGAATCGCGGTTCCGTTGGTGATGACGGCGACGAAATTGCCCTTGGTGGTGTAGTCGTAGGCGCGGCTCTCGTCCTCGGCGATCGCCAGCACCGGAACGGCGACACCGGGCGAATAAGCAAGCGACAGGTCGCGCTGGGTGGCCATGGGCTTCGTGGCCACGACCTCAAGCTTCCCCGGCCGGCCCTGGCTGTGAAACAGCAGAGCTTCCTGATCGGTAAACGTCGGCCGGTGCGAGCGGCCGCCAGATTTCGTAGCCATTTCAATTCCTTGGTGAAAAGCGTCGGCAGTCGGGCCTTGCGGGTGGGACGACGTTAGCGGAAGCCCTTAGCGGAAGCCACTAGCGGAAACCATGGCCCGCGCTCAAGGGATGGCAGCCCGGCGCCGGCTGCGGACGCCAAAAGCGCCGCAGTCATCTGGCAAGGAGATTAAGAGAGCGCGAACAAGCGGAGGACGAACACACGGACATTGAACGCGAGGGTTTGACAGGGTAATTCCTGCATTCCTGCCCGTGTCTTTTGAGTCCAGCCGCTTCGCCCACGATCAACGGCTCACGACCAAACGCTCATGATCAGATTTCTGCTGCGCTTCATCGGCCTCTGTATCCTGGCAATGGCATTCGTGCTGTTTGTCTATGACGGCACCAAAACGATCGCCAACCAACACGTCGTCTACGCCAAGCTCGTGGAGGTTTGGGCGATGGTCGATCAGTCGAGCCTCAACCAGGCGCAGGCCTGGTTGAAGCAGAAAGCACCCTGGGCGTGGGACCCGTATATGCAAGCGGTTTTCGACTTGCCGGCCTGGGGCGTGCTGGCGATCGTCGCCATGATCCTGATCGTGCTCGGGCGTAAGAAAAAGCCGCTGATCGGCTACGCGCGAAACTAGAGCGCGGCGTGCGCTTCTCCCTGCCGTCAGGCCTGCGCCGCTTCCTCCTGACTATCGGCATCGTCATTCTGATCCTGCTGGCGCTGCCCTATCTGCTCGTGCCGCTCTACCGGTTCGGTCATCCGGTTTCGATACCGATGACGTGGCGCTTCATCACCGGCAGGCGGGTCGAGCGCATTTACGTGCCGATAAGCCGCATCGCACCGAGCCTGCCGCTCACAGTCATCATCGCCGAGGATGGCAGCTTCTGCCGCAATCGCGGCGTCGACCTGGGCGCGATCCGCGAGGCTTTACACCAGGCCGACGACGACCTGCAGGAAGCGCGCGGCGGCTCCACCATCACCCAACAGACGGTGAAGAACTTGTTTCTTTGGCAGGGCCGCAGCTTCATTCGCAAGGCTCTGGAAGTTCCGCTGGCGCTGTGGATGAATCTGGTGCTGCCCAAGCGCCGCGTGCTCGAAATCTATCTCAACATCGCCGAATGGGGCCCGAACGGCGAGTTCGGCGCCGAGGCCGGCGCCCGTTACGCTTTCGGCAAGTCGGCACGCGACCTGACGCCGCGGGAAGCGGCCGAGCTGACGGCCATTCTTCCCAACCCGGTTCATCGCAGCGCCCGCATACCGAGCCTGCAACTGCGCAAACTCGCCGGCCTTTACGAACGCCGCGCCGCCGCCCATCCGGCGCTCGATGCCTGCATCCGGCCGCGTTAAAGCGCTTGACGACCAGGGCTATTTTGTCCTGTGCGTGGGCGCCTCGTCGACGAGTGTGCATGCGTCCGCGTTAAACACGAACAGTCTGCCCCGCCTCAGTAGATGTGGAGCGTTGTCGCGCCACCACTTCGCAGCCTCAGGATTGGAAGCGGCCAAAAGCTCCACCGCGCCCCCTGCGTAGACCGGGTAGCCGGCCAAACGCTCGGCCTTTCCACGAAGCAGCCCCCATAGGTTGCCAAGATAGGACGTAGGGCCAGTAAGGACGCCAAACACTGGATATGCCTTTGGTTGCGGATTGCCGACAACCGACAGTTCCAGTCCTACCCAGGCCCGACGGACCCAATCCGGCGCCTGGCCAGTTGGAGTGGCTATTACTCTTATCCTACGCGTTCGATTTTCCATTTATCGGCAGGAATTCATGGAATTGTGCAGCAGGCCCGCTCGCAACCCAAATTCAATAGGCCACTAGCATCTGCCGGACCATTCTTCTATAAGGCCGCCAACCCCAGCATTACGGCGGTCCCACCAGGAGACGTTCACCATGGCCGTGCCGAAGAAAAAGACTTCCCCGTCGCGACGCGGCATGCGTCGGTCGGCGGACGCGCTGAAGCGTCCGGCTTATGTCGAAGACAAGGATTCCGGCGAATTGCGCCGGCCGCACCACATCGATCTGAAGACCGGCATGTATCGCGGCCGCCAGGTGCTGACCAAGAAGGCTGAAGCTTAAGAACGCATCGCCTCTCCCCGCCCGGGGGAGGTGGAGCGATGCGCCCGGGTGTGCCGGGAGGGGAAATACAACAGGCGACGTGACGCCCCCTATTCCCGATTTTTTTGCTTTTCGTTTTGAGCATGATCTTGTCCGAAAACCGGATTCCACTTTTCGGGATCATGCTCTAAGGTGAAAATCGACCTCTTCCAGTAAGGCGTAAAGAATATTTCGGTGCGGCTTTGAAATAAGAGGCGCGCAGTATGTTTATTCTTGGCTTTCCTCTGCTTCTCATCCCCTTCGCCATCTACAACATGATCGCGTTCCTCACGCCGGGCGTCGGCTGGACCGCGCCGGTCGCGACCATCCACATGATGTCCGGCCAGGACTGGGTGCTGACCTACGAGGATCTGCTGATCGCCTTCGCTATCCTGCTGCTCGCGGTCGAGATCATGAAAGCGACCCGGATGGGCATGCGCACGATCGTCGACCACATCCTGGCAATAGCGCTGTTCATCGTGATGCTGATCGAATTCCTGCTGGTGCGGCAGGCCGGCACATCGACCTTCTTCCTGCTGACCATGATCGCACTGGTCGACGTGCTCGCGGGCTTCATCGTCAGCATCCGCAGCTCGCAGCGGCAGGTCGAAATCGACGCCGAGCGGGCATTGTAACGCGGGATCAGGAAAGCCCTATAGCGAGCGCGAGAGGGCGGGACGCCGCGCAGCCTCGCGGCGCTCGATCGCGCCATAGACGGCGACGGCTTCCGCCGGCTCGGCACGCCGGCGCGTCCGCGTCTGCGGCACTTGCGCAACCGTCGCGATGAGCTGCGCGAGAAAATCCGCCCGCGGCCGCCCGAAGTCGGCGCGTGTATGCGCCGAGGAATCACTGACAGAGACGGGGACGAGGGCGGTGCTCACGTGTTGCGTTTCCTGTACCGAAACGGCACGTCGTCGCTCGGGAGCGGGACGCGAACGCCAGGTCGGCAGCTCCACCGCAAGCCGCATGCCGCGCCCGCTGTGCCAGAGTCGGTGGTGCATGATCTTTTGGGAAAACCGGTTTCCACTTTTTCCGGGTCATGCACGGTCCGGCAGCGTGATTTTCCGAATTCTTTAAGCTGTCGCGGTAGTTTAAGGTTAAGTTCGTCCGATTCCCCGACGTCACCGCAGGAGCGGATTTCGCGCTCCGCGAATGGCGAAATTTGGCAAGCGGTCCGCGTAATCTCTCGGGCACAGCAGGACGACGAGGCGACGGTGAACGACAATGCTTCGCGCGACCCAATCCCCGCCGCCGAGCCCGACACGGTTGAGGCGCCCGGTAGCGCGGCTGCGCCGCCGCCGGTGTGGCTCGATCCAAGCGAGATTCTCGCCTCCGTCGGCGAAGCGCTCTACCGCTGGGACATCAAGAACGACGTTCTGACCTGGAGCGCCAATGCGGCCGACGTTCTGCTCGTCCGCGACATCGGCGCGATCGGCAGCGGCCGCGGTTATGCGCAGCTATTGGAGCCCGACAATGCGCAGGCTCCGTTCGACGCCATCGTCAAATCCGCCCAGCGCGACGAGGGCCAGGGCGTGACCTACCGCATCCAGTACGCCATCCGGCCGGATGCCGGCTCGGAAACGAGACTGTGGGTGGAGGATGCGGGCCGCTGGTTCGCCGGCCCCGACGGAAAGCCTACGCGCGCACACGGCACCATCCATGTCATCAACGAGCGCCATGAACGCGAACGCCGGCTCGAGCACCTCGCCCGCCGCGACGAGCTCACTGGCGAATTCAACCGCTATCACCTGACGGAAATCCTGGAGAAGACGCTCGAGGAATCCGTGCGGTTTCGTTCCTCCTGCGGCTTCCTCCTGGTTGCCATCGATAATCTCGGCGGCATCAACCGATCCTACGGCTACGACACCGCCGATCAGGTGATCCGCGTGGTGAGCAAGCGCATCCGCGGCCTGATGCGCGGACGGGACACGCTCGGGCGCTATTCGGGCAACAAATTCGGCGTCGTCCTGAAGGACTGCACACCCGACGATATGGCGGTCGCGGCCGAGCGGCTGTTAGCCGGCGTGCGCGATGAACTGGTGCCGACCGATACCGGCGCGATCGCGGTAACAGTGACGATCGGCGGCGTGACGGCGCCGCGTCATGCGCGCACTGCCGCCGACGTGCTGGCGCGGGCGCAAGAGACGCTCGACGCCACCAAGGCGAAAAGGCGCGGCTCTTTTCTTCCCTATCGGCCCAATGTCGAGCGCGAAGCGCAACGCCGCGAGAATATCCGCGCCACCGACGAGATCGTGGCCGCGCTCAACGAGCGGCGGATCTTTCTGGCCTACGAAACCGTGGCGCACACCGCCGACCGGCGACCGGCTTTCTACGAGTGCCTGATGCGCGTGCGCCGCGCCGACGGCAGTCTCTTGGGCGCGGGCGAGGTGATCCCGGTGGCCGAGCGGCTCGGGCTCGTGCGTTTGCTCGATCATCGCGTCCTCGAACTCGTGGTCGACGAAATGGTCGCGACACCGACCTTGCAGGCGAGCGTGAATGTTTCGCCCGGTTCCACGACCGATCCCAATTGGTGGACGGGCCTGGGCTCGCTGTTGCGCACACATCCGAGCGTAGCGCAGCGGCTGATCGTCGAGATCACCGAGAGCGCGGCGATCCACGATATCGACGAGACCCGCGGCTTCGTAACCCGGGTGAAGGATTTCGGCTGCCGCATCGCGATCGACGATTTCGGCGCCGGCTACACCTCGTTCCGCAACCTGCGCAAGCTCGGCGTCGACATCGTCAAGGTCGACGGCGCCTTCGTGCAGAACATGATCCGATCGGAAGACGACCGCGCCTTCGTGCACACGCTCATCGATCTCGGCAAACGGCTCAAACTCGCGACCGTCGCCGAATGGGTGCAGGACGAAGAGACGGCGAAGCTCCTGCAATCCTGGGGCTGCGACTACATTCAGGGCGCGCTGATCGGGCTTGCCTCCACCGAGCGGCAGTGGCGCGCGGGGCTTGCGAAGGCGATGTAGCACACGTTCCCCGGACGCGGTGCAGCGCGTCGCGGTGCACCGCCGATCCGGGGTCGTTCCACATTCAGTACTGTTAGGTTAGCGCCTGTAACGATCCCGGGTGTGCAACGCAGCACCATAAGCGCGTCCACGCGCGCGCTATGGTGCTGCATTGCGCCCGGGAAACGTCGGCTACGAGTTGCCGCCGCGCTCCGACAGGCGATCGACTTTCTTCTGCATGTCCTCAAGCTGCCGCTTGAGATCGTCGATGTCGCCGCCTTTGCCGAAAGGCGTCTTACCGGCTTCCGTTTCGCTTTCGCCGCCGGCCTGGCCTTCGCGCCGGGCGAACGGAGCAAACATCGCGAAGGTGCGCTCGAACATTTCCATGTTCCGGCGCACCTGCTCTTCGAGCGAGGTGAAGGCGCCGACCCCGAAGGCCTGCGCCATCTGCTGGCGGAACTTCTCCTGCTCGCGCGTCAGCGATTCGATCGAGACTTCCAGATAACGCGGCACCAGCATCTGCATGCTGTCGCCGTAGAAGCGAATGAGCTGGCGCAGGAAGGTAATGGGCAGAAGATTCTGGCCCTCCTTGTTTTCCTGCTCGAAGATGATTTGCGTGAGCACCGAGCGGGTGATGTCTTCGCCGGTTTTGGCGTCGTAGACCACGAAGTCTTCGCCGGTCTTGACCATGGCGGCGAGGTCTTCGAGCGTCACATAGGTGCTGGTGCCGGTGTTGTAGAGGCGCCGATTGGCGTACTTCTTAATGGTGATAGGCTCTGCAGTCTTACTCATCGTGTCAGGCTTGGTCATCGGTTCTGGCATGGGATAACCGCCGTTTGTTCTGTCGTCAAAATAGGCGCTTTCGGCCGCAACGGCTACCGTTTTGTGCGAGGGCCGTTTTATGCAGGCCCGGGCTGCAGCCAGCGGCACCCGCCGGCGGCCGCCGAGGCGGCGCATGGCCGCGATGCGGTGCGCTTGTCCCCGCTTGTCGGCGGCCTGTCGCCTCCTTATGACATAGATCAAGTCAGCCGCGGCGATCCCGCGTTAGTCACCCACAGCGCTCAAAGCGATCCCCGAAAGGACCTCCCATGAAGGACGATATTGTCATCGTTGGCGCGGTACGCACCCCGATCGGCGCATTCAATGGGGCACTTGGCTCTGTGCCTGCCCACGAACTCGGCAAAATCGCCATCAAGGCGGCGATCGATCGCGCCGGCGTCGAGGCGCCGCGGGTGTCCGAAGTGATCATGGGGCAGATCCTCACCGCCGGCCAGGGCATGAATCCGGCCCGCCAGGCCTCGCTCGGCGCCGGCATTCCCATCGAAGTGCCGGCCTGGGGCGTCAACCAGGTCTGCGGCTCCGGATTGCGCGCCGTGGCGCTCGGCTATCAGGCCATTGCCAACGGCGATTCCGAGATCGCCGTGGTCGGCGGCCAGGAATCGATGAGCCTGTCTCCGCATTGCGCGCATCTGCGCAACGGCGTGAAGATGGGCAATTTCGACATGGTCGACACCATGATCAAGGACGGCCTATGGGACGCCTTCAACGGCTACCACATGGGCAACACGGCCGAGAACGTGGCGCGCCAATGGCAGATCACCCGCCAGCAGCAGGACGAGTTCGCGGTCGGGTCGCAGCAAAAAGCCGAAGCCGCGCAGAAGGCCGGCAAGTTCAAGGACGAGATCACGCCGGTGACGGTGAAGGGCCGCAAGGGCGATGTCGTGGTCGACACCGACGAATATCCCAAGCACGGCACCACGCTCGAAGTCATCGGCAAATTGCGCCCCGCCTTCGACAAGGAAGGCACCGTCACGGCCGCGAATGCGTCGGGCATCAATGACGGCGCCGCCGCCATGGTCCTCATGACCGCGGGCGAGGCCGCCAAGCTCGGCAAGACGCCGCTCGGGCGCATCGTGTCGTGGGCGCAGGCCGGCGTCGATCCCAAGGTCATGGGAAGCGGCCCGATCCCGGCGTCGCGCGCGGCGCTGAAAAAAGCGGGCTGGAGCGCCGCCGATCTCGATCTCATCGAAGCCAACGAGGCGTTCGCCGCCCAGGCCTGCGCGGTCAACAAAGATCTCGGCTGGGACACCGGCAAGGTCAACGTCAATGGCGGCGCGATTGCGCTCGGCCATCCGATCGGCGCTTCCGGCGCCCGCGTCCTGGTGACGCTGCTGCACGAGATGCAGAAGCGCAACGCCAAGAAGGGTCTCGCCACGCTCTGCATCGGCGGCGGCATGGGCATCGCGCTCTGCGTGGAGCGCTGAGCGCAAAAGCTGCATCGCAATTGACCTGCATCATGGCCGGGTTTGTCCCGGCCATGTAATTTTGCAATACACTCAGGCGGATGCTCGCGAAGCCGGGCAAGACGAGGACGGATCAGGGGAGGAGATCATGCCACGCGTCGCAATCGTGACGGGAGGAACCCGCGGCATCGGCGCGGCAATTGCCAAAGCGCTCAAAGCCGCCGGTTACAAGGTCGCCGCCAACTACGGCGGCAATGATGAGGCGGCGCAGAAATTCAAGGCGGAAACCGGCATCCCGGTCTACAAATGGGACGTGTCTTCATTCGAAGCTTGCGCCGCCGGCGTGAAACAGGTCGAGGCCGACCTCGGCCCGGTCGACGTGCTGGTCAACAATGCGGGCATCACCCGCGACGCGCAGCTGCATCGCATGAAGCCCGAACAATGGGCGGCGGTGATCAACACCAATCTGGGCTCGCTGTTCAACATGACGCGGCAGGTGATCGAAGGCATGCGCGAGCGCAAATTCGGCCGCATCGTCAACATTTCTTCGATCAACGGACAAAAAGGCCAGTTCGGCCAGACCAATTATTCGGCCGCCAAGGCCGGCGAGATCGGCTTCACCAAGGCGCTTGCGCAGGAGGGCGCGCGGCTCGGCATCACCGTGAATGCAATCGCGCCGGGTTATATCAACACCGAGATGGTGCAGGCAGTGCCGAAAGACGTGCTGGAAAAAAGTATTCTGCCGACGATCCCGATCGGCCGGCTCGGCGAGCCGGAGGAGATCGGACGCTGCGTGGTGTTTCTCGCTTCCGACGATGCCGGCCTGATCACCGGCTCCACGCTCACCGCCAATGGCGGCCAGTACATCACGTAGAACGCAACGCCGCCGCCGCATCTTTGATTTGACTGGTCATTTGCGACGCGGTGGCGGCATCGCCAGCGGGCGCTCGGATCCCGGATGCGGCCCGGCCAGCGCGTGATATAGTGGACGCTCGCTCGGAGCGGCGCGGTGCTGCTCGTGTGATACGTCTGAGAAATCGAGGCGCAGATCAGACTGTGGACGCGACGGCCTCAATGGATTGCCA
>Ga0210401_10008620_pt1 | contig 10101 bp, 8 predicted proteins | sample IncBWH32MmetaG_FD_150866 | JGI IMG/M metagenome (GOLD analysis project Ga0210401, IMG submission 150866) | Forest soil microbial communities from Barre Woods Harvard Forest LTER site, Petersham, Massachusetts, United States - Inc-BW-H-32-M | ecosystem: Environmental > Terrestrial > Soil >... | reverse complement strand
CAATGGGCCGCATCGCTGCGCCGCCCAACCGCAGCTTCCCTGTAAAAACCGCCCGCCCCAGCGCCGCCGAGACTCCCCAGAGAAACGCCGCCCCTCCGATGAACAAATATCCGCGCAAAGAATGCGATCGCGCGCCTGTCTGATTTGCCATTGAGTGATTTGTCGTTTACTGATTTGTGGTTGAGATGATGCCCTCGCGAACCGCTTCGCTGATTCGATAGTAAAGGGTAAGATTCAAATACAGGTTTGGGAAGGGCCCGACTTCAAGAGGTTGCCAAAAACTCACGACGCGTCCAGTAACGTGAAAGAGCGTCGCTTTCAGAGCCGCGAGAAGGCCTTAGAATCAGTCCGGGCTTCAGCCCCCAGTCGTATTTCTTGTCCGCCAGGAGTTTTTCCGCAACCTCCTCAAGTCGTGTTCAAGTCGTGCCGCCCAGGCGCTGAGAACGTCGCGCTTTAGCGCCTGAGGCGTGCTCCCCGATTAACCTCGTATTCTCCCCCTTCGCTGCTAATCCCTGCCGTTTCTTTCGCTTACATTGACCACCCAGGCTCTTTTCGATAGTTTATTAATAGCATCACGACCGAGTTCGTGTAGCCTTATCGTACGACTCGATCGTGGCGAGTTTTTGCAACCCTACGATAAGGCCGACAATCACAGGTGCAGGGAGCTCTATTTGCCGAACAGCCAGGGAAAGACTTTACTTCTGCTGAAACCGCGGGGTTTCTGCGCTGGCGTGGTGCGCGCCATCGATGTAGTCCGTATCGCACTGGACGCTTTCGGTCCGCCGATCTACGTTCGCAAGGAAATTGTCCACAACAGTTTTGTGGTTGACGAGTTGCGCGGCAAAGGCGCCATCTTCGTCGACAGCGAAGACGAAGTTCCCAACGGCGAGCGCGTCATCTATAGTGCTCACGGCGTCTCTCCCGAAGTTCGGGAGCATAGCGCCCGCCGCGGCCTCCGCGTCATCGACGCCACCTGCCCGCTCGTCACCAAAGTCCACGTCGAAGCCGTCAAGTTTGCCAAAGAAGGCTATTCGCTCATCCTCATCGGCCATCACGATCACGACGAAGTGGTCGGCACACTCGGCGAAGCTCCGCTGGTCACCCAGGTCGTCGGAACGCCGGAGCAGGTAAAGACCCTCACCGTACCTGATCCCAATCGCGTCGCCTATCTCACGCAGACCACGTTAAGTCTCGACGAAACCAAAGACATCATCGCGGCGCTCAAGAAAAAGTTCCCGAACATTAAAGGTCCCGCCGCGCAGGACATTTGCTACGCCACGGAAAACCGCCAGGTCGCAGTGAAACAGGTCGCCTCGGAAGCTGACTTGTTACTGGTAGTCGGTTCGGAAAACAGTTCCAATTCCAATCGTCTGGTGGAAGTGGCGCGCAATCTCGGTACGAACTCGCATCTCATCGATAGCTACCATGACATCGAAGCCGAATGGTTGACGAATGTGAAGACGATCGCGCTGACCGCCGGCGCTTCTGCGCCAGAATGCCTGGTGGAGGAGGCCATGAAGTTCCTGGCCACCAAGGGTTTCGATAACGTGCAGGAACTCGAAGTGATGCCGGAGAACGTCCGCTTCGGCCTGCCGCCGGAGATTGTCGAGGCCATCGCCGCTGCTCCGGCTACGGTGACCGCGGACTGAAGACGCTGCGCTAAATGGAGCAAAATTGATGGACAAAAACTCCCCCGAGACTAACTTAGCCTCCGAACCCCAACTTCGCTTCGGCAAAATCGACGGCCTTGCCGCCCGCGTGGGCGCCGCCGTCAGCGCCGCGCGCAAATTCCTCTTCTCCTCACAACATGAGCAGGGATACTGGTGTGGCGAACTCGAGGCCGATACCACGCTCGAGTCGGATTACATCCTGCTCCACACTCTGCTCGGCACTGGCGATCCCGAGCGTTTCCAGAAGGCCGCCAATTGGATCATCCGCCACCAGAACGAAGACGGCGGCTGGAGCATCTACGAAGGCGGACCATCCAACATCAGCGCCTCAGTGAAAGCCTATTTCGGCCTCAAGCTCGCCGGATACGACGCCAATCACGCCGTCCTTCAGCGCGCCCGCAAGAAAATTATCGAGCTCGGCGGCGTGACCGAAGTCAATACATTTACCAAGATCTATCTCTGCTTCTTCGGACAGTACGATTACGACGCTGTCCCGGCCATCCCGCCGGAGATTGTCCTCTTTCCCAACTGGTTCTGGTTCAATATCTACGAAATTTCCAGTTGGTCGCGGGCCATTCTGGTGCCGCTATCGATTTGTTACGCCAAGAAACCATTCAAGAAGATTCCCCGCGAGATGGGTGTCGAAGAATTATTTGTCGGCGGCATGCTGAAGTCGCACATGCACCTTCGCTGGTCGAAGCAATTAGTGTCCTGGCGCAATTTCTTCCTCTGTCTCGACCGTATGACGCATTGGTTTGAGCGGGTCCACATCCGCCCCCTGCGCTCGATCGCGCTCAAGTCCGCGGAAAAGTGGATGCTCGAGCGCTTCGAGATGAGCGACGGCCTTGGCGCTATCTATCCCTCGATGATGAATGCAATCATCGCGCTTCGATGCCAGGGATATTCTCTCGACGATCCGCAGGTCATCCGCGCGCTCGATGAGTTTGAAAAACTCGGCATCGAGGAAGGCGACACATTCCGCATGCAACCCTGTATGTCCCCGGTGTGGGATACGGCCTATGCCATGTTCGCGCTGGCCGAAGCCGGAGTTCCCGCGAATGATCCGCGTATGGTGAAGTGCGCCGACTGGATCCTCCAGAAGCAGGTACGCAATCCTGGAGACTGGCAGGTCAAGAACAAGCAAGGCAAGCCCGGCGGATGGTACTTCGAATTCAATAACGAGTTCTATCCCGATGTCGACGACACCGCCATGGTCTGCCTCGCACTCAGCCGCGTCGAGCATCCCAACGGCCGCTACCAGCGCGAATCCGTGCAGCGCGCCATCGACTGGATCTTGTCCATGCAGTGCAAGAACGGCGGCTTTGCCTCCTTCGATAAAGACAACGACAAGATGGTCTTCCAGCATATTCCATTCGCCGATCACAACGCCATGCTCGATCCCGCGACCGTCGACATCACTGGACGCATCCTCGAGATGATGGCGGCCTACGGCTACGATAAAAACCATCCCGCCGTAAAGCGCGCAATTCAATTTATCCGCGACGAGCAGGAACCCGACGGAAGCTGGTTCGGGCGCTGGGGCGTCAACTACATCTACGGGACGGCGCTGGTGCTGCGCGGCCTGGAAGCGATAGGCATGGACAACCACGAGCCTTGCATCCAGCAGGGAGCCGAGTGGCTGCGCATGATGCAGAATGCCGATGGCGGATGGGGCGAGACGGTCGGGTCGTATGACGATCCGTCGTTGCGCGGAGTGGGTGAGAGTACGCCGTCACAAACCGCATGGGCGATTCTCGGATTGCTGGCCGTGGGCGATACGCGGAGCGATTCGGTGGCGCGCGGCATTGCGTATTTGCTGCGCACGCAAAAAGATGATGGCTCCTGGGATGAGCGCTACTTCACCGGCACGGGATTCCCGCGCGTTTTCTACCTCAAATACCACCTCTACCGCGAATACTTCCCGCTGCTCGCGCTGACGACTTATGCGAAGGTGATGGAGAAAGCGGACAACTGAGCTCGGATCGGGCTGCGACGGGGGTTGGCAGCCAGAGATTGGTGATCTCAACAGTGATGCCGATAAGTGACACAATACTGAAGCGTTTTGAAGAGCCAGACGAGGTGCGAACTTTTGAAAAAGGAAGATTCGAACTCGTCCGTATCGGGGGCATGACTATTGGTCGCGCCACGTACCAGCCGGGATGGAAGTGGTCCGCTCACGTAGGACCAGGTGTGGGCGCCTCGCGCTGCAACGTCGAACACGTGGGATTGGTGCTCTCCGGCTGCGCCACGGCGGCAATGGAGAATGGCACAATCTACGAACTTAAAACCGGGATGCTTTTTCACATTCCAGCGGGACCTCCTGGCCATGATAGTTGGGTGGTGGGTGATGCGCCGTACGTCTCGTTACATTTTCTCGGAGCAGACCACTACGCCAACAAATAGTCATAGTCATTCCGCGGAATTGAAGAAGACTGCGCTGCGCGCCGTGCAACCTGGCAGTCCGGACGCGACCGGGGATTGAGAACTTCGTTGAGAGTTTTCCTCACAGGCGCCACCGGATTCCTCGGCTCCCACGTAGCTCGTGTCCTAGCCGACCAGGGAGCCGACCTGCGTCTGTTAGTCCGCACCACCAGCAATCTCAAGAACCTCGAAGGCCTCAAAGCCGAAACCGTGACCGGCGATCTCCGCGACGCCTCCTCTCTAGAAAAAGCCATGTCGGGCTGCGACACAGTCTTCCACGTCGCCGCCGACTATCGACTCTGGGTCCGCGATCCCAACGAAATGTATCGCTCCAACGTCGACGGCACGCGCGCCATTCTCGAATCCGCGCGCAAGAATAAAGTGCGCTCTGTCGTCTACACCTCCAGCGTCGCCACCGTCGGCTTCACCGGCAATGGCACTCCCGGGGACGAGGATTCTCCCGTCGCGCTCGCCGATATGATCGGCCACTACAAGCGCTCAAAATTCATGGCCGAACAACTCGCCCTGGAAGCCGGACGCGCCGGCATGCGCGTCGTAACCGTGAATCCGACAACTCCAGTAGGGGAGCAGGACATCAAGCCCACTCCCACGGGACGCATCGTCGTCGACTTCCTCAAGCGAAAATTTCCCGCCTACGTCGAGACCGGATTAAATCTGGTAGACGTCCGCGAATGCGCTCGCGGCCACATCATGGCAATGGAAAAGGGGAAGGCAGGCGAACGCTACATCCTAGGCGGCGAAAACCTCACGCTCAAGCAGATCCTCGATAAACTCGGCGCAATCTCCGGCCTGCCTTCTCCTTCGTTGAAGCTGCCATATTTCGTCGCCTACCTGGCCGGCGCCGTCGATGAAGCCTTTTCCGGCCATCTGCGCGGTCGCGAACCCCGCGTCACCGTCGAATCGGTCCGCATGGGCAAGAAAAAAATGTTTGCCAGCTCCGACAAAGCCGAACGCGAGTTGGGATGGAAGGTGCTCCCAGCCGATGCCGCCCTGCGCCGCGCCGTAGAATGGTTTCGAGCCCATGGCTATGTCTAGAATCGCTATCGTCGCCGCTTTTGAGCGCGAAGTCGGCGCGCTCATAGAAGGCGCAAAGCCGGTTCAACGCGACCACGCCGGCCGCAGTTTTACCTTCTTCGAACAAGACGACAGAGTCCTCGTCTGCGGTGGAATCGGCGCCGAAGGCGCCCGCCGCGCCGCCGAAGCCGCCATCCTGCTATATCATCCTGTCCTGCTGCAATCAGTAGGCTTCGCTGGCGCGCTTGAACGCAACTTACAGGTGGGCGACATTTTCTCTCCCGCCTTAGTCCTCGATGCCCGTGACGGCAGCCGCACCCCAATCCCCGGCGGAAAGGGCATACTGTTAACCTTCATGGCCGTGGCCGGCAAACAACAAAAACTAAGCCTGGCGCGCTCTTACTCCGCGCAAGCCGTAGACATGGAAGCCGCCGCCGTAGCTGCCGCGGCCCGCGCCAAAGGTATAGAATTCCATGCGGTAAAAGTGATCTCCGATACTCTCGATTTCGAAATGCCAGAAACAGCCCGCTTCATCGATTCTCACGGCCATTTCAACACCGGACGCTTCGCCGTTTTCGTGGCTCTGCGCCCCTGGCTGTGGAAGCGCGTCGCCACCTTAGCCGGCAACAGCCGTAAGGCCGCCAAAGCATTGGCCAGTTACCTTAAAGGTTCTTGCCCGCCCCTGGGCGACCCCCTTGAAGCAAAGATCACCTAGTATTCATCTAACCGCCGATGGCTATTGCCCGACAAACCGCAATCGAAGACCGCAGCCAGTCAGTTCCAGCCACGCAACTCGCAGTCGTCTATCGCGGAGTCAACGACGTCCGCCTCGAAACCGTCCCTGTTCCTAAAATCGGCCCCGGCGAATTGCTTCTCAAAGTCCACACCTGCGGAGTGTGCGGTACTGACCTAAAGAAAATTTCAACCGGCTCCCACTCCGCCCCTCGCATCTTCGGCCATGAAACCTCGGGTGTAGTCGCAGCCATCGGCTCCGAAGTAAGAGATTTTCGGCCCGGCGACCGCGTTGTTGTCTTTCATCACATCCCCTGCCGCGAGTGTTACTACTGCCGCCACAAGACTTTTGCCCAATGCCTGACCTACAAAAAGGTCGGATGCACTGCCGGCTTCGAGCCCTCCGGTGGCGGGTTCGCCGAATACGTCCGCGTCATGGATTGGATCGTCGAGCAGGGAACTGTAAGGATTCCCGATGGCGTCTCCTTCCAGCAAGCCTGTTTCGTCGAACCGGTGAACACGTGCATGAAGGGAATCGAAGCCCTGCGCGTCGAACCAGGCGAAACCGTCCTGGCGATCGGCCAGGGTCCCATCGGTATCATATTGAGCGTCTTGGCCCGTAGGGCAGGGGCCACTGTAATTACTTCCGATTTGTATCCCGAGAGGCTTAGAATGTCTAAAAGCCTTGGTTTTGATCGTTTGATCGATGCCTCGCAACAGGACGTGGTTCGCTGTGTGCGGGAGCGGACTGAAGGAAGGGGTGCCGACGCTGTAATCTTAGCGGTTGGCAGCAATTCCTTGATCCGCTCTGCTATGGATGCAACTCGTCCTGGGGGCAGAGTGTTGTTGTTTGCCCAGACCCAGCGCGGCGAAGTCGTCGTTGATCCAGCCGCGATTTGCGTGGATGAAAAGGCGCTCGTTGGCTCTTATAGCGCCTCGGTCGATTTGCAGGAAGCGTCTGTGCGTTTTGTGATGAATCGGGAAATGGATCTCGAAAAGCTGATTAGCCACCGGTTCCCGCTGCAGGATGCCGCCCAAGCCCTGAAGCTCGCCGCTCATCCCCAGCCTTCGTCAATGAAGGTCGTGATAGAACCCGGGATGTCCTGGGTATGAAGATAGCTGGGCGATGTTGGATGGAGAGGGCAGGGTTCCTTGCGTGGGCGTGCTGTTTGGCAAGGGAACGGAGTCAGTGTGCTATATCGGTTTGAAATGGCGCGACTTTAGCGTCCTTTGGGGGTTTGAAAGGCACGGAGTCAGTGTGCCACGTCCGTTTGAAGTGCCATGTCGGTTTGAAAGGGCACCGCTTTTAGTTAGCCTGCCCTGAGCAAGCGTAGCGCGGCCGAAAGATGCCGGAAAGGCCCTCAACAAATCGGGGCTTTAGCCCCTGGGGCAAGGAAGCAATCAGTGAACGGAAAAATGACAGCTGCCGTCCTCTACGGCAAAGAAGACCTCAAAATTGAAAGAGTACCCATCCCTCGCGTCGAAAAGGGCGAGGTGCTGGTCAAGGTCCAGGTCGCGCTCACCTGCGGCACCGATCTCAAGGTGTATCAGCGCGGCTACCACGCCCGCATGATCGTTCCCCCAGCCCTCTTCGGTCATGAGCTCGCCGGAGTGATTGAGGAAGTCGGCGAGGGCGTGCTCAGCTTCAAGAAAGGACAGCGCGTGGTGGCGCTGAATTCTGCCCCTTGCCAGATGTGCTTCTACTGCTCCAAGCACCAGGAAAATCTTTGCGAAGACCTGCTCTTCAATAACGGAGCCTACGCCGAATACATTCGCGTCCCGCGCCGTATCGTCGAAGCCAACATGCTGGTCATTCCGCCCAATGTCAGTTTTGAAGACGCCGCCATGACCGAGCCTCTGGCCTGCGTTTTACGCGGCCTGCATGAAACCGGCGTCGAGATCGGCGACACTGTCACCATCATCGGCGGCGGCCCTATCGGACTCATGTTCGTCCAGGTCGCCCGCGCCATCGGCTGCAACGTCATCTCGGTCGTCAAGCGTGACGAACAAGTCGTCGCCGCCAAGCAAATGGGCGCCCACGAAATCGTACAAACCACAAAAGTGCCCAACGTGATTGAGGCCGTGCGTGCGCTCACGCCGCAAAAGCGCGGTTGCGATGTCGTTGTCGAAGCGGTCGGCCGCCCCGAAGCCTGGGAGTGGACCGTGGAAATGGTTCGCAAAGGCGGCACCGTAAACTTTTTCGGCGGATGCGCCAGCGGATCCAAAGTGCAGCTTGATACCAACCGTCTGCACTACTCCGAAATCACACTGAAGGCGACGTTCCACCACACACCGGAAACTGTGCGCCGCGCCTTCGGCTTGATCGCGGCTAAAAAAATCCGCCCCACCGACTACATTACCGGCGAAGCTCCGCTCTCCAGCTTGCAGAAAGTGCTACGCCATATGTTGAACCGCGGCGGCGATATCAAAACAGCCATCATCCCAGGCCACTGATTATCTGATCGCTGACTGCGGATTGGCGGAACTTGCGCGACTCAGAATGTCTTGTCGTCCTGAGCGGAGAAGCGGCGTCGCGAAGCGAAGCCGCTGCGTAGTCGAAGGATCCCTTGGACCTGTGCGGTTCCCCGCAGCGGTGCAAGGCGTTTTCACCGCAGCGTGCGAAAATATTGGAGCGAGATGGTTTCACACTGAATGGCTCTTGCAACCACCAAGGATTCCCGCGTCCCCATCGCTCCCGGCTCGCTCGGCTGGTCCCGCCTCCCCGCTGCCTACGCAATCCCTAAGGCCGCACCCTCGCTCGAACAAGCGCAAGAATACTGCCGCCGCCTCGCCCGTAGCCACTACGAAAATTTCTCCGTAGCCACCTGGTTCCTTCCCAGGAGTCTTCGCCAGGATTTCCTCAACGTCTACGCCTACTGCCGTATCTCCGACGATTTAGGCGACGAAGTCGGCGACCCCGCCGCCGCTCTCGCATTACTCGACGAATGGCAACTCGAACTCGACGCCTGCTATGCCGGCACTCCCCGCCATCCGGTCTTTGTCGCGCTAGCGGAAACAGTCCAAAAATTCGAAATCCCCAAACATGAATTCTCCGACCTTCTGATCGCCTTCCGTCAGGATCAGACCATCACCCGCTTCGAATCCTTCAACGACGTGCTCGCGTACTGCCGGTACTCGGCGAATCCGGTGGGCCATCTTGTCCTCTACCTCTGTGGCTATCGTGACGCCGAGCGTCAGCAGCTTTCCGACTACACCTGCACCGCGCTCCAACTGGCAAATTTCTGGCAGGATGTCACCCTCGACTACGGCAAGAGCCGCATCTATCTCCCGCTGGAAGATTTGCGTAGCTTCTCGGTGACCGAACAAGATATTGCGCAAAACCACAATACGCCGGCCTTTTGTGAAATGCTGAAGTTTGAAGTCGAGCGCGCCCGCGAATGGTTTGATCGCGGCCTGCCGCTGGTGAAAAAAGTAAACAAAGAACTGGCCGTCGATCTCGAGCTCTTCAGCCGGGGGGGGCAGGAAATCCTGAACGCCATCGAGCGCCAGAACTTCGCCGTGCTCGGTCGCCGCCCCGTAATTTCCAAGCCGCGCAAACTGGCACTGGTCGCCCGCGCCGCGCTAGGAAAGTTGCTATGAGTTCAGGAGTTCAAACGGCCTTGATTCCTTGGACACCAGCCGCCGCCCAGCTCACGATGGCCTATTCGGTCTGTCGCGGCATCACCCGTAGCAACGCCAGGAACTTCTATTACGCATTCCTGGTGCTGCCAAAACGAAAGCGCGAATCTCTGTGCGCCGTCTACGCTTTCATGCGCCGCTGCGACGACATCACCGACGACGCAACCCTCGGTCTTGATGAGCGCCGCTACAAGCTCAACACCTGGCTCGACAGCCTGCATCGCGCCCAGCAAGGCGAACCCAGCGACGATCCCATCTTGCTTGCGCTTACCGATACGCAGCGTAGATACACCATCCCCGCGGGTTTGCTCGACGAACTCGCCACAGGCACGGCTATGGATGTCGATTCTTCCGCTGGAAATCAAGACGAACCCGGATTCGCCGCTCCTGGCGTTCCTGGGCTCACTGTCCAATATCAAACCTTTGACGACCTCAAACTGTATTGTTATCGCGTCGCCTCGGTCGTGGGCCTTGTCTGTATTCACATCTTCGGATATCGCGATCCCGCAGCCGAGCCTCTCGCCGAGCAGTGCGGCCTCGCCTTCCAACTCACCAACATCATTCGCGACGTGAAAGAAGACGCCGCGATGGGCCGGGTTTACTT
>Ga0210401_10008619_pt1 | contig 10103 bp, 8 predicted proteins | sample IncBWH32MmetaG_FD_150866 | JGI IMG/M metagenome (GOLD analysis project Ga0210401, IMG submission 150866) | Forest soil microbial communities from Barre Woods Harvard Forest LTER site, Petersham, Massachusetts, United States - Inc-BW-H-32-M | ecosystem: Environmental > Terrestrial > Soil >... | reverse complement strand
CAGCTACGCCTTTTGGCAGCGCGAATACGCCGGCCGGCCCGACGTTCTCGGCCGCAAGATTTCACTGGAAGGCCATCCGTTTGAAATCGTGGGCATCACTCCGCCTAGTTTCACGGGCATCGATGTCGGCCGACAGTTCGATGCCGCGGTTCCGCTGTGCTCCGAACCGCTGATGCGGGGCGAACTCTCCCTGATTGATCTGCGCAATGGCTATTGGCTGGCCGCCGTGGGGCGTCTGAAGCCAGGCGTGACTATCGAGCAAGCCAACGCGGAAATGGCAGCGCTTTCGAGGGGCGTCCTAGAAGCGACCACACCGCCGCAATACGGCGCGGATAGGCAAAAGCGCTACCTGCAGTACAAGTTCGGCGCATTTCCGGCAGCTTCGGGATTCTCGAATTTGCGCCAGCGCTACGAGACACCCCTGTGGACGCTGTTGGCCATCGCCGCCCTGGTCTTGCTGATTGGCTGCGCCAATATCTCTAATCGCCTCATCCGGCAACTGCTCGTGGAAAGTCTTTTGATCGGTGTTGCCGGCACCGTTTTGGGCGCAGTCTTGGCGCAATGGGTCAGCCGTTTCCTGGTGGCCTTCATCGGCACGAGCGCGCCCGATGTCTTCGTCGATCTTCATCCGGATTGGCTCGTGCTCAGCTTCACCCTGGCCATCGCGCTGCTGACTACAATTCTCTTCGGCATGGCTCCCGCTTTCCGCGCCACGCGCATCGCTCCGGCAGCAGCGCTCAAATCCGCGGGCCGGAACCTCGCCGGCGGGCGCGAGCGTTTCAGCCTCCGCCGCGTCTTGGTTGTCTCGCAGGTGGCGTTCTCGCTGGTCTTGCTGGTGGGCGCGATGCTCTTCGTGCGCAGCCTGAAAAACATTCTTTCCGTGAACGCCGGCTTCCAGACGGCCGGCATCATGGAAGCCGATCTCGATTTTCGCCAGCTGAAAATTCCCGCGCCGCAACGCCAAGCCTACAAGTTGGGTCTGATCGACCGCTTGCGCGCACTCCCCGGCGTTGATGGAGTGGCTGATGCGAGCGTCGTGCCGCTCAGCGGCTATGGTTGGGGCGAGAACGTTATCTTGGCCGGCGCCTCAAAACGCGCCGAGGTGCATTCTCTTTTCACGCGAGTGAGCCCCGATTTTTTCAACACAATGGAAGTCCCTATCATGGCCGGCCGCGCGTTCAACGAGGGCGACACCGCCAACTCGCCCAAGGTGGCCATCGTTAACCAGAGTTTCGTGAAGGAAATCCTGAACGGCGCCAATCCCATTGGCGCGCACTTTCAAATTGAGGAGGCGGTGGGCCGCGCGCGGCCGGTCTATGAGATCGTGGGTTTGGTTCGCGATACGAAGTATTACGACTTGCGCGATGAATTCGCTCCGGAGGTCTACGTGACTACCGCGCAAGACGACGAGCCCGACGAGTACGCGGGATTGCTGGTTCGCTCCAATCTTTCCATGGGAACGCTGACACAGGAACTGAAAAACGCGCTGGCCGAGGCCAGTCCCGAAATCGGCGAGGAATTCCACGTCATGCAGACAAACATCCGCGATTCGCTGCTGCGCGAGCGGCTGATGGCCGCGCTTTCCGGGTTTTTCGCAGCGCTCGCTACTTTGCTGGCCATGATGGGGCTGTTCGGTGTGATATCCAATTCCGCGGCGAGCCGCACTGGAGAGATTGGCCTGCGCATGGCGCTCGGCGCGCAGCGGCGGAATATTTTGGGCATGGTGCTAGGCGAAGCAGGCGGCATGCTGGCGATTGGTCTGGTCATAGGCGCAGGATTGGCCTTGGCCTTGGGCAAAACCGCGGGCGCGATACTCTTCGGCCTCAAGCCCTACGACCCGCTGACGATTTCGCTTTCGGCGCTGGGGCTGGCTGCCGTGGCCATGCTGGCGAGCTGCTTACCGGCGCGCCGCGCTGCACAGGTCGATCCCATGGTTGCCCTCCGCGACGAGTAAAATCCTTCGGCTGGGCGATCCGCGTCGACCCTATGTTCGCCCTCAGACATGAATAGAACAATCTCGCACTTCAGGGATTGTTGGAATGTTCCTCGCGGTTGGTCCCGAGTGACGGGCAAGCCGGAAACTGACCCCACTACCGATCTTTTCCTGCGCTTGCAATCTTCTCGCCATCGTGATACCATCACCGAGTAGTTAATTTGAGTAGTCGTAGTAAACGCAGCGTCCGGGCGGTATTCTCGCCTTGGGCGCTTTTTGTTTTTAGGAGCACGATCAGCGAAGACGCAGATGATTGACACAAAACAAATCCGATCCGCACGACCTTCCTGCAAGGGGAGCCTGGGGACAACCGGGACCGCTCACATCCTCGGTGCGAGGCCCTTGGGGAAGCGTGTATTTCTAATAGCGAATCAGCGATTCGAACCGCGCCTAAGTCTAAGAAAACAAACGACGCAGAAGTTCCTAATAGCGCATTTTCGCCGGTTTTTATTTTGCCGCTTTTCCTCCATTTTTCAGTCTATTTTTTCAGCGTTTTCATCGCGGATGGATTCGGAAGCAACCGCAACCGATGTGCTATATTCGGTGCGAGGAATCCGGTGAGCAAACTCCGCATCTCCATCGTCGAGTACCTCAACACGGCGCCGCTCGTCTGGGGCTTCGTCGAGGGGCCGCTCGCGAACAAGTACGAGCTGTCCTTCACGGTGCCCTCGCAATGCGCCGAAGCGCTGGGCGGCGGCGACGCGGACGTCGCCATCATCCCCGCGATTGAATACCAGCGCATGGACAACGTCGTCGCGCTGCCCGGAATTTCCGTCGCGGCCAAGAGCGAAGTTCGCAGCATCCTCGTCGTCGCGAAAAAACCGATCGACATGGCGAAAAAAATCGCGCTCGACACCAGTTCGCGAAGTTCCGCGGCGCTCGTACGCCTGCTCGCCGATGGCCTGTGGAACATCAAGCCCGCGTGGATCGACGCCGAACCCGATGCTTCCGAGATGCTGAAGCACGCCGACGCGGCGCTCCTCATCGGCGATCCCGCTCTGCGCGTGTCCCTCAAGATGGAAGCGCTCAACTCTAAAGTTCCAACGAACGGCGCCTGCTGCCAGGGCGACATGGAAGACATGCCCGTCCCCGGCCACGAAACCGTGTTTATCTACGATATCGCCTATCAGTGGCGCGAGATGACGGGCAAGCCCTGCGTCCTTGCAATCTGGGCGGGACGCCGCGAAGCAATCACGCCGGAAGTTGTCGCCGATTTTCAAGCGTCGAAGCAATACGGCATCGAACGCATCCGCGAAATTTCCGAAGCCGCCGCCGTCAAGCTCGATCTGCCGCCACGCGCTCTCGAGCGTTACCTCCGGGAAAATATCGACTACAGCCTCGACGAAGAAAACCTCGCCGGACTTCAGCTCTATTACGAAAAAGCCGCCGCCGCGGGACTGATCCCACGGGTTCGTCCGCTCGAATTCGCTGCCGCGCCGGCGGCGTCCACCGCGCGCCGCGGAGCATCGCGATGAGCCTCACGCACCAGGAAGCGCTCGATCTTTTCAACTCCGATGATTTGATCGGCATTGGCATGGCGGCGAATGAAGTTCGCCGCAAGAAGACCGACCCGCGCGTCGCCACCTACCAGATCGATCGCAACATCAATTACACGAATTTTTGCACCGAATATTGCTCCTTCTGCGCGTTCTACCGCCCGCTCGGCGCGAAAGACGGCTACATCCTGCCGCTCGAAACCATTTACGAGAAAATCGAAGAGATGCTCGCCATCGGCGGGACGGGCGTGCTGATGCAGGGCGGCCTGCATCCGGATTTGCGAATCTCGTTCTACGAGAACATGCTCAGCTCGATCAAGCAGAAATATCCGCACGTGCACCTGCACTGTTTTTCCGCGCCGGAAATCACCTGCATCGCTGAGGTCTCGGGGCTTTCGCTGCGCGATACGATTGCGCGGCTGCGCGACGCGGGACTCGATTCGATTCCCGGAGGCGGCGCGGAAATTCTCGACGACGAAATTCGCGCGCGCATTTCGCGCTTGAAGTGCACCTCGAAAGATTGGGAAGAGGTGCATCGCGCCGCACACGCGCTCGGCATGCGCACCACCGCGACGATGATGTTCGGATGCGGCGAGGAATACCGCCACCGCGTGAACCATCTCGAACTTCTGCGCCGCATCCAGGAAGATACCGGCGGCTTCACCGCGTTCATCCCGTGGATTTTTGCGCCGGAAAATACCCCTCTCGGGAAAAAGATCCCCGAAGCCACTGCATTCGATTATCTGAAGACTCTCGCCATCAGCCGGATGTATCTCGACAACATCGACCACATCCAGTCGAGCTGGCTTACGCCTGGAATCAAAATCTGCCAGGTGGGGCTACAGTTCGGCGCCGACGACGTAGGCAGTATTCTCATCGAAGAAAACGTGGTTTACGCCGCCGGCGTCCGCAACCGCACCAACGAAGAAGAACTTCGCCGCATCATTTCAGACGCAGGTTACATTCCCGCTCAGCGCGACACGCTCTATCGCTCCTATTCCTACAAGCCGCACACGCAATCCGTTTCTGCCGCAGCCGGAGCAACAGCAGAGTAGTTCCCATGCTTTTCAAAAAATAAGTTGTACGGGATTTGTACGATGAAGGAGTTACGCCACGCCGGCGATGGCAGGCTGCGCCGAGCTGGCAGAAACCGGGAGCTCGATCGTGACGGTCGCGCCGTAGGGGTGGCGATTGGCGAGAGTGATTTCGCCGCCGCATTCCCGCGCGATTCCGTAACAGATGCTGAGGCCGAGTCCGGTTCCTTTACCGACGGGCTTGGTGGTGTAGAAGGGATCGAACGCGCGATTCGCGTCGCTGAATCCCGGACCGGAATCCTGGAACTGGATGGCGACGCGGTCGCCGCGGCGCAGAGCGTGAATTTCGATGGTGCGCTTGGCGCTGTCTTCGACGGCGTCGATCGCATTGTTCAGAATGTTGAGCAGGATTTGCTTCAATTCGTCTTCGCCGATCGCGAGGGGCGGTACAACGGGAGGAATGTCGATTTCGAGATGAATGCCAAGCTTGCGAAGATGGTATTCGCGAAGCTGGACGACGTCGCGGAGCGCGGGCTCGAAATCGGCGGCGCGCGCAGCCGGATTATTCTGACGCGCGAAACGCAGCAGGCCGTCGACGATGCGCTTCATCCGGCGCGCTTCGTTGCCCAATTTCGTCACGCGCTGGAGCGCTTTTTCGCTTTCTATTTCCTCGCCGAGCAATTCCGTGTAACCGATGATTCCGGTGAGTGGATTGTTGAGTTCGTGCGCGACGCCGGCGACGAGTTGGCCGAGAGCCGCGAGTTTTTCCGAGCGCGCTAGCTGATGATGCAAGCGAGTGTTCTCGATCGTGACCGCGAGGTCGGAAGCGAGCACCTCGAGCTTCATCATTTCGGATATTTCGATTTCGGATTCGCTTTCGTGAGCGCTCAGAGAGAAGCAGCCCATGTACGACCCGCGAGATGAGACGAGCGGGATCAACACTTCGCTCGCGGCGCCATCAAGCGAAACACGAACGGAATTATTTCCGAGCGGCCGGCCGCCGGCGCAAAGTCCCTTAAGGCTTTCGATCGTCCAGGTGGTGGTTCGATTCTCCAGTTCCGGCATGTCAAGCCGTTCGAAGCCGTAGGAACTCGCGAGATACAGCGCGTGGTTTTCGCCCGCGAGGAACAGCGCTACGCGGCGGAAGCTGCTGGCGTTCGATACGGCTCCGGCAATTTCCGCGCAGAGCGCAACCGGATCCTTTCCGGTAAGCAAACGCGAAGTGATTTGAGACAGGCGCATGAGCAGCCGATTTTCGGCGCGCTCGCGCTCGTGCGCTTTTTCGATGATAGCGGACTTGTCTTCGAGCAGCGAGAGCACCATGCCGAAGGCCACAAAGAATTTTGGCACGTTCCAAAGTTCGGGATTGACGTGCAGGCTCGGAAGAAAGTGATCGAGCAGCGCGCCCGCGGGAAACACAGCTCCCCAGCAGAGGAATCCGCCGGCGACGGCGATCACACCAGGAGAAGGCCGCGGATAGCGCCGCCAGAAAAGGAAACCGCAGAGGCCGAAAGTGATCGTGAGAATGGCGTTGACGCCGAAATCGGGACTGCCACGAAGTTGATCGTGAATGGCCCACGTTCCAGTTCCTACGAAAACGAGCGCGACCGAAAAATTGAACAGCCCGGCGGGCCATCGGCCGTACAGAGCGAATGCGGCGCCGCCGAAAAAGAAAAGCGCGAGACAGACGGCAAGAGTCCCCGGCGTGTGCCAATCAAAGCTAATGGCGAGGGCATGAAACGCGGCGGGCGCGCCAAGCACGGCCATCAAGGCGCGGCGCGTGCGGCGGGTTTCCACGGCAAGAATCAACGAAGCCACGAATACGATGCCGGAAAGCTCCAGCGCGCCGAGGTCGATCGATTCGATTAACTTTTCGACGGCGCCGCTGCGCGTTTCGAAGGCTTGGATGAAGAAATGGAGGAAGATCAGCGCCCACGCGTACGTCCAGAGGCGCAAACGCGCCGACGGGGCATGCTTCCGCAACGAGAGGAAAATCCCGACCAGAACGGCAAGGATCAGAATTGTCGGAAGCTTGTCCAGAATCGTAGTCACGAGCACCCCTGGCGTAGGCAAGACTACGAGTACGTCACTGACTGAACAATAGAGCACACGTACCAGAAGCCTTCCGATTGAGGTGGTAACGAAAACTCCCAGGCAGGCAGTAAGAGCTATTTTTTCAGCGGGATACGAAGATCAAGGGAGACTTCGCTGCCTTCTTCGAGGTCTAGCGGTTCAAATGGCACGAGCACGCCGTTTACAAAATGGGCGCGTATGTGGCGGGAAGCCGGACCCGCCTTTGACGCTACGGGTTTCGAGGTGCGACCTTCGAACTTGGGGACGCCTGCCTGATCGAGGGAAACGTTGGCGAGCGCGTCGGCATCGCGATTCAGTTCGCGGCGGACGTGCTCGATCACGAAGTATCCCAGCTGGCGGGCCAGTTTCGACGCGCGTTCGTGGAGGGGCTTGAGATCCGCGCTCTTCACTTTATAGCGTCCCTGCATCTGACGAACCAGCAACTCGGAGTCGCTGCGAACGCGGAGAGCCTGAATCCCGTGCGTCGCGGCGTAATCCAGGGCAGCCAGGAGGGCGTAGTATTCGGCGACATTGTTGGTTTCCCGGCCAAGATTTTTTGCGAGTTCGAGGATTATTTTTCCAGCCGGATCGCGCAGCACCACCGCGTAGGAAGCCGGGCCGGGGTTGCCGCGCGAAGCACCGTCGATATTCGCGACGTGGACGCCTGCCGGCGGCGCGGAACGGTTCGAAACGGCCACCAATTCAGAAGGCGATCCGTGAGCCGATTTGCCAAAGAGAGGCGCGCTTTCAGGCGGCGACGTTTTTGTTCGGCGAGTCATGCGCGCTGCTCGAGACTTTCGAAAAGCTGCACGCCCGAAACTGAGGACGGCGAAGCGCTAGCGATCACTGGATTGATTCACCGCGGCGGACGCTTGCGGAGTTTGCTTTTTGTCCGCGCTAGGCGCCGGAGGCACGGAGGGCGCCGGCTCAACGTAATAAAGGATGCGCGTGCAGGTTTCGCAGTGGAAAATCTCTTCGCTGCCGGCGCGGCGCATTTCCTGAAACACGTGAGGCCGCACTCTCATGCCGCAGGCGGTGCATTTTTCGTCGCGAACCGCAGCGAGCGAAACGCCGTTGTGTTTCCGGGCGATGCGCGTGTAGTGGTCGAGCATGTCTTCGGGAATATCGGCGACCACTCTCGAACGCTCGGTGTTGCCTTCTACAAGTTCTTTTTCGGCGACGGCCTTTTCCGCATCGATTTTCGAGCGTTCGCCGCGCGCGACTTCTTCCGTTTCTTTAAGAATCTTGTCGGAAGCTTTAATGTGGCGATCGTATTCTTCGCTCGCCACCATTTGTTCGAGCAACCGGTCTTCGGCCTTGGCGATTTCGTCTTCGGCCATTTGCGCTTCGTGCTGAAGCGTTTTGTAGGCCTCGTTCGTTTTCACCTGAAACATCTGGTCTTTATACTTGTGGACCTTTTCTTTCCACTGCTCGACATCGAGTTCGTAGCGCTTGCGGTCTTTGACGGTGACGAGCTGCGCGGCCTTGCTTTTCTCAAGTTCGGCGCGAGCGGCGGCGACGCGCGCGTCCACTTCAGCAAGTCTCTTGGGATAAGTGGCGAGCCGGGCGTGGACTTCATGGAGCCGAACGTCAACGCTTTGAAGCACGAGCAGATCCTGGAGGATTTTCAGCACCGTTCGCTCATTCTAGCACAAGGGCGAGGCGACCCTTATATGCCTCGCCTCTGGCTCGGGAGGCAGTTTCCGATCCGACGCTTCGGAAGTCGAGCGAGGTGCTCGTCAGAACAACGAAGCGAAAACGAAAGCCGAGCGAAATTCAAATGGTTCTAGACTTCAAGTTGCGAAGTCGGGATTGCTTTCGGTGATCTCGCAAAATCGAACCGATGAAGAGATTTCTGTTGTTATGGCTTGCCGGAGCGTCCCTGATAGCCTTCGGGCTCGGGAACATCAATATGACACGTCTGTATCCCCTGATGCGCAGAGGCGCAAAAACTTGCGGCACAGTAACCGCCTGTGAGCCGAAAAACCACGGGGCAGTCCACTATTCCTATCAAGTAGGCGGCGAGACGTATGTGGGGGTTCAAGAGGGCGGCGTGGGAAGCGGTGTGACGGCGTTTTCTTCGGATTGTGGAGGATATGTTGTGTTCTATCTTCCCGAAAAACCAACGGTCTCGTGCATTGGTGACCCAACCGCAAAGGTTAATAATGAAGCAGGTTTCATAATTTTCTCAATGCTCGTTTTCCCGCTTTTCGCTCTATTGGCATGGACATGGCGATACCCAGCATTCCGAGGCTGGCTCAACGCAGACACGGAAAACAGTAACGTTCTCTCCAGAAGTTAGATAGCCGGAGGTAGGAATACAAATGATTCGGAACGAATGGACATGGTGACCAAGAGGCGAAAAGTGTCGACGCTGGTGACTGTGATTCTTGGAGCGATAATTTTACCTCCTGTGATCCTATTGCCGCGGCTCACTTATCACTATGAAAAAATATGCCCGAGTGAACCGGATGAACGGGCCGGAGCGATCTACCCACTAAATGAGCATGGCAGCATCGTGTATTTAACCCTCGATCAGCACTGGAAGATACTGGCAGGCCAAATCTATCTTATCGGGTCTGTGTTTTGCTTTCTTGCTGTCGGAGTATGGGCAAATCGAAAGCGGCGCGACTTGTCCGATTAGCGCCGCCATGAGCGCACGCAGCATCGAAGAAAACCCCGACCCGTCCAAGCCAAAGGTCGGGCACCTCGAATGCCGGTCTACTCAGTTAGTGACTAATGGCGTGATTTTCACCTGCGCTTCGACAATCGAGGGTTAAAAGGATTCGAAACAACGGCGCCGGGCACGCGCCAGGGCTAACCGGGCAAGAGCGTTTCCTGGCTGGCGATAGCTTGCCAACCCCTTTGGCCGTAGACATAAACGTGCGTAACACGCAATTGCTGGAAAGAAGAATGTCCGTTCTTGGTTCCGCGCGAAGTCCAGAGACAAGTGACCACCGCCGTCTGCTCAAACAAACGCACCCGGACATCTGTGGCAAAAAACGAACTGTACTTGGTGTTGGAATTCTCGATTGTAGCGATCCACGCCGCCTTATCCAGGATCTGCCCCGACGGCAATATTCCCGCGAAGTCCTCACCATAGAGTCGCCGGAACAACGCCCCGTCGTTCAACTGCAGCGCCCGCACGGTCTCTTTTTCCAGAGTAACTAGCTCCTCTTGCTTGACGTCGTTTTCCTTCGCTAGCTCCCTTAGCTCGGCAGAGGAGGGGTTCTGTGCCCAGATGCAGGGAGCCAGAGAACTCGCTAGTATTGCCAAGACAAGTGTGGATAGCTTTTTCATGCCATGGACCTCGTCACCCGGATGAGCCGGGCCAATCCCAAGACGTTGTGGTTCCGCAAACTTTGCTCAGTCAGGCAAGTATATCGCGAGCCGGGCCGGTCGTTGCCGGGCCTGCGCCTTTCTTGTAAACAGCTAGATGCTGTGATTCATGGGCCCGCGCTTCGATGATCGAGGACCACAAAGATTTTGAAACTAACAGCGTCGGCC
>Ga0210401_10008618_pt1 | contig 10103 bp, 7 predicted proteins | sample IncBWH32MmetaG_FD_150866 | JGI IMG/M metagenome (GOLD analysis project Ga0210401, IMG submission 150866) | Forest soil microbial communities from Barre Woods Harvard Forest LTER site, Petersham, Massachusetts, United States - Inc-BW-H-32-M | ecosystem: Environmental > Terrestrial > Soil >... | reverse complement strand
GCGTTCCGGCCGGGCGTCGGGCTTGTCGATCTTGTTGATCGCCACGATCATCGGAACCTTCGCCGCCTTGGCGTGGTTGATCGCTTCCACCGTCTGCGGCATCACGCCGTCATCGGCCGCGACCACCAGCACCACGATGTCGGTCACCTTGGCGCCGCGCGCGCGCATCGCGGTAAACGCGGCGTGGCCCGGCGTGTCGATGAAGGTGATCTTCTTGCCGCTTTCCGGCGAGGTTACCTGATAGGCGCCGATATGCTGGGTGATGCCGCCGGCTTCGCCGGAGACGACATTGGCGTGGCGCAGCGCGTCGAGCAGCGAGGTCTTGCCGTGGTCGACGTGACCCATCACGGTCACTACCGGAGAGCGCGGCTCGGTATCGGTGGAATCGTCGACGATGTCGAACAGGCCTTCCTCCACGTCCGATGCCGCGACGCGCTTGACGCTGTGACCCATTTCTTCGGCGATGAGCTGCGCGGTATCGGCGTCGATCACGTCGGTGATTTTGTGCATCGCGCCCTGCTTCATCAACAGCCGGATGACGTCGACCGCGCGCTCGGACATGCGATTGGCGAGTTCCTGGATATTGATGGCCTCGGGGATGATCACTTCGCGAACCAGCTTTTCCTTGGGCTCGTTCGACTGGTGCCCTTTCAGGCGCTGGGTGCGGCGCCGGAACGAGGCGATCGAGCGCTCGCGCACGTCATCGGCATTGAGCGCGGTAACCAGTGTCAGACGTCCGCGCTGCTTCTGCGGCGCCGGCTTGGCGGTGGTTTTCGGTGCTGCGGCGGGACGCAAAGCGCCTCCGGGGCCTCGGCGAACCTGACGGGGACCTTCATCCTCCTCGACCTCGACAGCGATGCTCGGCGCTCGGCCGGCAGGGACTGCCTGGCGGGCCGGTGTCGCCGCCGGGCGAGCGGTCTCGGCCTCGCCAAAGCGCTTCTTGGCTTCGAGTTCGGCCTTGCGCTTGGCTTCCTCATCCTGCCGATGGCGCTCTTCTTCAGCCTTGCGGCGGGCTTCGGCCGCTTCACGCTCGGCCTGCTCGACGCCCTCGCGGCTGGCGCGGCGCTTGGCCTCTTCCTCCGCGATCTTGCGCTCTTCGACGTCGCGGACCTTGGCGTCAGCGAGTGCGCTGGCGCGCGCCGAGCGCTCGTCTTCGGTCAGCGTTCGCAGCACGACCCCGGAAGTATTGCGCGGCTGAGCCGGCGGGCCGGCCGGGGGACGCGCGAGCGGCGCTTTCGCGGGCGCGGCCTTGGCAACGACCGGCTCGGGCGCGTGGGTTTCCGGCGCGGCCGCTTCACCCGGCAGCCGGCGCTTGCCGCGCTTTTCGACCACCACCTGCTTGGTCCGGCCGTGGCTGAAGCTCTGGCGCACGGTGCCCGTCTCGACGCGCGGCTTGAGCGTCAAGGTCTTGCTCGGGACACTTAGCGGCTTGTCGCCAGACGTTTTCCTATCCACCATTCAGCAGTCCTAATCTTCGTTAGCGTCGTGCGTCGCCGCACCGTCGATTGATTCACGTCGTCGTCAGTTAGAATTCGTGCCCGCTGTGCCGGCAGTCTTGTCGTCGTCCGCAATCCGGTATCGGACCAGGATCTGGCTGCGCGACAGGAATGTCTTGCTCGCCGGGCCCGCGAGCAGCGCAGCATGTATCACATTTGACCGGCCCAGTGCCAAATCCAATTGTGCCGATGTCAGAGCGGCGACGATCGGAAATTCACCGGATTCACCAATATTTCCGCGAATTTGACGCGCCAGCGCATCCAATTTGCGGATTCCGTCGCTGGCCCCGTCCGAAGCATGGATCAGCGCCTCGACCGCGGCCCGCGGTCCCGCCAGGGCACTCTCGACCTTGCTGAACCCGGATACGACCTGGCCCGCCTTGGCAGCGACGGCGAGGGCGTCGATGGTGCTGCGCACCAGCAGAGCTTCGGTGTCGTCGGCGAGCGTTGCTACCGCGCGAACGTCACGTTTAAAACCCCTGCCAAAATAGTTACGCCGGACCGCTTCTGCAACCAAGCGGTGCGACGCCGAGACCCAAAGGCCACGGCCGGGAAGCTTGCGCTTGAGATCGGCAACCACCTCGCCCGACGGCGAGACGACAAACCGGATCAGTTGGTCGATCGGCCGCACCTTGCGGCTGACCGCGCACATCCGCATCGTCGCGGACTTGTCGGTCCGCGGTCCGTTGTCGAGATCGGGGTCAGCGAAGGCAAGCATCCGGGCGACATCTCTCCTGAGCCCTTAAACAGGCTGATCTTCGGGGGCCTCGGCCTCCGCGGTCTCTTTGGCGAGGTCGGCCTCGGTGATCCAGCCAGCCTTGACGCGTGCCTGCATGATCAGGTGCTCAGCGTCGTCACGCGAGATTTCGTTTGGATCGAGGATGCCGGCATGCTTGGTCGCCTCGCCGCCTTCCTTGCGTTCGGTCCAGCCGATCAGATCGTCGGTGGCGCAACCGGCCAGATCCTCGACCGTCTTGATGGCGTTCTCGCCAAACTTCACCAGCATCTTCGAGCTCATGCCGGGCACGGTCTTCAAGGCGTCCTCGACACCGAGTTCCTTGCGCTTGCTTTCGAGCTCGTTTTCGAGCTGCTCCAGATATTCGCGGGCCCGGTTCTGCAGTTCGGTGGCGGTTTCGTCGTCGAAGCCTTCGATCCCGGCCAGCTCCTTGACGTCGACCAGCGCGAGTTCCTCGACCGACGTAAAGCCTTCCGACGCCAGCAATTGTCCGACGACTTCGTCGACATTCAGCGCCTCCATGAACACCCGGGTCGAGTTCTCGAAATCGGCCTGGCGGCGTTCTGATTCTTCCTGCTCGGTGAGAATGTCGATGTCCCAGCCGGTCAGCTGCGAGGCGAGGCGCACGTTCTGGCCGCGCCGGCCGATCGCCAGCGAGAGCTGGTTATTAGTGTCGGGAACGACGACTTCAATCCGCTCGCGGTCTTCATCGATCACGACCTTGGCGACTTCGGCGGGCGCCAGGGCGTTGACGACGAAGGTCGCGATGTCCGGAGACCAGGGTATGATGTCGATCTTTTCGCCCTGCAGCTCGTTGACCACGGCCTGCACGCGCGAGCCGCGCATGCCGACGCAGGCGCCGACCGGATCGACCGAGGAATCCCGCGAAATCACCCCGATTTTGGCGCGTGAGCCGGGATCGCGGGCCACCGCCTTGATCTCGACGATGCCGTCATAGATCTCGGGCACTTCCTGCGCGAACAGTTTAGCCATGAATTGCGGATGGGTGCGCGAGAGGAAAATCTGCGGGCCGCGGGTCTCGCGCCGCACGTCGAAAATATAGGCGCGGACGCGGTCGCCATTGCGGAAAACCTCGCGCGGCAGCATTTCGTCGCGCCGCACGATGGCCTCGCCGCGGCCGAGATCGACAATGACGCTGCCATATTCGACGCGCTTGACGATGCCGTTGACGATATCGCCGATCCGGTCCTTGAACTCCTGATATTGCCGGTCGCGCTCGGCCTCGCGCACCTTCTGCACGATCACCTGCTTGGCGGATTGCGCGGCGATGCGGCCATATTCCAGCGGCGGCAGCGTATCGGCGATGGTGTCGCCCACCTGCGCGCCCGGATTGGCGCGTTGCGCATCGATCAACGAAATCTGGTTCGCCGAATTCTCGACCAATTCGACCACCAGCATGTGGCGCGACAGGCGGAGTTCGCCCTTCTTGGCGTCGATTTCGGCGTGCACGTCGGTCTCGCTGCCGTAGCGCGCGCGCGCCGCCTTGGCGATGGCGTCTTCCATCGCTGCGATGACGATGCCGCGGTCGATCGACTTCTCGCGCGCAACCGCGTCTGCGATCTGCAGCAGTTCGAGTTTGTTGGCGCTGACTGCCATGGTTAGTCTCCCTCGGTAGTATCGAATACGCCTCTCAGCGCTTTGTCTGCGGCGAGGCGGTGGCGCTTGGTATTTTTCGGAACCGGTTTTTTCTGCGGTTTCAAATTCTTCGCGTGTGGCGGGGGCGGCGGCTCGAGGCCGAGACTACGCTTGAGCTCACGCTCCGCCTTCTTGCCGCGCCGCATCGATTCGGCGATCAGCTCGTCGGTCAGCACAAGCCTTGCTTCCGCAATATCCTCCATCACAAGCAGCGGGTCGTCATCTTCGCCCGGACGTGTGTCATCGCGATGTAGGCGCACCGCCTGCCCCTCGACGCCCGCAAGCGTACCACGGAACCGCTTGCGGCCTTGATGGGCGACCGCCATTTCGATCTTCACGAGGTAGCCGGCGTAGCGTTCGAAGTCGGAGCGGCGCACCAGCGGCCGGTCAATCCCCGGCGAGGAAATTTCTAGCCGGTAGGCGCGGTCGATCGGATCGGCAATGTCGAGCACGGGAGAAAGCGCCCGTGAAATCGCCTCGCAATCCTCGATCTGCATCGATCCGTCCGGCCGTTCCGCCATGATCTGGACGGTGCAGCCGGCCTCGCCCGAAATCTTGATCCGCACCAGCCGGTAACCCATGCCCTGCAATACCGGCGCGGCAACCGCCGACACCCGGGCCGCCATGCCCGGTTCTACCACCAGGCGCGGTTCGGCCAACAGATCATCGTCCACGGAACCAGCGATCGGATCGGTCATGTCCAGCGTCAAAATCGGTCCATTTTGCATTGGGTTGTGAGACTGAACGGACTTGCGGCCGCGCCGGGTCCGTTCAGGTCATAAAAAAGAGCGGGTCCCGCGGGGCCCACTCTCAATACGCGATCGTATGAGAACCTTAAGTTGCTGCCGATATAGCGGTTTTGGCGCGATCCGGCAAGGCCTGCGAAGCCCAACGGCGCGATTTTTGCGGCCCTTCCGGATGCTTTCGAACCTAACCCTTCCTTCACGAAGCCCCCCTAAATTGCGGACAAACTGGGTGTCCGGAGCAACTTGAAGCACTATCAGACGACGCGCCGGTTTTGAGTGTGTTGATGACAGCCGCCACGTTGCTGATCCCGGGGCTCGATGAGATCGTCAGGCATGGCGATCCCCAGCGCCGCGCCGAAGCCGCGCGGCGGATCGCCGAGCTGTTCTTCCAGGATGCGGCAACGCTCAGGTCCAATCACGTCGATCTGTTCGATGGGTTGTTGATCGATCTCGTTCCGCACGCCGAACTGGCGGCGCGGGCCGAACTCGCCGAACGAATGTCGCTGCTTGCCAACGCGCCGCGCGAGCTGGTCGGGCAACTCGCGCGCGAGAACGAAATCACGATTGCCGGGCCGCTGTTGCGCCGCTCGCCGGTTCTCGACGAAGCGGCGCTGATCGAGATCGCGCGCGTCAAGGGCCAGGGGCATCTCTTGGCCATGTCGGAGCGGGCGGCGCTCTCGAGCGATCTCACCGACGTGCTGGTGCACCGTGGCGACCGCGACGTGGTCAGGCGCACCGCCGGCAATTCGGGAGCGCAATTTTCGGAAGGCGGATATTCGACGCTGATCAAGCGCGCCGGCCGGGATGGCGTGCTGACGCTCAAGCTCGGCCAACGGGACGATCTTTCCGCCGATCTATTGAAGGAACTGTTGGCGGGATCGATCGACGTCATCCGCCGGCGCCTGTTCGAGGTCGTCAAGCCCGCGCGGCAAGCGGTGATCAAGCAGGCGATGGCCGAGATTTCCGGCATGCCCGAGCAGGTCGAAAGCCGCCGCGACTTCATGCCGGCGCAGCGCACGGTGCTGGCGCTGCATCGCGACGGTTATCTGAACGAAGGCGCGCTGCTCGGCTTTGCGAAGAGCCATCGATATGAGGAATCGGTCGCGGCGCTGTCCGCGATGTCGGGGGTGAAGATCGCAACGCTCGACCGTCTGATCTCGGGCGACCGCAACGATCCGATCCTGATCGTTGGCAAGACCATCGGCCTCGAATGGGTCACCGTTCGCGCCTTGCTGCTGCTGCGGCTCGGGCCGCATCGCGTGCCGGCGCCGACCGACATCGAGGTGGCGCGCGTGAATTTCGCGCGGCTGATGCCCTCGACCGCCGAGCGGGTGGTGCAATTCTGGAAGAGCCGTTAGAGCGCGATGACTTTTCTTCAGCCGATTCGCCGAAACCGCAAGTAAGTCGCAACGCGGCCTTCGCGCTCGGCTTTGCGGCCGTAGCGGGTCATGGTGTAGCCGTCCCACGGTAAGCGCCAGTCACTGGCACGCTCGGCCATCCAGAGAAAAGCGGGCGAGCGTTGGAAATGTGCAAGCGTCCAGGCGCAGTAATCGGTAATGTCACTGACGAAACGAAATTCGCCGTCGGGTTTCAAGGTGCGCGCCATCGCGGCGATGGTCGCATCCTGCACGAAGCGCCGCTTCCAGTGCCGCCGCTTCGGCCAGGGATCGGGATGGATCAGGTCGATCCGCTCAAGCGAGCGCGACGGCAGCCATGCCAACAGCTCGGTGGCGTCGCCCGCGAATAGACGGATGTTGCCGATATTGTGCGCCTCGATCTGGGTCAGGATCTTGGCCATGCCGTTGACGTAGGGTTCGCAGCCGATAAAACCGCTATTTGCGAAGGCCAATGCCTCCGCGACCAGATGTTCACCGCCGCCAAATCCGATCTCCAGTCTGACTTCATCGGCCTGCGGATCAAACAGGGTGGCGAGATCCGACGGGGCCGGTGCAATGATATCGGGCGCCAAGCGTGGCAAGAGATGTTCGATCAGATCGGCCTGATGCGAACGCAGTCTGTGTCCCTTGCGGCGGCCGAACAATGAGCCGCGCGCCTGAACGGCAGCACCGTCATCGGATGACGCGCTGCGAGCAGCGCTATGGCGGGACGTAGCGCTCATCGCAGCGTCTGATACAGCCGGTACAACAGCCGGGCGCGCGGCTCGATCGAGGAGATGTACATCTGCTCGTAAGGGGTATGCGCGCCCTGGCCGTCGACGCCGAGGCCGTCGAGGGTTGCGGTATATGGCGCGGTGAAATTGCCGTCGGAGCCGCCGCCGGTGCGTGTGTCCACCAGATCGAAGCCGATCTCGGCCGCGAGCGTCTTGGCGTGCTCGTAGAGCGCGGCTCCGGCATTGCTCTTCTCGTAAGGCGGCCGGTTCAACTCGCCGACGACCCTGATGCTGACGCCCTCGGTGTGCGATTTCAAATCGAGAATCTTGGGGACGAGTTCGTCGGCATCCATCAGCGTCGGGACGCGCATGTCGACCTCTGCATAGGCTTGTTCGGGAATCACGTTGGGTCTGGTGCCGCCTCTGACGACGCCGACATTGACGGTGACGCCACGCTTTGGGTCGTTCATGGCTTCAAGCGTCTGGATGATGTTGCCGAGCTCACGGATGGCGCTGCGGCCGTCGCCGGGCCGCGTGCCGGCATGCGCGGGCACGCCGTTGATGAAGATCTCGAACCGCGCGACGCCCTTGCGCCCGGTGACGATCTTGCCGCCGTCGCGGGCGGGCTCGGTCACCAGCACATATTTGGCCTTGCGTCCCTCCGCCTCGATCAGCGCGCGTGAGGTCGGGCTGCCGATCTCCTCGTCTGAAACGTAGAGCTGGGTCACGCCGAGCGGCGCGCGCGCAGGCATCGCGCAAAGCTGGCGAAACGCGTGGTAGGCGAGATAGGCGCCGCCCTTCATGTCGTAGATCCCGGGGCCGAACGCGCTGTCACCCTCGACCTTGAACGGCAGGCGTTCGATAAAGCCCAGGGGATGCACGGTATCGAGATGGCTCAGCACCAGAATTCCCGGTTTATCCTGGCCCCATGAGGAACGCGCCACGAGATGATCGCCGCATCCGTCGCGCCCGGCGATCCGTTCCACGTTGACAGGCAGGTCGCGATAGCCGTCGGCGACGAGGTCGGCGAGCTGGTTGACTTGCCGAGGTGCTTCGGTCGGCGTCTCGATCTCGACCCAGCGGCGGATCCCGTCGAGAATGGCTTTTGGATCGAAGGATGCGGTGGTCATCGGTGTGCCACGGTCGCGACGTTAGGATGCGTTGTCATGCGCCCGCGCCGCCGGGCGCGTCAATGGCACATGGCGCGCATGATCGCAGGCCTCAGGGCCTGTCGGCTGTCTCGCGTGCGGCGATCTGCTCGACCAGGTCGACAATGCTGCGGCGGAGCTTGGCATCCGTGATGCGGGTAAACGCGCGGGTCAGCGCCAGTCCTTCCGAGGTCGCGAGAAAATCGGAGACGTAAGCCGGCGAGGTGCCTTCCCTAAAACTTTCGCCGTTCGCGGTGCCGCTCGGTCCTCCCTCGAACAGAAACGAGACCGGGACCTGGAGGATTTCCGAGATCTGCTGGATGCGGCTGGCGCCGACCCTGTTGGTCCCCTTCTCGTATTTTTGAACCTGTTGGAACGTCAGTCCCAAGGCTTCACCAAGCTTCTCCTGGCTCATCCCCAGCATGATGCGGCGCATGCGCACGCGACTGCCGACATATTTGTCAACAGGGTTGGGCGCTTTGGTCGACATCTCCAAACACTCCTCCAAGCCGGGGGATGAGGCATACCAAAAGGGCGTATGCCGCAGGCGCCAACACCGTCAAATCTTGCTCGGAGGTCAAAAAAATGCGTAAAATTTGAGCAATGAACTGACTGGACTTTGTTTTGCAGCTGAACAATGCGAACGGCGTAGCCGCTCTGTCAACTGCAGGATTTTCGTTGGGCAACCGGAAAAAAGCCCGAATATGCGACCAGCCACCGAGCTCGAAGTTCGTCGAGCCAGGCCGGATGCGTTGCAGCGAACTTTCGAATCACGACACTCGTCAGCGCGGCTTCGCGCGGCGCCGCCGGAAGACAAGGAAGGACAAGGCGGCAGCGACGATGATGGCGGCGGGAATATCGCCGAAGCGTGCGTAGATGGTCGGCGCGATCGCCGCCGGTAAAGTGGAATCCAGTACACCTTCAACGCCAAGACCGAGTTGTGCGACAATCCGTCCCAGCGGATCGATTACCGCGGAAATGCCGGTGTTTGCGGCGCGCACCACCGGCAACCCCTGCTCGACCGCGCGCAGCCGCGCCTGTTGAAGATGCTGGTAGGGGCCGGTCGAGATGCCAAACCAGCCGTCATTGGTCAGGTTGACGATCCAGCCCGGACGGTCGTCGCGCGCGGCCAAGTCGGCGGGAAAAATCACTTCGTAACAAAGTAAGGGCAGCGCACGCGGCGCGCCCGGTATCGCCATCGTCCGGCGTAGCGTGCCCGGGATGAAGCCGCCAGAAACCTTGGTGAGCTGCACGAAGCCGAGCTTTTCCATCCAATCCTGCAATGGCAGGAATTCGCCGAACGGCACCAGATGCAGCTTGTCGTAAATCGACAGCACCGTGCCGTCATGGTCAATCACGTAGATCGAATTATAAGCGCGCGTGAGTCGCGTCCCGGGCGGCAGATCGGGCGCGCGAACCGAACCGGTGATCAGGACCGTGCTCTTGGGCAACAGATCGGCGATCTGCGCCATCACGTCGGCTTCGCGGGTCAAGAAAAACGGAAACGCCGATTCCGGCCAAATCAGGATGTTGACGTCGCGCACGCCGGTAGATTGCGGTCCCGAGGCGCGATCGGAGAGCGTCAAATATTTCTGCATCACCGCCGCCTTGGCGGAATAGTTGAATTTTTCGTCCTGCTGCAGATCGGGTTGCATGATCCGCAACTTGGCGTTGGCAACCGTCAGGGTCGGGTGCCGCGACAGCCGGACAACGCCGAAGGCGCCCATCGCGATGACCACGACGATGGCCGCGACCGGCGCGATCCAGGCGCTTCGACGACGTGAGCCGCCGTCGATCAGCGCGGCGGGGCTCGCGAATATCGCCACCGTCAGGAATGTCATGCCCCACAGGCCGATCAGCGATGCCGTCTGCGCCAACGCCAACGGCTCAGACAGCGCATAGCCGAACGCATTCCACGGGAAGCCGGTGAGCACCTGGCCACGCAGCCATTCGGTGACCGTGAGGCAGACCGCGAGCGCGATCACACGCGAGCCGTCGCGGGTCCAGATCAGCCGCGCCAGCGCGAAGCCCAAGGCGGTGGACAGCGCAAGATAAGCGGGCAACCCCAATATCGCGAGCGGCAATAACCATGCGAAGGTCGATGCGTCGACCAGGAACGCGTAGCCGATCCAGTACAGTCCGAGCACGAAATAGCCGAGGCCGAACCACCAGCCTGCCATCGCCGCCGCCGGCACGCCGCGCCATCTCCCG
>Ga0210401_10008615_pt1 | contig 10104 bp, 6 predicted proteins | sample IncBWH32MmetaG_FD_150866 | JGI IMG/M metagenome (GOLD analysis project Ga0210401, IMG submission 150866) | Forest soil microbial communities from Barre Woods Harvard Forest LTER site, Petersham, Massachusetts, United States - Inc-BW-H-32-M | ecosystem: Environmental > Terrestrial > Soil >... | reverse complement strand
CGCCCTTGGGTGTTTCCACCTTGGTCCAGGAGCGGCCGCTCTCCGCGGTCGACCAGATGCCGTGGTCGGTGACCATCCAGCCCACGGAGTCATCAAGGAAGAAGAGCGAGACGGGGTGTTCTTTAACATCCACGACCGACCATTGTTTGCCGCCGTCGCTGGTTAAAACAACGACGCCCTGCTGGCGGCCCCCCTTTTCGAAGACCACGCCGGCCGCAATGCAGCGTTGCACCGAGGGGCATTTGATGTCCTTAAGTTCCAGAAGCGAGTCAAGCTTTTTATAGGAGAACGCGATCTTCCAGCGCTGGGTGGCTTGACCCGACAGCGGAATGCCTAGCGAAAGAGCCGAAAGAACCGTTAGGATTTTAACTGCTGCTGACACGTTGAGGGCCCGATGAAAAAACCAAGTCCGAGCTTTCATGGGTAGGCTTCGCCTCCATCCTAGATAACATCAACAGGCAGCCGAGCTGCTCGCCCACAGTGGTGAGTAGCTCCATCTCGAAGCCGGTATGAGGATGCGGCTCCCGGTGCTGCACGTTAATCACTCCCTCGACGCCTCCGCGCGAAATCACCGGCGCGGAGAGGAAAGCCTCGAAAGTATCCTCGGGCAGGTCGCTGAAGAATTTGAAGCGCGGATCATGATAGGCTTCGCGCGAGATGGCCAGCAACCGTTTCTCGCGGGCTACCCAACCTGTCAATCCTTCGTTCAAAGCGAGCTTCACCTTGCCGAGAGCGGACGGGTGCGGAGTGTTGCTGGCGCGCAACACCAGCTCGTTCCGGTCCAGCAGGTAGAGCAGGCAGGAATCGCATTCCATGAACTGCACAACCAACGCAACCACGCCGTCGAGCGAATCCTGCAGGGTCATGTCGCGGACTAGATAGCGGCTGATCCTCTGGAGTAAACTTAGCTGCTGCTCGGTACGAGCAAGGCGCTGTTCGATTTCTTTGTGGCGGGACACCAGTCTTATTATCCCACGCGTTTTGAAAGTAGGACGCGGGCGAAGGCGGCAGATTCGAAAAAACGAAGCCAATGTCGGGGAGAAGCGGAGGCTGGCGCGAAGGTGATTGACGCATCGTGTGCCTCGGCAGTAAACCCGAACGGATGATTTGAAAAAACGAACCCAGCGCTGGGTGCGATGCGGTTGCGGACAATTGGACCATTACTCATCACTTCTAGATAACATGCGGGTTGAGCGTGTGACCGCGTTGGAGTTGGGAAGTTGGTGAATGGGAACGGAAGAAACAGGGCGGAAGGTCGGTGACCAACGGTGTTTTCTTGAGTGTGAGGGATCACGGAGTCTCGCGCAGAAGTAAGCCATACTGTTCTTATTGTGCTCGACGCCGTATTTCAGGACCTTCGCTACGCTCTCCGCGCCCTGCGCAGAAGTCCCGGCTTTGCCTCCGCCGCGATTCTTTCTCTCGCCCTCGGAATTGGAGCTAACACAGCCATCTTCAGCCTAATCAATGTAGTAATCCTGAAATCTCTACCGGTGCGCCATCCCGAGGAATTGCTCCAGGTGATGATGGGCAACCAGAATTACGCTGGCTACTCTAACCCTACCTGGGAGCATCTCCGCGATCGGCAGGACGTATTCTCAAGAATCTTCGCCTATAGCGGCTGGGGTTTCAATCTCGCCTCGGGAGGTGAGTCGCATTCAGTGCATGGGTGGTACGTATCTGGACAATATTTCGACACGTTGGGTGTCCACACAGTACTCGGCAGAACGCTGGCGCCCAACGACGACACGCACGGTTGCGTAGGAGCCGCGGTCCTGAGTTATGGCTTCTGGCAAAGGGAATATGGCGGCCGAGCCGACATCCTCGGCAAGACGATTTCGATCGACCGGCATCGGATCGAAATCGTGGGTGTCACCGAAGAGGGATTTAATGGAACCGAGGTCGGCGCTTCGGCCGACGTGATGGTGCCCCTCTGCGCAATAACGCTGATAGGTACGGGCTATCCCCATATGCTCGATACGAACTACTATCCAGTCGGCTGGCTGCAAGTCATCGGACGCTTAAAGCGAGGCGTCACGGCAAGCCAAGCTACGGCGCGCTTGAAAACGCTCGCACCACAAATTTATAGAGAGGCGTTCAACGAACACGGGCTGGAAAGAGAAGATGGCCGCCAGTTGGGGCCGGAGGACCGGGAGCGATACTTCAAACGGACCTTCGATACGCAGCCCGCTGCCAACGGAACTTCCTACCTCCGAAGGGAATACCGCCAGGCACTGATCGTTCTGATGACGATGGTTGGCGTGGTGCTGCTGATCGCTTGCGCCAACGTGGCGAATTTGCTGCTTGCGCGGGGCGCGATGAGGCAGAGGGAGATCGCGATCCGGATGGCCATCGGCGGCGGACGTCTGCGTTTGATTCGCCAGCTGCTCACCGAAAGCCTGCTGCTGTCGGGCATAGGCGCGATGCTTGGTATTCTGTTCGCTCAATGGGGTGCCCGCCTGCTGGTCCGGTTTCTCGATGCTCCTCTCGATCTCAATGTGGACGTCCGGGTACTCGCGTTCACAGCGAGCATTGCTGTGTTAACCGGTTTGCTGTTCGGGATTGCGCCGGCCTGGCGAGGCACTCGCGTCGACCTTCAATCGGCGATGAAGGCGAACGCCCGCGGCATGATCGAAGGGGCGAGACTCGGACTAGGCAAAGTGCTAGTGATGACGCAGGTCGCTCTGTCTCTGTTACTGCTAGTGGGCGCAGGCTTGATGCTCTCGACGTTTTGGAAGCTCATCTCCCTCGATGCGGGATTTGAGCGCGACCAAGTGCTGCTTGTCAGCGCCGATCTTCGCAGTGGAAATTATCCGATGGAGCGATGGTCGGCGGTGTATAAGGAGATGCTAGACCAACTGCGCGCGATACCTGGAGTTCGATCGGCTAGCGTCTCTTCCATAACGCCGGTCTGTCAATGCCGTTGGCCAGGTGAAGTGGAGGTCGACGGCTATACCCCGAAATCGCACGATGACGCGATGGCCTCTTTCAACAATGTGAGCGATCGATACTTTGAAGCTCTGGGGACCTCAGTCGTCGCCGGGCGCGATTTCAACAGCCGCGACACGTCTACTTCACTCAAGGTGGCCATCGTCAGTAAATCCTTTGCCCAAAAATATTTCGGTGCGGCGAACCCTCTCGGACAACATTTCCGCCTCCGGGCCGGCCATGGGTCGCAATTCGCCTGGAGCATCACGGGGGGGCCGGTCGAGATCGTCGGCGTGGTCAAAGACGCGAAATATGGATCGCTGCGAGAAGAGCCATCGCCCTTCGTCTTCATCCCCTGGAGCCAAGGCGGCGTGCCCGGTCCGCTGACCAGTTTTGAGCTGCGAGCTGCCGGCGGTGTCCCTAACGCGCTCATTTCGGCCGTGAAATCAGTGATTGGTGGCGTGAATCGCGACGTGTCGATTGAGTTCAAAACGTTCGCAGCGAAGGTCAACGACTCAATCTCGCGGGAACGTCTGCTGGCGAGTCTTTCTGGCTTCTTTGGCGCTCTAGCGCTGCTGCTTGCAGCCATCGGCCTATACGGCGTCATGTCATACAATGTCGCCCGGCGCCGCAATGAAATTGGCGTCCGCATGGCCCTCGGCGCCGAGCAATCCTCGATCCTCCGCATGGTGCTTGGTGAAGTGGCAATAATCATCAGCGTCGGCCTAGTCATCGGTTTGGTCGCGGCGCTGGCCACAGCGCGCTTCGTCGCTTCGTTCCTTTACGGAATCAAATCGACCGACCCCTGGATGGTGTCTCTGGCTTCTCTAGTATTGGTTTTGGTCGCCGCGCTAGCCGGATTCTTGCCAGCACGCCGGGCCTCGCGTCTCGACCCGGTGGCCGCTCTTCGGGAGGAATAAAAGCGATGGGAGCATCTCCACTTCGCGAAACGTTAGGGTGGCCTATTCTGCGATAAAGTCTATATCGGTCCGGAGCGGAACAGAATCTGTTTGCCGTCCGCCTGCAGGGTCATGTCGCGCACCAGATAGCGGCTGTGACTGTCCGGAAAGGAAGTTCTGGGAGATGACTCCGACGAAGTCGTATTAGGGGAGGTTTGCTGGGCACGTTCTTCCACGCCGTATTTGGACCACGACCGGCACAAGGGGCAGGCCGACTTCGCGGCCATGTAATTGTCTCATTGGAACCAACGAGGCTGGGCCGCGCTAAGCAGGCGAGCTCGGTTTTGAGACGATTGAATTTGCCACGCATTCTCTTATTAGCCTCAGCTTTGCTTTTCGCCCCTGTTCACTCCGTTTTTGCGCAATGGACAAAGACAATCGACTGCCCAGCTGACAGAGTCTATCGCGATGTCCGCAAAGATGCTGGTAGGCAAGAGTTCTGTGAGCGCGTTCTGCCGGGGTCGCTAGTCGTGAAGGATGGGCCATTCCGGTTCTGGTTCAATCAAAATTTCCAAGGCGCGGCGGGAAACTACAGTGGAGGTCGCGAGGTCGGCATGTGGAAGGAGTGTGATCGATTCGGCCGCTGCGAGCAGAAAGATCATCCTGCGATCTACCCCGAGGAAAAGCAACGGCCAGGATTCAAGCCCGATATACCAGTCTCCTACGTCGATGGGAAGTACGTTTTCGATTTTGCCTCATGCCGGACCACGGAGATCACTCACACCGCTTACGGAGAACCAGATTTCAATCTGAGCTTCGCCACGATTGACGCCGGATGTTTCATCAATTACTCACCAAAGGAAGATTGGTTTTGGCAGGAGCTACATTACACGTGCACGATCCCTTTTCAGGTCGGTAGAAGGAGCTTTGGATCCCTAGATCTCATCAGTGAATTTCCCAAACTTGGCTTGCCACAATACTGTATCATACCGACGGGTCCTGTGAGGGGCCCGAGTGCGATGTCAGTCTATCCTTGGAGCGGAGGGGCCCTCGCCCAGATCTTTACCGCCGAGTACGATACCGGGACCAATGGTCTTGGGATCGCGCAGGCCAGGCTGCACTTCCAAGAGAGCGCAGCGAGTAGGACAGACCGGTGTGTCGTCAGGTATGACACGGCAACCAAGAACTTGTACTTGCTCTCAGATCAGGGCGGCAAATATCTTGGACCGATCGCGGCCGGCGGTAAAGAGTCCCTGTGGAATAGCCGATGTTTGCTCTCCGGTTGCTCGAACGCTCGACTTCGTGGAACCAGATTGAGCGTCCGATTCGCGATCAGGTTCAATCCCGCGGTATTTGCGGGCCAACACAACATGTACCTCGAGATTGTAGATACGCAGAAACACGCCGCTAGGGTGGTTCCGTACCATAGCTGGAACGTGCCGTCGCAACAATCGACAACACCTTCAACGACATGGCCCGAAGATCGAAGTTGCCCGACAGCGGCAGCACCACGATTCTCGGAGCATTGTAATAACGTTAGTGGGAAGTGGAGTGATTGGGATACTGGTGGGGTTTGGTCACTAACTCAGACCGGGGATAAGATCTTGGGCTCATTTAAGACTGCGAAGGCGGGCTGCGGGGTTGTTTCATGGCGAGTCGCCGGTGAAATGAAAGACGGGTCAGGAACCCTGCGGGCCACCGAACCACTACCCCCGGTCGATGGGTGCGGGGTGGCGGCAGCAGTTTCGATTACCGGCACTATAGTATCCGACTGTATGAACGGCACGAGAGTGGAAATCCAACCCGTGCCGTAATCGCAAGTCGCCCGGCGTGCAGATCCTTCGGGAGGACCTAATATCAGACTCCTTTCGCTGGGAAGCGAAATTCCCCCATCAGTCTTTTCGAGTTCTCGTGCTTTCGTCTAGGTAACATTTCTTGGTGACTGCTTATCCAAGACCGGCCCGCTAGACGGAAGCGGTCCCGCCCCGTCAACTGCGTCCTTGCACAGCCCGCAAGGGCAGGTCGGAGACTGTCGGATGCCTGCCCCCCAACAGCGGATCAATTAGTCGCCGAACTCTTGTGGTAGTTCGGGAACGCGGGATGCTTGTGCTCCGGAAGCGGATGTTTGCTTAATTCCGCCAACGCCACTTCGACTGCTTTCTCAAGCTGCGGGTCATGCCCGGCGCGCATGGCGGCGGGATCCTGATCGACGTCGATGTCAGGCGCGACGCCATGATTTTCGATCTCCCACTCGCCATTGGTTGGATTCCAGAAGGCCAGGTTGGGCGCGGTCACCATACCGCCATCGATCAACGGAGGAAATCCGAAAATTCCGACCAGGCCGCCCCAGGTGCGCTTACCAACCAGCGTTCCGATGTGACGCTGGCGGAACATCCACGGCAAAGCGTCGCCGCCGGAGCCCGCGTATTGATTGATGATCATCACCTTCGGCCCGTAAATAGCATTTTGCGGAGTGGTGAAATCCTGACCCCATCGCGTGGTCCAGTGGCTTAACTCCGTGCGCCCGAGATAATCAACGATGTAGTCCGCCACCTGGCCGCCGCCGTTGAAGCGCTCATCGATTACGGCGCCGTCGCGGCCGACCTGCGCGAAATAGTAGCGGTTGAAGTTCTCGAACCCAGCCTCGGCCGTGTTCGGCAAGTAGACGTAAGCCAGGCGCCCGTTGCTGAGACGGTCGACTTTGCGGCGGTTCTCCTCAATCCAGGCCAGGTTGCGTAGACCGAATTCGTCTTCGACAGGCACCACCGTCACCTCGCGGGACGCGGAGCCGTCCGCGTTCGGACCAACGCGCAGCACGACCTGCTTTCCCGCGGTCTCTTCGAAAAAGCTATAGACATTATCGCTAGCGCGCAGATCGCGCCCATTCACGGTGAGCAGGTAGTCACCCGCTGCTACGTTCACGCCGGGTTGTGTGAGAGGAGCCTTCAGCTGGGGGTTCCAGTTTTCACCGCTGTAGACGCGCGCGATACGATAGCGCCCATTTTCGATTTTGTAATCGGCGCCGAGCAGACCGCCGCGAACCTTCTTGGGAGCGGGAATGTCACCGCCTCTTACATAGAGATGTCCCACGGTGAGCTCGCCCAGCATTTCTTCAAAAAGATAGTTCAGATCGGCGCGGCTGGCGACGTTCTCCAGATAGGGTTCGTATTTCTGCGTGGCGGTCTTGAGATTGAGCCCGTGAAGCGAGGGATCGTAGAAGAAGTCGCGCTCGATGCGCCACACCTCGCGATACATTTGCTTCCACTCGGCGCGCCGGTCGACGCGCACTTCCATGGCATCCAGGTTCAGCTTGCCTTCGCCAGGTTTAGGAGGCGCGGTGGTGGCGCTGATGAAGAAAGCGGAGGCGTCCGGCGGCCCCTGGCTGTACAGCATCTTATCGCCATTGTCCGAGACCTCAAACATGTGAATATTCTCGAGCAGTTTTTCGGTTTTCCGCGTTTTGAGATCGAATCTGTACTCGGTGTTGGACGGCGGTTGGCCGGGAACCTCAACGACCTCACGGACGAACAGGATGCCGGTCTTACCCACATCCATGCCGCCATAGTTACGCGCCGGGATCGGCAGCGCGACGACGCGCTGATCGATATTTTCGAGATCGATCTTTACGTCGGGCTTCTTCGCCTCCTCTGCCTTAGCCTCGGGCTTCTTCTCGTCCGCCTTATTGTCGGCGGCTTTCTCTTCATCGCTCTCCGGCGCGACCGGCGACGCGTCGGACTTGTTGAGCACTACGGCGTAGACGTTGCGAGTGGTGGTGTGATCGTCGCTCGACATATCCAGCCACGCTGTGGATAGGCCCAGATTCGTGCTGGCGTTGAAATAGAGATACTTTCCGTTTCTATCGAACAGCGCGTTCTGGGCATCGCTCATGCCATCGGAGACCTGATGCGATTTACCGTCTTCGATCGAATACAGCAGAACCGCGCGGAAATGGTTCTTGAGGAGCTTGGTGTAGGCGATCCACCGGCTGTCGGCGGACCAATCGGGATTCAGGTTGTGCTCGGGCGTGTCGTAGGTATCGGCGTCGATTCGGACGGGCGTCCGTTTGTCGAGATCGATGTACCACAACTGCAGACGGTTGTCGGTGTACGCGATTTTCTTGTTATCGGGGGACCATTTGGGAGCGTAGTAGAAAGCGGACGGCTTGCCCAGGTCGATCTTTTCCACGTCACCCATGCCGTTCTGGGAACGGATGTGAAGTTGATATTCGCCGGATTCATCGGAAAAATAGGCGATGCGCTTGCCGTCCGGAGACCAGGATGGATCGCGCTCGGCGACACCGGGCGAGTTTGTCAGATTGCGGATGTCGCCCTTCTCGGCGGGCGCGGTGAGGATTTCGCCCCGTGCTTCGAACAGAGCGCGAGCGCCGGTGGGAGAAAGTTTGGCATGCGCGAACTTCCCGTTGACTTTCTCAAACGATGGCCGCATGGACGGAATGTCGCCCGAAAGATGAATGTCGACTCGTTTAGTCGCGCCCGATTGCAGGTCATAGATATGAATCTCGCCGAGCTGCTCGTACACGATCGCGCCAGGTCCGGCGCTGGCCGATTTGATATCCAAACCTGAATTGTGGATGGCTTCGCTCACCTTTTTCGTGTGGGTGTCATAGGAAAACAGAGTCGCTGGGCCATTGCGGTCGGAGAGGAAATAGATCTTCTCACCGACCCACATGGGGTTGAAGATGTTGGCGTTGTCATCAGGAATTTTATCGACCTGCGCGTCGGCCAGCCGGGCGATCCAGATCTTGCTGGTGAGACCGCCGCGGTAACGTTTCCAGGCTGTGAAAGCCGGCGGATCCGGGTCGTACGCCAAATACTTGGCATCGGCCGAGAACGCGCCGTAGGCAGCCATAGGCAAGTCTACCGCCGTGGGAAATTTGCCATCGACGGGGATGAGAAAGAGACGCTGGAAGCGCGAATAACTGTCGCGCGTAGAGCGGAACAGGATCTGCTTGCCGTCCGGTGTCCAGGCGACCGGGACATCAGCACCGGGATGGTAAGTGAGCCGCCTGGGCGTGCCGCCCGCGGCGGGGATAACATAAACGTCGACATTACCGTCGTATTCTCCGGAGAACGCGATCAGACTTCCATCGGGAGAGAACACGGGATTGCTCTCCGCGCCGGTCCCGGCTGTCAGACGAATAGCGTCGCCACCATCTCGCGGAACACTCCAGAGGTCGCCTGCAAACGAGAAGACGATGTGAGTTTTGTTGAGGGTTGGCTTCTGGGCGAGGAGGTAGGCGTCCGCGGCACGGGACGATACGGCGGCGCAAAGGAACAGGGCCAGCGTGGCAATTTTGTACATATTACGCTCTATCTTACCGAAGCTTACGCGGCCGGACGCTCCTGTTCCATAATTGAGTTTGAATCTGAAAGCTCTGCGGAAGCACTGGGACCTGTTCGCGTCCCGCGATCCACTCTGGGCAATTCTCACGCATCCCGATCGTACAGATAGCCGCTGGGATAAACGCGAGTTTTTTGAGACGGGGGTTTGGGAGATCGGGCAATCGCTAGCACAGGTAGAAGCTTTGATTCCCGGCCTGAGGAAGCGCCGGGCGCTCGATTTCGGATGTGGTGTGGGCCGTCTTACGCAGCCGCTCGCTCAACATTTCGAAGAGGTGTACGGGGTGGACATCTCCGCTTCCATGGTGAAGCAAGCCAAGGACTTCAACCAGCACGGCGACCGCTGCCAATACGTAGTGAATCAGATAGACGACTTGCGCATCTTCCCAGATGGGCATTTCGATTTCATTTATTCCAACATTACTTTGCAGCATATGCCGCCACGTTACAGCCGGCGCTACATTGCCGAGTTTGTGCGCGTACTCGCCCCGGGCGGCGCGTTGTTGTTCCAGCTCCCCAGCACCGCGCGGGACCCGGGGTCAAGGATGGGGCGCGTGGTGCGTACCTTTTATTACGGTTTCGTCTGGGATCTGCTTCATCCCGGCACGCCCTACATGGGAATGTATGGAATGCCGATGGATGAAGTGGTCCGGTTGGTTGCCAGTAATGGCGGCCGTTTGATTCATGCCGCTCCCGATCCGGCCGCCGAGCCGGAATGGGAAGGTTACCGATACTTGGTCACGCGAATAACACCGGAATCGGGTGTGGTACTATCAGGCCCATGACCAAGCAATGACAGGGGCTGATCGACGTAGTACTATGGATAAATCATTATGATCTACGGAAGGAGACCTTCCTAATGTGGAATAAACGTAAAGAAGAAGAATATCCGCCGAAGGCTGGCCCAGCGCCCGCGGCTC
>Ga0210401_10008610_pt1 | contig 10106 bp, 10 predicted proteins | sample IncBWH32MmetaG_FD_150866 | JGI IMG/M metagenome (GOLD analysis project Ga0210401, IMG submission 150866) | Forest soil microbial communities from Barre Woods Harvard Forest LTER site, Petersham, Massachusetts, United States - Inc-BW-H-32-M | ecosystem: Environmental > Terrestrial > Soil >... | reverse complement strand
AATGTCCCAATCGATTCGATTTCCCGGGAGTTCCGTCCAACTTTCACCCGGAGCAACTCCACTTCCGGCCCCGCATCCCCTGGCCGGCTGCTCCTCTGGATCTGCGAAGGGACTTCCGGGTCAAACGGCGGTTCGCGCAGGAAGAACTCCGGCGTAATATTTCGCAGCCGCACCGTTGCGTGTGCTGCCGGCAACACGATCGTCTTCTTCCCGGGAATCACTGGCACCATCACCTGCCCCGCCGTCCTCAACAAGCTCGATTTCGTTCGCGTCCCCGCCTGATCGAGCACCCGCACGGACTTGCCTTCCAGCACAAACATCCCTTCACCCTCCGGAAGGAACACTCCTCCTCCAACCTGAAGGCTGGCGTCAATGTCCGCTACGTTGTCCATTCGCTTGGCTTCCTCTTGTTTGTGTATTTTTTCGACTTCCGCCGCTGACGATTTCTCCGCCTCGCTTGCGGCTTTGGCGGTGGCGTCCCAATCCACCAGTGACGTGGGAATCTCCTCCCAATCCCCACGCTCTATGCTGAAATACCGCACGCGATCTCCGTTGCGTTGGTATTCCCTCACCACCTGGAAGGTGCCGTCCTTCAGAACCAACTTCGTTCCTCGTGGCGATACCGGCACTCCGCCTTCTTTCGAAGAAGTTGTGGGTTGTTGGGAATGAGGGTACGTAGAGGAACCGGCAGGCGCGCAAAACGCTACCAACAGGGCCAGCAAAGAGCCCAGCCAACACAACGCGGGATTTTTGCGCGCGTTCATAGCGACCCGGGATGGCGCGCCGCAACAAATTTCGGTCGCGCCGCCCTCAATTCAGAATAGCGCTGCGGCAGACACCGCTGCAAGCGGGCTTGGGATGCATGGAGGCTACTACCTGAGTGGATATAAATGTAGCGATTCTTCCGCGACGATCGCGCTGCCTAGTGCGTGCAACGGGGAAACAACGTCGTCAATACCATCAGATCCGACAGCGTGAACAGCCATTGGTCCGCTTGCGCGCCCGCCGCTTCCGCGGCTCGCGCGATGAAGCCCAGGTGCCGGCTCCGCGCGAAATTGTGCAAATGATCCACGCAGATTCCCGTCAGGCTGGCTACTTCCGAGTCGGTAAAGATTTTCTGGCTTGACTTGACCTTAACCACTTTGTCCTCTCGATGTCTCCGCCGCGATTGACCCTCTACCGGGTGAGATGCTCCTCGCAGGATAGGAGATGCAAATATCCAGAGCAATAGTCATTCCGTTTGGAAGGCTACTAAACGAATTCTCTAGTACTTTTTCGGTTTGCCCCTAAATCCCCACGTTTTCCACAGTTTCGGGGCCTTCTCGACGGTTCTTTCCTACCTGTCACAATTAACAGGGGGTATGCAAAAACGTACCGCTTTTAGGCACTTTCTACAGCTTTTGGAAGACCTGCGGTTATTTCCCTCATTTGTTTGCTATGTCGTATCTCGTGGCTCGCTATCAGCTCAAACCATTCATACCCGTTTAACATTCCCAAAAACGGATGCGGCCAGCAATACGTACTCAAATCCCTATTCGACGTCTCTTCCAGAAACGCCAAAGTTCGTTCGCGTGCCGCTCGCAATTCTCCCAGCATTTCTTCCTTCGTGTTCAGCCCATTGGGATGCAGTGGAATCGGAGATTTGCGCCGGATGATCCTGCTCTCGACCAGCCCCATTGGGAAATGGAATCGTTTCAGAAACGGAATCGGTTTCGGTATTTCTTGTGTGATTCGGTCAGCGCCGCCGATGATTGCTCGCTCCACCGTCACCAGGTGCGCCACCAGTTCGGCGGCAGACCACTCGTCTGCTTTCGGCTTTGTTTTCCACTGCTCTGGGGAAACGGAGTCCGCCGCCCGAAAGAACGCCGTTTGGGCGCAACTCAACTTTTCAAGAATGGGATCGAGAGGCCGCATGCCCGTACTCTATCAGGAACTTCCAATTTTTTGTTTTCCAGGGAACCGGAAAATAAAGTGTGCGGCCATCACTTCTAGGGGGCATAAGCGATTCAGAGCGTTGCGCCGCCAGCCTGTTCAAGCGCATGCGCCAGCTGCAGCACCCGCGCTTCCCCAAACGCCGGCCCGAAGATCTGCAGCCCCACGGGCAGCTTGCCTTCTAGGCGGCCGCATGGCACCGAGATCCCCGGCAGCCCCGCCAGCGATCCCGTAACTGTATAAATATCAGCAAGATACATCTGCAGGGGGTCGTTCGTGCGCTCCCCCAGCCGGAACGGCGGTACCGGTGAGGTCGGCGTCACGATCGCGTCCACTTTCTCGAACGCCTTGCGAAAATCATTCGCAATCAGCGCTCGCACTTTCTGTCCCTTCAAATAGTAAGCGTCGTAGTACCCCGCCGAAAGCACGTACGTTCCCAGCACGATCCTTCGCTTCACCTCTGACCCGAATCCGGCGCCCCGCGTCTTACGGTACATCGCAATCAGCGTGTCGCCATCCACCCGTGGCCCGAAGCGCACGCCGTCGTATCGCGCCAGATTCGAACTCGCCTCCGCCGTCGCGATGATGTAATACGTAGCGATCGCGTAGTCTGTGTGCGGCATCTCAATATCCACGATTTCGCACCCGAGCTTCTTGTACAGCTCGATGCCCGCGGCGATCTTTTCCCGTACCCCCGCGTTCATTCCTTTGCCAAAATATTGCTTTGAGATGCCGAGCCGCAGTCCCTTTACTCGCTTGTTCAGCGCCGCCGAATAATCCTCCACCGGGGCCGTCGTGGATGTGGAATCCTGCGGATCGCGCCCGGCAATAATTTGCAGCACCTTGGCCGTGTCCGCCACACTTCGCGCGAACGGCCCGATGCGGTCCAGCGACGATGCGAACGCGATCAGTCCGTAGCGCGACACGCGCCCGTAACTTCCCATCATCGCCGGTATTCCGCAAAACGCCCCCGGCTGCCGAATCGATCCGCCCGTGTCCGTGCCCAGCGCCGCCACCGCCAAATCCGCCGCCACCACCGCTGCCGATCCGCCGCTTGATCCGCCCGGAACGCAGCCCGGCGCCGCTGGATTCTGCACCGGCCCATACGCGGAGTTTTCGTTGGAGCTGCCCATCGCAAACTCGTCGCAATTTGTTTTGCCCAGAATTACGGCGCCGGCCGCCTCCAATCGCAACACGGCGGTTGCGTCGTACGGAGGAACATAATTGCTCAGAATTTTCGAACCGCACGTGGTACGGACTTCCCGCGTGCTAATCACATCTTTTATGGCGATTGGCACACCCGCGAGCGGGGGCAGCGGCTTGCCCGCGGCTACCAGCGCGTCGATGCGATCCGCTTGCGCGTAGGCCCGCCCTTCGCAAAGCGTCAGGTACGCGTTCAGCTTGCCATTCCGTTCTGCAATCCGTCGGTAATATTCCGCGGCTATCTCGCGCGCAGAAGTCTTCTTGGCCGCAATCGCCTCGCGCACCGAGGTGATCGTCCACGTCTCGTTCATCGCTCGATCACCTTGGGCACACGGAAGTACGGCGGCTCCGGATCCGGCGCCTGTTTCAAAACGTCCTCAGCGACCGCACTTGGAACCACCAGGTCTTCCCGCAATGTCGCGTCAGCCGTCTGGTGGTCGCTCAGAACCTGCGCCATTGGCTCCACTTTGCTGGTGTCCAGTTCGTTCAGTTTGCCGATGTACTCCAGAATTTCATCAATTTGCGCGCGATATGTTTCCAGTTCCGCTTCGCTCAGGTCCAGATACGCGAGATCGGCGACGCGCAGCACATCTTCTCGGGAGATTTTCATGGTGGTGTCTTAATTGCTCATTTTTACTGGTGCGAGACGCCTCAAGTTTACCACAGCGGCGATTTGCTCCATTTCGGAAGCCTCCACGCCGTATGCGTGATCCGCAAATTCCCATCCCTCCAGACCTGTTCGCCAAAGTTACCGAAACCATCTATCCCACCATCTGCCATGCCCCGCATCGCGCCTCTTTGCATGCCTACCGTCTCTCCAACGAATATAAAGGCTCGGAAACATTTTCCGTTCAAGGCCGTGGTTATTGTCATTGCTCCTGGGCAGGGAACTGCCGCTTCCGGATTTATCCCAAGCATAGAAGCAAATATGAAAGGCTTTTTCGAAGCGGACAACGTGCCGGCTTTCGCGTTCTTGCCCACGCGCGGCAATCTCCCTGCCTTTCCTTTTCCTGTGGACTCGCAATTCCGCCGTTCGTTCCTCCGCTCGCGTTCTGGAATTTAATGACGCCGAATACCACCATTCCGACGGCTGAATCGAGCAATATCAATATGAAGACGAAGATGGCGAATTCTCCGTCCACGACGTCCCTCGCATCCCAAAAAAGTCCTTCCCCGCAGATCCTCCCGCCTGAACACCTCCCGGTTGGGCCGCCCTAGTGGTCATTGCAAGTTGCTTTTGCTTGCGTCTCGGCGGCCTCCCGATTCCGAGGCTCTCGGGTTATCTTTGTAGCGGCCGCCTTCTGAGGCGGGCGCTTTTCTCAGAAAAGTCCAGGCGTGTCATGCTGACGGCATCCGACGAGGATGCCGCAAGGATTTCAACCTTCAACCGACTGAATCACGTTTTATTACGGGTGTTGTTCGCTTTTGAACATCTAGCCAGCTACCGCGTCACGGTCTCCGCCGTCTTCCGCGGATATTTCGTCGAGACGTAATCGTCCAGCAGCTTCTGGAACGCCGCCGCCAATTCGTCGTACGTTCCTTCCAATGTCACGTCTTTTTGCCCGTCGATGTACACCGGGCAACGCGGCGCTTCTCCCGTTCCCGGCAAGCTAATCCCGATATTCGCTGCCTTCGATTCGCCCGGCCCGTTCACGATGCAACCCATCACCGCCAGCGTCATGGTCTCCACGCCTTCGTACTGCGTTTTCCAAGTCGGCATCATCTCGCGGATGTAGTGCTGGGTGCGCTCGGCCAGTTCCTGGAATGTGCTGCTTGTCGTCCGTCCGCAACCCGGGCACGCCGTCACGCTCGGAGCAAACGACCGTAGTCCCAGCGCCTGCAGTAGTTCGCAGCACGCGTAAACTTCTTCACGCCGATCACCGCCCGGCCGTGGCGTAAGCGAAATCCGGATCGTGTCCCCAATCCCTTCATACAGCAGCACGCCCAGCGAGGCCGCCGACCATACCAGGCCCTTCATTCCCATGCCTGCTTCCGTCAATCCTAGGTGCAGAGGCTGTTGCGTCTTCGCCGACAGGTCTCGGTACACAGTAATCAGATCCCGCGGCCGCGACGTCTTGCACGAAATGATGATCTGGTCGTTTCGCAGCCCGCACTCCAGCGCCAGCTCCGTGGACTGCAGCGCCGACAGCACCATGCAGTCGTTGATGATCTCTTCGGACTCTTTACCAAGATTCTTGTCGGTGTTCTCTTGCATTTTCTGCATTACCAACTCTTGATTCAGCGACCCACCGTTTACCCCGATGCGCACCGGCTTGCCGTGATCGACCGCCACCTTGCAGATGGTAGAAAACTGCTCGTCGCGCCGCTGTCCCGCGCCCACGTTGCCCGGATTAATCCTGTACTTGTCCAGCGCCGCGGCACATTCGGGATATTTCGTCAGTAGCACATGCCCGTTGTAATGGAAGTCGCCGATAATCGGCACGCAGCAGCCCGCAGCCAGCAAGCGCTTTTTGATCACCGGCACCGCCGCCGCTGCTTCCGGCACGTTCACCGTCCAGCGCACGATTTCGCTGCCCGCTTCGGCCAGTTCCAGCGTTTGCTGGTACGTGGTTTCGACGTCGGCTGTGTCCGTGTTGGTCATCGACTGCACCACGATCGGCGCACCCCCGCCCATCTGCACGTGGCCCACTTTCACCCCATACGTCTTCTTGCGCGGATGCCGCAAACCGCTGGCGTCAAAACCCGATATTTGGTTCAACATATGCTTCTATTTTAGCAGCCCAGCGGCTTTTTGTGTCGCTCTTGGCGTTGCGCTTTGCCCCTCCCGTTATCCGACGATTTTGCTCTCCCGCCGCGTTTATTTGAGGTAGACTTCCTGCACATTCTCGAGGTTTCGCCGAACAATCCCACGCGATTTGCGGTTGCTTCGCGTGGTTCGTTGCAAACCGCCGTGCTGGAACCAGGTTCCTGCCACGACCCGCACGCACGTGAACCGCTTTTCGCCGAAACTGCAGTCTCAGACAGGAGATTCCGCCCATGAAACTCTCGCTTCTCTTGGGAGGCTTGTTTTTCTTTATCATCCTTCCTTCCCGCGCTCAGGAAACTCACTTGGTGTCCGGAAAAGATTCACCCATCATGGAGTCCCGCTTCTTTTTCCCCCACAATTGGATTCGCGGCTACACTGATTTTGATGTCGCGCCTTCCCACAATGAGCCGGACCTGGGCCGCTGCGTATTTCCCCAGCCTGCTGCTGCCGGCGGCGTTAACTCTGGCTGTACCGCCTATGCTCGCTACCTCTTTAGTGGATACCTCGAAATTCAGCCCATCGGCCGGACTTTCGCTCGTCATCTTGTCCTGTTCTTCGAGCCTAAGTTTTCTTTTGGCAGAAACATCCCGCAGGTGAGCTACCTCTTTTCCATGGAACCCATGGGTTTTGACCGTTCCATGGGTTTTGCGTTCCAGTTGCCAAAAGGTTTCCAGTTTCGCGTCAGCCAGCATCAGTTCGAGTATCTCGGCCGCTATAACAAGTACCTCGGTCCCGCGGACCTGCGCACCAACGGCCCCTACGGCCTTTATGCCACGGTCGGTGTCCGCTGGACTTTTGGGGGTTATACGCAGGCAGGAAGAACGTACTGAGAAATAATCCAACGGGTTCAACCACTCCGGGAAACTGTGCGTCTTGTGTGTCAATTTTGGGTGCGGGTTTTTCTTCACGTCTGCAGCGGCCGCCTTTATTACCCCGAGCACAGCCAGGAGCCGAGGCGGGCGCTTTCCTTCAAACGTCCAGACGTGTCATGCTGACGGCATCCGACGAGGATGCCGGGAGGATCTCAACCTCAACCGCCTGAATCACTTCTCGTTGGGGATGCGCTTCGCTTTTGAAAACCAGTCACCGCGTGAAAGTCTCCGTCGTCTTCAGGGGTGGGCGTCTTGCTCTTGGCATTTTCGCGGCCGGTGTCTTCATCCCGAACACCGCAAGTCAGCGAGGCGCGTTTTGTCTTACTCTTTATGTGGCGCGGGCTCTTTATGCCAGCCACGATTGTCAGCGCGCATCGCTGTTGTCTTTAGCTCGCCATGAAGTTGCTTAACTCCGAGAATGGCACCGCTGTCTCGAGGAATGTGAACGTTCCTTTCTCCTTCATTTCCTTCGCTGCGGTCAAGAACCCTCCCATGGCCGCCCGATGTAATGCGGAACCTGTGCTGATCCGCCGCACTCCGGCTTGCGCCAGTTCTGCCACGGAACGGCCGGCAGCTCCTACCAGCGCGTTCACCGGTCGCGGCGCCACGGCCGCGCAAACCGCTCGAATGGTTTCCAGGTTGGGCAATCCCGGAGCGTAAACTACATCTGCTCCGGCCTCCGCGAAGGCTTGCAACCGCCGGATCGTGTCGTCCAGGTCCGTGCGGCCGTGCAGAAAGTTTTCCGCCCGCGCGGTCAGCGTGAACGGAAACGGCAACGTCCGCGCCGCTTCCACCGCCGCCTTCACTCGCTCGACCGCTTGCCCGTAATCGTAAATCGGCCGTCGTTCGTCTCCCGTCGCGTCTTCGATCGATCCACCCACCAGTCCCGCCGCTGCGCCCAGCCGGATCGTCTCTGCCGCCTTTTCCGGAGCGTCCCCGAAACCGTTCTCCAAATCCGCAGAAACCGGCAGATCGCTGGCCCCGACGATTTCTCGAATATGCTCCAGCACTTCTTCGCGCGTCACCAGGCCCTCTCCGTCGTGCCGCCCCAATGAAAACGCCAATCCCGCGCTCGTCGTCGCCAGCGCTTCAAACCCCAGTGCCGTCAGCATCCGCGCCGTTCCGCCATCCCAAGGATTGGGAATCAAGAACGCGCCCGGCCCCTCGTGCAGCTTCCGAAATTTCTTTGCCTTTTCGCTTTGACTCACGCTCATATGCGCCTGATCCTCAATTCATATTCTGATTTCCAGCACCGGAGGGTACTACAGTCCGGCGCACTTGCGCTCCCACAAATCCCGCTTCCACTTGGTCACTCCGGCGCGTGTCTTGGTTCGCTTCCGGGTACTCTTGCGCGATACGTTTCAGGCAGAAAACCTTTCCCCCGGAAAATCTATGCTTCTGCCGATTGCGACCTCTCGAGCATGCGGGTGCTCAAGCGTTCAAACTCCGCCACCAATCCTTCCGCCTCTTGCCCCGCCAGCGTTGCCGCGTCAATTTCGGTAAGCAATAAAATCGATGTCGCCATATCCGCGCTGCACTCCAGACAATATTTCTCGCTTCTTCCGGGAAGCTCTTCCAACTCCGTTCCTCGCCCACATATGCTGCACTGCACCCTCGAATTTGAATTCTGCTCATCGCCCTTTGGCCCGCACCACATTTCCTGCTCCTCCCCTGGCTCGCGCTAGCGCGGAGTCCAGCTTGCGACCACCACTCCAGGATAAGGAAGCGCCTCTGAAGGAGTCCTGAGCACTCTATTAGGAATATATAAGTCCAAAAGCTACCCAGGCAGGCGAACAATCAGGCCTCAACATCAATCCAATCAATGAGTTAAGAGCAGGATCATGGAGGGAGATGCATATCATTCCATGCGAAACTCGGCATTCTATTGTTCGAGATCGTTGCTGAACATCGGCGGTGAGGTCCTTAGTAGTTGGAGCATCGTATCACGGAAAAGATATGGGTTCATGCGAGTGTTGAAACCGAGGCACACTTCGTTCCAGATAGGCGGTTTTATGGGTCACGCGTGAGGGTAGCTTGTTCTAAGGATTTACCACGTGCCGATGCGGACCACCGCCTCGGTGGCAACCAACAGCCCATTCTGTGGATGAATCCCCCCGATATTGTCGATCCACGTATGGTTGTATTCGACATTGATCACGCGCCACGCGAACGGCCTCGTGATTCTCACGTCCAGCCCTCCGCCCCCGGATAGCATCGGACCGTTCACGGCCCACTCTTTCGACCAATCGCTTCGCATCGGGTAATGCGGCAGTGTGCCGTTGCCATCGTTCCAATCCTTCAACAACTGCGCTTTCAGAGCTTGGTCGTCGATCTCGTAGGTTACTTTTCTGCCGCCAAATTTCACCTGCGCGTAGGGCGAGAACCGGTGCGACGCTCGTGGAGTCCAACGCAATCCGCCGGAATAAGAAATGGAATCCGCGCTCATATTGTAGGCAGGCTGATGCATGATCAGGCAGCCATTCACTTCCGCCAGGACTTGCAGCGTCGGGCTGATGCGCGCCGCACCCGTTCCCCCGCCCCCGATGCAACTGCCCCCCCCAAGGAAGCTCTCATATTCCGGGAACGCGGTCAGTTCGATCGGCGCTTCGAGTGGATAGTCGTGCTTGAATTCCACGCCGGCGGGTTTGTAGGCGTTCTTCACGAACACGAATGGTTTCTCCCCGCTGCCATTCTCGAAATCCTTCACCCACTCCTCGCGCATTTCCCGATTCGCGCCAAATAGACCCATTCGAGTGGCACGTTCCCACGGCAAATGGAACGCCATCATGTTGGCAAAAGTGCGTCCCGGATTCAAAAAACTCCGCGCCAGCAGGATCACGACGGGATTCGAAGTGCGATTCTCGAGGCCCATGATCAGATAGCGATCTGCGGCGTCCTCCGCCAGCATGGTGCAGAATCCCAGCGTTGGTGTGTCCACCAAGGTGATAAATCCCGGCGACGCGTGCAACATCACATTACCGATGGACGCTTCGCTCGCCGGCCCAATCTTCCATTGCGTGTGCCACACGGCTGAATACGCCATGGACTTCAGCAGGCTCACCCAATAGTCACGCCCGTCTCCCCACTGCACCAGGCGATACGGCGGGTCGTTCTGCCGCTCGATGTAGCCGAATACCGACCCTTCAATGGGATGGCCCACATAAGGGGCCATGAACGTGTCGCTGTCGCTCCATCCACGTAGCTCGGACACCGAGCGCGTGTACTGTTGAAACCAGTGCCCGTTTAGCGCATCACGCGTGCCCGCTTCGGTCCAGAGATCAAATGTATGCATGATCCCCGTGTACAACAGCGACTCACCTAGCGCAGGCCCC
>Ga0210401_10008609_pt1 | contig 10107 bp, 8 predicted proteins | sample IncBWH32MmetaG_FD_150866 | JGI IMG/M metagenome (GOLD analysis project Ga0210401, IMG submission 150866) | Forest soil microbial communities from Barre Woods Harvard Forest LTER site, Petersham, Massachusetts, United States - Inc-BW-H-32-M | ecosystem: Environmental > Terrestrial > Soil >... | reverse complement strand
TGTTGTCGGTGTTGTTCTTGTATAGCTGGATGGGTGCGCTGCCCGGCACGGTAGCCGCCCGGGCGGCCGCCTCGGCCATCACCCGCTCGCCAGCCTTGTCCCAGATCACCGCGTCCAGCGGGTTGGTGGTCTCGGGCGCCGAGTACTCCGGGTGCGCGTGGTCCACGTACAGCCGCGCCCCGTTGGTCAGGATCACGTTGGCCAGGCCGAGATCCTCGTCGGTCAGCTGGGTGGCGTCCGCGGACTCCCGGGCCAGATCGAAGCCGCGGGCGTCGCGCAGCGGGTTTTCCTCCTCGAAATCCCACCGCGCCCGCCGGGTCCGCGCCGAGGTGGCCGCCTGGTAGGCGTTGACCACTTGGGACGACGTGACCATGGCGTTCGCCCCTGGCTGGCCGGGCACGGAGATGCCGTATTCGGTCTCCGTGCCCATCACCCGGCGCACACTCATAGCCACGAGCCTAGTGCCGGCTGGCCGGCGACGAGACGAGCGACTCCAGCTGACACGATCTACAGGTACTGCCCGGTGTTGGCGACGGTGTCGATCGAACGCCCTGCTTCCGTGCCCTGCTTGCCGGAGACCAGGGTCCTGATGTACACGATCCGCTCGCCCTTCTTGCCGGAGATACGCGCCCAGTCATCGGGGTTCGTGGTGTTCGGCAAGTCCTCGTTCTCGCTGAACTCGTCCACGCACGCGGTCATCAGGTGCGCGATGCGGATGCCCTTCTGCCCGGTCTCCAGGAACTCCTTGATGGCCATCTTCTTGGCCCGGGCCACGATGTTCTCGATCATCGCCCCGGAGTTGAAGTCCTTGAAGTACAGCACTTCCTTGTCCCCGTTGGCGTAGGTGACCTCCAGGAAGCGGTTCTCCTCGGTCTCGCTGTACATCCGCTCCACCACGCGCTGGATCATCGCGTCCACCGTGGCCTCCCGGGACGAGCCGTGCTCGGTCAGGTCGTCCGGGTGCAGCGGCAGCTGGGTCAGCACGTACTTGGAGAAGATGTCCTTGGCCGCCTCGGCGTCCGGCCGCTCGATCTTGATCTTCACGTCCAGCCGCCCGGGCCGCAGGATGGCCGGGTCGATCATGTCCTCCCGGTTGGAGGCGCCGATCACGATGACGTTTTCCAGCCCCTCCACGCCGTCGATCTCGGACAGCAGCTGCGGCACGATGGTGTTCTCCACGTCGCTGGACACGCCCGAGCCGCGGGTGCGGAAGATCGAGTCCATCTCGTCGAAGAACACGATGACCGGCATGCCCTCGCTGGCCTTCTCCCGGGCCCGCTGGAACACCAGCCGGATGTGCCGCTCAGTCTCGCCGACGTACTTGTTCAGCAGCTCCGGGCCCTTGATGTTGAGGAAGTAGCTCTTGCCTTCCTTGGTCTGGCCCGGCTGGTCGGCGGCGGGTGTGGCGCTGCGCGCCGCCACCTGCTTGGCCAGCGAGTTGGCCACCGCCTTGGCGATCAGCGTCTTGCCGCAGCCGGGCGGGCCGTACAGCAGCACGCCCTTGGGCGGCCGCAGCTGGTGCTCGCGGAACAGGTCGGCGTGCAGGTAAGGCAGCTCGACCGCGTCCCGGATCTGGACGATCTGCGGGCCCAGCCCGCCGATGTCGGAGTAGGTGATGTCCGGCACTTCCTCCAGGATGAGCTCTTCCACCTCAGCCTTGGGAATGCGCTCGTACACGTAGCCCGACCGCGGCTCGAGCAGCAGCGAGTCGCCGCCGCGCAGCACCGAGTCGCGCAGCGGCTCGGCCAGCCGGACCACGCGCTCCTCGTCGGCGTGCGAGATGACCAGCGCCCGGTCGCCGTCCTCGAGGAGTTCCTTGAGCATGACGACTTCGCCGACCGTCTCGTAGCCCTGCGCCACCACCACGTTGAGCGCCTCGTTCAGCACCACTTCCTGGCCGGGCCGCAGGGTGTCCAGCTCGACCGCGGGGCTGACGCTGACCCGCATCTTCCGGCCGCCGGTGAACACGTCAGCCGTGCCGTCCTCGCAGGCCTGCAGGAAGACGCCGAACCCGGACGGCGGCTGGGCCAGCCGGTCCACTTCTTCCTTGAGCGCCACGATCTGATCGCGGGCCTCTCGCAGCGTGTCGGCCAGCCGTTCGTTCTGGCTGGTCACGGCACTCAGGCTGGCCTCGGTCTCACGCAGCCGCTCCTCGAGCAGCCGGACGTGCCTGGGCGCGTCGGCGAGACGGCGGCGCAGCACCGCCACCTCCTCCTCGAGAAAGGAGATCTGTGTGGTGAGGCCCTGAACCTGGTCGTCGTGCCGCGCGGTGCGCGATCCTTCGTCACGACTGGCCACGCCCCCACCCCCTTCCGGAAGCAGACTTCACTTAGACCCTACCTATCCGAGGCGCTGACGTAACCTCGCGTCGCCTGCGCTGACATTCTCACTGATCAGCCTCCACTCGGGAAGCCTTGGCCGGACGCCGCCGCCGCGGCGGGGCGGCTGCGCCCCAGGCCAGCCGCCGGGCGGTGATGAGAAACCCGGTGTGGCCCACCATCCGGTGCTCGGGCCGCACGGCCAGCCCGTCAACGTGCCAGCCCCGGACGAATGACTCCCAGGCGGTCGGCTCGTCGAAGCTGTCCAGCTCCCTGATCGACTCTACGGTCCGGGACAGCTGGGTGGTGGTGGCCACGTAGCAGCACAGCACGCCGCCGGGGATCAGCGCGGCCGCCGCGAGCTGAGCGAACTCCCATGGCGCCAGCATGTCCAGTACCATCCGGTCGAAACTATCCGGTTGCGAACTACCGGCACCATCCGGCTGGCCGCCAGTTTCGGGTCCGGCCGCGCCGGGCCGCGTGGGCAGCTCGGCCAGGTCGCCCACGCGGAGCTGCCAGGCCGGGTGCGGGCCGCCGAAGAAACGCGTCACGTTGGCCTGGGCTATCTCGGCGAAATCGGCCCGGCGCTCGTAGGAGACCAGCTGCCCTTCCGGGCCCACGGCGCGGAGCAGCCAGCAGGACAGCGCGCCAGAGCCGGCGCCCGCCTCCAGCACCCGGGCGCCGGGGAAGATGTCCGCCTGGGCCACGATCTGGGCCGCGTCCTTGGGGTAAACCACCGCGGCGCCCCGTGACATGGACAGCGTGAAATCGGCCAGCAGCGGCCGCAGCGCCACGTACGGCGTGCTGCCCGAGGACTTCACCACGCTGCCCTCCGGGGCGCCGATCAGCTCGTCGTGCGCCACCCCGCCGCGGTGCGTGTGGAAGATCCGGCCCGGCTGCAGCACGAGCAGGTGCTTGCGGCCCTTGGGGTCGGTGAGCTGGACCTGGTCGCCCGGAGCGAACGGGCCAGTGCGCTGACGGATCACGCCCGCCAGGGTAGCGGTGCGGCGGCGCGGACGTTACACACCGGCGAACGCGTGGTCGAGATCGCTGGCCGCCAGCACGCCGTAGACCTGGCCGGACGGCTCGACTAGCAGGTACTCGGTGGCCGGGGACCGGCGGACCGCGTCGAGCAGGGCCATCCCGGACAGGTCGGCGGGCAGGATCATGCCCGGGTCGATGGTCCGGGCCAGCGACCCGGCGTCGACCCACGGCCGGCGCTGCGGCGGGGTGGCCATCACCGCGCTCTCGTTCACGATCGCGATCGGCTTGTCCTCGTGATCGACGATGACCACCGCGCGGGCCCCGGCCGCGTCGGCCCGGCGGATCGCCTCGGCCAGCGGCAGCGTGGCTGGGATGGGGATGGCCCGCCGGGCCAGCGTGCGGGCCTGCAGTGTGGGCAGCCGCTGCCGGACCCGGGTGGCGCGCAGCGACTGGGTCGCCCCGGTCCACATGAACGCGGCGATGACGCCGAACCAGATCACGTCGAAGATCTGCACCTGGCCGCCGGCCAGCGCGAGCAGGGTGGGCGGGAGCACCAGGACGGCCACCGCGAGCAGGCGGCCCGCCCAGGCCGCGGCGACGGTGGCCGTAGCCGGCTTGCCGGTGAGCTTCCACACCCCGGCGCGGAGCATCCGGCCGCCGTCCAGCGGCAGGCCGGGCAGCAGGTTGAAGAGGCCGACCAGCAGGTTGGCCCAGACGAGCTGCTGGATCAGCAGGCCGGGCAGGCCGCGCGGGTCGATCGCTTCGATGATCCCGTACCCGGCCGCCGCCAGGACCAGGGACAGCACCGGGCCGGCCGCCGCGACCAGGAACTCCCGGCCCGGGGTGGGCGGCTCCTGCTCGATCTCGGAGAAGCCGCCGAGCGGGTAGAGCAGGATCCGCCGGACCGGCAGCCCGAAGCCCCGGGCGACCAGCGAGTGGCTCAGCTCGTGCACCAGCACCGACGCGTACAGCAGGACGACGAACGCGGCGGCCACCAGGTAGCGCACCCCGCTGGACCCGGCCAGCGCGGCGCTGTTCGCGTAGAGCACAATGAACAGCCCGGCGATCAGGAACCAGTACGGCGAGATGTATACCGGTATGCCGAACGGGCGAGCGATCCGCACGCCGGAACTGGGCGCCGGGGGCGGTGGCCTATCCGACGGTGTACCTGGCACACGTCGATGCTACGTGCTGGGCGGGACGAGCGCGCCCGGCGCTCCGGAGCGGCGGATAGCAACTGTCGGACGCTTCCCCTAGCCTCCAGACATGGCTGACGACGGTGCCCCAAACAGCGACGGCGCCCCACACAGCAATGTGCCGGGCGAGTACTCCCACTCGCTGTCTCCGTCCCGGGCCGGGGACTTCCTCACCTGCCCGCTGCTCTACCGATTCCGGGTGATCGACCGGCTGCCCGAGCCGCCCAGCCCAGCGGCCGCCCGCGGCACGCTGGTGCACGCCGTGCTCGAGCACCTGTTCGACGAACCGGCGGCGGCCCGTACCCCGGAAGCGGCCCGGACGCTGCTCGGCCCGGAGTGGGACCGGCTGCTGGCCGCCGAGCCCGCGCTGGCCGGCCTGTTCGCCGCCGACGAGGACCGGGCCAGCTGGCTGGCTGAGGCGGCCACCATGCTGGACCGCTACTTCACCCTGGAGGACCCGCGCCGGCTCGAGCCGGCCCACCGCGAGCTGTGCGTCGAGGCTGACCTGGCGTCCGGGCTGCGGCTGCGCGGGTACATCGACCGGCTGGACATCGCACCGGGCGGCGAGATCCGCATTGTCGACTACAAGACCGGGACCGCGCCCCCCGCCGAGTTCGAGGCACGGGCGTTGTTCCAGATGAAGTTTTACGCGCTGGTGCTGTGGCGCGCCCAGGGCACGCTGCCCCGGCTGCTCCAGCTCATCTACCTGGGTAATGGCGAGATCATGCGGTACCAGCCGGATGAGGCGGATCTGCGCGCCACGGAGCGCAAGGTGGAGGCGATCTGGCAGGCCATCGAGCGGGCCCGGGCCGCGCGCGATTGGCGGCCCCGGCCCGGGCGGCTCTGCGACTGGTGCGCGCACAAGCCGATCTGCCCGGCGTTCGGCGGGACTCCCCCGGCCCTGCCCGAGCCGGACGCCGCGCTGGTCCCGGCTAGCGGGCAGCCGTGCGAGCCAGACCAGGAACCGTCGCTGCTGGATCTGGCCTGACGCCGGTCAGCGGATACCCATCCGGCGCAGCACCTCCGCGGCGTCGCCCAGGCCGTCGTCGTCTTTAGCCGAGCCCTTCTTGCTGGTCTTGCTGGCCGGCTTGAGCGCCTTGGTCGGCTGGCTGGGCTGCCCCGGCTGGGCGGGGCGGCCGGGCTGCTCCGCCGCTGCTCCGCTGCTGGGCTTGCCCTTCCTGATCCGGCGCAGCCCGCCGGATACCGCGAACAGGACACCCGCGGCCAGGGCCACGACGACGCCCGCCCAGACCCGCGGCGAGAACACGAAGGACGCGGCGAAGTCGCCGATGGCCGCGCCCATCTGCCAGAGCATCTTGATCGCGCCGGTGAGGTAGGCGGCCAGCGGGAGCAGCGACCAGGCCACGCCACGCAGGCCGGCCGCGGCGCCGCGCCTCCGCCAGGCCACCCAGCTGAGGATGAGCCCAAGGAGGGTCAGCCCCCCGGCCAGCGGGAGCCAGGAAATGGAGTTGTACGTCGACATGACCGCTCCCCTCGGAGGGTTCCTCTCTCCATCGTCGCATACGCCGGGGAGTGCGTTGCGCGGCGCAAGCTGAGGATCTACTCCGGGTCAGCTGAGTTGGCCGCGGCCGCCGGGCGGCTCCCGGTGACCGCCCCATCCCCGGCGGAAGTGTTCTCCGGGAAGTGGCAGGCGACCTGGTGCCCGGGGTCGAGCTCGGCCAGCGGCGGCTCCGTCGTGCGGCATATCTCCTGCGCCTTCCAGCACCGGGTGTGGAACCGGCAGGCGGGCGGCGGGTTGAGCGGGCTGGGCACGTCTCCGGTCAGCCGGATCCGCGTCCGGCGCTGCCGGCCTCCCTCGTCGCGCACCGGGGCCGGCACCGGCACCGCCGACATGAGCGCCACCGTGTACGGATGGTGGGGCCGGCCGTACAACTCGTCCCGGGTGGCCAGCTCGACGATCTTGCCCAGGTACATGACCGCGACGTGGTCGCTGATGTGCCGCACCACGGACAGGTCGTGCGCGATCACCACGTAGGTCAGGCCCAGCTCATGCTGCAGGTCCTCGAGCAGGTTGATGATCTGCGCCTGGATCGACACGTCCAGCGCGGACACCGGCTCGTCCGCGACGATCAGCTTGGGCCGCAGCGCCAGGGTGCGGGCGACGCCGATGCGCTGCCGCTGCCCGCCGGAGAACTCGTGCGGGTACCGGTTGTAGTGCTCCGGGTTCAGCCCGACCAGCTGGAGCAGTTCCTGGACCGCGGCCTTCGTCCCGTTCGGCGTGCTGACCTTCTGCAGCCGCAGCGGGGCACCGACGATCGACCCGACGGTGTGCCGCGGGTTGAGCGACGAGTACGGGTCCTGGAAGATCATCTGGACGTCGCGGCGCAGCGGCCGCATCTGGCCGGCCGACAAGTGGCTGATGTCCCGGCCGTCGAACAGGATCTGCCCGCCGGTCGGCTCGAGCAGCCGGGTGAGCAGCCGCCCGGTGGTGGTCTTACCGCAGCCGGACTCGCCGACGACGCCGAGCGTCTGCCCGGCGGACACCGAGAAGCTGATGTCGTCCACGGCCTGCACCGCGCCGATCTTCTGCCGGATGATGATGCCCCTGGTCACCGGGAAGTGCTTGGTCAGCCCGGTCACCTCGAGCAGCGCGCCGCTGCTCCCGGCCGTCCCAGGGGTGCTCACTGGGGTGCTCACCCTTCCCCCTGGGTCGTCCGGGCGGCGGTCGCTTCGGTTTCCTCGAGAACCAGCTCGGTCCGGAAGTTCCGGCGCTGATCCGCGGTCAGGTGACAGGCCACCAGGTGCCCAGGGCTCACCTGACGCAGCTCCGGCACCTCGGCCTGGCTGCGCCCGTCGGTGAACCCGGCGTACCGGCACCGCGGGTGGAACGGGCAGCCCGATGGCACGTTGATCAGGCTCGGCGGGGTGCCTTTGATGGGGACAAGCCGGTCCAGGCGCGCTTCGTCGATCCGGGGCATGGATGCGAGCAGGCCCCAGGTGTACGGGTGGCCGGGGTCGTCGAAGATGTCCTCGGCGCTGCCGTACTCGGCCATCCGGCCCGCGTACATCACCAGGATGTCGTCGGATAGCTCGGCCACCACGCCGAGGTCATGGGTGATGATGATGACCGCCGACTGGAGTTCGCGCTGCAGGTCCCAGATCAGGTCCAGGATCTGGGCCTGCACCGTGACGTCGAGCGCGGTGGTCGGCTCGTCGGCGATGAGCAGTTCCGGGTCGCAGCTCAGCGCCATAGCGATCATCGCCCGCTGCCGCATGCCGCCGGAGAACTGGTGCGGGTAGTCGTCCGCCCGGGTGGCCGGCTGCGGGATGCCCACCCGGTTCAGCATGTCGATGGCGTGTTTGCGGGCTGCCTGCTTGCTGACCTTGTTGTGCACCAGGTAGGCCTCGGCGATCTGCGCGCCCACCGTGTAGTAGGGGTGCAGCGCGGACAGTGGGTCCTGGAAGATCATCGCCATCTTGCTGCCGCGCAGGGCGCGGACCCGGCCCGCCGGGGCGCCGACCAGTTCCTCGCCGTCCAGCTTGATGTGCCCGGTGATCTGCGCGCGGGTGCCGTGGTGCAGGCCCATGATGGCCAGGCTGGTGACACTTTTCCCGGAGCCGGACTCACCCACGATGCCCAGGGTGCGGCCGCGTTCCAGGCTGAACGAGACGCCGTCCACCGCGCGGACCAGGCCGTCGTCGGTGGGGAAATGGACGCGCAGGTCGCGCACCTCGAGCAGGGCCTCGGCCATCAGTGCCTCACTCTCGGGTCGACCACCGCGTAGAGCACGTCCACCACCAGGTTCGCGATCACGATGAAGAACGCGGCCAGCAGGGTGACGCCGAGGATCTCCGGCAGGTCCTGGTTGTTGATGGCCAGGATGGTGAACAGGCCGAGCCCGTGCAGCGAGAACGTGTACTCGGTGATGATCGCGCCGCCGAGCAGCAGGCCCAGGTCCATGCCGAAGATGGTCACGATCGGGGTCAGCGCGGCGCGCAGCCCGTGCTTGACGATCACCGTTCGCTCGGGCAGGCCCTTGGCCCGGGCGGTGCGGATGTAGTCCTCGCTCATCGTCTCCAGCATGCCCGCCCGGGTCAGCCGGGCGTACAGCGCGGCGTACAGGAAGGCCAGGCAGATCCACGGCAGCACCAGGTTCCGCGCCCACAGCAGCGGGTTCTGGGTAAGTGGCACGAACGTGACATTCGGGAAGATAGGCCACTTGTAGCTGAACAGCGCCAGCGAGATCAGCCCGGTGAAGAAGATCGGCAGCGACACCCCGGCCAGCGCGATGCCCATCGAGAACCGGTCGAACAGGGTGCCCCGCTTGAGCGCCGAGATGACGCCGATGGACACCCCGGCGACGAGCCAGATGATGGCCGCCCCGATGGCCAGCGACAGGGTCACCGGCAGGCCGGCGACCATCTGCGGCCAGACCGGCTGCTGGGTCCTGAACGAGTAGCCGAAGCACGGCGGCGGGCAGTAGGCCCTGCTCGTGCCACTATCGAAGTGCTCGCCGAGCACGATACCCCTGAGGAACCGCCCGTACTGGACCGGGAGCGGCGCGTCCAGGCCGAGCTGCTGTTCGATCGCGTGCACGGCGGCTGGCGTTGGGTTGCGCCCGATGTACTGGCTGGCCAGTCCGCGGGTGGTCTGCCCGGCCAGCCGGGGCAGCAGGAAGAAGATCGAAAACGTGATCACGCTGACCACGATCAGCAGGAAGATTGTGGCAATGAGCCGCCGGACGATGAAAGTGACCACTGGACGCGGCGCTGGTGCCCGGGCGGTCATCCCAGCCGGGCACCAGCGCCTTCACCTGCTCTCTCCTCTTGCTGCTGCTTCTCTCTTGCTGCTACGCCGAGCTGGCTACTTCAGCCCGAGCACCGCGTAGTTATACATGCCGTAGAACGGCTGGACATACACATTGGTCAGATTCGAGGGCCGGTAGAGCAGCGCCTTCGCGTACACGATAGGCAGGAACGCCGCGTCCTTCATGATCTGCATATCGATCTGGCTGGTGTACGAGTTCCGCACCGTGGCGCTGTTCTCCGTCGCGAACTTGCCGAGCAGGCTGTTGACCAATGGGTCGTTGAGCTCCCCGAGGTTGGTGTTCCCGACCGGGCTGATGGCCGCGCCATCCGCGATGTAGTAGAACTCTCCGTATCCGTCCGGCCAGTCAGGCGCCCAGCCATAGACGGTGATGCCTATATCGTGGCTGTGCACGTAGTTAGGCACGCCGGCGAAGTTGGAAGTGTAGCTGGCGGTGGGATAACCGTGCAGCGTGAGCTTGATGCCGACCCTGGCCAGCGACGCCTGCATGGCCGTGGCGACCGCCACCTCCTTCGGCCGGTCGCTGCGGTAGGTGATACCGGTGCTGAAGCCGCTCGCGTGGCCGCAGAGCTGCAGTTGCTGCTTGGCCTTGGTGAGGTCACCCTGCGGCTTGGTGGTGGCCTCGTACAGGTCGAAGTGCTTCTGCCCGACGACGTTCGGCGGCGCGGCCGTGCTCGCGATATCCCCTCCGGCGTACGGGCCGCCGTAGGCGGTCTGGTTGTTGACCTTGTTGGCCGCGTACTCGACTGCGATCCGGCAGTGGATGTTGTTCATCGGCGGCACTTTGTTGTTGAGGGTCATGAACCATTCGAATCCGCTG
>Ga0210401_10008607_pt1 | contig 10110 bp, 3 predicted proteins | sample IncBWH32MmetaG_FD_150866 | JGI IMG/M metagenome (GOLD analysis project Ga0210401, IMG submission 150866) | Forest soil microbial communities from Barre Woods Harvard Forest LTER site, Petersham, Massachusetts, United States - Inc-BW-H-32-M | ecosystem: Environmental > Terrestrial > Soil >... | reverse complement strand
AGCGGGCCAGATTGCCGGCTTCGGTGCAGGAACTCGTGGAGCGCCTCACCGCCGACCGTGACAGGCTTTTCCGCCTGATTCGCACGCTGATTCCGGATGAGGCCGAAGCCCAAAAGACCCGTTATCACGGAGATTTTCATCTCGGCCAAGTTCTTGCGGTGAAGAACGATTTCTTCATCATCGATTTCGAGGGCGAGCCGGCACGGCCGCTCGCCGACCGTCGGCGCAAGAGTTCGCCTCTGCGCGATGTCGCCGGCATGATCCGCTCGTTTGACTACGCCAGCTTTACCGCCGTGCGGCAGCTCGCCGAGGCGCGACCGGCAGCCGAACCGAGGATGTTGCAATTGGCGGAGGCTTGGCGACACCGGGCGGTCGACGGCTTCCGCGCTGCTTACCGCAAGGCGATGCGCGGCTGCGTTGCCTACCCGACCAACAAGAATCAGGGGCGCAGGATCTTGGCGTTCTTTACACTCGAGAAGGCGATCTACGAAGTCTCGTACGAGTTGGCGAACCGGCCCGGCTGGGTCGACATTCCGCTGAATGGCGTCCTCGGCATCTTGGCGCGGGTAGAGGGGGCTGAGCGTGCTGCGGCGGCCTGATCCGCAAGTCGCGGCAGTGGTCGAGGCGCGCCACAGCGACCCATTCTCATTTCTTGGAATGCACGAAGCGACAGGCGGAATATCCGTCCGAGCGATGCTGCCGGGCGCGCAGGATGTGTGGGTGGTCGAACCTGCGATCGGCCAAGTTGTGGCCAAGGCTGTCCAAACACACCGTGACGGTTTTTTTATCGCAACAATTCCCGACCGCAAGAAGGCGTTCCGCTATCGGTTGCGTGTGTCGAGCGGCGGTGCTCAACACGAATTTTACGACGTCTATTCTTTTCCGCCAGTGCTAGGCGAGATCGACATTCATCTGCTCGCCGAGGGCAACCACCTGGCGAGCTACCGCAGGCTTGGAGCGCATCCGCTGGTCCATCAGGGTGTCGAGGGTGTCGCCTTCGCGGTATGGGCGCCGAACGCGCACCGGGTCAGCGTTGTTGGCGACTTCAACGGATGGGACGGCCGGCGGATGCCGATGCGAAATGTCGGCGGGTTTTGGGAGCTGTTCGTCCCGGGTCTGCGCCCCGGTCACATGTACAAGTATGAGATCGTCGGCGCCGACGATCAGCTCCTGCCGCTCAAGGCGGACCCGCAGGCGGAGCGGGCCGAGCGGCCGCCCAACACGGCGTCGATTATTGCCGAGCCGTCGCGACATCTGTGGCGGGATGGGAGATGGATGGCCGAGCGTTGGGAGCGCAACGATCGTCAATCCCCCATCTCGATCTACGAAGTCCATCTCGGCTCGTGGCGCCGCAACTTGGCCGAGAGCGGGCGTTATTTGACCTATCGCGAGCTCGCTGACCAGCTCGTCCCCTATGCGGCCGAAATGGGTTTCACACATCTGGAACTGATGCCAATTACTGAATATCCATTCGACGGCTCTTGGGGATACCAGCCGATCTCGCTGTTTGCACCGACCAGCCGTTATGGAACACCCGACGATTTCCGCGCCTTTGTCGACGCCTGTCATGGCTCGGGGCTGGGATTGCTTTTGGATTGGGTTCCCGGACATTTCCCGACCGATCCGCACGGGCTCGGCCGCTTTGATGGTACGGCGCTTTACGAGCACGCCGACCCGCGGCAGGGTTTTCATCCCGATTGGAACACACTGATCTACAACTTCGGCCGCCGTGAAGTCGCGAATTTCCTGCTGTCGAGCGCGCTCTATTGGCTGCGCGAATTCCACATCGACGGCATCCGGGTCGATGCGGTCGCCTCGATGTTGTACCTCGACTACAGCCGCAACCCGGGGCAATGGATCCCGAATGCTTTCGGCGGGCGGGAAAACCTCGAAGCAATCGCGTTCCTGCGCAGAATGAACGAGCTGGTGTTCGGGGAGGCCGGCGCGACCTCCGTGGCCGAGGAGTCGACCGCCTGGCCGATGGTGTCACGGCCGACTTATGTCGGCGGGCTCGGCTTTGGCTTCAAATGGAATATGGGGTGGATGCACGACACGTTGCGGTACATGTCATTGGATCCGATCCACCGCAAATACCACCACAACGATCTCAGCTTCGGCCTGCTTTACGCCTTTCACGAGAATTTCATTCTGCCGCTCAGTCACGACGAGATGGTGCACGGCAAGGGCTCGCTGATCGGCAAGATGTCGGGCGACCGCTGGCAGCGCTTCGCTAACCTGCGAGCCTATCTCACTTTCATGTGGACCCACCCGGGCAAGAAGCTGCTGTTCATGGGGGGTGAGTTCGCCCAGGAGCGCGAGTGGAACCACGATATCGGGCTCGACTGGCAACTGCTCGGCGAACCGTTGCACGAGGGGGTCCGGCGTCTGGTGCGTGATCTCAATCACCTCTACCGCAGCACGCCGGCGTTACACCGTCTCGATTGCGAACCCGAGGGGTTCCACTGGATCGACGTGGCGAATGCGGCTGAAAGCATCGTGTCCTATTTGCGGCGCGGCCGGGATCCGCATGAAGTCGCGGTCATCGTCTGCAACTTCACCCCAGTTCCGCGCGAGAACTATCGTATCGGAGTGCCACAGCCGGGTCGCTATCGCGAGCGCATCAACACCGACGCGATGGACTATGGCGGCGGCGGCATCGGCAACGCGGGAGAAGTTCATGCCGACCCTGATCCGATGCATAGCCTTCCCTACTCGATATGCTTGAACTTGCCGCCGCTCGGCGCATTGGTCTTTACCCCGGATTAATCAGCTGGCTTCCCATAATCTCCGAATGCTCGGCTGCTACTCACCCACCCGCCGCTGATGGCTTCGCAATGGAAGGTCTGGCCGGGTCGCCCGAACCCGCTGGGGGCCACTTGGGACGGTGAGGGTGTGAACTTTGCGATCTTTTCGGCGCATGCCGAAAAGATCGAGCTCTGTCTATTCGATCGTTCCGGCGGCCAGGAGGAGGCGCGCATCGTGCTTCCGGAATACACCGATGAGGTCTGGCACGCCTACCTGCCGGATGCCCGTCCGAACCTGCTTTATGGGTATCGTGTTTACGGACCCTTCGATCCGTCGAACGGGCATCGATTCAATCCGAACAAGCTGCTGATCGACCCCTACGCCAAGGCCCTTCAGGGGCGGCTTCGCTGGACCGACGCCGTCTTCGGTTATCGACTTGGGAGCCCGCGTGAGGACTTGTCTTTTGACCGGCGGGACAATTCGCGCAATATCCCGAAGTGCCGGGTGGTCGAACCCGCTTTCACCTGGGGTGAGGATCGGCGTCCCCAAACTCCATGGGAAGAAACTATCATAATCGAGCTACAGGTGCGCGGCGCCACCATCAAGCACCCCGATGTCGAGCCCTCGCATCGCGGCACCTTCGCCGGGCTCGTTTCACCGGCCATGATCGATTACCTCGTCGGCCTGGGTATCACCGCAGTCGAGCTGCTCCCGCTCCACGCTTCGATCGACGATCGCCACTTGCTCGAACGCGGGCTGGTGAATTATTGGGGCTACAATACGATCGGCTTTTTTGCACCGGATCCGCGTTTTCTATCGACGCCATCGATCGCCGGCTTCAAGACAGCGGTAAAGCGCCTCCACGATGCTGGGATCGAGGTCATTCTCGATGTCGTTTACAACCACACTGGTGAAGGCAATCATCTAGGTCCGACACTTTCGTTTCGCGGGATCGACAACGCTTCCTATTACCGTTTGCAAGCCGACCGCCGATTTTATTACGACGTGACCGGTACCGGCAATACAATGAACCTCGATCATCCTCGGGTGTTGCAGCTGGTCATGGATTCGCTGCGTTACTGGGCATTGGAGATGCATGTCGACGGGTTCCGCTTCGATCTGTGCCCGAGTCTCGCCCGCGAAAACGGCGATTATAGCCAGGGCAGCGCCTTCTTCGATGCGATACGACAGGACCCTGCAATGGCCGGGCTCAAGTTGATTGCCGAACCCTGGGATCTCGGCGATTACGGATATCAACTCGGCAACTTTCCGCCCGGCTGGGCCGAGTGGAACGGGCAATATCGGGACATTGTCAGGCGCTTCTGGCGAGGCGACAAGGGTCTCGTCGCCGATATCGCTTCAAGGGTGGCCGGCTCCTCGGATATCTTCGGATATCGCGGCCGGCGGCCTTGGGCGAGCATCAATTTCATTACCGTTCATGACGGATTTACACTGCAGGATCTCGTTAGCTACAGCCAAAAGCACAACGAGCCTAATGGCGAGGACAACCGCGACGGGACTGACGCCAACTATAGCTGCAATTACGGTGTGGAGGGGGCGTCCGATGATCCGCAGATCATCGCCCTGCGCGAGCGCCAGAAGCGTAACCTGCTGGCCACCCTTCTGCTGTCGCTCGGCGTGCCGATGTTGCTGGCCGGCGATGAAATCGGGCGGACACAGCGCGGCAACAACAATGCCTATTGTCAGGACAACGAAATCTCGTGGTTCGACTGGAAAGACATCGGGCCGGCGGATGAGGAATTGGCTTGGTTCGTCCGCTATCTGATCCATCTCCGCCGCCGTCACCGCGTTTTTTCCCGCCCACGCTTTTTGCGCGGTGAGGTGCTTTCCGAGGCTGGGGTGAAAGATATTACCTGGATCACTCCTTTGGGCAAGGAGGCGACGACAGAGGACTGGAAAAATCCGGTAGGGCTGGCCCTCGGGTATGTCCTGAGCGGCGCGGCCGGCGAATTCTTCACTCCAGGCGGCCAGCGCGATATCGATGAAAGCTTTCTTGTAATGATGAATTCGCACAGCGAGGAGCTCGACTTTCGTTTTCCCATCCTTGCTTCGCCAATGTCGTGGGAGCCATTGGTCGATACCGCAGAGCCGACCGGGCGCGTCGCTGCGGCGAAACGTTACGAGGCGGGAGAAATTTATCGGCTGCTGGCTCACTCATTCGCGCTGTTTATTGACCGAGCACCGCGGCCGATACCACGCCGCCGGGTCCCCGTTGACACTGGCACATTATTGCTCGACGACAAACATGAGCCCGGATCCTCGACCGCTGCGGCGCGGGAGAGGGACAACTTGCATTGATATGAGCAGTCGCGCCGCCCTCCTTCAGCTCGCCGGACTGATCGGCGTCGAGGCGCGTTACACCGACGCGTTGGGGCAAACCCGAGAGGTATCGGATGATACACTACTGGCGCTGACAGCTGCCTTCGGCCTGCCAACGGACCCGGTGTGCGCCCGACGTAAGCTCGAGGAGCAACAACGCTTTTTGCCACTTGGGCTCGAGGCTGCGCATGTGGTGCACGTCGAGGATCAACGCCCTGTGCTCCTGCTACGGCGGCCACCAGGCTGCCGTAGAGTTTTCTGGAGCTGTCATCTCGCCGATGGCGACGAGCGCTCAGGCCGGGTGACGCTCGATGCCAACTCGAATGCAGAGCGGTTCGCATTGGCCCTACCGAGTGGCTTGCCGCTCGGCTATCACCGGCTTGACGTCGAGGCTGACGGCGTTAACGCTTGTGCCGATCTAATCGTCGCGCCGGATCGCTGCCACCTTCCCGCCGAGCTCGGGCCGGGATCGCGAAGCTGGGGGCTGAGCTGTCAGCTTTACGGTCTGCGCAGCGAGCGGAATTGGGGGATCGGAGATTTCACCGATCTCGCGATGCTCGCCCGCACTGCGGGACGTCGCACCGCTTCGGTGGTCGGCATCAATCCGCTGCACGCGCTGTTCGCCGGCGAGCCGCGGCATGTCAGCCCCTATTCGCCTTCAAGCCGCAGCCAGCTCGACTATCTTTACATCGATGTGACCGCCGTTCCCGGCTTTGCCGAAGATGAGGCGATACGCGAATTGACCGGCGGCCAGTGGTTCGGGGCGACTCATTGGGCAGCCCGCTCGGCCGAACTCATCGACTATGGTGCCGTCGCCGCGTGCAAGCGGCCGGTACTGGAAGCGTTGTTTCATCGGTTCCGGTCATTCGAGCTCGGTGTGAACGGGACGGCGACCAGCATTGCGGGCCAGGCTTTCCGGGACTTTCAGCAGAGAGCTGGGCAATCGCTCGCTGATTTTGCCGTGTTCGAAGCACTGCACGAGCACCACCTTCGCGAGAAGCGACAATTCTCATGGCACAGCTGGCCGGCGCCGATGCGCAATCCACGATCGCCGCAGGTTGCCGCCTTTGCGGCGGCGCATCGCGATCGCGTCGAGTTCTTTCAGTTTCTGCAATGGGAAGCCGACCGGCAGCTCGCAGCCGCGTCGCGAGCTGGCCGGGAGGCCGGGCTTTCGATTGGACTCTATCGGGACCTGGCGGTCGGCGCCGACCCGAATGGGGCAGAAGCCTGGGCCGATCAGGAGCTGGTCGCGCCGGGAGCATCGATCGGCGCGCCACCCGACGCGTTGAGCCGCGCCGGACAGAATTGGGGCTTGGCGCCGGTCAATCCATTGGTGCTTCGACGTCAGGGCTTTGCACCGTTCATTGCGTCGCTGCGCGCCAATATGCGCCATGCCGGAATTTTGCGGATCGATCATGTAATGTCGCTCAACCGGCTCTATTGGATTCCGAGCGGAATGGAGGCGAAAGCCGGCGCTTACATAAACTATCCCTTCAAGGAGTTGATCCGGCTGGTCGCACTAGAGAGCAGGCGCCAAGCATGCGCCGTTGTTGGCGAAGATCTCGGCACTGTGCCCGATGGGTTCCGCGACACCATGCGTTCGGCCAACATATTGTCGTACCGAATTTTCGTGTTTGAGCGCAAATCTGACGGGACATTCGTGCCGCCTGGCCAATACCCGGCGCTGGCCGTGGCTTCGGCGGCGACCCACGACATCGCGACTCTGAAGGGGTTCTGGTTGGGTACCGATATCATTTGGCGCCGGCGTCTCGGACTTTACCCCGACTGGCATGCTCAGGAAGCCGAGGCAGCTGAGCGCCACCGCGACCGCATTCTCTTGCTCGACGGGCTCGTTCGGGAAGGATTGATTGCACCCGCCCAAATCGGGGAGTTTCTTCCTGCAGGCAGCGAGCCGGTCTATACGACCGAGCTCGCCGACGCCATCCTTGCATATCTCGGTCGCTCGTGCGCTCGTCTGATGCTGGTTCAGCTCGAGGACGTGCTCTCCGAGGTGGAGCAGGCGAATTTGCCCGGTACCACCGATGCGCACCCCAACTGGCGCCGGCGCTCGTCCCGCAGCGTCGAGGAGATCGCCCTCGGCGTCGAGTTGCGCCGCGTAGCAGCACTGATCGAGGAGGCGCGCCTGGGCTCGGCGACGGAATGAACGAACCGGCCGACTCTTTCGCACCGATTCGGGCCACCTATAGACTGCAGTTCCATCGCCGGTTCACATTTCGCGACGCCATGCAGCTGGTGCCGTACCTTGCGGCACTCGGCGTCAGCCATATCTACGCCTCGCCGATCATGGAGGCGCGTCCCGGCTCGACGCACGGCTACGACATCATCGATCACACCCGCCTCAATCCAGAAATCGGCACGGAGGCGGACTTCCGCGCGCTTCTCGATGCGCTGCATACGCGCGGCATGGGGTTGATCCTCGATTTTGTTCCAAACCATATGGGTATCGGCAGCGACAACGCCTGGTGGCACGATATCCTCGAATGGGGCCGAGAGTCGCCATTCGCCGCCTATTTCGACATCAATTGGGACGCCACCCGGACGGACCTCAAGGGCAGGGTGCTGTTGCCGGTTCTGGGCGATCACTATGGGCTCATCCTCGAGAAAGGAGAGATTGCGCTTCGCTTCGATGCCGCGACAGGGAGTTTCAACGCGTGGTATTTCGAGCATCGGTTCCCGATCTCGCCGCGCTCCTATGCGATGATCCTCGAAGCTGGCGGCGAGCCGCTGGCCCCGCTGACCGCCGAATTTCGGGCACTTGACGAATTCCGAACGGACAGCGCGCGCGAGCGGGCGGCTGAACTGAAGCAATGGCTCGCCGAACGCGCTCGCGAGCCGGGTTTTGCCAACGGCATCGAGAACGCATTGAGACGGTTCACCGGACAACCCAGCGACCCGGCGAGCTTCGAGCGGCTGCACGAGCTCCTCGAAATGCAGGCATATAGGATCGCCTATTGGCGGGTCGCCGCAGAGGAGATCAATTACCGACGGTTTTTCAATATCAATGAGCTGGCCGGTTTGCGCATTGAATTGCCAGAGCTGTTCGAAAAGACGCATCGACTGGTGTTCAACTTGATCGAGCGCGGAGACGTGCAGGGCTTGCGGATCGACCATATCGATGGACTATTCGACCCTAAGACCTATTGCGAGCAGCTGCAGGAACAGTTTGGCGCACGGCTTTATGTGCTGGTCGAGAAGATCCTGGCACGCTACGAAGCTCTTCCACCTTGGCCGATTGCCGGCAGCACCGGCTACGATTTCATCAATCAGGTTCTGGCGATTTTCGTGGACCCGGACGGCGAGACGCCAATGACGCGGCTCTATCGCCGGTTCGCCAACTCCGCGGACAGTTATGACGATGTCCTCTTCGCCTGCAAGAAACGCATCACGAGTGTGAACCTCGCCAGCGAGGTGAACGTGCTCGCAAACGAGTTTCACCGCCTGTCAATGCGCAACTGGCGCACTCGCGACTTTACGTTAAACGGCATGCTGTCTGCGCTTGAAGAGGTGATTGCGGCATTCCCGGTCTACCGGACCTATGTATCGCGAGCGGGCGCCAGTCCCGACGATCATCGCTACATCGAATGGGCGCTTGCTCAAGCGAAGAAACGTTGGCGGGCACAGGACCTCAGTATTTTCGATTTTTTTCACGCTGTGCTCAGCGGCCGGCTGGCCAACCCGCAACTGCATGCCGAAGCCGAAGAGGCACTGCGGGTGGCCATGCATTTTCAGCAGGTGACCGGCCCGGTGATGGCCAAAGCTGCGGAAGATACGGCGTTTTATCGCTATTTCCGGCTGTTGCCGCTAAACGAGGTCGGCGGTGATCCTCGGCGTTTCGGAATGTCGGTCGCCGCCTTCCATCACCTTACCCAGGAGCGCGCCCGCTCCTGGCCGCGCTCCATGGTGACGACGGCGACACACGACACGAAACGTGGCGAGGACGGCCGGGTGCGCTTGGCGTTGTTGTCCGAAATTCCGAGAGATTGGGGACGGCGCGTGGCGCAGTGGGTTCGTCTCAACCGCTCACGCCGATCCGAAATTGATGATGAAATCGTGCCTGACCGCAATGTCGAGTACCTCTTCTATCAATCCCTTATCGGGGCGTGGCCTCCTGGCCTTGACCCGAGCGACACGGAGGGGATGAAGAGCCTCGCCGAGCGTCTCGAAACCTACATGATCAAGGCGGTTCGCGAAGGTAAACAGCACTCCAGCTGGAGCAACCCCGATGCCGCTTACGAGGCCGCCCTTCAGCGGTTTGTGCACATGGTGCTCGACGCAACCCGGACCAATCCGTTCCTCGTCGAGTTTCATTCCTTTGTGGAGTCGCTAGCCCGCCTGGGCGCGATCAATTCACTGTCTCAATTGGTTCTCAAGCTAACCGTACCCGGTGTTCCGGACATCTATCAGGGCGGCGAGCTGTGGGATTTCAGTCTTGTCGACCCGGACAATCGCCGACTAGTCGACTGGAATGTGCGGCGGGCCTTGTTCGATGAAATCGTTTCCGCCTCGGTAGCCGATCTTGCGCGAGGTTGGCAGGACGGCCGCGAGAAGCTGTTCTGCGTCCGCCGACTTCTGGAGCTGCGACGATGGCATCCAGAGTTGTTTGCCGAAGGCGATTATCAACCGCTCGAGGTCGACGGCGAACGGAGCAACCACCTTTGTGCGTTTGCTCGGAACTACGCTGGCGAAGCGGTGGTCTCTGCGGTGCCGCGTTTGGTTCATCAGCTCTACCGAGGCGCTGCTGGAAATCCCGACTGGGGCACGACCGAGATCTGTGTCCCGCCCGAAAGAGAATGGCAAAACGTGTTTACCGGCTACAGAATTCACGGGCAGGATCGGGTCCGGGCAACCGACCTGTTTGCCGACTTTCCGGTCTGCGTGCTGGTGGCTGGTCCCCGAGCGAGCGAATCTCTCGATGAAGCCGACGCCACAAAAAGGGATTACATTAGCGTCGATACGAGCTTGGGTATGAGCCGCGGGATCCCGGGTTACCCTGGCGGTCTACCC
>Ga0210401_10008606_pt1 | contig 10110 bp, 10 predicted proteins | sample IncBWH32MmetaG_FD_150866 | JGI IMG/M metagenome (GOLD analysis project Ga0210401, IMG submission 150866) | Forest soil microbial communities from Barre Woods Harvard Forest LTER site, Petersham, Massachusetts, United States - Inc-BW-H-32-M | ecosystem: Environmental > Terrestrial > Soil >... | reverse complement strand
GCCGCTCTCGGTGATGGCCCGGCCGATCGCGATCGCTTCGGCGCAGACCGCGATCCGGCCGATATAGGCGTCGATATTCACGCCGGTGATGATGCGGCCATCGCGGGTGCGCATCGCCGCCCCTACTTCCTGCCAGTCATTGCGATAGCGCTCGCTGATCGCCTCGGTAGCTGCGGTGATCAGTTCCTTGTCTTTCTTGCTCAGCATAGCGGGTGGTGCATTCCTTGAAGGCGGGACCGGTAGCCTACTTCGCCAATTCCTTCAGGCCCAGCCGGATGAGTTGCGCCGTCTCGGCTTTTTCGCCGGCGCTGCGCGAGGCCGCGGCGATCGCCGCCGCCGCCTGCGGCTGGCCGTAGCCGAGATTGACCAGCGCTGAGATCGCATCCGTCACCGGGCGCGGCGCGCGGTCGTTGTCAATGGCGCCTGACAAATGCACCAGCGCCGGATCGACATTGGCGAAGGCGGGCGCCTTGTCCTTTAATTCCGTCACGATACGCTCGGCGACTTTGGGACCGACACCTGGCGTGCGCACCACCGCCGCCTTGTCGCGCAGCGCGATCGCGTTCGCCAGATCCGACGGCGTCAGCGTGCCGAGCACGGCAAGCGCGACCTTGGCGCCGACGCCCTGCACGGTCTGCAACAGGCGAAACCACTCGCGCTCGATATCGCTCTTGAAACCGAACAGCTTGATCTGGTCCTCGCGAACATAGGTCTCGATTGCGAGCACCGCCGCCTCGCCCGGCGCGGGCAGAGCCTGCAAGGTGCGTGAGGAGCAATGCACCTGGTAGCCGACGCCGCCGACGTCGAGGATGACGAAATCCTCGCCGTAGGAATCGATCAGCCCCTTGAGCTTGCCGATCATAGGCCGACCACCCTGAGCCGCATCATGGCGCTGCCGCGGTGATGGGCATGCGTAATCGCAATGGCGAGCGCGTCGGCGGCGTCGGCGGATTTCGGCTCTGCCTTGGGTAAAAGCACCTTCAGCATCACCATGATCTGGTTCTTGTCGGCGTGACCGGCGCCGACCACCGTCTTCTTCACTTGGTTGGGCGCATATTCCGAAACCGAAATTCCAAACATCGCCGGCGCCAGCATCGCCACGCCGCGGGCCTGGCCGAGCTTGAGGGTTGCAACGCCATCCTTGTTGACGAAGGTCTGTTCGACCGCGGCCTCAGCGGGGCGAAAATCGCCGAGCACGGCAGCGAGCCCCTCGTGAATGGCCAGCAGACGGCTAGCCAGCGGCAACGTATCCGGTGGCTCGACCGAACCGCAGCCAAGATAGATGAGACGGTTGCCCTCGATCTCGATCACGCCCCAGCCGGTGCGGCGCAGACCAGGGTCGATGCCGAGAATGCGGGTGGATGAGCGAATCGGCGGTGAGGTCATGGGCATTTATACCCCATGATTCGCACCAGCGGAGTGGATTTGACATTCGCTCCTCACCCAGCCGCAAGTTCGGCAAGCGAATGTCAAATCCTAAACTCCGCTAGGATCAGAATTTGCTAGTGGTCCTTTGATTCTAACATTCGCAAAGGTAGCCGCCGCTGAGAAGGGTTAGAATCGGACCACTAACCGCCCATCTTGGCGACCAGCGCGTCGGAGACCTCGAAATTGGCATAGACGTTCTGGACGTCGTCGTGTTCGTTCAGAAGGTCCATCAGCTTCAACAGCTTCTCGCCGGTTTCGTCGTCCACCGCGACGGTATTTTGCGGCTTCCAGATCACCGCGGCTTTCCGCGCTTCGCCAAATTTCGCTTCCAGCACCTTGGCGACATCGCGGAAGGTTTCCTGCGAGGCGTAGATTTCATGACCGCTTTCGCCGGAAACCACGTCGTCGGCGCCGGCGTCGATCGCGGCTTCCAGCATCGCATCATCGGACGCCGCCTTGGCGTCATATTCGATGACGCCGGTACGATCGAACATGAACGAAACCGCGCCGGTTTCGCCGAGATTGCCGCCCGACTTGGTGAAATAGGAGCGGATATCGGAAGCGGTGCGGTTCCGGTTGTCGGTGAGCACCTCGACGATGACGGCCACGCCGCCCGGGCCATAGCCCTCGTAACGGATCTCGTCGTAGTTCTCGCTCTCGCCGCCGAGCGCTTTCTTGATCGCGCGCTCGATATTGTCCTTCGGCATATTCTCCTGCCGCGCGGCGATCACAGCCGCGCGCAGCCGCGGATTCATCGCCGGATCGGGCGTACCCAATTTCGCAGCCACCGTGATTTCCCGCGCCAGCTTGCCGAACAGCTTCGACTTCTGGGCGTCCTGGCGGCCCTTGCGGTGCATGATGTTCTTGAACTGGGAATGTCCGGCCATGCGGGTTCTCTAACGGTCCGTGCGGGGTGATTTGGATGGAAAGCGCGGCCTTATAGGCCTCTAACTCGCTGAAATCAAAGATTTGGCAGCATTTTCGGTATGGAGGTAGAGGAGACTGCCGACAAATCAGGCATTTGTTAACCATGATTTCACGGCGCGGTGGGAGGATGACACCGTCATGTCTGCGGCCGAGAGACCGAATGGCCCTTGGATTGTTCCGGAAATCCGCGCCCAAACCGCCCTCGCCTGGCCTTGAGGCCCAGGCGAAGCCGGTTTCTGTCGCCGTGGTTGCGGACAACTCGGAAGCCGAATCGAGCCGGCAAATTCTCGAGCTGCTTGAAATCGAGCTCGGCGGCATGATTCGCCAGTTGGAGCGCGCGGCGAGCTCCGTTGCCGGCGGCGCAGAGGCTACCGCCGCCACGCTGTCCACCGTCCGCCAGCGGACGGACGCGCTGAGCGTGCGCTCGAACGAAGCCCAGAGCACCGCAGCCACCTTCTCGCAGGCCGCCGGCAAGTTCGCCGATTCCGCCGAAGGCATCGGATCGCAGGTCCGCGACGCCGGCAAGCTCGCCGATGAGGCCAGCGCCGCCGCCCATGACGCAAGCCTCAATGTCGACCGCCTCAAGGAATCGTCTGCCGCGATCGGCAATGTCGTCAACCTGATCGCACAGATCGCCAGGCAAACGACGCTGCTGGCGCTCAACTCGACCATCGAGGCTGCGCGCGCGGGCGCCGCCGGACGCGGCTTTGCGGTGGTTGCCTCCGAGGTCAAGGCGCTTGCGGTGCAAACCCAGGATGCCACCGAGGAGATCAAGAAGAAGATCGACGCGCTACAACGCGACGCCGCAGGATCAGTGGAAGCCGTGCACCGGATTTCGCAAGCGATCCAGGCGATCCGCCCGGTGTTCGAAAACGTCAACGGCGCGGTAGCCGAGCAAAACCAGACCACCAGCGAGATGACCGGGAACGTCGCGACCGCCTCGAACTTCATCGCGTCTGTCGGCGACAGTGCGGCCGAGATCGACCACGCGGCCAAAGAAGCCGAGGCGCATCGCGAGCATGTCGCCAATGCCGGCAAGAATGTCACGATCTTCGCGCAGAAGCTCAAGTCCCGCTGCGCGGTCCTGCTCGGCAAGGACATGGGCTCCGATCGCAAGCGCGAGCGGTTGCCGTGTAACCTGAAGATCGAGCTCGAAACCGCGCAAGGCCGCATTTCAGCTCAGGTCTATGAAATTTCCCTGGAAAACATTCTGATCGGCGGACCGGAAGCCGCCAAGTTGCCGGTCGGTCAAATGCTCGACGCCAAGCTGGAAGGCATCGGAGACTGCAAGATCCGCAGCGGCGAGCGATCGAATGCTGGCGTTCAGGCGAGCTTCATTTCCAACGAGACCGCGTTCGTCGAGAAGATCGAAGACAAGCTCTGGTCGATCCACGATGAGAATACCGATCTCGTGACGCGCGCGATGGAAGCCGGCGTTCAGCTCCGTCGGATGTTCGAACAGGCGGTCGCAAACGGCGCGATCTCGGTCGATGCTCTCTTCGATACCGATTATGTCGAGATATCCGGCACCAATCCGCTCCAGCACCGCACCCGCATTCTCGACTGGGCGGATCGCGCTCTGCCGCCGTTCCAGGAAGCCTTCCTCGCCAAGGATCCACGGATGGTGTTCTGCGTCGCGATCGACCGTAACGGCTACCTGCCGGTGCACAACAAGATCTACTCCCATCCGCAGCGCGCTGGCGACGTCGCCTGGAACACCGCCCACAGCCGCAACCGCCGGATTTTCAATGACACCGCCGGACTTGCGGCGGGCCGCAACCAGCGCACCTATCTGATCCAGAGCTACGCCCGCGACATGGGGAACGGCGTCACCGTGATGATGCGCGAGATCGACGTTCCGATCCGCGTTCAGGGACGGCACTGGGGCGGGTTCCGCACTGCGTACAAGCTGTAAGCCGCCATCCACACTGGAGCAACGCGGTTGAGATATTCTCGCCAAGTCATGATCGACGGTGTAGAATCCCCGAGCTTGGATCGGAGCTTGCGGATCGGATGAAGAATCTATTGCAAGCCGCAAAATTGCTCCTCCTCGATCTGGCGTCGACCTTCTTTTTTCTTTTTCTCTATCTCCTCACGAAAAACGTCACGCTTTCGGTTCTGCTCGGAATGACGCTCGGCGCCGCCCAGATCGGTTGGGAGTTCGTGCGCCACAAGCCAATCGACACCATGCAGTGGATAAGCCTCTTCGTGGTGCTGGCTACCGGAACGACCGCACTGCTCACTGACGATCCGCGCTTTGTGATGATCAAGCCGAGCGTCATCTACTGCATCGTCGGCATTGCGATGCTGAAGCCGGGGTGGATGAACCGCTATCTGCCGCCCGTCGCGATCGAACTGATACCGGATATCGCGACCATCTTCGGTTACGTTTGGGCAGGCCTGATGTTCTTTTCGGCGGTTCTCAGCCTGATCGTAGCCTTCAACTACAGCATCACGACCTGGCTGGCATTCATGTCGATCTACGGCATCGTCAGCAAGCTGGCGCTGTTCCTGATCGGCTACGCCGCCATGCGAACCATCGCCGTTCACCGCCGCGCCCGGCTGTCGGCGGCCGCCTCCTGACATCACGCGAAACGCGACTTTCCCACCGCTGTCGTCGTCTGTTCATCTGCACCTCCTATAAGCCTGCCTTGTTTTGACAAGGAGGGAATTGCGATGGCCGGAGAGCATCCCGAACTCGACGAACTGCAGGCCAACTACAAGGCCGCGGTGGAAGCCTGGATTGCCGCCATTCGCAAGGAAGAGGCGCTTGTGGCGGTCAACCACTCGGTGGCCGAAGTCGACAAATGGGAGCAAGCGCATTTCGAGGAAGACGAGATGCGCAGCGCCGTGAAGGACGCCAAAGCGAAGTACGAAGATGCGCTGCGTGAAGAATTTTTCGGATTCTAAGCAGCCCGTTCGTTTGGGATTCACCTGTCAAATAGCTTCTTCTCGTCATTGCGAGGAGCGAATGCGACGAAGCAATCCAGAATCTTTTCTCGCCCCAAACTGGATTGCTTCGCTTTCGCTCGCAATGACGTCGCGACACACCTACGCCCTCTCACGGCGCCAATGCGCCCGAGTTGTGCATGATCTTATCCCTCCGAAATAGAGGGCGCAGGGAATGCCGGTGCACGAACGCACCCGCAGCCTTGCGTGTAAAAATAGAAAACACGCAAGTTAGTCACCACAGGCACGCCGAGGCATCCCGGCATTCCCTGCGCAATGGTTTACGGGTTCCTTCGTGCTCGCCCCGGAGACCGGGCTTTGTTGTCTCCGTCGCTGGCCGCAATGCGCAAGCATTGTCGCCAGTTTGATATCAGCGTCGGGATATCAGGCCCACACGACTTCGCCGTCCACTTGTTGGTGCGTTCGTCTCACGCACCAAAAGCGTCCACCGCATCCCGCGCCCAACGTCCGTGACGATCGCGATACGCCCCTCTTTTCAGGTGCAGGATGGCGCGAGGTCTTAAAGATGATTTACCCGACGGCGAAAGTGAAAACACCTGCGACACGTCGGCACGACGGGCAAATCACCTCGCCATTCCGGAAGCCGCGCCGCGGCTATCCGGAATCCATTTGTCAAGACGATCCGTGGCGCAATGGACTCCGGGTTCGCCACTATCGTGGCGCCCCGGAATGGCAGCACCTCGTCGGACGGCCCGACGGACAAATCAACTTATCCTAGCCCACCCAAAAACCCGGCAACGCGGGTTCAAGCCGCCCACCGACGCGCACGGGTGCTACTTTCGCCGCGAGCCCCGTCGCATCATCGGTCTCGACCGCGATGCCGGAGAGCGTCGCTGGCCCCAGCGCCGGCTCGAAGCGCGCCGCCGGAATACCGGACGTGAAGCGCCGCATCGGTTCGTCCTTCTGCATGCCAATGATCGAGTCGTAGTCGCCGGTCATCCCGGCGTCGGTCATATAGGCGGTGCCGGCGGGGAGAATCTGATGGTCGGCCGTCGGCACATGGGTGTGGGTGCCGACCACGAGGCTGGCGCGGCCGTCGCAAAAATAGCCGATCCCCTGCTTTTCGCTCGACGCCTCGCCATGGAAATCGACCACCACCGCATCCGCCGCTTCGCGCAACGGGCAGGCCGCGAGTTCGCGGGCCAGAATCGCAAAGGGATCGTCGAACGGCGTCATGAAGACGCGGCCGATCGCGTTGATCACCAGCGCGCGCTTTCCGCTTTTGGTGTCGATCAGCGCGGCGCCGCGGCCGGGCGTGCCAGGCGGAAAATTCGCCGGACGGATGAGGCGCGGCGCGCGCTCGATGAACACCAGCGCCTCGCGCTGATCCCAGGCGTGGTTGCCAAGCGTGACCGCGTCCGCGCCGGCATCGATGAATTCCTGATAGATCGCTTCCGTGATGCCGAAACCGCCGGCCGCGTTCTCGCCATTGACGACGACGAGGTCGAGCGACCAATTGCGGATCATCCCGGGCAGATGCTCGGCGACCGCGGTGCGGCCAGCTCGGCCCACCACGTCGCCGACAAAAAGAATCCTCAACTTATAAACTCCGAAAATCGAGCGCTTTCTTTTCCGTTAGCACATAATCGAGCGCGACGTCGTGCGCGAGCGCGGGAACAGCCTTGATTTCCTGCGCGGCAAAGGCAAGCCCAACCGTCGTGATCGGCTTCGCTTTCCGCAAATGCGCCAATGTGAAATCGTAATGGCCGGCGCCATAGCCGATGCGGTGACCGAGGCGGTCGAAGGCCGCACACGGCACCAGCATGATATCGGGAATGAGTTCAGCCTTCGCCGGGGACGGTTCGAGAATGCCGAGCGGACCGAGCGTGAGGCGATCGCCCGGCGACCAGGCGCGGAAGACCAGCGACTTGCCGCGCGCCATCACCGCCGGTAGCGCGAGCCTTGCGCCCTGTTCGGCCAGCTTGCGCATCAGGGGTGCAGGATCGAGTTCGCTTCGGATCGGCGAATAGCCGGAGACGATGGTGCCGGCAGCGATTTCGAACGGCAACCCGCGCGCAGCGAGCTTTTCGCTGGCCGCGACACGGACGGCCGCGTCCATGGCGTCGCGCGCATCAAGCGCGATTTTGCGCAAGTCACCCTTCGATGGGGATGTCGGCATAGGGTCGTGCTCTGTCGTCGGTGGAAGCACGTTGGAAATCAAGTACGTAAGAAAATAGAAAGCGCGAAGCCGCGGTCGCCGTTGAAGCGCTCGATCCCGGAGTTCCCTACGAAAGTAGGTGGGCACCATATGTCCGGATCCACGGACCCGGCCAGGGACAGTTCCCTAAAGGATCGATAAGGCCCCGGGGATATATGGCTCCTGACGCGCGACGCAGCCTCGCGGAACCAATGTAACAACGAAGCGACCGAATAACCAGCGGCAGCAGCGCGAAAGCACCGCCGGTTAGGCTTTTCTTCACTCTGCTCCGCTCACGACGACTTCTATCGGCGTGGGCGCAAATCCGGCGGCGGGGTTGTTTTGCTGCGGACAGTTGGAGATCACGACAATCAGCGGCATTTCCGCCCGCAACACCACGTAATCGCCCGGCTTTGAAATTCCTTCCGATATCGTCAGTTCGCCATCGGCGGCGAACTTGACCCTCATGAAGAAATTGATGTTCGAGACGATTTCCGACGGCGACATCGCCCACTTGGCCAGTTCTGCGATGAAATTGGTCCGGCAGCTTTCCGTCTTGTCGACCCCGTAGCGAACCTTGTCGATCTCGCAGCTGCAGCAGCCGGCCAGGGTATCGTGATAACCGCAGGTGTCTTCGAGCACCGACATCATGGCGCGCGCCCGGTCCGAATAGATCTTCGATCCCTTGGTGATGTAGAGCGATTTGTTCAGCCTCACCGTGGTCGGGATATTGATCCGGTCGAGCGGGAGTTCGGCGCCGTAACAGAGGAAGTCGATCGCCTGCTGCCCCATGGTGTCGATCAGCTTCAGCGTCTGACCCGGCTCGAGACGCGCGGACCATCGGCCCTTCGCCTCGACGGTTTCACGGCGAATGATAGAGTTCTGAGCGGGCGCCATCCTACTTTTCCCTTCTGCTTACAGGCCGCCACCCGGCGGACTCTCACTTGAACCATCCCATTCAGTTCCGAAAAATAGTAATGTATAAGAGTTCACATCAGAAATGCTGATGTAAGGCCATGCAGGTTTCCAATTCGGATTTGACGTCGCTCGCGGTCTTTCGCTCCGTTGTCGAACATCGGAGCTTCCTCGGGGCGCAGGTCGCGCTCGGGCTCAGCCAGTCAGCCGTCAGCTTCCACATCAAGGGCCTCGAACAGCGGCTCGGCTTCCGGCTTTGCAGGCGCGGAAGAAGCGGTTTCGAACTGACCGACCGGGGAGCGATCGTCTACGACCAGTCGAAGTTGCTCTTCCTGGGCTTGGGGGCATTTGAAAGCGCGGTCGGCGGACTGAGAGACCGGCTTGTCGGAACGTTGCGGTTAGGCCTGGTCGACAACACCGTGACCGACCTCGACATGCCGATCTACCGCGTCATCGCTGCCGTCAGCCGAAAGGCGCCCGAAGTCATCGTCAAAATCGAGATCAAACCGCCCGAGCTATTGATTTCGGAGTTGGGCAACGGCGGAATTGACGTCGCGATCGTTCCCGAGACCCAAACTTATCCTGGCCTGCGCTTTTCCCCCTTGAGAGAAGAGCCGCAATCCCTGTACTGCGGCGCATCGCACCCGCTGTTTCGCGCAGCTCCCTCGAAGATCGATGCGAAGACGGTGGCACAATATCCGTTTGCGATCCGGCCTTATGCCAAAGGTTTTGAATTGCAGCACGTGCCCGGCGCGATCGCCAAAACCGCCGTCTCGAGCATGGAGGCCCAAGCCATGCTGGTGCTCAGCGGGCTCTATCTCAGCTATCTGCCCGAACACTATGCGAAGGCCTGGGTAAAGACGGCCGAAATGCGATCGCTCTCGCCTGGAATTCCCGGCATCTTCTCTAAATTCTTCCTGGCCACGAGAGCCGAAAAGCGATCGTCATCGATCCTGGATCTCTTCATTCAGGAATTGATCTCGCTGGGGTCGGAAAGGTCGCATCGCTCGAAGGGTCTGCTGCCGAAACCAGCGAGACGGCAACCGCGGAAAGATTCCGGATTGCTTCGCTAGCGCTCGCAAATGACGTCGGCGGCATTCCGCGCAAGCACGCTGGGCGCGAGACGCCGCTCGCGACGCGCGCGCTCTACCCGTTCCGGTAGGTGTAGCTGTAGCCGTTGAGCGCCGGCGCCCCGCCGAGATGCGCGTAAAGCACCTTGGCTCCGTCTGGAAAGAACCCCTTTTTGACGAGATCAATCATCCCTTGCATGGATTTGCCTTCATAGACGGGGTCCGTGATCATGGCTTCGGTTCGCGCGGCGAACCGGATGGCATCATTGGTTGCCTCACTCGGCACGCCGTAGGCGGGATAGGCGTAGTCTTCCAGAATAACGATTTCGTCGTCGCGCACCTTGCGTCCGAGTTCGACCAGTTCGGCGGTGTGATCGACGATCTGGCGGACCTGCGCGCGCGTCTGCGCGAGCGTGCCGGATGCGTCGATCCCGATGACACGGTTTGCGCGATCGTCCGCCGCAAAGCCGACGATCATGCCGCCTTGCGTCGAACCGGTTACGACACAGACGATGATGTAGTCGAAGGTGATACCCATCTGCTTCTCCTGAGCGCGGACCTCCTCGGCGAAGCCGACATAGCCGAGGCCACCGTATTTATGCACCGATGCGCCGGCCGGAATGCCGTAGGGTTTGCCGCCGGAGTCCTTCACCGACTGGATCG
>Ga0210401_10008605_pt1 | contig 10111 bp, 12 predicted proteins | sample IncBWH32MmetaG_FD_150866 | JGI IMG/M metagenome (GOLD analysis project Ga0210401, IMG submission 150866) | Forest soil microbial communities from Barre Woods Harvard Forest LTER site, Petersham, Massachusetts, United States - Inc-BW-H-32-M | ecosystem: Environmental > Terrestrial > Soil >... | reverse complement strand
GTGATGCCGAATGGAGACACGGCGGGCGCGCGGGGTGCTGCAATCGAAGCGCTGAATCTGGCGCGGCAAAGCGGCTTGATGTAAGCGTGGCGTGGCGAGCCACCGGCCACTATTCCAGCTCGGCGACGCGCCTCATTCGAATACGCTACAATTTTACTGTTCAGATGCCCGCCGGCTGAGCTAACCCACCGTACAGGAGAATTCTCGTGAGCCCTTCCACTACTCCCCGCAAAATTGGATTTATCGGACTCGGCTTGATGGGCAAGCCGATGGCGTTGAATCTGCTGAAAGCCGGAAACAAGGTGACGGTGTGGAATCGCAGCGCTGAACGCGCCCAAGAACTGATTAGCGCCGGAGCGACACTTGGCAAAAATCCACGTGAAGTGGCGGCAGCGTCAGATTTTTTGATCACCATGGTCAGCGATCCTCCAGCACTGGAGGAAGTGCTCTGGGGCCACGAAGGGAAGAACGATGGCGCGCTCGAAGGGTTGCGCCGTGGCTCAATCTATATGGATTGCAGCACGGTGTCGGCGATGCTGGCGCGCAAAATCGCTGCAGCTTGCGGTGAGCGCGGCGCGAAATTCCTGGACGCCCCGGTAACTGGCGGCGATTGGGGCGCCCGCGAAGGGAACCTGGTTTTCATGGTAGGCGGTGATGCGGAAGCTCTGAAGGAAGCCGAGCCGATTATTGGAGTGATGGGCAAGAAATGGTTCCACTTGGGACCGAATGGCGCGGGCCAAACCGTGAAGGTGGCCATGAATGCGCTGCTGGCGCTGCAGGTTGGGGCGATGGCCGAAGCGCTGGCGTTGGTGACGAAGGCGGGATTGAAGGGCGAACAACTTATCGAAGTGATGCAGTCCAGCATGGCGCGTTCGGGATTGCTGGATCTTAAAGCGCCTTTGATGGTTAAAGGAGAATATAAGCCAAGTTTTTCGCTGCGACTGATGCACAAAGATTTGGGCCTGGCATTGGACCTGGCGAATCAACTGGGAGTGGCGCTACCGGCCACGGCCGCAGCGCGCGAAGTGTACAACTACGTTAAAGGCGAAGCGAAGGAAGATTTAGATTATTCCGCCGTGATGAAGTTTTGGAAGAAGTAGGACAAAGGCTCGGTACCTATTTCCAGGGTTTCGGCGAAAAGAAGCCGATGGGCAAATCGCGTGAAGTGCGCAAGCCCGATGGAGCTTCAAGAATTGCCGGTATGGAATTCACGGCAACGGACGCGGTGGCGATGTCTCCATGCGAGCCGCCGGGAATTACTAAACTGATGTTGGGATGGCCGGTGAGTTCAATGGTATCTGCCGGATCCTTCGCACCCACGTACATTTGCAATTCCAGGTAGATGAGTTCTTTGCCGTCGGCCAGGCCACGCGCGATCTGGTGAACGCCTGCGGCTTGTCCGGCCTCCACGGTGAGGAATTCGGTTTGCACGCGTTCCCCGGCGACCTTGGGCTCGATTGTTTCGATAATTTCGTTAACGCTAAGTCCCAAGCTGTCGGCGACCATAGCCACCGACTCCGGCAAGCCAACGTGTTTGATCACGCCTTCTTTCACTTTCGCGCGAAACTCGTCTACGGACATAGCCGCTCCGATTTTCTTTTGCAAAGGAAGCCGCCGTTTGGAGGCGTCCACGACCCGCAGTGCTTTAGCGTGTTCGATGCGTTGCGAAACGCCAGCGAGGGTAATGACCAGCTTGTCCATCACGAAGCCAGGATTGATGCCGGTGCCAACTAACGCCACTCCGGACTCTTTTGCAGCATTGTCCAGCCGCGCAGCGAGTTCTGGATAAGTGCGAAAAGGGTACGACAACTCTTCACAGGTAGACACCACGCAGGAGCCAACGTCCAGGCACGCCAACAACTGTTCCATCACCTTGGGCAGCGAAGAGGAAGTGGTGTGCATTACCACGTCGGCGGACTGTTCCAAAATCCCGCGGGCATCTCCGGAGACTTTTACGCCCCAAGGAGCATCGGGCGCGCCAACGATTTCGCCAACATCTTTGCCAATTTTGGCGGGATCGTTGTCGATCGCGCCCACAATTTCAACGGCTTGTTTTTCGCGCAAGAGTTTCAGGATCGATGCGCCGATCGGGCCAATTCCGTACTGAATCGCACGAATTTTCTTCTTCACGATGGTCTCCACTCCAGGTCGCTGGAGCGCACAGCGCAGATTTTCGCTGGCAGCGAACCCCTTAGCGTACTGGAATTTTGGACCACGAGCAATCGCGCGGGCATTTGTTGCTGGTGACACAAGGGCAACGCATAATGGTGCGGATACAAGGAATGGATGGAGGGAACGATGCGTCCTCAGAAATTGACAGATAGCGAAATTCAGCAGCAGTTGCAGTTGGCTAAGGGCTGGAGCTTGGAAAATGGGAAATTACACAGGGCATTCGAGTGCAAGGATTTTGTGTCGGCATTTGGAAAAATGACCCAGGTGGCGCTGGTGGCCGAATCGATGAATCATCATCCGGAATGGTTTAACGCGTGGAACAAGGTGGTGATTGATTTGAATACGCACAGCGCGCAGGGCATCAGCTCCTTGGATTTCCAGTTAGCGGCGAAGATCAATGAGATCTTTGGAAATTAAAGTTTTTGTCTCGCGCCCATGATTGGCGCCCACCCATCACAAACAAATGTTCGAGGCTGGCTGTTTATCGCGTTGCGCTGGCTGGCGGGGCTATTCATCCTGGCGGTGCTGTTTCATTTTCTGCCAATGAGCGAGCTTGTGGAATCGTTGCAACGCGTGCGAGCGACACGATTCATAGCGATTTTGTTGGGATATTTGTTGGTGCACGTCATAGGAATTATGAAATGGCGAATGGTGGTGAACGCCGCGGGAGCGAAACTGGATTTTGCCACGTGCGCGCAATGCTACACGGGAGGGCTATTCGCGACGCTGTTTCTGCCGTCGATTATTGGTGGAGACATTGTTCGATTAGCGGTAGGGTTGCGGCGCAGTCCGAATCCGTCGGCGGTGTTGGCTGGGAATGTAGCAGACCGCTTTTTGGACGCAGCGGCACAAGCGGTGTTAGTTGTGTTGGGACTGTTGCTTTTGCCGGGATCGTTGCCGGCGGACCTGGGTGCACGAGCGCGCGAAGGTTTGTTATTTCTCGGAATGGTGGTGTTGCTATTTGCCGTAGCGGGTGTGTTGCTGCAGCGGCCGGTGTTAGCCGGTCGGTCGATTCGATTTCGGCGGCGGCTGGCGCGACTGCGGCGCTCTCTGCGCAGTGTTTCGCGGCGACCTCACATTCTGCTGCTTGGGTGGACCCTCGGTACCGGCATGCAGTTTATGTTTTTGTTTTTAACGGCGCTGCTGGCGATTTCCTGCGGATTGTTTCTGCCATTGCGAGTATGGTTCTTCGGCTGGCCACTGGCCAAATTGGCGGCCGTGCTACCGCTGACCCAAGGTGGGATTGGAGTGCGGGAGGCGGCATTGGTGGCGCTGCTTTCCCCTTTTGGTGCTGCCCCGCATCTCGTTCTCGCTTCGGGAATTGTTTGGGAGGGAGTGGTCATTGTGGGCGGATTGATAGCGGGCCTGGCCGCCTTAGTCTTGAGCAGACGAAAAGTTGAGTCTATCTCCGAAAAGCTGCGGCAGAGTACCTGAATACTGTTTACACAGTTATATAATATATAAATAATAAATAGCAGGAAATCCCTGTGCATGGCTGAAGGACGCATCTCACCGCGAGCGGCCCGCAACATGCAACGCAATCGCTCTAGAAAGGCCTGCGGCTATGTGTGCGGCTCACCCTAGGGTTTTACTCGCGGAAAGCGGTTTTACGGAGACAGGAGTAACGCTGCGATCGCTGTGTGCGGAGCGAGGGCACGCGTTGGAGCTACTGTTCATACCGAAACGAAGCAATTTGTCACTGGCCCTGCGTACGTACTGTCCGGATGTTGCGCTGTTGGACCTTGTGTTGTTCCAGCCTGACCCGCCAGGCGCGGTGGCTGTTCTACATCAGGCAGCCCCGCATATCCCTCTCATCTTATTTGCCGACCCTGTCGATAAAGACTGCGCAGCGAAGTGTCTTCAAGTGGGGGCGACAGACTACATGCTGGAAGGATGCATGGACGGGCGGACGCTGGACCGGGCGTTGCGGGCTGAATTTCGGGAATCTCCCGCTAAATTGATGTCGCAAGCGTGCATCGATTCGTTGACGGCTTAATGAACCGTGCCGGATTGATCGTGGAAGCGCAGAGTTGGCGAGAGATTCATCCCCTCTCGGCGCGGCGGTTGCTGGTTTCGGTGCGGGTACAAAATTGCGAGGCGATGCATCTGTATGGAGGCGAAGCGAAGGTGGATAACTTTTTGCGCGAGATGGCCGCACTTCTGCAGCGAAGAGTGCGGAATACGGATCTTGGCGCGCACCTCGCTCCGGGGCATTTTGTTTTCTTGATACAAGATGTTGCCGCGGCGGGTTGCCTGCGGTACACCGGCGCATTTCGAACCGCTTATACGACTTCAGTGAAGCGGTAACATTCGGAATCAAACCACGGCTTTCAATTCATTCGGAATTTTTGCCAGCAGGCTCGTCGCCCGCGTTCACAGAATTGCTGGGGCCGGATCCAACGGCACAGAATCATCGTTTGGTAGAAATCCCCGTCACGGCCAGATAGACCGGGAAAGAACCGTTCCTCGTTAAGAGATGTGGTGAAAACATGTCGCTCGTCAACATCAGTCTCACAGGCCAGCAAACTGGAGGCGCAGTACGGGCGGCCAAGCACCGCGAGGTGACGCCGGTCGAGACGGTTGAACTCGCCGAAGCGAGCACCGAGGCACCGATTCTGATCCTGGAACCGTGCAGCGCCGATGTGCAATCGATTCTGCAAGTGGTTCGCGGCGCCGGAATTTCAAATCCTGTTGTTATTGCGCCCGACTACGAGGAGTTTACCGCGTTCGTTTCCACGCGAGCGTTTGCTGCGGTGCTGTCGGCATTTCGACTTCCCAGTGGCAACGGATTAGACGCGTTGCATTTTCTGCGCGACTTAGGACACGAAACGCCATTTCTGCTGGTTACCGGTGCAATCGGGGAAGATGCCGCGGTGGAGTGCGTGAAGCAAGGGGTAAATGACTACATTTTGAAAGAGCATATGGCCAAGCTGCCGGTGGCGTTGAGCCGGGCGCTGCAAGAAAAGGCGCTGCGGGATGCCAACGCGGAATTTCGCACGGCGCTGGCGCAAAGCGAAGCGCGCAACCATGAGCTGGTGGAAGATTCGGTATATGGAATTTTTCGAGTGTCCCTGAATGGCAGTTTTGTTGGTGCTAATTCTTCGTTGCTGCAGATGCTGGCGTGCTCTTCGCTGGATGAACTGCAGTCGTTGAATTTGGCAGAAGAAATATTCCGGTATCCCGAACATTACGTGAAGCTGGTGGCTTCCTGCCGCGCACAGGGGTTGGTGCAGAGCGCAGAATCGGAATGGCGCCGCAAAGATGGCGGGCTGATATCGGTGCGCATTCATCTTCGTTATCTGCCCATTCCCGGACCAGGCGACTTGCTGGAAGGAATCGTCGAGGACATAACCGAAATTCGAGCGCTCGAGCATCAATTACAGCAGGCGCAGAAATTCGAAAGCATTGGGCAACTGGCGGGCGGTATCGCGCATGACTTCAATAACGTGGTCGGGGCGATCCTGGGTTGGTCGGAAATAGGTTATGAGCAGAGCCGTAATTACCCGCTGATAGCCGAACGGTTTTCGCGAATTCGAACGCAGGCGGAACGAGCCGCGGCGCTGACGCGGGAGTTGCTGGCTTTTGCGCGTCGGCAGCCAATGCAGCCGCAAGCCGTGGACCTGAATGCGGTAGTTTCGAACTTCACCAGTTTCCTGGACAAGGTGATTGGAAGAGACATCGAGCTGAAGTCCATTCCCGGTCTTTTGCGGCGCATTTACGCCGATCCCACGCAAGTCGAGCAAGTTCTGATGAACTTGTGTCTGAACGCGCGGGATGCGATGCCAGATGGCGGGTGCCCGACGATCGAAACGGAGTTGACGCTGCTGGACGAAGAGTATTGCCGACTACGTGCCGGGGTCGAACCTGGACAGTACGTGGTTCTCTCGGTCTCCGACACGGGTATGGGCATGAGTGCGGAGACGCGCGAGAGGGTGTTTGAACCCTTCTTCACGACCAAAGAGCGTGGCAAAGGCACAGGCATGGGGCTCGCGACCGTTTATGGGATTGTGAAGCAGCACAATGGATTTATTCAGGTGTATAGCGAGCTGGGCCAGGGCAGTTTGTTCCGCGTGTACTTCCCCTCTTTGAGCAGCGACGTTTCGGAAAAAGGACACGATTCGAGCCTGAGCGTCAGTCCGGTGGAACTGCGAGGCACGGAGATCATTCTGTTTGCCGAGGATCACGACTCGATACGGGAGATGGTACGGCAGGCGTTGATTAGTTTTGGTTACCGGGTGCTGGCGGCGACCGACGGACGCCAAGCGTTGAGTTTATGCGAGACAGATACCCCAGCGTTAGCAGTGTTGGACATCGTCATGCCGCGATTGGGCGGGCCAGCGACGGCGACCGAGCTGCTGACGCGGTTCCCGAAACTGCCAATCCTATTCACCAGCGGCTATACGGAGCGATCGGCGTCTGTAGAAGCCGAGCTTCCCTTTTCGCACTATCTGCAAAAACCCTACAGCCCCACCGCGTTGGGGCGTGTCATCCGGCAGATACTAGGCGAGGCACAAAGGTCTACCCCGGCCAGCTAAGGCATAATTCCCCCGCATGATCATATCGGCTTTTTTACGTTGACACGCGTAGCGTGCGGTGCTAGAAAAACCTCAAAGACAAGCCCTTGGTGGTGAGTCTCTTTTCGTGAAAGCTACTGCGATTCGCGAGTGAGGCGCAGGCCTGCCTGGCAGGGCAGGTGCTGCTGCACCGCATAGGTTTGTTGCAACACCCACCCCACCCCGGGAGGCGAAGACTCAGGTTTTCGCCTCCTATTTTTGTTTTAGCCTGCCTGCTTATATCCTGTTGGCGTTGCGACAATGTTCATAAGAGCTTCTCGGCCAGTCGCAGACTGGATCGGTAGCTAACCGCGACAAACCTTTATGACTCAATCTTCTTCGCCGTTGCTGGAACTGCAGAACGTGAGCGTAATCCGTGGGACTTCCGTGGCGCTCGACCGCTTGTCCCTACGGATCGAGCGAGGGGAGCACGTCTGCATCCTAGGGCCGAACGGGTCGGGGAAATCGACGTTGATCAAGACTATTACTCGCGAGTGCTATCCAGTGCTTGCGGAAGGCAGCTCGATACGGATCCTGGGCCGCGACTTATGGAATGTTTTCGAATTGCGTTCGCTGTTGGGAATTGTGTCGCCCGATTTGCTGGCGGCATGCACCACCGACGCCACCGGTCTGGATGTGGTTTTGTCTGGGTTCTTCAGCAGCATGCGCATCTTCCCGAATCACCAGCCGGACCGGGAGCATCGTTTGCGCGCGATGGAGGAATTAGACCGGCTGGGCGTTGCGCATTTGGCGAACCGCCCGGTGGCGGAAATGTCGTCGGGAGAAGCCAAGCGCACGCTGATAGCTCGTGCGCTGGTTCACGAACCACAGACACTATTGTTTGATGAGCCGGGCAACGCGCTGGATCTGGCGGGACAAGTGGAACTGAGAAACGAGATGCAGGAACTGGCGCGAGCCGGATTGGGTATCGTGCTGGTGACGCACCACGTTTCCGAGATCATTCCGGAGATGGAGCGAGTGGTGCTGCTGCAGCGTGGCCACGTGGCAGCCGACGGGCCAAAAGAGCAAGTGCTCACCAGCGAGCAGCTATCCTCGTTATTTGGAGTGCTGGTGCGACTGTTCCGTGATGACGGTTATTTTTACGTGCACGCCTGAATGCGCGCGCGAAGTTACTTGCCAGCGATGCCTTCCGCGATACCTGCGGCGATGGGCACTTTAAAGGTCTGATGCTGGTAAGCCTTCACCATCAGCAGAATCCAAAGGACCAAGGTAAGTAGTCCCACAGCCATCAAAATCAGTGTGACAAAACCGTATCCGATAACGCCGCCGATCATGGTGCTCATAAACGCCAGCGCAATGCGGATGATCATCAGGCCGCCAAAAACCACGATGGATTGCGCGGCGTGAAACTTTACCCAGGGCCGTTTGTCGATTAGTAGAAAGATGATTCCGGTGAGCCAGCCCAGTGCATAGCACAAAAGGCCCGCGACGTTTTCCTGAAGCCCTTCCGTGGGAGAGGCCGCAGGCACGGCAGCAGGCGCTACCACGCCGCCGGATTGACTGGCACCACATTTGGGACAGAAACTAGCCCCACCAATTTCCTGACCACACGCCTTGCAGAATGCCATGAGGAACCTCCGAGGATCATTCGCCGGGGAGCGTAACAAAGGAAAGCACGGTTCGCAATGAATTTCGCGGTGCGCACGGGCTGGGAATATGGCGTCAGAATAAGCCGATACCGAGAGTTGTCGCGATGGTTTGAGCGCTCAGGGAATGAATTCGTGGGTGCGCTGGACGGATCGTGGCAAAGAAGATAGGGTTGCCCCTGTTCGAAAGGACGCACGTCTAACCTAAACGACTACCGGACTGATCCAGGAGGATCTACTAATGTCGCACCTGGTACGAGTTGTTCTGATGGGATTGTCGCTAGTGGTTGCCGCGAGCTCAGGTTTGGCGCAAGAACAGCCAAAAACTCCGCCACAATCCGGCAATGCTGCCGCGCCTGCGGCCAATCCAGCGGATGTCGCTTCGCCGGATGCAATCCTTGAGGGAGTCTACGCCGTCATCTCCGGCCCTGCCGGGCAAAAGCGCGATTGGGATCGCATGCGGTCCCTTTTCTATCCCGGCGCGCGGCTGATCCACACTGGTCCTGACAAAGACGGTGCTATGAAGGAGACGTCGTTCACCGTGGACGAGTACATCCAGCGCGCAACGCCGTACTTCGACAAAAGCGGATTTTTTGAACGGGAGGCGGCGCGGCACACCGACAAATGGGGAAACATACTGCAAGCGTTCAGCACCTACGAATCTCGGCACGATGCGAAGGATGCTGCGCCATTTGCGCGAGGCATCAACAGCTTCCAATTATTTTTCGATGGCAAGCGGTGGTGGATTGTCACTATCTACTGGCAGGAAGAGAGTGCGGCGAATCCGCTGCCGGCGGAATTTCTCCCGCACGTCCATTAAACAGGGCCGCTATAAAAATTCATCTAGAGTTTAGTGATTTTTCGCACCGTGCGGTTCAGACGGAGGCAGATTCTCGGCCGCGGCGGCTGCGGTGGGATACATTTCGAAAATCTTGTGAAGCTGCGTGAGCTTAAAGCTGTGCTCGATCATTCCGGTCGCGCCGGCAATGCGTAGCATTCCTTTATGAGTCTTCAGCCGAGTCAAGCAGCGAACAATCGAGCCGATGGCGGAGCTGTCGATGTGGGTGACATTGGTGAGATCAAAGATCACGCGGAGGTGATTGTCGCGGATAAGGGTCTCGGTTTCCTGTTCGATCTGCCGGCAGTCTGGTCCGGCATGAATGCTGCCTTTCATATCGAGAACGGTGACGCCGTTCAGTTGAGCTTTTTTCATGTGCATGATCACGAGAGCTGCTCCGTTCTTTGAAAGTGAAGCGGGCACGGGAATGGGCAAGTGGGCACCGCGGCTAGTCTCCTTCGAACGGAAATTGCCGGATCAGGCGCACGCAGTCACCCAGGGCGTTGAACAAAGTGTTGCCCCAACCACAGGGCACAAACGAAGCCGTTTTTTGATTTACGGGTTTGTCCGCTTCGGCAAAAAAGCGCAGACGTTGCCCTGGAGGAGGCGTAGCAAATTCTTTCACGGTGATGAGAAAGACGGTCTCTCCGCTGGGCTGCCGCTTCACCATGGAGAAATGATGCAGCTGAGCAAGCTGCTCTAACGGATTTTCCTGGACGTATATCCAATCGCTCATCACAAACTCCTGGCAAGTATCCTGAAAGCGGCGAGACGGTACGAAGTATCGGAATGTTAGGTCAGGAGCGCTGGCAAGTCAACGCGGAGCAAATCTGCTGTTTAGACTGAGCATTAAACAACACCCGTGAATCTGCGCTCACAATCAAACCGTGATGCCAGCCGGTTTGTGGGACAGGGTCTCGGTCGCGTTCAAAAGCTTGCGT
>Ga0210401_10008604_pt1 | contig 10111 bp, 6 predicted proteins | sample IncBWH32MmetaG_FD_150866 | JGI IMG/M metagenome (GOLD analysis project Ga0210401, IMG submission 150866) | Forest soil microbial communities from Barre Woods Harvard Forest LTER site, Petersham, Massachusetts, United States - Inc-BW-H-32-M | ecosystem: Environmental > Terrestrial > Soil >... | reverse complement strand
CAGGTAGGACGAGGGAAAAATCGGCTTCCCCCGCCGCCACTTGCGGCCCATCCTGTTTCGGAGCTGACTTGACCCGTGGCATTGAGACGAAGGCTCGTACCGCCTACCCCAATCACAGCGGGATCGGAGGCTTGGTATTCCGCTTGAAGCGGTCCAGTTGGGTTGTGTCCCGTGTTATCGGGATTCGAACCAGCGTCTCCGCTTGAAACGAAAACGTTGATGCCGGCAGCAGCCAAGTGCAGGAACTTGGTATGTTCAGTCTTGACCTCTCCGGGAGACATGAATGACTCCCCTAATCCCAAGCTGATCGACAGTTGCCGCATTGTCGGTTGACTGGCAAGGTCGTCAATGATTTGGTCGAGCGCCTTATCGAGTGCCACGAATGTAAGTGAACCACTCGCATAGATGCGAACACGCGCATTAGGCGCGATTCCACTGCTCCACGACGCGTCGAGAGTCTCTTCTCCCGTGGGGGCCGGCAAGGGGCCACCGGCCACGTTGACCTTGTCAATATTCGCAAGGGTAGCCGACGAGCCATTTTTCGCCCAGAATCCGGTCAGATCCGTATCCTCGGGAAAAGTGTCAATGAGGATCGCGATCGTCTGACCAGTGCCGTCTACACCCAACGCGTCGGCGTTGTACGCCTTCAGAATTTCAGCAACCAGATAGGGTGGCCTGTTCGCGATGTTTGCCGTCGGCCCTTTAGGTTGGTCCGGCGCCCGATTGCCGTCCACAGAGTGAAATCGGAGCATGTGCTTGTTAGCCTGACGAAATGGCTGCAGTCCATTAATGGACCGAACGCCACCAGCCACTTCTTCTGGGAGGCTCGGGGCGTTTTGGGCAGAGGTGTACGTCACGCCATTTTTTGTCACACGCACCATGTTCACGTCCAAGCTCCTGGCCACTTTGCTGGCCATAGCCCGCGCGTAAATGCCGTCCCGCGAAGTGCGCACGATTTCGTACCCATTCGCTTTCAACCACGATGTGAGTCCCTCTTTGTCGGCTGGTTTGGCGATATAGAGCTTGTTTATCTCTTCCGGCGGGACGATTTCACCCTTAGCCACCTTTTTTTCGAGTTGTGACTGAACGTCGTCCGAAATGGCCAGTGAGAAATGAAGATTCATCATCTCATCGGGATGTTCAGCACTCATCGAATTGACTACCAAACCCCCGGGAGTTGTACCAGACTCTGCTGGCAACGGTATCACGCTGTCTTGGAATACTTTTCTCGCACTCATAACGCTTTTCCTCCTCTTAGCAGCCGTCTTGCGTCGTCATCAAATTTGGTTCAATCGTGCTAATGCAGACACCGTTCCGACACCGGCTGCGCTGTTTAACGCCGCCTCCTTCGATCCGGTCGTCGCTTTCTTGTCTTCCTTTGAGTACTTGGCAAACTTGAGGATGGAATTGATTCCCTCGGTTCCCGCACTGAGGACAAGACCTGTCACGCATACGTCGGTCACGGTGAAAGGAAGGCCTGATGCGGTAACTCCCAGAACGCTGAGTACTCGCAGATCGCCAACAAAACCCGCAAGCAGCAATCCGGCAGCTAAGGACAACATCCCGAGAATTGCCTTTTTGTATTTTTGGAACGTTGGGTTGCTGTCCAGATCGAGGATTGACGTCATGAGCTCCAACAACTGCTGAACCGCAAAACCAGCTGCAAATAAAGCCGTCAGCTTGGCATTCATTGGTTGTCCTCCCTTTCCTTTATCGACAGTCGAGTGATTAGGTTTTCGGCCCTCGTTCTGCCTGGCACGGTGCCGCCACTACCTCTCCGGAAGCTCCACGGCTCACTTCTTCGTCTTGTCCTTAGCCTTGGCCTGTGCTACTTCAGCCGCCGCCCCACACGGTCCCCCCAAAAAAGTTCCGCCTAAGTTCTCGCAGGTTGCTTGATCAAGCTGTTCGCAAAACTGCGGGCCTCCGTTAGGGTTCGGCAGAATACAGGCTCCGAATGTTTCGCCATCCGCTTGTGCTTTCGCAACTCGCTCTTCGATCGCTTTGATCCATGTTTTAGTCATCTTCGCCTCGCTGTGTTCCGTGTTTGATCTGAACCTTGTCTGCAACCCGCTCGCTTCTAGGTTCAAAAGGTGTATGTGAAGCCGACAGAAGAAGTCGACCAGTTTTTGCGCACGTTCGGGACGTTCTCGATGTAGTCATCGGAGAATGTAAAGGTCGAGCTGAACGATTTGGTGACAGGAATATTTAGATCCGCTCTTCCATGAAGCTGCCACGCCTTCGACTGAGCAAACGCGGGCACATAGGCAAACTCTTCACTCAAGGTCACCGGCTTGCCATTTATCTCTGTGAGGTTGATGCTGTATTCATCTTTAATGCTTGCTCCAGCAAAGCCCAGACTAGGAACGCCGCCATAGAAGTGCTCCCCTATGTAAACGACATTTCCACTCAGTTCCAGGCTCTGGCGACGATTGTTGAATACAGTTGCCCCAAGTCCTCCGCCGTATCGCTGTTCCAGGTAAAGGTTCAACGCACTATTGTGATAGCCAAAAGCCACAGCATCTGCGTAGACGGCTCTCGTCAAGAAAACGTGATAACCGAACTCTCCGTCATAGTTGTCCTGGCGAATTGAAGGGGTTCCCACCTGAGTAGTCAGCGCATTGTTTGCTTGCATCCGCAAGTCCGCAAATTGGTGATGCCAGCCGGTTGAGTCGGCGTTCATCGTTGCCCTTAAGTTGATCGTTGCGCCCAACGTTTGTTGACCTTGGGCCCCAGTAGTCAAACTGGCCTTAGGCGAGATTGAACCGATCCATACCGGCTTACTCGCCTTGTTAGCCGACGGTTCATTAGACTGACCTGTATTACGCGTGGTGCTGCCAGCAGGTTTAGCGCTGTCATCGGGCACAATCGAAATGGAGTGCAGCCTTGCCAGCGTCATCGTTCCGCTGTTGGACCCCACTCCCGCAAAGGTAAGACTCTTATCCCGAACCTGAATTGTCGGCTGTTCGAAAAGCAGATCCTTAAGATTGCTCGTCAGCGTCAGTTTTGCGGTGACTTTGATTTTGTGGCGTAAGACGACCTGATTGATCTTGTCCCAAGCAAGTGTGACCTTCGCGCCTGAGTCTAAGATCATGGTGACGCCGGCATCATCGGCGATCTCGAATGTTCCGGAAACTGTATGACCGGTTGTCGGCACGATTTCATCTACGGCTGTGGGGCTCGGTTCGCCCGCGGCAAATAGGCTCGCGGCTGCTAGCAGAATGACCATGAAACAGGTGCAACAACTCTTCAAATAATCCATTTGAATGAACCTCCAATACTGCACCGCAGACAGATTTCTGCTGTTATCTATATGTTTTTGCAGTTAGTCCTAAGAACGACGATTGCGACCGCGAATTACTTTGCCCGTCGCCAACCGGCCTCTTGAATATCCATACGAGAAGACCGGCCAAAGTCCTGTTAGAAATCCGCACAATTGTTCACGCGTCTTTGCGATAGCCTCAGCAACGGATGGGCTGCTCGATTCGTGTAGAATTCAGTGCACTCTGGGGTGGGGTATTTGATTGCCTTGTTCGTCCATGCCCGCGGCGGAGTTGATACGTGCTTGTGCCGAATCCAATGACGGCGCGGCGTGGGAGGAGTTTGTGGCTCGTTTTCAGCGGCCTATCAGCCTCTCTATCACACGTACGGCTTGCAAATGGGGAAAGGACCCAGCGCAGTTTGTCGATGATTTACTGCAAGAGGCCTATTGCAAGCTCTGGGAAGATAAGTGCCGATTGTTGTTGCAGTTCGCCCAGCAACATTCTGACGAGGCGGTGCTGGGATACATAAGGACAATTGCGATCAACGTCGCTCACGATCACTTCAAATCGCTCCATACTCAGAAGCATGGCGCGGGAGAGACCGATCAGTTCCACGAAGACTTCGACCCAGCAGCGGAGGTTGGGAGCTTCGGTGGCCCGCAAGCCATGGACCGCAAAGTCTTTCTAAAGCAGGTTGACGACCAGTTACAGAATTGCGCGGCTGGCACCAATCAGGAGCGGGACTGCCTTATTTTCTGGTTTTACTATTTGCAAGGTATGAGCGCGAAAGCGATTGCTGCTTTGGCGACCGTCAAACTCACAGCAAAGGGCGTGGAGGCCGTCATTTATCGGCTCACTCGGTGCGTACGGGAGCATTTGGGCAACTCGGGAATGCCAGACTCGGCGGTGCCGTAGCTAGCGAAGAGAAAAGGATTCTGGCCGCTAATGTCGTATTAGAAGGAGTAACAGATTTTGACACGGCCATTCGATAGACATCTCGACAGCGACGAGCTGGATCGGCTCGTTTCGTTGGAGGAGACGAGTGTGTCCGGTTCGGAGCAACTCTCGGAGCCAGCTCTGAGAGAAGCCCAACGCCACGTTGAGTCTTGCCATGACTGCAGCCGAAAGCTGCAAAGGCACCTGTTCGTGCACAGCGAGATTTTACGTATGCGAGTGCCTGATCCATCGCCGTCGACTCCCCAGTGCATGGGGGATGCTGAGTGGCTGGAAGTGGCTGCCGGCCTTCTGCCGGAAGCGAAGACCAGAGAACTGATGAAACATGCAGCACAATGCGGGCACTGCGGACCACTCTTAAAGAACGCGGCAGAAGCGCTCGTGAACCGAGCAACTCCCAGCGAGGAAGCACTCCTGGCGTCGCTGCAAAGTGCGCGCCCTGAATGGCGGAAGAACATGGCCGCAACACTGCGGGATAGTGTGCGAGACCGACAACCAAAGTCTTCATGGTGGAGGCCCGTCTTCACTTGGCCGGCTCCAGCATACGTACTTGCGGGGATCGTCGCCGTTGCCCTGATTGCCTGGGTCGGAGTAAAAGCTTTGCATCCGCTGTCTGCTGAACAGATGCTGGCACAGGCCTACACAGAGCAGAGAACGTTCGAACCGAGAATTCCACGAGCCAAATATGCACCGCTTCGCCTGGTGCGGAGCGGGAGCCGTTCGAATCTGGACAAGCCCGCAGCGCTGTTGAAGGCCGAAGCGCTAATCGGCGAAAACCTGTCAAAGAATCCAAATGACCCCGACTGGCTTCAGGCGCGAGCGCGCGCCGATCTTCTCGATGGAAACTATGACTCGGCCATCAAGACATCTCATCGGATATTAGAAATGCGGCCCAATTCGTTCGAAACGTTGATCGATCTTGGGTCTGCTTATTTTTTGCGCGCGCAGGCCAACAACCGGCCGCCCGACTACGGCATGGCAGTCGAATTCCTAACGCAGGCACTGAGAATAAAACCGGACGATCCCGTTGCCTTGTTTAACCGCGCCCTGGCTTGCGAGCAGATTCCTTCATACAAGACAGCGATTGAGGATTGGGAACACTATCTCCGCATCGACCCTCAAAGCGACTGGTCTAATGAGGCGCGTCAAAAGCTCGCTGCACTTGAAAAACATCAACAAAGTCGATCGGAACCGCTCTTGAATTCGTCACAGATTGCACAAATCGGCGCACATAACCCCGCGCTGATCGAGTCGATGAATGCCCGGGTGGAGGAATATATCCATAGGGCAATCACTCAATGGCTGCCTACAGCCTATCCGCAGACGCAAAATCAAGAACCGTCCGGTGCCACAAAAATTGCGCTATCGGCGCTTGCTGAAATCTTGTGGAAGAGGCACAACGATTCCTGGCTGACCGATCTGCTAAATCATTCGGGCGGAAAGGGGTTTTCGGCTGGCGTGGCCGCCATGGCGGAATCTGTAAATGATGATGATCGCGGCGATTATTCCGCAGCCCATGACGCGGCACACAGGGCAGTGGAACTGTTTCAAGTGGAGGGTAATCAGGCTGGAGAGCTGCGAGCCCTGGGCGAAGAAGTGTATACGGATCAACTTCTTTGGGAGGGGAAACAATGTATTGCGTTGCTACAACAAATCCGCGGCCCACTCGACCAAAGTAGCTATCGATGGCTACAGGCGCAAATGAGCCTGGAAGAATCCAACTGCGCCAATCGCACAAACGATCTTGAAACTTACCAAACAGCCATCACACGCGGAGTAGAGGAAGCCAAACAATACAAGTATGACGGTTTGTATCTTCGCGCCTTGGGCTTCAAAGCGCTGTCTGCTGCTTCGATGGGTGACGCGAATGATAGCTTCACCCTGGCCTCCGTGGGTCTGAAGCAGTTCTGGTCGGAGCACATCGAGCTAATGAAAGGATACAACCTCTACTATGACATGGATGCCGCGGCTGCCGATCTGAACCTTCCCAACCTTGAGGTCATTTTATGGCGGGAAGCGACCGAATTGATCGACCAACATCCTGACATTCTGCTCCAGGCTATGGCCCATCGTTGGTATGCGAATGCCGCTTACCTGGCGAAGATGCCAGAACTTGGCACCGTGGAATCTGCCAACGCCAGGGAACGATTCGAGAAAGCGCCAAAAACTCCCGCCACAGAACGCGACTACACCGACGCTGAAATCTGGCTGGCGCAAGTTGAGATCCGGCAGGGCTCGGTGCGACAAGCTGCGCAACGACTCCAGGCTATTCACAACGCGATCGAGCACAAGCCCAGCTTCGATCTCGAAATCGCATACTACACGGCACAAGCGGACGTCGCCATGCACGATTCCGACCCGGGCGAAAGTGAGAAGGCGCTTGTCTCCGCCATTTCCCAGGCCGAGTCTGCCTTGACGTCCCTTTCTTCAGAAAGTGACCGCCGCAAATGGGCGGAGCAAACGCAAAGCGCATATCGCGATGCCGTGGAATTTGAGATCCGTCAAGGAAACTCTGCGGGCGCCCTTGAGTTTTGGGAATGGTACCGCGGCGCAGAATTGAAGGCCCATATTGACCAGTGGCCGGACCCAAGCGAATCGAAGGCGCTTCCCGCCCCCCACGTTGTCACGAATCACTTGCCGCTCTTGCGTGACGAAACGGTCATTGTTTACGGCGTATTTCCTGACGGGGTTGCGCTATGGGCTTATGACGATCGTGGGATTTCCTTGCAATGGATTTCAGCACCTTCGCCGGCGATGAAGGACCAGGTGGTCCAGTTTTGGCAGCTTTGCGCCGATCCCGCCTCGGACTTGGCCACGCTTCATAAAGTCGGTGGCAGCCTTTACCAATTGCTGGTTGCTCCCATCGAAGATCGGCTCACCGCCGGCCGAACCATTGTGTTCGAGCCAGATGATTTTCTGACAACGGTCCCGTGGGAAGCGCTGGTCGATGCCCGTGGACATTATCTCGTCGAGCGATCGCCTGTAATTATCGCTCCCGGTCTCTACCGGACTCAGGCGATGCAACTCCGTTCGTCAGTGCCAATCAAAGCGACGGTGAAGGCTCTTGTCGTGAGTGTGGCGAACCCGCCTGAAGCTGATGTGCCGGCGCTCGTCGATGTCGACAGCGAGGCACGGGCGGTTGCAGACCGATTCTCATCGGCTCACCAGCTCAAGGGTGAGGATGCATCGTTATCAGCAGTCGATCGGGAGCTTCCAGGGACCCTAGTCTTTCATTTTGCAGGACATGCAGTGGCATCCTCGCAACGCAGCGGCCTTCTGCTGGGAAAAGTCGAGCCCAGGACGCCAGCCTCGCAAACGCCCCATGCGCAGATATTATCAGGCGACACATTTCCCGTAGCCAAAACACAAAGTCTTCAGTTGGCGGTGCTCTCCGCCTGCGAAACTGCGGGAGGCAATCGGATTGCCGTCGCTGGAAACGAAAGCCTTGCCGAGACCCTAGTGCGCGCCAACGTCCCGCATGTGATCGCGAGCCGGTGGAAAGTCGATTCGCGCGAAACAGCAGAATACATGGGAGCTTTTTATACGGAATTATTGGCTGGGAACAGCGTGTCCCAGTCGATCCACAAAGCTCAACTGACGTTAGCTTCTCAGTCATCCTCGGCACACCCCTACTATTGGGCGGCATTTGAATTGACAGGACGGAATTGAACGACACAAAAGAAGCTTTTCGGAGGCAACGAAATGAGAAAGCATCTCTCGGTGACCGCCTTGTTGGCTGCTGTTCTTGGCCTTTCAACGTTTGCAGCGGGGCAAAAACAGCTCGACATCGCACTGGAAGGTCCTTGGATTCTCTTTACGGACAAACTGGACGGGAACAACATACTTATAGCCGTAGCTCCGATCGACGCCACGGACACGGACCCTATCGACGAGGAAGGCCATTTCCACCATCCTCCGCAGTTGAGCAGCGGAAATGGATTCTATCTTCCCACGCCCAGTGCCTCTTCGCCCGGCATATTCTGTCTGGCGTTTGACCGTTGCGCACCCAATGCCGGCTCAACTTTTACATACGATCCATCGTATCCACCCGAACAAATCTTGACGTTGACTGGAAACAATTCGAATAAGCAATGGCGCTCCTATGGAGCGAAAAATGACGTCGTCATGTTGCCAATGCCAAATTCCTATCACGCTGACGGTATTTGGGCCTTCAAATTCCATGATGCTAATCACAAGGTAGCCGTCAGCTACGGTCCCTATACCTATACCATCGGTCTTACGCTGCATTATTCCTCGGTTCCTGTCTCCAAGCTCAAGCTATTTTCTTGTCCGACAACGGTGTCGTCAGTCACAGATTGCAAGAACCAAACCCAGGACGACCAAGGCAATCTGATCGTAGTCACCAACACCGGGACGATACGATTGCAGATGCGCGCCCCGGATACGACTGATGATTGCGATCACCATGTGCGGTACGGCTTCCATCAGATGCTGAAGCTACTCGATCCAAATTACGCGAACTACACAAATTACAGGTACATCGAACCGGCACAGGGAATGGATCCGACAGATAACGGGATCTTCGAAACTAGTGCTAAAGATCATCCGTGTTTCGACAACGATTCAGATGATCAAGATGACAATACTCTTACTGCTACTCTCCATCATCCTGTAGGGACACAAGCGAACTCGGCTAATGGAACGAACCCTTTCACGGAAGCCTTAGACAAAGTCAATGCCCAATGGCCAGCCAAAGATCCCAAACTGGATGATAAGCAGGAGTTCAGAGCGGCTCGAAACACCTTCAATCAGGCACTTGCCTTTAAGGGTTCTTTGCGCATCTCGGATGTAACTCGGATGGGCGCACTTGCGGCGCTTTCGGCCAATCAGATCAGAGTTTTAATCGCAGAATTGCAGCTTCAGTCCGCACAAAGTAAACAGCGGGATGCGGACATCGATGAAATCTGCAAGTTGGAGAAGCTCAGACGAGCCTTGAACGCGTTCGCGGATGGAACCAAGAACGGCGCAGATTGTCGCGCTGCACAAGTCCTGGTTCAGTAGCGCAATTGCGATGGATGGCCGTCCTAATACTTCGACGTTGTAAGGGCCCTCTAGCATTTGCTTTCGCTTCCGATCACGGGGATGCTCTCGAATAGACCGAAACAGAGTGTCAGGAAACCTCTATGTTAAGCGTTGCAGTCTGGGTGGTTGTCTCGATTCTTTCTGTTTTTTCCTTTGTCGGTGTGTTCCTGGTCTACCGCAAGCTTTCTGCGGTCCAACATCAAATCACGGTGTTAAACGAAGGCACCGCCTCTTTCGCACTCCTGAAGGACATTCCTCTGCTCCATAAGGAGTTGCAAGGAGCGCTCGCCGATGTAAAAACTGATTCGCGCGAGATACAGCATTCAACCTCGAACGCTCTTGGCAAAATCGCGGATAATGCCCTTAATTCGTGGGCTACTTTCGAGAAGGCGATCTCCTTTCTATCTGCGGACGCCAAGAATGTGGCGACGACAATCCAGAATGGCAACAATTCATTAGTGGAAACTCTTCGGGGTTTCGATCGGGTGTTGAAGTCTCTGAAATCGAACGACGATTTCATGGAGTCCCAAGCCAACACTTTGCGAACTGAAGGTATCGCACTCCGCGCCTCCGCTGATCGCATCGTTCAAGATGTGCCACAAGCGATTGCCTCAGTTGTGAAGTCTCTGGACACGGGGTTCCAGGAAATACGCGCCCGCGCGATTAACGACCAACTTACGGTCTATCCCAGAAAACTTTTCATTGAACTCGACGAACGGGAAACATATGTGGAACTTGTCGAGCAGCAATATGGGTTGTGGCGTATGCCGTGTAAATCGGATGGGAACTTGAAATTCCGGCTAGTTTGCGAAAGCGATCAATGCTTAAACGACAAAGGCATCTACAAGAGCCAA
>Ga0210401_10008600_pt1 | contig 10117 bp, 11 predicted proteins | sample IncBWH32MmetaG_FD_150866 | JGI IMG/M metagenome (GOLD analysis project Ga0210401, IMG submission 150866) | Forest soil microbial communities from Barre Woods Harvard Forest LTER site, Petersham, Massachusetts, United States - Inc-BW-H-32-M | ecosystem: Environmental > Terrestrial > Soil >... | reverse complement strand
ACCTTGAGTCTTGCGCGCATCGTCGTGAGGCGGTGGGCGAAGCGTAGACAGAGGCATCGGTGGGCCGGGTATTGAGCTTCGTAAAACTAATTCGGGGCGCCGACCCTGTGGACAGAAGGGGAAGGCAACACGGCCAACGGCGGAAGCGCGAGCCGTTGGTCGGCCCTGCGTAGTCGTAGACCCCGAGCACGCTGAGAAACTGCATGCACGAGAACCGGGAGACCTCGGCATCGACTGGCCGCGAGGAGCGGAGCAGTCCGGCGGGAGAAGGCAGAAGCCGAACAGCCCGCATGAACGATGTCGAGGAGTCGGACCGCTCTGTAGTACCGATGAGCCACCCGAACAAAGCCGAGCAATCGGCTGCGGAGGTTGGGGAGGAAAGAGGGCGGACCAAGGAGAACACTTCGCAATCACACACGCTCTCGACACAGGGCGAGGTCGGCGTGTCCCAGGGATTGCAGGGTGTGCGACAAGCAGCAAGGGAAAGGAAGCGAGAGCGGTTCACGGCTCTGCTCCATCATGTAAACGTCGATCTGCTTCGGGAAAGCTTCTACGCTCTGAAGCGGAAAGCGGCACCAGGGGTGGACGGCGTGACGTGGTGCGAGTATGAAACCGGGCTGGAGGATCGGCTGATCGATCTGCACAGCCGGGTGCACCGCGGAGCGTATCGGGCCCAACCCTCGCGGAGGGTCTACATACCGAAGGCCGATGGGCGGCAACGTCCGTTGGGCATCGCAAGCTTGGAAGACAAGATCGTCCAACAGGCGGTGGTGACTATCCTCAACGCGATTTATGAGGTGGACTTCAAAGGATTCTCCTACGGGTTTCGGCCGGGGCGCAGCCCGCATCAGGCGCTGGACGCGCTGAATGTGGGCATCTGCCGGAAGCGCGTGAACTGGATTCTGGACGCCGACATTCGAGGGTTCTTCGACAACATGAGCCACGAGTGGACGGAGAAGTTTGTTCAGCATCGCGTAGCCGACCCGCGCATCCATCGTCTGATCCATAAATGGTTAAAGGCGGGAGTAAGCGAGGAAGGCGAATGGGCGGAGACGAAGGTGGGGACTCCGCAAGGAGCGGTGATCACTCCCCGTACACAAAAGGTAACTTCCAGTTAGAACAGGTGGTGACGGGCTGGCGAGCAAAGTACTCGGTGCTTGACCTTCGCCTTAAGAAGTAATATGTTTATGACATATGGCTCGCTCGACCAAAGCGGAAAAGGCTCGGCAGCTAAATGCTGCTCTTGGGCTGCTCCAGCGCCATATTGCATTGCCCGAGGCAGTGCAGCGCTTGTCACGCGAGTTCGATCTATCAGAGCGTCAAGCGTACCGATACCTGGAAGAAGCGTCCGAGCTAGATCGACCTTTGGAGCTCACCGAAGCTACAGTGCCGATCACGCTCAAGCTTCCGCCGAGCACAGTGGAACGACTGCGAAAATACGCGCGGACCAGCGGCCTGACCATTGGAGCGATCGTTACCGTCGCGTTGAACGCGTTTCTGCGCACCCTAAAAAGGAATGGCTGAGGCGCGGCTCAGAAGCGGGGCATGGCAAATTCACGTTTCTTATTCGTTTGATCGTCTGCTCGAGTCAAAGCTCGCGCAAGCCTACGATATTCTGGTGCCCACTCGGGAACGCCCGGTCGGTGGGTGTCTAAAGGAGTTCGACAATGAGGATGGCCGCCATCTACGCACGGGTGTCGTCCGAGCAGCAGCGCGAAGAGAACACTATTGCGAGCCAGACAGCTTCGCTGATCGAATTCGCAAAGAGCCACGATCTGGAGGTACCTGAAGAGTGGGTCTTCGAAGATAAAGGCTGGAGTGGAGCGACGTTGGAGCGTCCCGGCTTGGAGCGCGTGCGAGACTTGGCCGCCGAAGGGCACATCCAGGTTGTGCTCGCCTACGCGCCGGACCGCCTCAGCCGGAAGTACGCGTACCAGATTCTGCTGATCGAGGAACTCGCGCGCCACGGAGTCGAGACGTTGTTTGTGAGAGCGCCGCAAGGCGACAGCGCGGAAGATCAACTGCTGGTGCAGTTCCAAGGGATGATTGCCGAATATGAGCGGGCCCAGATCCTGGAGCGATCACGCCGCGGTAAGCGTCACCGAGCGCATTCCGGCGAGATCAGCGTGCTAAGCGGCGCTCCTTATGGCTACCGTTATATCCGCAAAACTGATGAGGCGCCCGCCGCTTACACCGTCTATGAAGCCGAGGCTGGTGTAGTGCGGCGCATCTACGAGATGTATATCCTGCAAGGGCTCAGCATCGGCGAGATTACACGCCGACTCAACGCTGAAGGTATTCCGACCCGCAAAGTAAGTGCTCGCTGGGAACGTTCGACTGTCTGGGCTGTACTGCGCAACCCCGCTTATCGCGGCGTCGCCTGCTTCGGCAAGACGCGCGCCTCCGCGCGGACACGCGTTATGCGCCCGCAGCGTCGGAGGGGTGTGACCGCGCCCACCATGACAGAAGGCCACGAACGCCCGCGCGAAGAGTGGATCGAGATTCCAGTGCCGGCCCTGGTCAGCGAAGAGAGCTTCGCCCGTGCCCAAGAACTGCTCCAGGAAAACAAAATTCGATCGCGTCGGCGCACCATCGAACCCAGTATCGTGCAGGGGTTGGTCAGCTGTCAGAAGTGTGGCTACGCCTTTGCGCGTACATCGACGCGCACGAGCGCGCGCAAAATCCATTACTACAAATGCATTGGCTCCGATAGCTGGCGAAAACTGGGTGGTCCTGTTTGCGACAACCGCCGTCTTGTCCGACAGGACCTCCTCGACCAGATCGTCTGGGCAGAGGTGATCCGACTGCTGGAAGACCCCACCCTGATACAACAGGAACTCGACCGCCGGCTGGCGGCGGCGCGTTCATCCGATCCAACCAAAAAACATGAGCAGAATTTGCAGAGAGAACTGATACATGTTGGCAAAGGCATCGAACGACTGCTCAACGCTTACCAGGAAGGACTTTTGTCGATCGAACAATTGCGGGAGCGCATGCCCGGGCTACGCCAGCGTGAACAGATGCTCCGCACAGAGTTACGGGCGATCGCTGACCAAGTCAGCGATCGGGCTGCATTCCTGCGTCTGGCCGAGACCCTCACCGCATTCCTGACGCGCTTGCGCAGTACTGCTGAAACGCTGAATGTCGCTGAACGTCAGCGAATAGTACGCCTCCTGGTCAAAGATGTTCTGGTGGGAGACAACGACATCACGATTCGCCATAGTATCCCGATTCCTTCAGGCTCACCGCCAAACGGCGGTACGCATTCGGCTGGCGACCCAAATTACCTTTTGTGTACGGGGAGTGATCAGCCCTCTGTTGGCAAATCTGTTTCTGCACTATGCTTTTGATCGATGGATGGCGGAGCAACATCCGCAGGTACCGTTTGAACGGTATGCCGACGATGCCATCGTACATTGCAGGAAAGAGGCGAAAGCTCAGGAGATTCGGGCCGCCATAGCCGCGCGTTTGAAGGAATGTGGATTGGAACTTCATCCTGAAAAGACGAAAGTTGTCTATTGCAAGGATGATTACCGGAGAAGGACTTATCCAAACGAGAAGTTCGATTTTCTCGGCCACACTTTTCGGCCGCGGCGATCGAAGAATCGCGAGGGTAAGCACTTCATCAATTTCAGTCCAGCAATTTCTGATAAAGCGGTGAAAGCCATCCGGGCCGAGATTCGAAGCTGGGATCTGCATCTACGCAGTGACAAGCAAATCGAAGATCTATCCAGGATGTTTAATCCGGTGATCCGGGGTTGGCTCCAATATTACGGACGGTTTTATCGTTCGGCGCTTTATCCGCCGATGCGTCAACTGGATCGCTCATTGGCCCGATGGGCCGAGCGAAAGTACAAGAAGCTGCGTGGTCATTTGCGAAGGGCGACACATTGGGTCGCGCGTATCTCGAGACGCGATCCGAAGTTGTGGGCGCACTGGCAGATGGGCGTGCGGCGTGGCTCCATGGCGGGAGCCGTATGAGCTGAGAGGTTCACGTACGGTTCTGAGAGAGGCTCGGGGTGAGATTCCCCGGGCCTACTCACCTGGTGCTGGGTTTCGAGCATCGCGAGGACGCTGAGCGGTTCCTCAGTGAGTTCGGGGGGCGGCTGGCGAAATTCGGGTTGGAGATCCATCCAGATAAAACGCGACTCATCGAGTTCGGGCGTTTCGCCGAGTCAAACCGGCGCACGCGTGGAGAGGGAAAGCCGGAGACTTTCGACTTCTTGGGATTCACGCACTACTGTGGAGTCAAGAAGGGGCGATTCATCGTCTGGCGCAAGACGGCGGGCAAAAGGATGCGCGTGAAACTGCAGCAGTTGAAGCAGGAGTTGCGCCGCCGGATGCATGAGCCGTTAGCGCAGGTCGGTGCGTGGCTAGGAAGTGTGCAACGCGGTTATTACCAATACCACGCGGTACCGGGCAACAGCGCGACGCTCGGGCGGTTCCGGCATCGGCTTTTCTGGCTGTGGTGGAAAATAGTAGGCCGCCGCAGCGAGAGGCGGATGCGCTGGGATCGCTACCGCTCGATGTTCGACCGTTGGGTTCCTTATCCACGCATCGTGCATCCCTACCCGAGCGTTCGTTTTGACGCCATGCATCCGAGGTAGGAGCCGTATGCGTTATGTGGCCGCTAAATTTATGTGGCGCCCAGCTTGCAACCTTGCTCGAATGAACGGAACCACGGCCCGGGACGCCACATAACTACACGCGCTAAAGGGCCCGCAGGAATATCATCAGTGCCGGATCATCTCTCCAGTGACGGTTTGAGATGTTCGGATTGCTGACTTCGCACTTCGCCAGAGCCTTGGCCTTCATTTCCAGATCGATTTCGGCGTAAATGTTGGTCGTGTCAAGTGAGACATGCCCGAGCCAGGCACGGACAGTGTTGATGTCGACGCCGGCGCGAAGGAGGTGCGTGGCCGTCGTGTGTCTTATAGAGTGCGGACTGACCCGCGTTGACACCAGTGAGGGCATCTGCGTCTGGATTCTCTGGACGTAGCGCTGAATCAAGGCGTAAATACCAAAACGCGTTATGGGATGCCCGCAGCGATTCAGAAACACACTGCTCGCCGGAGGGCGATTCACGATGAGGGGTTTGAGTTCCTCGACGGTGCTCGGCCAGAGCGGACATTGTCGCTCTTTGCCGCCTTTGCCGCGAATCTTCACGGAGCAACCGGCTAGATCTAATTCGCTGATAAGGATGTGTGCGGCTTCATCAGCGCGTGCCCCGGAGTTGTAGAGAAACAGCAACAGTGCGTGGTCCCGGCGGCCCTGGAGCGTTTGACGGTCCGGGGCTCCTAAGAGCGCGTCCATCTCCGGCTTGTTCAGGTAAGGAATCAATGTCTTGCTCGCCTTTTTGAAAGGAATGGAACGAATCTGACCACACCAGGCAATGTGCTCTGGGCTGTGCTCTCCCACAAACCGAGCCAGAGCATGAATCGCAGCCAAGCGCTGGTTGCGGGTGGCAATCGAACATTTTCGGGACTGCTCCAGATCGGTGAGAAAGAGGCGCACTAGGTCCGCGGAAACGTTGGTCACCGTCAGCCGGTCCACGGATTGGTGCAGTTTGTCGGCAACAAACGGAATCAGCAAAGTCAGGGCATCGCGGTAGCTGCGTTGCGTGTTGCGCGCCAAGTTGCGCTCAGCTACCAAGTGCTCGAGCAAAAACCGCCGCACCCAGGGTCCCAGCAGTGTCAGATCATTCATGCTGCCCCCCGCTTGCGTATCGCTCAAAGCGCTGGCTGGCTTCGTGCAGCAACTCAGGCGTCAGCGTGAGGTAACGCTGTGTGGCAGCGATATGAACATGGCCGAGGTAAGTTGCCAGTTGTGGCAACAGGCGTTGCACGTCTGCCCCCTGGCGATACCAGGAGACCAGACGATGAACGGCGAAGGCGTGACGCAGGTCGTGAAGTCGCGGCTGGTAACGACTTCCATCCTGGTGTAAAACGCCTGCGCGGACACGCAACCGGCTGAAGACGTTTTCGGCGGTATGGCGCGCCACTGGAGTTCCGGTGCGGGTCAGAAACAGGGCTCCATCCAACTGAGTGGCGTGCTCCTTCGCGCGTCGGGCCACATACTCCCTAACGGCGCTCGAGAGGGCTGGACTCATGGGCACGAGCCGTGTTTTGTAGAATTTGCTTTCGCGAATCGTGAGAACGTCGGCGGTCAGATCCACGCTGGTCAATCTGAGTGAAAGCGCTTCGCTAATGCGCATTCCCGTTCCGTACAGCAGCAGGATGAGCATACGACAGGTGTAGGGCTGCAACTTGCAGCGCGGGGTCTCACAACAGGAGGTAGCGTCGAGCAATCTCTGCAATTCGTCAAGCGAAAAGATGTGGGGCACAAAGTGTGGTGGTTTTGGAACGATCTTAGGCAACGGAGAACTGGCGGCGTATCCACGTGCCATTGCAAAACGGTAGAAGCCGCGGAGCACTTCGTGTTTGCGGTGCCAGAAACGCGTGACAGGACCGGTCCCGGCGATGTAGGCTTGCACGTGGTCGGCCTCAATCTCGGCGAGGGCGATGTCTCCCATGGCTCGACAAAATGACCGCAGGGTCCGGGCCTCGGTGTGGAAACGCATGCCCATAGACTGTTTGTAGGCGACGTACTTGGCAGCGAGAGCGGACAGTTTCATCGCAGACCTCGCAGATCCAAGTTCGCTACTTCACGCAATCCAACCAGATCCACCTTGGCGTAGATACGGGTAGCCTCTGTACTGCGGTGCCCGAGATGATCGCCTATCTCTTTCAGCGAAAATCCTTCCGCCACCAAACGGCCAGCACAGGCATGGCGCAAGCAGTGCGGTCCACGGCGCGGGACCTGGATTCCGAGTGCACCCAGACGTGTGCTAACCAGACGGTACAGGGCGCCCTGCGAAAGCCGGCGAAACGGTGCCTTGTGTGTTAGGAACAGTTCCCGCCGTGCGCAGCGGGGCCGTACCTGTTGGAGGTATCGCAGAATGGCCTCGCCGACCTGGCTTACTAATGGGTATTCCTGTGCTTGCCGCTGCTTGGGACGCGAGATTGAAATGATCTCACTTTCCCAGTTCAGATTCTCCAGGCATAAGTTGGCCACTTCACCACTTCGGAAACCGTAGGTTGCCAACAGCATCAATATGGCGCGGTCGCGGATGTCGCGCGCCGAATCGCCGCTGGTGCTGGTGATCAGCCGCTGCACGTCCGGCCAGGACGGGCCAATAGGAAGTCCTTCATGTTGGAAGAGGCGCGGACCATCAATGCCGGCGGCAATGCTGGCCGAACACCATCCGCGTGCTGCCGCATGTCGAAAGAAAGCGCGCAAAGCTCTGGCGCTGGTAGACACCGAGACACGGCCCCAACCCCGCTTTCCGTTGTCGGCCAGAAACGTGTCCACATCCTCCAGTGAAACATCGTCGAAAGGACGATTCTGCTCGCCTAGTGAACTCAAGAACTTCTCCACATGCCACCCCTGACCGCGGATAGTGACCGGGGATAAGCCGCGCTCATCGCGCTGGTAAGCGGCAAAGTCAGCAAGCCGGTCCGCAAAAGGTGCGCGCTTGGGTTGGGGTTCATCCAAACGTCCCAGGAAGTTCAGCCAATTCATGGTCGTTTGGACGAAGAGTTTTCGCGACCATTGGAGCTCTTGTACACGGTGGCGATCATGCTGCTCACGCGCCCAGCGATCAGCGGCCGCCTCAATGGCCGGCGTACCAACTGTCTCGCCCTTGGTGATGTCGATTCGCTCGGCGATTACCAGGAGTTCTCGAGCGTGGCGGAGCAAGGTTGCGCCAGCCAAGCCCTGGTTCGCGCAATGCTTCAGGAACTGTTCTCGGGCTTCAGCAAACGGGCCCGTACGATGCCGCGCGACTACACGGGGATACTTGAACAAAGTCTCGAACACTATTTGGATCTCCTTGTTTTTGAACGAGGGAGGTCCGACCAGTATTCGCGATTTAGTTATGTGGTGTCCAGATGCACCGGCTCACTGATTCTAACGGTCGTGAAGACTGGACGGCACATAAATCTGGAGGCCACATAACGCATAAAATGTGTTCCATCACATTTTATGCGTAAACGCGCTCGTACGGATCTGCGCGGGGGGCGATCAGCGATGGTCGTCCCTACCGCGACTCCCATAAAAAAAGGAACCAACCCGACAACGTCGTAGTTAGATGCAAAGGAGCGCTGCAGATCCGGATTGGCCGCGATCAGCGCATTTTCGGTGCGGAATCCGTTATCATTGGCGATCTTGAGCAGCCTCGGCAGGAAGCGTCCGCTGCACCAGCTTCCCGCCATCGAAGCGAAACTCAAGCATGCTTTCGGAAGCTTCGCCCTCGGTCCAGAAACACTGGATTGAACCGAAGACCGTACGCAACTCTTCAGAGTTGCAGGTAGGCAGGTAGTCTCGTAGCACCCGCGGATCATAATAACGAAAGACCAGCCGTTTGCCTTGCGGATCCCGGACCACCAGGAATTGGCGTAAGTGCCGCCGCAGCTTAGTGAGGCCGGAATCGCATTTGAGAACAATGCCCCAACTGTTGCCCCAGCCCTGTTCCAGGAAGCGCCGCGTATATCTGTCCTGGTATTCGAGCTGAACCAGATATGGTGCGACGATCTCCAATGCCGGGTGTATCGGTCCGCTGTACAGGCACGAATGCTCCAGGCCGCACTCGAGCAGCATCCGAAAAATCGCCCGATCGCGGGCAGCATCCAAGATGAGCCAAATGTCCCTTTTCTCGCCCCGTGGCCAGAGAATTTCTTCAATTGTCTTTAATGATTGGTTCGTGATCACTAAAATTGGCACCGTCGAAGCCAGTCATTAGTATGACCGCTTTTTTTGATAATTCTACGTCGAAAAAACAAATCGGTGCTGGACAAGCATCTCTGGGAACATCACCCATAATCTGAATTTGCGGAGCTTGGGCGGCCGTTTCCTGCGAAAGCATTACCTCATCTCGTTTGGTTGAGTAATCCTCCGCCAGGTGCGCTCATAGCGTACTGAATGCCCGATAATCTAGTCTGAACATCGCCAGGAACATGAGAATCGCTACCTACAACGTCAATTCCATCCGGCAGCGCCTGCCGCTCGTTCTCGACTGGCTCACGCAACACAAACCCGACGTGATGTGTCTGTAGGAGACCAAGGTTCATGATCAAGACTTTCCGGCCGAGGCGATCCGAGAGGCCGGATATCATCCTAGCTATCGCGGCATGAAAGGTTATAACGGGGTCGCCACGCTGACGCCCACGCCGCCCGAAAAGGTCATCTACAGGTTGCACGAAGGGCCAGATAATGAAGACTTCCGTGTCATCCAGACAGTGGTTAGCGGCATTCCGATCATCAACAGTTACGTGCCCCAGGGCTATTCAATCTCGTCTGAAAAATACACATTTAAACTGGAATGGTTCCGGCGCCTGCGGGCCTATTTTGAAAGCGCGCTCAACCCTTCCGATCCTGCCATCTGGGTCGGGGATTTGAACGTGGCGCCGGAGCCGATCGATGTCTATCATCCCGAGAAGCGCGTCAACGACGTCGACTTCCATATCGACGTGCGCACAGCTTACAAAGACACGGTCGCCTGGGGGTTCGTAGATGTGTTCCGCCGACTCCATCCAGACATCGTTCAGTACACATACTGGGATTATTTTCGCAATGCTCTTGAGCGAAACTTCGGCTGGCGCATCGACCATATCCTGGCGACGGCGATTCTTGCCGAAAAGTGCCGTAGGGCTGAAGTCGACATGGTCCCCCGAAGAATAAAAGGGGCATCGGACCACACAGTCGTTTGGGCAGAATTCTCCTGATTGCATAGCCGCGTGGTCGACACAACCAATCCATCGAGCCGTTCCTGCCACCCACGACACGGCTGTAATCGCCTCCAGCGTCGCTGCGGTCATGGCGGTAGGGCGGCTCCTGCGGGAGCTGCGTCAGGCGATTCACTCCTACGATACTACGCCGATTTTCGCCGCAACCGCCATGTCGTCAAACCAGCCAGGGCAGTGCCGACGAATATGCAGCTTCCAGGCTCCGGAACTGATGATGCAGTGGAATTGAGCCGCACATTGTCGAAGTCACCTTGACCGCCAGATGCGCTCAGGAGGATGGTGAGGGTCTGGCCAGCTTGAGCGGCGGTAGGGAC
>Ga0210401_10008597_pt1 | contig 10120 bp, 10 predicted proteins | sample IncBWH32MmetaG_FD_150866 | JGI IMG/M metagenome (GOLD analysis project Ga0210401, IMG submission 150866) | Forest soil microbial communities from Barre Woods Harvard Forest LTER site, Petersham, Massachusetts, United States - Inc-BW-H-32-M | ecosystem: Environmental > Terrestrial > Soil >... | reverse complement strand
AGTGGTCGAGGGGTCATGACGTTCTCCTCGCCGCCCTGAAGCGCGACAATGGCCCAGCGACGATTGCCATCGTCGACAGCAAGGCACGCGTTTCAGCGACGACGCGGTCTTGGAACTTCGGGTCGCGCACACGCGCAGAGCCTTGCATCGGGTGGCCACCCTCGTCGTAGTAAACACCGGCCTGACCGAACGCGTCGGTCATGATTTTGGAAATCACGCGCGCGGCTCGCTTCGGAGTGCTCAAGATCTTGAAGAAGGGGATGAGTAGTGGCACGAGGATCGGGATGATGAATCTCTGCAGAAAGCGTACGAATGCTCCGACATCGCTCCCCCCAAGGCCGGTGGTTGGATTCAAGCCCGGCTCGATCGCGTTGAAATGCAGCCGTGTAGTCTCACGGGCGAACGCCATCGCCGCGGCAAGGATGGCCTTTTTGGAAGTTGCGTAGGCATCATGGCCCGGCTTTTTGGCGCCGCCCGGTTTCCATTCACCCCGCGCACTCGCGTCTGCGGAGATATAGCGACCACCTCGAAACCCCGCAGCCGCGGCTGGCTTGCGCTCAGGGTCTTCGACAGCGGAGACGACGAAAAGGACATTTGCACCATTGGGGAGGCTTGGCATAAGCGCCTCCGTTAGCGCAAACGGGCCGAGATGGTTCGTCACAAACGACATGTCCCATCCCAGCGCATTCCTGGTCGGGCGCATCTGCATGATGCCGGCGTTGTTGAGCAGGCCGACGATCGGAAGATGGAGCGCGATAATCTTCGCAGCTGCGCGCCGCACCGAATGCGAAATCTCCCGCACATTGTGCTGTGCGCGCAACACATTATTCCCATTGACAATATTTCTCATACATCACATAGTTATGCCTATGAATAATAGGCCTAAAGATGGGATGCCTCCTGGAGCGCTTCCCATGCTGATTTTGCGCATCCTCCAATCCGAAGCACTGCATGGCTATGCCATTGCGCAACGCATCCACGTTCTATCGAGCGAGGTGTTGGTTGTAGAAGAGGGCCTTCTGTATCCCACCCTCCAGAAGATGCTGGTGAAGGGATGGGTCACCGCTGAGTGGGGAATTTCAGAGACAAACCGAAAGGTTCGGTTTTATCGGCTCACGCCAGCCGGCCGCTCACAGTTGAAAGCCGAAATCGCAGGTTATGGCCGCATGACTCAAGCGATTCAAAGCATTCTTCGCACCGCATAGGAGAGAACCAAATGGGGGAGCTCTGGCGTCGCATCGTCTATCTTTTCAACCGCCGCCGTCTCGAAGCCGAGCTCGAGGCCGATATGGAGTTTCATCGCGAGATGGCTGCGCGCGCCGGACAAAATAATTTCGGCAACGTGCTCCGCATTCGCGAGCAAGCCCGAGAAGCCTGGGGATGGACCTGGCTCGATGACCTGGTTCACGATTTGCGTTACGGTGCTCGCATTCTCACCCGTTCTCCAAGTTTCTCCGTAATCATCGTGCTTGTGCTTGCCATCGGTATTGGAGTCAACGTCTCGGCCTTCAGTCTCTTTGACATGGTCGCCTTGAAGCCGCTACCCGTGCGCGATCCTGCATCACTGCTCCGGTTGGAGCGCCGGTCACCGAACGCCTACACCAGCGAGATGGCCTATCCCTCATTTGCCTTTTACCGCGATCACGCGAGAACTCTGTCGGCGACGATGGCCGTGCTTGGCGTACCGCCCATCCAGATCGATAACGATTTGCAATCTACCAGCGCATCGTTCGCTACTCCGAACTATTTCACCGAGCTCGGCACGCCCGCTGCTTATGGTCGTCTTCTTGATCCAGCGCTCGATAGCTCCAGCGCGTCACAACCCGTCGTGGTTCTGAGTTATAGCCTGTGGCAGCGCCGCTTTGACGCCAATCCTTCCGTCATCGGCCGGACGATTCATCTCAATCGAAAGCCTGTCACAGTAGTCGGCGTCACGCCCTACAGCTTTGCCAGCCTGGGCGGACAGGGTCCCGACCTCTGGATGCCCATCGCTGAACAGCCCTACCTGATCGAAGGCAGCAAAGTGCTCGCCGATTGGACGAATTCGAGTATTCGTATGTGGGGTCGCCTCGGGTCCGGTGTGACTGCAAAAGCAGCCGAGCAGGAACTTCGTGCTCTGACCGATCAGCTGCGCAAACAGCACGCCGAAGCAGTGTGGGATAACGAGTTCATCCAAAGTACGCCCGGAGGACATCTACAGGTCTTCCAGCCGGAGATGTATCGCGTGGCTGCAATGGTCGGCGTGCTCACCTTGCTGATACTTGCTGTGGCCTGTGCGAATGTCGGCGGTCTGCTGCTGGCCCGGGGCATCACTCGCGAGCACGAAATCAGCATCCGCGTGGCGATTGGGGCCAGCCGCAGCCGCATATTTCGTCAGCTCTGCACAGAAAGCATCCTGCTGGCAGGTCTCGGCGCGCTTACCGGCATCGCGCTAGGCTGCAGCGTCGTGCACGTCGCCATTGTGCGGCTCAATGCTCCCAAATGGCTTTCTGCGACTCCGGACTGGCGCGTTGTGCTCTTCACCATCGGGGTTATGTTCACGTCCGCGCTCTTTTTCGGTCTTGCGCCGGCCCTGCAAATCGCACGGCAACGGCAGCGTCGAACCACTCTTCGCCAGGTGCTGCTGGCCGCGCAGGTAGCTGCAAGCTGCGTGTTGCTCATCGCGTCCGGGCTTCTTGTGCGCGCCACACAACATGTTCTCTTCAACGATCCAGGATTCGGTTACGAGGGGACTATCTCCATCGATCCGCAACTTGGCCAGCATGGTTATTCGGAATCGGCATCGAAGACGTACTTGAACGAGATGGAAACGCGTTTGCGTACAGTGCCTGGGGTTCGTTCGGTTTCGCTAGTGCGTCTTCCACCTATGGGACACATCGTCTCTCGAGAGAATCGCGAGATCAACGGTCACAAGATGATGCTCTACCCAAACTGGGTGGACCCGGACTACTTCCAGACCATGCAGATCCCATTACTCCTGGGTCGCACTTTTCATCCCGGCGAGAAACATTCGGTGATCGTCAGTCAAACCTTTGCACGTTGGGCGTGGGGAGATCAGAATCCACTTGGCCAGATGATTCCTGGTGACGACTCGAAAGACATTGTCGTTGGCGTGGTGGGCGATGCTCACGTTAACGCACTCAACGACGACGATGCTATTGAAGGCTATTGGGCTGTGCAATCGGACAACATGCCGAACATGGTCGTCGTGGCCCGGTTTGCTGGGCCACCCTCAGCGGTCGCGACCGGGGCTCGTTCTATCAGCGAGAGCCTTGACCCTCGCCTGTTTCCCGAGATCCGTCCCCTCAAACAGCTTTATCACGACATTACCCTGCAGATTGAACAGATCGCGGGCATCGTGAGCCTCATTGGGATGGTTGCGATTCTGCTAGCTGGCGTTGGCATCATCGGCCTCGTCGGCTTCAGCATTTCGCAGCGGACAAAAGAGATTGCAATTCGTCTCGCATTGGGCTCGTCGAAGCCTCGTCTTTGCGTTGCACTGCTCAAGCAATTCGGACCGTCGATCGCGAGCGGGTTTGCGGCGGGAACTCTGCTGGCAGTGTTCTCCTCCAAGTTTCTCCGCGTGGCTCTGTTTGGCGTCAGCAATCTAGATCCTGTCGGCTTTGCCGGAGGCATAGGAATTCTCTTCGGAGTCGTGCTTTTTGCCGGGATTCTGCCGGCCCGCCGCGCTATGCGTCTCAATGTGGCACGCGCGCTTCACTACGAATAATTCAGTGAAAAAGCCGTTCGGCTTTCCTCTGCACTATGCAGAGTTCTGTAACCTTTTTCTCTTCCAGCGTATCTGCTGAAGTGGTCTCATCGCACATTCGATATGTACCTCCTGTATGTATGGTGCCGCGCGGAGGAAGCTTGAACCAGAGGTCCGTGATTTTTCGTTGGAGATGGCTAAGGCTGTCCATCGTGGCCGCGGTGGCTGTTGTTCTAAGCAGCATGGTTGTCCAGGCGCCCCCGGTCGAAGCGCAGGAGCCGCCGAGTATTGTCGGAAGCTCACCGTTGCCCGGTCTGTCTGGCGCGACAGGTTGGATCAATTCGCCGCCTTTGACAGCAAAGCAGCTTAGAGGGAAGGTTGTTCTCGTCGACTTCTGGACCTACTCCTGCATCAATTGTCTTCGCGCCGTCCCGTATGTCCGCGCGTGGGCGGACAAGTATAAGGACAGCGGTCTCGTGGTGATCGGAGTCCATACACCAGAGTTCGACTTTGAAGGACAGATGCCGAATGTAGAGAAGGCGGTTAAGAAGTTCGGCATCACGTACCCCGTTGCGCTCGACAGCAATCAGGCGATCTGGAATGCCTTTCACAACGAATACTGGCCTGCGCACTACTTCATCGACGCCAAAGGCAAAGTGCGATTCGAGCACTTCGGCGAGGGCGACTATGACCAGTCCGAGCGATGGATCCAGCAGCTGCTGAAAGAGGCGAATGCAAAGCCGACGCCGGCGAGCACGGTCAGCGTCCATGGGCAAGGAGTGCAAGCTGCCGCCGACGTGAGCGATGTTCGCTCTTCCGAGACCTATGTCGGCTACGCTCGCGCGGAACAGTTTTCCTCCCCTGGCGGGATTAAGCGAGATACGGAGCATCTCTACGCTCTGCCGGATCATCTGCGATTGAACGAGTGGGCGCTTGCCGGGAAGTGGGTTGATGGAGGCTAGGCTGCAGTGCTCCAGTCCCCGGGAGGGAAGATCGCCTTCCGCTTTCATGCTCGTGATCTGCACCTTGTGCTCGGCGCAGGCGCCGATGGTAAGCCAGTCCGCTTTCGAGTGACCGTGGACGGACAGGCGCCGGGAGAGAATCACGGAGTGGACACGGATGCGCAAGGCAACGGCATCGTGACCGACCATCGCTTGTATCAGTTGGTCAGGCAGAAGGGGCGGATCGCTGACCATACCTTCGTGATCGAGTTTCGGGATCCTGGAGTGCAGGCATTTTCCTTCACTTTCGGCTGAAGGTAGATCTCTGCCGGTACGTGTTGTGTTCTCGTGCCGCGTCGCGACGACTGTGCTGAAGATGCCTGCGAGGCCGCAGGCCGGCTAACTTGGTCTCTCAGGCGCAAAATAAGAGTATGTCTCAAAACGCATTCGCCCAGATTATTTCCGAAGTGAACACCTTTGCGAAAACCGCGCCCACCCTTGGGGCTTTGCAGAGCTTCATCGTTGAGATCATTCCGAAACGCCTGCCTTATTACAACTGGACCGGCTTCTACATGCTCGATCCCAACGATCCGGAGATGCTTGTCCTCGGGCCCTTTCATGGAGCCCCCACCGAGCATATGCGTATTCCCGTAAAAGAGGGAATCTGCGGAGCGGCCGTCGCCGAGAACGACACGGTGATTGTCGACGATGTGCACTCGGATCCGCGCTACCTTGCGTGCTCGCTTGAGACGAAGTCTGAGATCGTCGTTCCGATTCGAGTGTACGGTACGGTGGCGGGTGAGATTGACATCGACAGTCACGACCTTGCCGCCTTTTCCGCGCAAGATCGAGAGTTCCTCGAAGAATGCGCGGCTATCGTGGGCCACTTTATGGAACGCACTCAAGCCGTGTCATCAGACGCAAAGTAAAAGTGATAGTGCTTTTTGCAGCCCGGGTTGAAGGCAGCGCTGCAATACAGGCACCGGTGGCCGCTGTCCATGTATTCGCGAATTGTCAGTTCGCGCCCGCATGCACCGCAAAGGATCGCAGGCACATCCCATTCTGAGCTCAATCATTGGAGCTTCGCATACTCTGCCTTGGCCTGCTTCAGTATTGGAATGTCGGGGTCGGCGTCTTTCCAAATGGTAAGGAAATCCTGATAGGCAGATTTTGCCTTGGTCTTATCTCCCGACAGCGCGTAAGCCCGGCCCAGACCGAGATGCGCAAGAGCTCCAACGGGCGCGTTTACCACAATCCCCGAGTGGTAGTGGATTTTCTGAAACTCAGCAGCTGCTTCTTTTCCCTTATGGGCAGCGAGATAGGCTTCCCCCCGGACATAAACGGGATAGAGCGCGCCCGAATCACTCAGCTCGTACGGCACCGCAGCCTGAAGGATCTCGATGGCCCCTGAGGGATCGTCGTGGCTCAACGCCAGTTGGGCACGAATGGTTGGAAGGTCATAGGACTGAACAATCGTGTGGTCCGGGAAGCGATTGGCTAAATCATCGGCAAGCGTTCCCGCTTGTACCGTATCACCTGCGAAGGCCAGAGCCAGAGCCGCCAGAGATTGAACACTCCAACTGTTTGAAAGGTTGAGAGCATCCGCGGCTCGCTCACGGGTTTGGGCTGGATTTCCAAACAGAGCTTCCCGGAGCGCGGCGTTGGCTTCATGCTCTGCTGCCACCTCCGGCTCTTCGGCCCGCTTGGCCGAAACCACTGCCTGACGGGAAAGATCCCGGGCCCGTCCCAACCTCCCCGAATAGGCAGCGGTATCCGCCTCCAAGCCTAGCAACCCATCTTCCACTCCCAGCTTGCCCGTAGCCCAGGCCACCTGCTGAGACATTCCCGTCGCATCATTCTGCAAGAAGCGAAGCTCGTACACAAGGTTGCGTATGGAAGGGGAATCGAAGTTTTTCGCCGCTGCCTCTTCGACCGTGGACTGGGCCTCCTTCAGACGATTCAGTCTCAGATAGAAGTAGAGGAGGTCAAAATAACCATCGCCGTTGGGGTTGAGGCGGAATTCCTCGCGGGATTCGATAAGTCCCTGATCGTATCGACCCTGCATAGATGAGATAGCAGTCTCGGCGCTTGGCCGTCCCCAATCTCGCGGATAGCTCTGTGCCCAGAGTTCGTAGATCTGGCGCGCCTTTTCCACCTCTCCGGTCTGCTGATAATAATGCGCCTCGATGTAGAACTTCTCCAACTCACTCACGGGTTCGCGCAGCTCGTAGGCCTTCCGAGTGTTCTCCGCCGCCAAGGTCGGCTCGCCCAGCATCCGATAGCAATTCCCGAGCCTGGCATAGGCTATCGAGAAATTCGGATCGAGGCGGATGGCTCGCTGGAAGAACGGGACGGCGGCAGCCCACTCGCTCGCAGCCGATGCCTTCCGGCCCAGGCTGTAAGCCTTAAGGGCCTCAAGCGACGCCGTAGTCGCTTGTTCAAGAGGAGTATCAAACTTCCGCACAGTTCCAAGCGACTCGCCCAGCTTGTTCCGCATCGCGGAGGCTGTCTTTCCCAAAGCACCGAGCACATCGTTCTTGTTGCCGGCCTGAGCTTCCGTGCTCGCCAGCGAATCGCCATTCGAGCAGTTGACCGCCCTGAGGGTCAGCAGATAGCGCGTGCCAATTTGCGCAATGGAGCCGTCGAGCACTGCAGCGCTGCCCACCCTCTGGCAAAGTTCCCGCGCTATCGGCGGGGTAAGTTTTGCATCGGCAGGCTGCCCCATCATCTTCAGTGTCTGCTGGATACGTCGCTCGGAGACCATGCTCAAGAAGGGCGACTGCTCCAGTTGCACGGACAATCCCTGACGCAGCGTCCCGTCGAATACAGGATCACCCGTGGAATTCGCGAAGTCGGAAAGGACAACCGTGTCCTTTTCTGTGAGCACACTCGGGTGGCGGAAGGTGCGGAACGCTATCGCGATGCCGGCGACGACGATGAGCAACCAGACGGATGTAAGCATCCAGCGACGGGGCCAGTTCGAGCGGTGCACGAGGGGTGCGCCAATGCGGGTGTCGTCAGGCGCGGCGATCTCGGCGGATAACGGGCTCGCGTGGAGTTCCCCGATGCCACGGGTGGCGAGTTCCGGATAGATCTCCGGAGCGAGGAAACGATATCCGCGCTTGGGAATGGTCTCGACGTAGCGGGGGTTCTCGGCATCATCGCCAAGCGCCTCCCTCAGTTTGCGAACGGCTACACGGAGGCTGCCGTCGAAGTCGACAAACGTATCGTCGCGCCAGATGCGATGGCGTAGGTCGTCGTGGGTGACCACCTCACCGGCGTTTTCCAAAAGAATGACCAGAAGCCGGAATGGCTGCTCCTGCAGCTTCACCCGGTCCCCGTTTTTCCGGAGTTCGCCAGAGACGGAATTCACCTGGAACGGGCCGAACCGAAAGAGAGAACCGAGAGGCGTTTGCACGTCTCGCCCCGATCTCACCGCTCAACACGAGCGGTTCACAGAGTGTATCAACCGGCGTGGCGGTTTACGACCTAATTCGAGCTATCTCATTCGCAATGACTTACCTGCTCACGGAGGATTCACGGCCAGTTCCTTTGACCCCGCGCGCAACGAGCGGTTTGATGCGAGGCGAAGGCAATCGAGAGATGCCCTCGAAAAGGAGAACCATCATGAAACGCACTACGGTACTCGCATATCTCGCGGCAACCTTGATCTCGATGGGCAGCGCTTGCGCACATGCCCAGGCACCTAGGTTCAAGGTTCCGTTCGACTTCACTGTTGGCAATCAGGTGTTTCCCGCGGGAGCCTATCAGGTTAGCTACTCCGCGACTAAGACCGCGATCCTGATTCGAAGCCGGGACGACGACCGCTTCCATGCGTTCGCCACAACTTATCCTGCTGACACGTCGACCAGAGACGATGAGGTCGTCTTCACGAAGTACGGCAACAAGTACTTCCTGCATGAAGTGCTTTGCAGCGCCCTGTCCATGAAGGTAACGCTTCCCACGTCCAGGCTGGAGAAACGGACTCGCGTTCAGGAAGCGCAACTTCCACATGGCGAAGCTGTCGCGGCTCTCCGTACCGAAGCGAAGTAATGTCCACCGGCCGGGAAGACCCGGAGAAGCGCACTGACGGCATGGCCAAAAAGGAGAAATTCGAATGAAACGCATGATCGCACTTACATTTCTTGCGGCAACTTTGATCTCGATGGGCGGCGCTCGCGCACACGCCCAAGCAACTGGGTTCAAGGCAAGTGAAGGCTGCTCGCTAGCTACCCTGAACGGACCATATGGGCTGGTGCTCACAGGAGAGGTCCTAAATGTGGGACCTATTGTGGCTGTGGGGGTGTCAACGTTCGACGGTAAAGGTCACTTTGTCGCGGATCAAACGCTCAATCTCAACGGCAATGTCTTTCAAGAGCCAATAACCGGAACCTATACGGTGAATCGCAATTGCACTGGCAACGCTGACGTTGTTGGGGCTGGTCCTCACTCGTTCGTAATTGTTGACGGCGGAAAGCAAATGGACCTGATGGATAACAATTCTACCGAGGTGCTCACGATTCACTTCACCAAAATAGGATCGGGAATAAACGATCACCACGAAGACTGAGTATCGCGGCTCTCCGTACCGGAACGAAGTAATGCCCATCGGCCGGGAAGACCCGGAGAAAATCGAAAACTCCGGGTCACCCATTTTCCGATTCAGCCGAAGAAATGAAAACGCGTCGAGATCATTGCAAGTATCGCCCGGATTGTCGGCTACTCGGCGGTTGCACCAGCGATGAGTTGGGTCCGCATAGAGGTTCGTAACAGCTAGAGCACTGCGCGGAGGGCGCGGCGGGTGGTTTCGAGTGTGGCGCCGTAGACGAGGTGTCCGGAGAGGCCATCGCCCTGACCGGCGGCGCTTTTCTCGGGGCCGAAGCCGAAGCCGGGAATGAGGGACTGGGAGCCTCCCATGAAGAGGATGCTGGCAAAGCCGGTGCCGTAGCCGGCTCGCACGGCGGGGATGAGCTCCGCGGCCACACCGTAGGCGGCGCCGGCGAGCGCGCCGATGGCGTAATGAACCACAGGGGCTGCGCCGCGTCGCTGCGAGCGACTGAGTTGCTTGCCGATGGTCGATTTCACGATGCGCTCGGCGGTCTGCACGTGGGCGCGCTGCTGGTCGTGCATCTGCTCTTCCTGGTGGCGGCTGAGGACGGGGCCAACGCCGACGGCATTTTCGGCGCGGCGGGTGGCTTCGAGCGCGCCCTGCTGATACATGTCCAAGACCCAGGTGGCGACGATGCCGCCGATCATGCCCGAGGCGAGCCCGGCGAAGAGATGGATGTCGCCCGGCTTCCCGCGCTTCTTCGCGGGCTGGCGCTGGGCACGCTGTTCACGATCGTGTTTGCGGCTCGCGCCGTTCGTCTTGCGGGGTTTCGCTCTGCCAAACATGGTGGCTCCTGTATGAACCGCTCCGGTCTGAACCGGAGGCGCGAGGGTTACAGGGGAGAGATGAGGATTTGCGGGG
>Ga0210401_10008596_pt1 | contig 10120 bp, 9 predicted proteins | sample IncBWH32MmetaG_FD_150866 | JGI IMG/M metagenome (GOLD analysis project Ga0210401, IMG submission 150866) | Forest soil microbial communities from Barre Woods Harvard Forest LTER site, Petersham, Massachusetts, United States - Inc-BW-H-32-M | ecosystem: Environmental > Terrestrial > Soil >... | reverse complement strand
CGCGGAAGAAAAAAGTCGGCCTGCTCCGGTCGGAATGACGGTGCGACGCGAGTGCTCAAGACGTTCATGGTTAACGCCTGGGCGGGGCAAGCCCCGCCCCTACAAGGGATTGGGAAGCTGACGAGTAGCACGGCTGAAGCCGTGCCCTGACGAAGACCGGAGTTCTCGAAGGTTTAGGGCGGCTATGGGTTGCTAGCTGAAGGCGGAGATGCCGGTGATGCGTTCGCCGATGACTAGCTTGTGGATGTCGTTGGTGCCTTCGTAGGTGGAGACGCTTTCGAGGTTGTTCATGTGGCGCATGATGCAGTAGTCGTCGACGATGCCGTTGGCGCCGAGAATGTCGCGGGCTTTGCGGGCGGTGTCCAACGCGATGGCGACATTATTCATTTTCAGCATGGAAATGTGGGAGTGATCGACTTTGCCTTTGTCTTTCAGGCGGCCGACGTGCAGAGCGAGCAATTGTCCTTTCACGATTTCAGTGATCATCCAGGCTAGTTTTTCCTGTACGAGCTGGTGGGAGGCGATGGGCTTGTTTGCGAACTGCTTGCGGGTTTTCGCGTATTGCAATGCGGTGTCGTAGCAGGCCATTGCCGCGCCGAGCGCGCCCCAGCCGATGCCGTAACGCGCCTGGTTCAAGCAGCCTAGCGGGCCCTTGAGGCCGACGACGTTCGGCAGCAGGTTTGCTTCGGGGATTTCGCAATCGCTAAACGTCAGGCCTGAGGTTACGGAGGCGCGTAGGGACCATTTGCCGTGCACGTCCCAGGTCTTGAATCCGGGCGTGCCTTTCTCTACCAGGAAGCCGCGGATTTTTTCGTCTTCACATTTGGCCCAGACAACGGCTATGTCGGCGATGGAACCGCTGGTGATCCACATTTTCTCGCCGTTTAAAACATACTTGGGGCCTTTTTTCACCGCGCGCGTCAGCATGCCGCCGGGATTGGAGCCGAACTGTGGTTCGGTTAGGCCGAAGCAGCCGATGGCTTTTCCCTGGGCCAGCAGCGGGAGCCACTTGTCTTTCTGGGCGTCGTTGCCGTACGCGTAGATCGGATACATGACCAGGGCGCTTTGCACCGAGACGAAACTACGGAGGCCGGAATCGCCGCGCTCGAGTTCCTGGGTCACGAGGCCGTAGGCGACATTGGACATGCCCGCGCAGCCGTAGCCATGCAAGTTCGCGCCGAAGAAACCTAGTTCGCCTAGCTGCGGTACGAGGTGATGCGGAAAGGTGCCTTCGCGGCTGTGCTTTTCGATGATGGGAATGACTTCGTTTTCGACGAATTGCCTGGCGGTCTGGCGGACGAGCTTTTCTTCGTCGTTCAGTTGCGAGTCGAAGTCGATGTAATCCACTCCGCCGTATGCGGCCATGGGTGCGCTCCTGAGTTTGGTGACTCCCAGAGTATCAGCGGGCGCTAGGAATGTCTCACGGGTGGCTAGGCGAAGAAAAGATGGGGAGTGAAGAGGGAAAAGAAAGACGAAAAAGGATAACGCAGAGGCGCCGAGTCCGCGGAGGTGGCGCGGAGAGGAACCGGCCGAGTCAATCGACGATCGTGACGACGGGAGGGTAGGAGTTCCGTTTTGGGACGAGTCGTCCACTCCCGGAATTTGTCTCCGCATGAATGGTAACTGCAGTCGCCTGACAACAAATAGTTTAACTTCCGATCGCTGTCCGCGCTTCGGCAGAAGTCATGCACATCTCCCGAACGGGAGAGACTGTGCCGAAGAGCAAAACGTCGACAAGAGCATTCCACCTTCGATCCAGCGGCCTGCTGGCGCCCGGCCACGCTGCCGGACAGGCGGCGGGACGATGCTGCGGGTGCTGCACCTGAGGGAGCGGGAGCCCGTGGCAGCGGCGGAAAAGGCGCGGCTGAAAATCAGCGTGAAGTTGCTTGCGCTGGCGAAGACCGTGCTGGGAAGCGCAAAAGGGGATTGAAATGTTTTTGAGCCGAGACGCTTCGATCGAAAGGAAATTGACGTTCGTCATGATGGCGACGAGCTTGCTGGGGCTGAGCCTGGCGTGCTTGTGTTTCGAGATCTACGAGAGAGCCAGCTATCGCGCGGCGATCACCAGCGAACTGACGGCGCTCTCGCAGACGCTGGGGGCAAACACCACGGCATCGCTGGCCTTCAGTGATCACCAGTCCGCGGTGGATATTCTCAGCGCGCTGAGCGCCGAGCAGCACATCGTAGCGTCATGCGTGTATGACAAGAACGGGAATTTGTTTGCGGCCTATCAGAGAAAATCCTCCAAAAACACTTGCAGCAGGCTTGCGACCAATGTCATAGGGGCTAAGTTCGAGGCGCAAACCGTAATGTTGAGCCAGGTGATTTCATTGAGCGGTGAGACCGCGGGCTCTATCGTGCTGATCTCAGATCTCGACGCACTCCATGCCAAGATCCGGCAGTACACGGAGATCGCCGCGCTGGTGATTTTCTTGTCGGTGGTGACGACGTTGCTGGTGTCCTCGCGCCTGATCGGGCTGATCATCGCGCCGATTTTGCAACTGGAGAAAATCGCGGTCCGCGTGTTCTCGCAGGAGGACTACACGCTGCGGGCGATGCCAACGGGGACGGACGAAGTTGGAAATCTGGTGGTCGCTTTCAACCAGATGTTGGAACGCATTCAGGAGCGTGATTCGGCTTTGCAGGGAGCCAAAGATCAGCTCGAAGTGCGCGTTCAGGAACGCACGAAAGAGTTACAGAAGGAAATCCTGGACCGCAAGCGGGCGGAGAATTTGCAGCGGACCGCGTACGAGGGGACGCGCCTGCTAGCGGAGTCTGCTTCGGCGGAAGCGGTGATGCCAAGACTATTGCATTTGATCTGCCAAGAGTTGGGGCAGGACGCAGCGGTCATCTGGAAATCGGACGGGTCCGCAAACGTGCTACGGTGCGCGCACGTCTGGCAGGAGCCCGGACCGTCGGTCGAAAAGTTTTTAAGCGCGACTCAAAAAACGTCACTCCCCTCATGTGCGGGGTTGGCCGGACGCGTGTGGGTGAATCGGCAGGCCGAGTGGATTGAAGTGGCGACCGATGCCGATTACCTCCGGGCGGAGGCCGCCAGTGCTTGCGGGCTGCACGGCGCAGTGGTCGTACCCATTTTTCGAAATGACGAACTTGGCGGATTGCTGGAGTTACTCAGCCGGAACGATCAAAAGCCAGACCAGGATGTGTTGCAACTGAGCTCCGCGCTGGGCAGTCAAATTGGCCAGTTCATGAGCCGCCAGCAGGCGGAAGCAGACCTGGTCAACGCCAAAGAAGCGGCGGAAGCGGGCAGTAAAGCAAAGAGCGAGTTTCTGGCCAACATGAGTCATGAAATTCGGACGCCGTTAAATGGCGTGATGGGAATGACCGACCTGGCGCTGGATACGCAACTTACGGTAGAGCAGCGAGACTACCTGGAGACGGTGAAGAGTTCGTCGGATTCGTTACTGACGGTGATCAACGACATTCTGGATTTTTCGAAGATCGAGGCGGGCAAGATTGATCTGGAAGCCGTCGATTTCAACCTGCGCGATTCACTGGAATCGACATTGAAAACAGTGGTGTTGCGCGCGGACGAAAAGGGCCTCGAGTTGCTGTGCGAGGTGGCGCCGGGAGTACCAGAGATCGTGTGCGGAGATTCGACGCGGCTGCGGCAAGTGGTCATGAACCTGGTTAGCAACGCGATCAAATTCACGAATCAAGGCGAGGTCGCGGTGAAAGGTGCACACGGAGAGTAGCGATGACACGAATTGCGTTTTGCACTTCACGGTAATCGACACTGGAATCGGAATTGCCAAGGAAAAACATGAGTTGATCTTCGCTCCATTTTCCCAGGCCGATTCGTCAACCACCAGGAAGTATGGGGGAACCGGCCTGGGATTGACGATTTCGACCCGGTTGGTGGAGATGATGGGCGGCAAAATCTGGGTGGAAAGCGAAGAGGGCCGTGGCAGCCAATTTCACTTCACGGCGCGGCTGGGAGCGACGGATACCACAGAGAACAAGGGAGGAACAGTTGCGCCCGGAGAGATATTGCGCGGCGTAAAGGTTCTGGTGGTAGACGACAATCGCACGAACAGGAGAATTTTGGAGGGTATGCTCGGGCGTTGGGAGATGAGGACGACGTCGGTAGAGGGCGGCAAAGAGGCTTTGGAACAGCTGTCCACAGCGCGTGACGCGAAAGAACCGTACGGCCTGATCTTGACGGACATGCACATGCCGAAGATGGACGGATTCACATTGGTCGAAAATATCCGGGACAGGCCCGAATTAGCCACGGCCACGATCATGATGCTTACTTCGGCGGGCCACCGTGGGGACGCCGCGCGCTGTCTGGAACTGGGCGTTTCCGCGTATTTGTTGAAGCCCATCCAGCAATCGGAAGTGCGCGAAGCCATCGCGCGGGTTCTGGGAGCGCGCGAAGAGGAGGGCGAGATACCGCTGGTTACGCGATTTTCGCTGCACGATGCGCGCGATCCGTCGGCGTACCTGCACGTGTTGCTGGCGGAAGACAACGCCGTGAACCAGCGGCTGGCGGTGAGATTGTTGGAGAAGAGAGGGCATCGCGTGGCAGTGGCCAGTAACGGCCGAGAAGCGCTGGTCGCGCTGGAAAAGGGGAAGTTCGATCTGATTTTCATGGACGTGCAGATGCCGGAGATGGACGGACTCGAGGCTACGGTAGCGATTCGGGAGAAGGAGAAAAGCAGCGGACTGCATCTGCCGATCATCGCCTTGACGGCCCACGCCATGAAAGGTGACCGCGAGCAGTGCCTGACCGCAGGCATGGATGGCTATCTCACCAAACCGATCCGTCCGGAGGAGCTTGACGAGATCCTGGAGGGTTATGTGGCGCGGCGTTCAGCGCCGGCCAAAACCGAGGAAATTGCCGGACAACACAAATGAGACAACGCAAATGAACGCTGTTGCGCTCGGCTTGACGCTGCGCGCGAAGTCCGGCGACACTGAATGTTGCATTCCTGATCGCGAAGACGGCTTATGCCATTCACTCACTGTTGACGATGACCCAAAAAAGAGGCAGCCCGACGAAACATTTCCAGCCCGCAATTCTAATCTTCGACATAGACGGCGTGCTTATCGATGTCCGCGGAACATACTGGCGGTCCGCGCTGGAAACGGTCCGCCATCTGAGCGGCAAGCGCGTTACCTACGCAGACCTGCACAAATGGAAGAGCAAACCTGGGCACAACGATGACTGGCGCATGACGGCTAACTGGGTTACGTCGCTTGGCAAGCCAACCACTTACAACGAGGCGCGCGCCGCGTTTGAGAAGTTCTATTGGGGCACGGACGGCCAGCCCGGCAATGTTCGCAACGAGAAATTTGTGGTCACCCCACGGCAGATCGAGCGTTGGGCGGAGCGCTACGAACTGAATCTTTTCACCGGAAGGACGCGGCGGGAATTTGCGCATACGTTTGATGGTTGGCCGCACACGTTCCACTTTCGGAAAGTGATTACCATGGATGATGTTACCCACGGGAAGCCGCATCCGGAGGGATTGCTGAAGATACTGGGGAAGCGCGATCCGGCGACGGCGGTCTACGTGGGCGACAACATCGACGATGCCCTTGCGGCGCGGGATGCGCACGTTCCGTTCCTCGCTATTTTACCCGCGGGTGCCTACGGTTATCGGGAGCGAGCGGCAAACTTTAAGAGACTGGGTGCCCTGGCTCTGCTTTCGCGCGCCACCGATCTGAATCGGTGGTTGTCTGCCAAGTAGCGCCGACACCCCTGTATGCGTCTTAACAGGCTGCGGAAAAATGCGCGAAAACGAAAAAAGCTTCCTTCAGGGGCCCTTCGTTCCTCTGGACAAACTGAAGCCCATTGAGAGCACGCAGTTTACGTCGGCGTCCTTCGAGGCTCAGGATGAACTAAAGCACCGACCTCTGAAGGAAAGGAATTTTTTCCGCAGCCTGCTAAGCCGTGCGAGGCAACATTGGCAGGACGGGTAGGATAGAGCGGGTAGGATAGTGCGCCGTTCGCAGGTTGACTGTCATCGCACTGACCGTGCATGCAGGCAAACTTTCCTCGTGCAAGGTCCTCTAAGCAACATTAGGGCGACGAGGTAGTTTGCATATCCTAGTCCTTGGCCCGATTCACCTGGGTGGGAACTTCCCGTCAGTTCGTCGGGAACTTAGTACGTGAGGTCTGCCCGAACAGCAATGATCGACAATATACGCAAGAATATACGCGACAATCCACGCGACAATCCACGCGACAATCCACGCGACAATCCACGCGACAATGCATGCAACTCTGCAATTTTGGTGACATTCGCGCTCATGGGAGCGTCCTGCCTTGCGGCGCCGGCCTTCACGCGTGCTCAAGCGCCTCCGGGACCGCTGCCGCAGGCTCAATCGCAGGACGCACCGCCCCCGCCTCCCCGGCCGCAGGTGCAAAAGCCGGCGGTGCAGCCGCGGACTTCGATTTTCGGCGAGTGGAAGCTTGACCGAGACGACAGCGACGATCCGCGCAAGAAAATGCAGGACGCTCAGAACAGCCAAGGCAACGGCAGCTATGGCGGTAATCGGCGGATGGGCGGCGGCTATCCCGGCGGTGGGTACCCGGGCGGAGGCGGCGGGGGTTATGGCGGCCATCGTATGGGACAGCAGAATGAAAGTGACGAGGACCGCCAGCGAATGCAGGAGCTGCTAAGTCCAGCGAGTACGTTGAACGTCGCGGAAGCCAGGAAAGACGTGGAGGTCGATCTGTTTGATGACCAACAACGCAAACGCGCACTCTTCACCGATGGCCGCAAAGTCCAAAAATCGAAAGACGCCAATTATCAGGAGATCGCAGCGCATTGGGATGGCAAGCGGTTAACGACCGACGAAAAGAACCCTCACGGCGGCAAAATGAGCCGCACGTACGAGCTATCTTACGACGGCACACAGCTCTATGAGACGCTGAACATGACCACGGGTCGCAGCAACACGCCCGTGGTAATCCGCTACGTTTACGATCAATCCGGCAATCCCCCAGCGGCCGCTGCCAACGCCGCGCCGGCCCCGGCGTCCGCTCCCAGACAATAGGCGGGCTGGGTTCCGGGAAGGGTCCGGTTTTGCAACGCGTACGCTACCGCGCACGCTCCAGCCGTATCGAGTAGATAACCGAACGCGTCTCCGCGGGTTTGACGCCGCGCGGGGCCGGATGCTATAAAATTATTGTTCATGCGGGCGCTTTCATGGCCCACCGAGGCGCTCTTCCCGGGTCGAGCGCACGGCGCGGCTGCCAATCCTGAGGTTCAGGCGACACAAGCTAAATGCAAGAGATCGTTCACCAACTTGGGGAACTGTTCCTTCAGGCTGTGCCTACAGTCCTGATCCTGCTCGCTTTTTACGGCGTTCTGCGGGCGCTTTTCTTCCAGCCGCTGCTTAAGATAATGGCCGAGCGCGAGGCGCGAACCGCCGGCGCTCGCAAAGCCGCCGAAGCCGCGCAGGCTGCCGCTGCGGAAAAAATCAAGCAGTACCAGGAAGCTCTGAAACAAGCGCGCGCGAAGGTATACATTGAGCAGGAAGCTGCGCGCAAGAGACTGCTTGATGAGCGCGCCGAGCTGCTAAAGGAAGCGCGAAGGAAGGGCGCGGCGGAAGTCGCTAAGGCGAAAGAGCGTGTAGCGAAAGAGCTTGACGCGGCCCGCCGTGACATCGAAACCACCATCGCGCAACTCGCCGCGGAAATTGCGCGTCGCGTTGTGGAAATTCCACCGCAGCGGCCTCCCAGCGGCCCCGCAAGAGGAGCTCAATGATTCGCCGGCTTCCAATTTTTGCGACCGTACTCTCTGCGGTCCTGTTCGCGGTTTTGTCCGTCCACGCTGCGGAAGAGGGCGGCAACGCCGCGCAGGAGCATGCCAACGAAATTTTCAAGTGGATCAACTTCGTATTGGTGGCCGGGGGCCTGATCTGGCTCTTCGGCAAAGTTTTGCCGTCTAAATTCCGCGGAAATGCCGACAGTATCAGTTCGGCGATCACTAAAGCCACCGCCGCGAAAGCCGAAGCCGATCGCCAGCTTCGCGAAGCCGAGGAAAAGTTGGCGCATCTGGAACAGGAAGTCACCCAACTGCGGGCCGACGCGCAACGCGAGGCTGAAGCAGAAGGGCAGCGCATCCGCAACGTAACGCAGGCAGACGCGCAGAAGATCGGCGTCGCAGCCACAGCGGAAGTCGAGGCGGCTGAGCGTGCCGCGCGCCTTGAACTGAAGGCCATCGCCGCAAATCTCGCCGTGGACGGAGCCGAATCGCTGCTCGCGAAACAACTCACGCCGCAGGGTCAGGAAGCGCTGGTCAGCGCTTTCGTCAAGGGACTTGCGGGGAGACCCAATTGAAGTCCGCTAGCCTCCAATACGCGAACGCGCTTGCGGATATCGCTTTGGAGCAGGGCGCGGCGGAGCCCGCGTTGAAGCAACTCTGCGATTTCGGCGGCGTCTATGCCCAGTCCCCGGAATTGCGGAATTTCCTGGCGAGTCCCGCGGTGGATCGCGATGCCAAGCACGGCGTCATCGAAAAGCTGGTCGCGCGGCTAGGCGCCAGCAAGATCATTCGCAACTTTTTGTTTTTGATCGTAGACCATGGACGCGCTCATATTCTTCCGGAAATTGTCGCGGCATTTCAGGAAGTGGTGCGCCAGCGCCAAGGCATCGCAGAAGCCGAAATTTCCACGGCGATCGAGCTGAACGGCGCACAGAAAGCGGAGTTCGGTTTCACGCTTGAACGGCTGACGGGCAAACGCGTTGAGGCAAAATTTTCACTCGAACCAGCATTGCTGGGTGGGGCGGTCGTGCGCATCGGCGACGCGGTGTACGACGGCTCGCTGCGCCACCGACTCGACGAAATGCGCGCACGGCTTGCAGCGGAATAGCGGTGTTTTGGTTTGGACCGGGCCAGCATCCCGGAACCTCAGACACGAAATCGCGGACATCGCAACAGACTGGCTAGACACGCAGCGCACGCACCGACGGAGCAGGAATGGCGAATATAAAAGCAGACGAAATTAGCAAAATTCTGCGCGAGCAGATTGCAAACTACGAGGGGACCGTCGCGGTCGACGAAGTGGGCTCGATCATCAGCGTTGGCGACGGCATCGCGCGCATTCACGGGCTGGACAAGGTCATGGCCGGTGAGATGCTTGCCTTTCCTCACGACGTTTACGGCATCGCGCTCAATTTGGAAGAGGAAGAAGTCGGCGCTGTGCTGCTCGGCGAATCGTTCGAGCTAAAGGAAGGCGACACCGTAAAGCGCACCAATACGATCATGTCCGTGCCCGTCGGCGAGGCGCTGATCGGCCGGGTGGTCAGCCCGCTGGGCGTGCCCCTGGACGACAAGGGTCCGATCGCGTCGAAGCAACGTAATCCGCTGGAAAAAATCGCACCTGGGGTGCTGGATCGCCAGCCGGTGCGTGAACCGGTGCAGACTGGCATCAAGGCTATCGACTCCATGATTCCGATCGGCCGCGGCCAGCGCGAGCTGATCATTGGCGACCGGCAAACCGGCAAGACCGCCGTCATTCTGGACACCATCATCAACCAAAAGGGCGGCGACCTGATCTGCATTTATTGCGCGATCGGGCAGAAGCGTTCGACCATCGCGCAGATTGTGAAAGTTTTGACCGACGCTGGCGCGATGGATTACACCATCATCGTTGCATCGTCCGCGTCCGAGCCTGCCTCGGTCCAATACATCGCGCCCTACGCCGCCTGTGCGATGGGCGAATATTTCCGCGATACCAAGCGCCACGCCATCACCTTTTACGACGATCTTTCCAAGCACGCCCAAGCCTACAGAGAAATTTCGCTCTTGCTGCGCCGTCCGCCGGGCCGCGAAGCCTTTCCCGGCGACGTGTTTTATCTCCACTCGCGTTTGCTGGAACGCGCCGCGAAGCTGAACGACAAGCTCGGCGCGGGCTCGCTCACATCGTTGCCGGTCATCGAGACGCAAGCCGGCGACGTCTCGGCGTATATTCCGACGAACGTCATTTCCATCACCGACGGCCAGATTTATCTCGAAGCTGACTTGTTCAATGCGGGCATCCGCCCGGCCATCAACGTCGGCATTTCCGTTAGCCGCGTCGGCGGAAACGCGCAGATCAAGGCCATGCGGCAAGTGGCCGGCTCTCTCCGGCTGGATATGGC
>Ga0210401_10008595_pt1 | contig 10121 bp, 9 predicted proteins | sample IncBWH32MmetaG_FD_150866 | JGI IMG/M metagenome (GOLD analysis project Ga0210401, IMG submission 150866) | Forest soil microbial communities from Barre Woods Harvard Forest LTER site, Petersham, Massachusetts, United States - Inc-BW-H-32-M | ecosystem: Environmental > Terrestrial > Soil >... | reverse complement strand
ATTCGCGCAAAAAAACGTGCCTGAATTGGCGTTCGATTCGGTCCCGGATTTTTTCAAGCTTCCGGCCGGCGTGAATTTTGGCGAAGTGCCGGGAGTCGCCGTCAATTCCAAGGGGCACGTTTTTGTTTTCACGCGATCCAACAGCGCGAACGGTCCCGCCTACGCGCCGGCAGCAGCGCAGCTTTTTGAATTCAGCGCCAACGGCGATTATTTGCGCGAAATCGGCAAAGGTTTATATGCATGGTCCGAAGCGCACAGTGTGCGCATCGATAAGGACGACAATATCTGGGCCATCGACAAAGGTTCCGACATGGTCATCAAATTCAATCCTGCGGGCCGCGTCGTTTGGGTATTCGGGCGCCGCGCCGAAGGAGCCGATGAGGACTCCAAGCCTTGGACGCATCCGAATCCCCCACTCCCGGCGATAGATGGGCTCTTCCGCCAACCAACCGATGTGGCCTGGGACTCGGACGGCAACATTTACATTACCGATGGATACGTCAACTCGCGCGTCGCGAAATATGACAAGAACGGCGACTGGGTAAAATCCTGGGGCGACAAGGGCACAGGGCCAGGGCAATTTCGTCTGCCGCACGCGATTGTGATCGACCGCAACAACAATCTCTACGTGGGAGACCGCACCAATCGCCGCGTGCAGGTGTTCGATACGGAAGGTAAATTTCTGCGCCAGTTCATGATCGATGTGCCGCCCGTTCCTGGGACTCACGCGGTGAATGGCAACACACCCACCGGCGATCGGCTCGCCGCGGTACTCGGCGCGCCCAACTCCATTTGCATCACGCCCGGCCCGAACCAGGTGCTCTACATTGGAGAAACTACTTTCCCGGGACGCATCTTCAAAGTGGCGCTGGATGGAACCGTGCTTGGAGTGATCGGCCGCTCGGGCCGCCAGCTCAAGCAATTTTCCGGCGCGCACCAACTCGCATGCGCTTCGGACAACGTGATATATGCCGCGGAAACATCCAACTGGCGCGTGCAAAAATTAATCATTCATCCGCAAGCACCAGCTGCAACGAACTAGTGCTTAGTGGCGCGGGCTTCAGCCTGCGGGGTCTGGGCCTTCCAAGGACTAAACCCCGTAGGCTGAAGCCCGCTCCACTGTATCGCGCTCTAATTTTTGCTAAATTAGCGGACTTTTACGTCGACTGCCGCGGTTTTCGTGTGGCCTGCGCCATCGTCAATCGTGAGAGTATACTTCGTGCTCTTGCGCGGTGAAACGTGCACGCACCGGCTATATGCCGGCCACACAGGCTCTTCGGTGTTTGGCTCGATCTTTACTTCTTTTGCGTTGGAAACGCTGTAGCAGAGCGAACTTTTCTCACCGGCCCGAATCTCGGGAGGATTCGCCGCGTAAACGAGAATTTCAAAACGATCTCCGCCCATGAGGTCGAATGTTTTCTGATCCTGCGTACGCGCTTTTTCCGCAGCCTTATCCGCAATGGCCCGGTTCGCCGACCATCGCGAATAAAAGACCCATCCGATATACACACCGACAACCAGAAAAGCGACAATCGACACAACGATGTAAACTCGCAATCCTTTTCGGGTTTCCTGAGCAGAATCACTGAACACACGGCACCGCCCAATTATTCAGAGCTGCATTTTATATTAATAATATAATAGCTTAGTTATCTCCTGCGCTTTTTTAATGGGAAGCCGCCCGGCGCGGGGTCAAGTCCGAGATGCGCAATTTCCAACGCGGTCAGCAGAGCACGCGCCTTGTTCACAGTCTCGGTATATTCCTTTTCGGGGACGGAGTCCGCAACCAGACCAGCCCCAGCCTGCACGTAGGCCACACCTTTTTTCACGACCATGGTGCGGATGGCGATGCAGGAATCCAGATTCCCGGAGAAATCGAGATACAGGATCGCGCCTGCATAGATGCCTCGGCGCGTGGGTTCGAGTTCGTCGATGATTTCCATCGCGCGAACTTTTGGCGCGCCGGAAAGCGTGCCTCCCGGAAAGCAGGCAGCCAGCGCATCGAAGCAATCCACATCTTCGCGAAGCTTTCCGCGCAAGCTCGATACAAGGTGCATCACGTGCGAGTAGCGCTCCACGAACATCAGCTTCTCAACCGTCACTGAACCGTATTCTGAAACGCGCCCGAGATCGTTGCGCCCCAGATCGACGAGCATGATGTGCTCGGCCTGCTCCTTGGGATCGGCGGCCAACTCCTTCTCCAGCGCCATATCCTCCTGTTCGTTCGTGCCGCGCGCACGCGTCCCGGCGATCGGACGGTAAAATGCATCGCGGCCCTGCACTTTTACGAGCATTTCGGGCGAACTGCCCACTACAGCGAGATCGTTCAGCTTCAAAAAATACATGTAGGGCGAGGGATTCACGACGCGCAGGGAACGGTAAATCTCAAACGGATCGGCATCTGTTTTGGCAGCAAAGCGCTGGCTGACGGCCACTTGAAAAATATCGCCCGCGCGAATGTATTCCTTCGACTTCTCCACGGCGGCAAGAAATTTCGCGCGTGTAAAATTGGAGGTAACTTTGAATGGCCGAGGTTTTCTGCGCTTCGGACGTTCCGCAGGCACAGCCACATCCAGCCGCCGGCGCGTAGCGCGAATTTCGCGCACGGCTTGATTGTATTTCGCGCGCAAGCTGCCTTCGCCGTCCGTGAAAACATTGCGCACAATCCACACCCTGTGCCGCACGTGATCGAACACCACGAGGCCAAGAAAAAACATCATCACGGCATCGTCCATTCCGACATCATCGTGCGTTTCGTCCGGAATGCGTTCGATGAGTCGCACCATGTCATACGCAAAGTAGCCAATCGCTCCGGCCACGAGCGGAGGCAGACCCGGCACGCGCACAGGGCGATAGCGCTCCACGCGGTTGCGCAAATAATCCAGCGGATTTTCCTGCACCCACGATGTGCGGCTGTCGCTTTCGAGCACGCACGCGCCGTTTACGTAGCGAAACACTTCGCTCGGGTTCGCCCCAACAAATGTGTATCGTGCGATCTTTTCGCCGCCCTCCACGCTTTCGAGCAGGCAGGCGTAACGCGAGTTTTGAGCAAGCCGCAGGTACGCGGAAACCGGCGTAAGCGTATCGGCCGTAAACGTGTCGTATACCGGGACGAGATTCCCCTGCTTGGCAAGCTTGCAGAACGATTTGAAGTCAGGCTGGATCATAAACTCCTAGGCGATTCTCCGGCTTTCCCCTACTCTCAATGTTGCGAAAAAATAGTTTATTCTGTCATTCCGAGTGAAGCGAGCAATCTCTCTTCGATTTAAGTATAAGAAAAACAAAGAAAGAGAGATTCCTCGCTGCGCTCGGAATGACAGGGTGTTGAGTTTTTCCGCAGCCTGTCTCTCCGTCAAGACGGACGCCCCTTGGATTTCTCTTCCCGGTCAAGTGTCTGTTCGACAACGCGACGCATCGCGCTTTCCGGCGCATGCTCGCCGGTCCAGATTTCGTATTGCGCGGACCCCTGCTCGAGGAACATTTCCAGGCCGGAAATTACTTCAATCTTTTTCCGTCGAGCAAGTTGCAGCAACTGCGTCTCGCGCGGACGGTAGACCATATCCATCACGATTCGGCAATTCAATTCCGTTGCGCTCAGCGGCGAGCCGCCATTTGGATGCATCCCGATGGGCGTGCAATTGATAATCGCATCGAAAAATTCACGTTTGAGGTCTTCCTGCGCCACGGTCTGTCCGCCCACGGCCTTTGCCAGCGCACGGGCACGCTCAGGACGGCGCGCGCAAATGCATACGATCGACCCAGCCTGCGCCAGCGCGAAAGCGGCAGCCCTCGCAGCGCCACCTGCGCCAAACAGCAGCACGCGGCTCCCCGCCATGGTCATCCGCTTTTCTAGGCTGCGCAGCACTCCAACGTAATCTGTATTGTACCCGTACAATCGTCCCGCGCGACGAACTACAACCGTGTTAACCGCTCCGATGCGCGCGGCTAGCGGGTCGCAGCCATCCAGATGCTGAATTATTTTTTCCTTATGCGGAATCGTGACAGCAAGACCCGCAACTCCCAGCGCCTTGAGCGAACCCAGAAATTCCCGCAAATTTCGCACCAGAAATGGAACAAATACCGCATCAAATTTCCGGGCGCGAAACGCCGTGTTGTGCAAAAGAGGCGACATCGAATGCCCGATCGGACTTCCAATTACCCCGTACACACGCGTGTGCGCCGTAATATTCCCCGCGCGGTAAAGATCGGCCATCGTATCCAAAGAAAGCTGGCCGGGCGCGGTAGCCTGCTCCACCGCCGCATAGGCCAGAGCGCTGCCCATGCGCAGGGACAACACGCGTCCGGCGAGGCCGATCTCTCCCATCGGCACGGCTACGACGTTGCGGCGCCCCCGCGCTAATTCGCACACTCGCACGCTGTCCGAAACTGAGCGGCAGTGCGATGCAATCTTGATCGCTTCCCCGCCCGCCTGCCGCAACCGCCGCGCAATTTCCTCAAGATTTTTCGGCGTCTTGCGAAAATCGTGGTGCGAAACCATCACCCGAGCGGGAGAGAGTCTGCGCTTGAGTTCTCCTCGCGCCATATGCCTGGCCGTTTCAATTTCCAAATCGCACCAATCCGCGCCGGAACGAGCGGCCTGGCTCAGGATGTCGATCTGCTCTTCTCTGCTGCCTTGAAACAGGCCGCCGCCTTCTTCCCTTCGGCAGGTGGCGATGAGAAGGGCTCGAGGACGTTTACCCTTTACCCAGGCTAAAAACGCCTGCCGCTCTTTTGGGGTACGAAGATAGTCAAGCCGCAACTCAAGAGTCTTCGTAGTGCGCAACCCCGCGCGAACCTGCTCGATCATTTCCCGCGAGGTTCCCGCGGCGACCACGCCGCACACCCGATCCTTGCCAAAAAAATGCGTCAATTCCCCTCCGCCGCCCGTAGCTGAGCTTTAGGCTTCTATCACGTGGGTGACAAATGTGTAAAGCGTCCCTCGACGTTTTCTTGACCCCCCAGGGACCGAATGCTAGCTTGGATGAGCAGGATTAACCGGGTGCGGGGATATCTTAAGACGCGAAGGTAAGGAGCAGTCTCCATGCACAAAAATATTGGCTATCACGTTCTAAATATAGGGCTTAGTATTGGTCTAAGTCTTTCAGCTGCGGGCCTTGCCATGGCCCAGCAGGCCAACACAAATACCCCGACTCAGAAGAATTTGTACTGTTCCGGCGTCATAACCGACAAACCGGTTTCGGATAAGCTCTACGTCATTTCTGGGGAAGATTCCAGCTATAAACTCATCTTTTCCAGCGGCGACACAATCTACATCAACGCGGGTGGCGAACAGGGAGTAAGAATTGGCGACCTGTTCGAGGTGGTTCGACCGGTCACGGACCAAATGGCCGAGACCCCTTGGTTTAAGTATCAAAAAATGCTGACCAAGGCTATGGGCACCCAGTACGCGGATATCGGGCGACTGCGTGTCGTACATGTGGACGCCAAAACTTCCACTGCTGAAATCGCTTTGGGGTGTGAACTCGTTCAAAGGGGCGATACAATTCTTCCTTTTGCGGCCCGCCCCGCTCCCCAATTCCGAGACGTTAAACTGGATCCTTATGCCCCGCCTTCGGGAAAGAAAATCGCCATGGTGGTCACGGCCAAGGATTACAACGCATTGAGCGCAACCGGCAATATTGTGTTCGTAAACCTGGGAAGCGATCAGGGCGTGAAAATCGGAGATTATTTCCGCGTTTTTCGGTATCAGGGTTCGAGGAATGAATCCATGTACCAGGAAAAAGATACGGCGTTCAAATTGTTCGGATTCGGAAGTGCTCCCGCGGCATATGAATGGAATAGCCTTCCGCGTGAAATCGTGGGCGAAGGAATCGTGCTGCGCACAGGACCGAATGCATCCACTGTTCTTCTTACGGATACGCGCAGGGGAATTTATTCCGGGGACTACGTGGAAGTGGAATAAATTTAACCAGACTTTTCAGTTATTCAAGAACTGTAAAAAGATCTGGTCCGAGCTTCGGGTCAGATCTTTTTTATTTCATATCAATTTTTATGAATCGCGGACTGGCTACCCTTCTTTTTCAGAATAAATATCCGCCGTAAATCCAAATACTTTCGTTTCAGGATCGCGCCAGGCATCTCGTGACAGGCCCGCTTTGACGCAGGTTTCCTCCAGAAATCGTTGTGCTGACCATTTCCGCTCCATGGCCACCTGAGGTAGAAGCAGCCCCTTGGAACGCTCGCGCATGACCAAAAGCCCATGCTTGCCCACTACAATGGCTTCGGGTGAAATACATTCCGGAACACTCAGGACGGAGATTTCAACTTTCAGTTTGGCAACATCATCGGAGGAAATGGGAGGAAAGCGTGTGTCGTAAAGTGCGGCGCTGATCGCGGATTGCGCAACCACGTCCGCAAGCGGTCCGGGATTTTCAACCTGTCCCACGCAGCCGCGCAGATCACCCCCGCAGTAAAGGGTTACAAAAGCCCCTCTAGGTTTGGAAAGCGATACCGAAAATGGCGGAAGGTCGGGTAAGGATTTTGTAATTATGGCGGAGGAAATCGAGCGATGGGCAATCTCTGCCAACGCCTGCCAATCGTCACTGGATAGTCGGGGCATCCTGAGCGTTCTTGCGCCGTTCAAGAATTCGCAGATGGCGCCGCTGCTTCACGCTGTCGTCCACACGGCCCCAGAATTTCTGGAAATATTGAAACGCGGAAACCACGGCGCTCCCCACCACCAGCCATAACAACAGAACACCCAGTGGCCGGATAATGGGATGTTTTGCCGCAAGGATTGCCGCGCAAACTGCGATCACCTGCAAAACCATCTTTGTTTTGCCAAGCGCGGACGCGGGAATTGTAAACCCTTCCGCGGAAGCAATATTGCGCAATCCCAAGACCACGATTTCGCGCCCGATGATGATGACCGCCATCCAGCCGTGAACGAGGTGCATTTCCACCAGCGAGATAAATGCGGCGGACATCAGAAGTTTATCGGCGATGGGATCGAGCAGAATGCCAAGCGTGGTGACTTCGCTGCGGCGGCGAGCATAATACCCATCTGCCCAATCCGTTGCCGCTGCAGCCAAAAGAATCAGCACGCCCCATTCGGCAAAATTAATGGTAAAGACGCCTAAAAAATCAATGTTTGGTTCGCGGGTCAAAAGGACAACGACCAGCACAGGTATAAAAAATATGCGTAATAAGGTTAGGCTGTTTGGCAGGTTCATGACGCACCCGGCGGGCTCCCTGCTCCTCTTTTGATGTACCCGCCTAGTCGCGAGGCGTAAACTACTATAGACGCACGCGCTCGGGCAGTCAACGACTGGTCAGCAGCACAATATCGGGACGCATTTTCTATTGCGAAGCAGGTGAGTGTGGAGCGCGGCCGCTGTATATCTATTGGAAACACTCAGCCGCAAGACTGTGCAAATCATGAGCTTACAAACATTGTTTTTCAAAATAGGCATTTTGCCAAGGAAATCACTAGATACGCTCGCAACCTACTGAAACTAATGCCATTGCTCCAAACGCCGCGAACGACGCCACATTGTCGCGCATAAATCTCTCAAATTGATCAGTGAACGGCAGGCCGATTTCCACAGACTTTTCCACTGCCAGATTTGCTTTGACTTCGCTTTTTAACAATTAAAATCTTGATTTTTTGAACGTTGTGGAGTCACGCATTTCATTGATTCTTGTGGGCTTCCTACTGAGATAGGCGCCCCAATTCCGTTTCGTTTTTTTGAAGCAAACAACATCAGGCAGGAACCGGTTCCGATCCGATTTTTAGTTGTCGAGCTACGGATTCTGGGATTTCCGCTTCAAAGTCCATCGCAGAATCTTTCACTTCGGAATGGAGCACGCGACCCAATGCGTGGACGAGAGCGATTGCTTTGCCGTTGGAAAGCGGAAGCGAGAAGCACAAATGGAGCAACGGATCGATGGGAAGTTCCTCATCGATACGCTTGAGGAGGTTTTCGAGTCCCTCTCCCGTTAGCCCGGACACTCGCGCGGAGTGACGATTTCCGTTTCCGACTGCGGCTTCTTCCGGAGTAAGCCGGTCAATTTTATTGAGCACGTGCAGGCGCGGCCGATCGCCAACACCAAGGCCCTTTAAAATTTTCTCAACTTCTTCGTCCTGCTCGGTATGGTGTGGGTTGGAAATATCCGTGACGAGCAGAAGCAGCGCCGACTCCTGCACTTCCTCGAGCGTAGCGCGAAACGCGGCGATCAATCCCGGAGGTAAATCGCGAATAAATCCCACGGTGTCTGAGAGCAGCACGCGTCGATTCGACGGCAGGCGCACGGCGCGAACGGTCGGATCGAGCGTGGCAAACATTTTTGAGGAAACGAGTACACCGGCCTTGCTCAGCGCATTAAACAGCGTGGACTTCCCTGCGTTTGTGTAACCCACGAGGGCAACGGTGCCGAGGGGCACAGCTTGACGCGTTTCGCGCCGCAGCGAGCGCTGCTTGCGCACCGCTTCGATGGCCTTCGTAATTTTGCTGATGCGATCGCGGATGCGGCGCCGGTCGGTTTCCAGTTTTTGTTCGCCGGGTCCGCGCGTCCCAATGCCGCCCGCTTGCCGCGAAAGTTCTTTTGAACTGCCTGCCAGGCGCGGCAGAGAATAATTCAGTTGCGCGAGTTCCACTTGCAACTGGCCTTCACGACTGCGCGCGTGGCGTGCAAAAATATCCAGAATCAGTTGCGTGCGATCGATCACACGGCATTCCGTGCCTTTTTCCAGGTTGCGCAGCTGCGTGGGGGAAAGGTTACGGTCAAAAATAATGAGCGGTGCGTGGTGAAGATTCGCTTCGATTTTTAGTTCTTCAATCTTGCCGCGGCCGATCATGGTCGCGGGATCGATTTTGTCGCGCATCTGAAAAATGCTGCCGGCCACTTGCGCGCCCGCACTGCGCGCCAGTTCCGCTAGCTCTTCGAGCGACGCGCGCTCCACGTCTCCTGCATCAATCCCGGGCACGTGCGCAGCACGCTTCAGTCCCACGCCTACCAGGAAAACGCGCTCGTGGCTCTCTGTCGGACGTGTGGTTTTCATTCGGCGTTGACTATGCGGGGAAAAATAGAGCGAAGGAGAATCAATGTTTGTTGAAGTTTCACGGGACCATTATACACCTGAGGACACGCGGCAGATGACTAATCGCGAAAAACGAACTTCCCTTTACTTTCTACCGCGAAGAATTGCCGCCATGACGCGTGGGCGGCGACGACCATGCACCACGGCAATCACAAGAATCGGCTTTTCATCTGGCGCATACGCAATGCGAAAATCGCGAACAACCTGAAAACGAAGCGGACGCGAAGTAAGGTCAGGCCGGATATGATCCTGTTCAGGAAAATCTACAAGCTTGCGAATGGCATCTAGAATTCCTTCGCGAAAGGTGGAAAGCGGACTATCCTGCGCAATGAATTCCCAAATTTCTACAATATCCCGACCTGCTTCGGGGTGGAGTTCAAAACCCTGGTTGGTTGTCATTTTGAAGAGTTCTTCCGAAAGTGATCATCTTCGCGACGACGCAAATCTTCAAAAAAAGCTTCACCATCCAGGGGCTTTACTTTGCCATCCTTGATTTCGTCATAGCGATGATCCAGATCTCCAAGCAAATCTTGCAACTCTTCAAAATATCCAGACACTGCGTCCTCGATGAGATCTTCAGCCGCTCGGCCACTCCGGACGGCCAGTTCCATCAAGCGCGATTCTGTTTCTGGGTTTCATCGAATTTCCATGTACTTAAGTCTAAAGATAGCGTGTGAAACTTTCAAAACAATCGGAATGTTGGATCCTACCTCATTTGGCATGGCAAATCGCCCTCCCCGTCCCGAAAAGCACAGGTCAGAGAGGCCTCTAGGAAACCGCAGTGCCTTTGCTCTCGTAGCGGCCGGCCGTTTTTTGGGCGCGCGCTTTTTTGCATATACAACCCAACAGGTGCAACCCTGATTGGCGCACACTGAGCACGGGCTAGCCTTGCGTGCCAAAACGCATCTAGCGCATAATTAAAATTCACTTTCAAGAAACATTTTGCTTTCCGAACAATCTCCGAATCGAGGGCAGCTAATGGTCAAACTAAAAGTAAATGGAATGGAGCACTCCTTTGACGGAGATCCGTCCATGCCGCTGCTGTGGTACTTGCGGGATG
>Ga0210401_10008590_pt1 | contig 10125 bp, 26 predicted proteins | sample IncBWH32MmetaG_FD_150866 | JGI IMG/M metagenome (GOLD analysis project Ga0210401, IMG submission 150866) | Forest soil microbial communities from Barre Woods Harvard Forest LTER site, Petersham, Massachusetts, United States - Inc-BW-H-32-M | ecosystem: Environmental > Terrestrial > Soil >... | reverse complement strand
GCCGCTTCAAGGGGAGGATCGCGGCCCCGCCGACGAAGGGCTCGATGTAGACGCGGTGCGGGGGCATGCGGTTGATAATCGTCTGGAACACGCCCGCGCCATTTTTCCCGCCCGGATAGGTCATCAGGTCACCGCCCGATCGCAAGCATCGCGCAATCCGGCGAGGTTGTCAAGCCTGCTATCCTTGGCTCGATGGAACCGGAATCGACCACTACCAAGGAGACCCTCATGAATGACATCACGCCGGGCGTATCGTGCCAGGCCTCGGAAGTCAACGCTCTGAATTTCAAGATGCTCTTCGACGACACGATGAGCGACATTTCGATCAACCGCAAGCGCACGATGCGTATCGAGGACGCCTGGGATACCGCGCGGCTGCGCGATGCGAATTTCCACGCCTCTTTCGGGCATGCCCTGCTCGCCGCCGTCGCGATCGCCAACCAGACCGGCTCGACCGAGGACCAGCAGGCCGTGACGCCGATCCGCACGGGCGTCGGTGACACGCTCGCCGGGGCCGCTTACCCGGCCAATCGCACCATCGACACCGCGACCGCCGGCACGGCCGTTGCGGCCGAGGGAGTGGCGACGGCCAACCAGGCGATCGCCGATGCGCTGGCACAATTCGTCGCCGGCATGAATCAGGCCGCGCTCAACTTCGCCAATGCGGCGACGGCCATCTTAACCACGGCCGCCGGCGGCGCGTCGACGCCTTCGCAGACCACGCCGAAAGCGACCAGCTAAAAGGAGAACCATGCTACCCCCTCAACAGTTGCAAGCCCTGACGGAGCCGAACGCCGTCAAGAATACGTCGCTCAACCAGGCGCACTCGATCATTGTGCCGATGGGCAGAATCGGCCTGGAGGTCACCGGCTTTCTGGCCGTGGGCATGGATCAGGGCGGCGGCCCCGTGGGCGAGCCCAACATCCCCGAGGAGGATCTGGTGAGCGCGGGCCTCGAACCCGACCAGAAACTCAACCTGCAATTCACGCTCGCCGGCCGGTCGGGCAACTTCAACGTCGGCGACGTGTACCGCTTGCTCAACGGCTACCAGTCCGACCAGGCGCCCGCTCCTGATCCCAATTTCCAATGGATCAACCGCATCGAGCGCATTTACGCCGAGTGCCTAAACGACACCGCAGCGGCGGGCGACTCGGCGATCCTTCGCATGCCGGCGGTCCTGGCGGCCGTCAAGACGGCGATGGAAGCATAAGTAAACTTATCGTGCCGAAACCCTGTTTGGTTTTGGTACGGTGGATCGATCCGACATCGCAGTATCCGGGGGTGCCGTTCACTATAGTAAATTCTGGGCGCGCCCCCAGAAGAAAGGCGGATGATGAAATTCACGATAGTAAATTTTCTGGGGGTGCTCGCCTTGGGCGCCTCGACCTTGGTCCCCGGTCCCACCGATGACACGCCCGACCCCAATTTCACCGCGATCGTCGACACCACGGCCGGGTCGACCCTCCAGACGCCGAACGGCGCCGACATTCTAACCGTGTCCGGCGTCGGGAACGTGCTGCTGTTCGATCAGGGCACGCCCGGCGACTTCATTCTCGCCTCGACATTGGACGAGACCCAGGCGGTCGGCTTAACGTTCGACCTGGCGGCCGGCTTCATCGACGCCAGCGGCAATTTCGACGTGGCGGCGATCGGCGCCGCGCTCACCCCGGTCACCGATGCCGGCCTGGCCGCGTTGCTGGGCGCGTCGAGCTTCACCTTCGCCCCGGCCAGCTCGCTCTTCAACCCGTTGGAGTTCGACTTCACCAGCGCGACCCTAGCGGCGCCGGCGAGCACCTCCGAGCCGGCCGGCGCATTTCTGGTCGGCATCGGGTTGTTTGCCATCCTGGCGATGGCGCGGTGGAGGACCCATGCGACTTAACGACCTCAACATCTACCCGATCGCGCCCGTACCGGCGACCCCGGCAGCCGGCGAGGTTTTTACCGATCTGACTTTCGGCACGACTTTGTTGCGGGTCACCGACGAGACTGATGGGCCGAGCTTCGCGAATGCCTACTCGGCCATTTACGATTCCTTCAATAAGGACTCGACGCGCTTTTCCTACGTCGACACCGTGGCCGGCGTGCCATGGACGGCCGAGCTGGACGTCGGCCGCTTCGCGGTCACCAACAAACAGAAAGTTTTCGGCAACCGAAGTGTCATCTGGTCGCACGTCGACCCGAGCGTGTTCTATTCGTTTGCGGGCATGGTGCTCTGGCAGTACAGCTTCAAGACCGACGCCTGGACCCAGATTCGGGATTTCAGCAAGGACTTTCCGGGCCAGACCTCCATCAATAACCGGGGCGTCTCGTGGATCAATGACGCCCGCTTCCATATTTCCTTCACCGATGGGAGCAACGTCGCGATTTACGATCGGCTCGGCGATAAACTTCTCGGGCCGGTGCCGTTCGCTACCGCGCAGGCCGTGTTCCCCGCTTTGCAGCCCTACGATTGGGGCAAGACCACCATGGACGGCTCGGGCGAGTACGTCGTGATCGCAACCGGCCCGGCGATGATTTACAATCTTCAGCTCGGCAAGGGCCTCGTGACCGGGTTCGGCCAGCCGGGCAACCAGTACGGCGACGTCCACATGGATTTCGGGCCCGGCGGAATGGTGGCCAACGCCGGCGGCATCGGCACGGCCGCCGGGGGCCCCAACGATGGGATTTATCCCATGATGATCCAAGTAGTCCCGGCGAATTTGACGACCTACCTCACCAAGCGCCGGCGGATCGGCCCGCGCTGCCTGTGGGGCATCGACACGCATTCCAGTTTTCGCGACGGCAAGTGGAATACCTTAAGCTATGACGCCGGCGTGCCGTTTGGTGCCGACTCAGGCGTCACGCCGATTTTCAACGCCGAGATTTTCCAGCTCGCCCCCAACTCACCACCCGATGGCTCGATCAACCGGCGCCTGGTCCGGCACTACTCCAACCCCTCCCAGTTCTCTGACTCGGGCGTGGCGTATTGGGCGGCCTGCAAGGGTTCCACTTCGCAGGACAGCCGGATGCTGATCTACAATTCGACCTACGGCAACGCGCGCGGGGACGTCTACCTCGCCAACCTCGATTAAAAAAGCCGGTCGACGTGCTTGCGCAGCTCGTCGCGCTCGCGCTGCCGTGCCCGGTCGCGGCGCCACACCCAGGCGAACGTGACCGCGATCGACAGGACGAACGCCAGGCTGAGTAACCAGTTCATGGCTTGACGAAGACCAGGACGCACACCACGGCCGCGATCGCCACGGCGATGATCCCCAGTGCAACCAGGATGAGCTTGCCGGGCTGTGGCGCGCCGGCGTGGAAGGCCAGGAGCAGAACGGCCAGGGCCAGGATCAGGAGCAGGATCGCGATCAACACGGGCATGGATTTCACCTCTTCCTCTACTTTAGGGCCTCGCGCCGGTCGAAAACGTACTGCTCGAAACGGGCCCGCTCGCTTCGGACAGTTGCCAACCAGCCCGACCCGTTGCACAGCTTGCATTCCCCGTCCGGCGTTCGCATCCACGATACGCACGGGCAGGGCTCGATCGCGACCTGGCAATGCCGGCAGACGGTGACTTTTCCGCGCGGCCGGGGCCGATGCCAGCACAGCATCATTCAGTGCCCGTCCAAGGGCCGGGCGCGAGTCCGGCGTAGCTACCGCCGACGCGGGCCACCGTCCGGTGCTCGCGTTCCAGGCGCGCCCACCCGGCCTGGCTGATCTCAGACAGCTCGGGCCACTTCGGCGTGAACGCGGTGCCGAATATTTTCAGATACAGCGCATAGAGCGTCGCGCCTTCCGGCTCGGAGCCGCCGAGCTGTTGCGCGCTGGTTTGTCCATCAGTTTCCATGTTCTTTCCTTTCTCGCAACCGCACACGACCGGAGCCAAGCCGCAACCCCTTTCGCATTGCCAGTCGCTCATTGCCGCCCCACGTCGACCTTTGAGACCCGATGCGCGTATCCACACCGCTTACAAAAATTGCCAGCGCCTTGAAACTTGGGACAGGGATAGCGATGTTTCCAACCTGTCAGCGTTTTCCGGGGCCTTCGTTTCCGTTCCATAACCACTACCTTGTGGCACGCCTAGGCGCGCCCGCTAAGTCGCCCGCCATCAATTTCGCCCTGCCCGATCCGCCAGGCGGGGTTTCGGTACGCTCGCCGAGCCGCGCGACACGCTCAGCTCGATTGTCAGCCGTTCACCTTTTTTCATTGCTTGCGACCCTCCGTTAAGTGTTCGTACTCGTCGATTGCATCGTTCCACGCTTGCTGATCCTCGGAGGACAGCAAGGGCCAATTTTCGCGCGTGACCATCAAGCCCCCGGTCTTGTTGAAAGCATAAATTTTTTCCGGCTCGATGCCGGCCTTCGCCATAGCGCCGGTGAGATCGGCCATCAACTTTTCCGCGTCGATCGGCTTCGGCGTATCGGCGTCAGGGTCGAAAAATATCGGATCATCCGGCCCCGGCTCTCGCCCGAATTTGGCAACGAATTCGGCATGGAGTTTTTCGAGCGCATCGTGGGTCTCATTGTCGAGATGAATAATCCGGTCGCCAGATTTCGTGCTCGTCACGCGCAACCGGCGACGCTCGCGCTTCTGGAGCTTCTTTTCTCGTCGCGTGCTCATTACGCCTCGCGCGGCTTGACCCGCACCCCCTGTTCGACCAGTTCCTTTAGGGCGCGCTGCACCGTGCCGACTCCGACCCCGAGCGTCTCGGCGATGTCGCGGATCGAGTGGCCGTCTCGGCGCATCTGGCCGGCCACGTCGCGCCGAAAGGTTCGCTTAGGCCGGCCGATCGGCTTGCCTGATCGCGTGCCGTTATCGCGCGCATTCTCCATGCCGGCGCGCACGCGCTCGGCGATGATGTTGCGCTCGAATTCGGCGAAGGCGGCCACGATCGCAAACATGAGCTTGCCCGAGGGCGTCGAGGTGTCGATCGCTTCCTGATGGGAAACGAAGTCGATCCCCAGCTCGCGAAACTCTTCCAGCGCGTTGATTAGCTCGCGCGTCGACCGGGCGAAGCGATCGAAGCGCCAGACCAGCACGACATCGAACAGCCCGCGCTTGGCGTCGGCCAGCAGCTCGCGGTAAGCCGGCCGGCTCCGGTCGGCGCCCGACCCCCGGTCGCTGTATTGCTTGACGGCTTTCCATTTGCGCGCGAGAATCGTTTGCGCCAGTGCCATCACTTGAAGGTGCGGGTTTTGGATGTAGTCGTCGTCAGTGATCCCCTTCGAGCCCGCCGGCCGTTTCTTCGCCGTGCTCACCCGGACGTAGACGGCCGCGCGCTTCATTCCGGCGTCACCCAAATCTCGACCACGCCCGGGCCCCCAATCAAAGGTACTGTGCGCGTGACCATGGTGCCTTCGTCGACGTACCTGCTCATAAACCGGATGCCGGGGCCGTCCGCGCCATAGATCACGCCGATCATCTTGCCGTCGTGCCAGACCTCCACGCACTCGCCCGGCGCGCGGGTGTGCGGTGCGAGCTTGAGTACCGCCTTCATGCCCGCACCGCGGATTCGGTGACCACCGGCTCGCCGGCTAGATCGGTTCGCTTAGTGAGTCGGAAGACCGGCCGCTCGGTCACTTCGTAGATCACACCCTCGGTGCCGTCCGGTTGCGGCGTGCCGTCCGGCTCCTTGGCCGCCCGAATTCTACACCAGTCCTGGAGCAGGTCGAGCCGCGCACCGTAGACCTGGAATGGCTTGCCGGCTTTCCCCTCCGGGTACTGAATCACCGCGCGATACCGGGCCCGTTGGGTGACTATTATCTCGTCGCTCATTGCAGACTGTTCGCTTTCTGGACGCGCTTGCCGATTTCGATTCCGAGCCGGATACTCATCACAACCGAACACTCGACCGTCGCCAGGGCGCCCATGGTCGACAGGCGCGCCATTTGCGCGTGCACGATGGCTTGAACCATCTCCGACGCGGCGATCGTCGAGTGCGTCTGTTCGACCTCGGCTTTCCATTTCGGGTCGGTATCGTGTCGCCGTTCCTGCTCGTCGTCGACCTCGCGCATGGCCTGCTCCAGTGTCATTGCTTCCTCCACCATAGGACCAACCGCCGGATGCCGGCGAAGAAGACCAGCGCGACAATCAGCGCCGGCCCGAACATTTCGATGTAGGCAATTGGCTCCATGGTCATCCTCGCCGATACCAACGGGCCTCGGCATTCTCGCGCGCGATCCGCTCGCGCGCCGCCTCCAGTTCCCGCGCGCGGGCCTGCTGCCTTTCCCGCCGGGCGCGCATCGCGGCCAGGCGACGATTCCAGTCATCGATCAGGCGCCAGCAACCGACCGGCAAGGCCGAGTACAGCCGCGTGCGGGTCACGACGCGACCCCTTTGACGGTGTCGATCGCCTCGACACGGTCGAGCGAGTAACAGCCCGAAATTCCTTCCGCGAAAATCACCGCGCTGTGGCCAGAGAGCACATAGGCCGCGCTGCGCGTTCTGGTGATTCGCTTCACCCCGTTATCTAAGCTCACCCGTACCCACTTGCCGATCGGGTGCTTATCGTTCCAGGCCTTGCACTGGCGTTCCAGTTGCGCTTTCGATTTAGGTGGCATCCTTGCCCTTCCTTTCCCGATGCGGCATCCCCACCTCGGGGAGGTTGCCATGCGCGAGCGCCGCCTTGGCGTACTCGTTCATCAGCCAATGCAGGCGATTGATAAAGGCCGGCCGCAACGCGGCGTGCTCGCGGCCGGGGCCCCACGTGTTCACGAATTCCTGGATTTCCTTTTGCAGGTCAACTGGCATCGCTCGGGCCCTCCGTCAACCATTCCGGCCGCTGCACCCGGCCGAGATGTACCAGCATATTCACGGCCGCGACATAGGCCGCCTCGTAGCCCTGGCCGATTTTGTCGTAAAGTGAGCGCCGCATTTCCGGCGCGAGTGAGTAGTAGCACGCCCGGCAGAAGGTCTGGCAGGGTTGTTTCGGCCGCGCGCACCGGCATTGCACCGTGCCTAGCTCGTGGACGGCCAGCCGGGCCAATTCGCGCGGCGAGAGCACCGTACCGGGGACGAGGGGCGCCGAGTCCGGGGTCATGCCGCCCCTCGCTTGGCATAGGCCGCCGGCTGCTTTAGAAGCCCGAGGGCGAGATGGAAGACTTGGTCAAAGGACTTGCCTTCATTCCCCGGCGTGGCCGCCAGAACGGCCGCCTCGGCGTCCTTGAATTTGGCTCCGAGATTCATCAGAGCCGATATGCAGTCCTGCTGTAAGGTGGTCAACACAGGACGTGATTGTACCGTGCCTCGCCGTTTCTGGCGAGTGGATGATCCGGTTCCTAGCTGGCTAGCGGGCCAGGGGCCATCGCTCGATCGGGCGATGCCAGCTCGAGGATTCGCGGAGGGCGCCGGACAAGCACCCCCCGCCACTGCTAGACCGGCAACCGTGACAGGTTGTACGTCGGCAGTGCTCGGCCCGTGCCTATGGAGAAGGTGCGAAGCACGGGCGAAGAGAAAGGCGCCGACGAAGGCGCCGAGAGCGAACAGGAAAGCCGGCCGGCCGCCGGCGTAGAGCACCGCGCCCGAGACGAGCGCCGCGCCGGCCGACATGCCCCATAAGAATCTCATACGGCGGCCCCCGTCGTGGTCGGCCGCTTGGCCAGCTCGGCGCGGAAGGCGTCCCCGAATCCAAGGTCCTGAATCTCAAAAATTGGCAGTTGGGCCAAGCGATGGGTCGGCAACTGAGCGAAGAAAGCCGCGCCTTTTTTCGCCAGCGCACATTTCAGGTGAACGGAGTGGCGCGGCCCGGTTTTCACCCATGCGCTGCCATCAGCCGGGTGATTGTGCTCGTAGTTGGACGCCCCGCAATGTCGACAGGTCCGTATGTCGCAGCTCATAAGAGCCCCACCGTGTCGTCTAGCTCGACCGTCACGCGAAGCACCCGGCCGCGTTCCAGGTGCCAGCGCAGCCACCCGAGCAAAGCGGAGTCGGCGAATTCGCCCGTGGCGCCGTTCCAGTCCTTGCCGTCCCAACGGCAACCGGCGACGCCATCGTCGAGCCCCCGCGAGAATTCAACGGTGTGCGCGCCGGCCGCGCGTTCAGTGGGCGCCATAGCGAGCCCCCGCCGTTACATCAGGGATCGCCGGAAACCCTTCGCGCATCAGGGCCGCGATCCCGAGCAAGCACAAGCCCGCGAAGAAGAGGGTAAGAATCAAGCGAGTCATTTGCCGCCCCTTTCGGCCGCGCGCAGCCATTGCCAGATGAAAAACAGACAGCCCAAGTAAGCAAGGGCCTGGATTAGTTGAAACATACCGCACCTCCATCGTGGTATCGATCTTTTGCCCAAGCCGGAATGGCCGGCGCCTCGATTTCGTCGACGGCCGGGTCACTTGACCAGCGATCGAGCAACCGCGCGCGTGCAGCGACCAGCTCGCGCCACGGGCAGATGTTGAGAGCCTCGACCGGCGCGCCCGTGGCCAGGTCGGTCACGAGCAGGCCGACGTGCACGGGACTCACCGGGACGACGGCGACGTGTAGCCTCACGGCCGCACCGCCAATTCACCGACCACCGCCGGCAGCCGGCCTTGGATTGAGTCGTCGACGCGGAAAGAGCCGGCGACAAACTTGCCGCGACGCGGGGCCGGATCGGAATTCGCATCACGCGCGATCGCCTCGGCGCGCGCGACCGTCGACGCAAAGCAGTACACGTTTTCGGGTACGTCGTCGACCTCGGCGGCGACGGGGTCGAAATCCCGATCGCGATCGCCTAGGCCGGACGTCACTTCGTCCGAGTAGAATTCATCGCCCGAGTACATGGTTATGCCCCCACCGCGACGTAATAGCCCGGCGCCGTCACACGCGTAAACATCGCCCCGCAGAGACCACCTTCGACCTTGAACGTCGGCACGCAGCCGGCGTAAAACACGACGGCCGCCTCGATCGCCGATCGATCGGCCGCGCCCAGCTCGCCCGCGAGCGACTTATCGATCGGCATTTTCCAGTTCTCGCGATCCTTCACCCGGTCGAAGGCTTCGGATAACTCCTCGCGCGTGTAGCCCTTGTGCACGCGCACATTCGAGCAGGACTCGCAAAAGCCCCGCCCATTCACGTCGACCGGCGGTGTTTGCTCGCCGCATCCCTTGCACCGCAACATTAGAGCACCCCCTTGGCCGACGCAATGGCCTCGTCGAGCGTGGGAAAGACCTTCGCCACCGGGTAGTACTCGTTGGCGTCCAGATCCTTCACCGCCACCGAAAAGCCCCCCTTGTAATAGGCCACGACTTCGGCCGCGATGCCGTCCGCTTCGTTCTTGAACTCCGCAATCACTGTGTTCTGCATGTCCCAATATTAGGCCTTTTGGTACATCCCATGGAAGGGACTAAAGTACCGATTTTGAGGGAAAAAGACCTTAGGCCGGGCCCCTCCACAGCCGTCGCACGCAGCGCCGGAAGTACCCCAGCTCGCCGGGCCAGGGCGGGGCGATCAGAAACAGAAACTCGATCAGCCGGTTCATGGGTGTAGATCCTCGCCGTTGGTTCCACCCACGAGTAGCGGGGGCTCGGCTTCGTCGTCGTCGTCGTAAACCGTGCCTTGGTGGTCGCGGTCGTCGTCCGGCACGATCACGGCCGTGATGCCGCGCGCGGCCAGGCCGGCCAGGAATTCCGCATTGGCGCCTTGCGTCGCCGTCACGATCATTTCCAGCCGCTCGGGCCGGAACACCCGGAAGATGCCCGGCACTTTGCCCGAGCCTTCGCAGGTCGAGCAGGTTTCCAGATCGCGCAGGCCGGCGCCCCCGCAACGGGCGCACGTGGTTTTCGGATGCGCGAGCATGACCCACGTCTCGCCGACCTTGAAGCCGCGCGGCACGGTAGCCAGGCGCCGCGAGATTCCGAGCTTGTCGGCCTCGCGCGTGAATTCGCCCGGCGTTTTGTAGAACCGCTCGCCGATCCAGATCAGGCCGGCCTTGCCCATGTTGGGCGTGGCCATGCACAGCGGGCAGGGAAACTCGTCCTGGCAGTTGCGGTGCACGCCGTCGAGCAGTAGCGCGACGTCGATCCAGGTCCAGCCGCGCGTTTGTTTGATCCCGTGCGAGCAACATGGGCAGACGGTCAGCGGGATCGGCAGCCGATCGCAGGGAAAGCCCGATCCCTTCGCGACCAGGTACAGGCCGCCCACCTTCCGGTAACCACACCCCGGCGCGCTTCAGTA
>Ga0210401_10008586_pt1 | contig 10127 bp, 9 predicted proteins | sample IncBWH32MmetaG_FD_150866 | JGI IMG/M metagenome (GOLD analysis project Ga0210401, IMG submission 150866) | Forest soil microbial communities from Barre Woods Harvard Forest LTER site, Petersham, Massachusetts, United States - Inc-BW-H-32-M | ecosystem: Environmental > Terrestrial > Soil >... | reverse complement strand
TCGAAATCATTTTTCATCAGCCATTGCGCGACGAGCTGGTTTTCGGTGAGCGCGCGCCACAGCTTTTCTGGCGGATGTGGGAATACTCTCTCGATCACAAGGGCACGAGGACTCTCTGCTGGTGTGCTCATTATTCCATTCCCTCCAAAAGTGATTCCAGGCGGTCAAACCGGTCGCGCCAGAATGCGCCGTAGTGACGCAGCCAGTCCACCATGGGCGCCAGCGCATCGGGCTGCACGCGATAGTGAGTTTCGCGTCCCTCGCGGCGATGCCGCACCAGCCTTGCCCGCTTCAGCACCGTCAGGTGCTTCGAGACGGCAGGCTGGGAAACGCCCGCGAAGCGAGTCAATGCATGGACGGTCTGTTCGCTCCGCCGGGTCAACTCCTCGAAAATGGCCCTGCGGGTCGGGTCGGCAAGAGCACGGAACACGTGATTGGCATTGGCCGGATTCATGCGCAGAACCATAACCAAACGGTTATTGGTTGTCAAGGGGAATTTCACGCCATTTCGAATTGCCGCGCTGCACGGTAGAAACTGTTTCGATTGCGCTGCAGGCACAGACAATGGACAGATTCGTGGCGAGTTTGGCTTAACCCAGCCTGAAATTCGCCGATTTTCGATGAGCATACACTCGCCGAGGCACTCGTCGAGTTCAGATCAGGAAAGAAAAGCCGGCTTGGAAAAAGGAATTTCCATGCTCGGAATTGATCCTGGAAGGATTACGGCTCATTCGGGAACTGACCCACCACCCCATTCTTCCCGCGCATGTTCGTCCAGCGCTTGCACAGTTTTGGTGATGTCTTCTTCCGTGGTGCGGGGGTTGATCGTGCAGAGCCGCAGCACGGTTTGCCCGCGCAGTTCCGTGGTCAGCACCAGCGCAAAGCCTTGCTCCTGCATGCGGGCGGCAATCGCCCGGTTCAGCGCATCGATTCGCCGCGCACTTTCCGCCGAGCCATCTTGCTGGCCCTGCGGAACGTAGCGAAACGTCACTATCGCCATTTGTGCGTTCGAGGCAACCTCCCAATTGCTGAGCGCTCTTAATTCCTTCTCCGCGTACTCCGCCAGATAAAACGTCCGCTCCAGTGCCGCGGCGAATGCATCCGCTCCGAACACCTGCAGCGACATCCACAGCTTCAGCGCGCGGAACGGCCGCGTCAGTTCCGGCGAATAATCCCACAGATTAACCTCTTCCTCACCGGCTCGCGCGTCCTGCAAGTATTCCGCCTCATCCTCGCGCACGTGAAACGCGTGCCGCAGCGCCGCGCGGTTCCGCACCATCAACAGCGCGCAATCGAATGGCTGGAACAACCACTTGTGCGGGTCCAGCGTGAACGAATCCGCGCGCTCAATCCCGCGCAGCAGTTCTCGGCCCCGCGCGCAAAACAGCGCCCCTGCGCCATACGCGCCGTCCGCCCCTGCGCCATACGCCCCATCCGCATGCAGCCAGACTTTTTCTTCCGCGCAAACATCCGCCAGTTCCGCCATCGGATCGATCGCGCCCGTGTTCGTCGTCCCGGCATTCGCAATCACGCAAAATGGCGCCAGCCCTGCCGCGCGGTCTTCGCGAATCGCACGGCGCACCTCTTCCGGCCGCACGCGAAACGCCGCGTCCGAATCGAGCCGCCGGAACTGCTTCTTCCGCCAGCCCAAAATGCGCATCGCCCGCAACAGCGACGAATGCGTCTGGTCTGATCCGTACACTACCGCCCGCGAAAATTCCTCGGGCTTCAACAGGGCATCGCGAGCCGTCACGAGCGCCGACAGATTCGCCAACGACCCGCCGCTCAAGAAAATTCCCCCAGCCGTCTCCGGATAACCCGCCAGTTTCCTGATCCAGTCCAGCGTCACCAGCTCCACCATCGCCGGCCCCGAGCCCTCCAGCCAGCTTCCCGCAAAAATGTTGTAGCCGGTGCGCAGAAAATCCGCGTACGCCCCAACCAAATTGCTCGGCCCGGGCACAAATGCAAAAAACCGCGGGTGCGTCTCGTGGTTCGTGCTCGAAAGCACGCTCTTCTGAATCCGCTCGAGCACCGCAAGCGGCTCGCTCCCGCGCGCCGGCAATTCCTCCCAAATCGCGCGGTGCAACTCCGCCGTGCTCTCCACCTTTACCACCGGCAACGAAGCGACGCGCGCCTGATAATCCACCAAATGCTCCACCAGCGCATGGCCCAATTCCCGTGCTTTTTCGTGCGAAAGCTCCAGCAATGCATTCAAATTATTCATACAGGCCATTTTAGCAGCAGCGCGCCGGGTTTTCGTCTTGACGCCGCCTGCCGCAATTCGTAAATTGATTGTTCCACTGGGGGAACATGAGCTCTTTCGATTCCGCTCGCCGCGATTTTCTTCAACTCCTCGGAGGTACTGCAAGCGCCGCCTGGCTCGCTGCCAATTGGCCCGCGCTCGTTTCCGCCGCCGAGCACGCCCATCAGGCCGCAAAATCCGGCAATCCCGCGCTGGAAGTCCTCACCGCCGAGCAGGCCCGCGAAGTCGAAGCCCTCTGTACGTGCATTATTCCCTCGGATGAAATCGCTGGCGCGCGCGAAGCCGGCGTCGTCTATTTTATCGACCGCGCCTTGAAAACATTCTTCAGCGACACGTTGCCCGTCTATCGAGAGGGTCTCGAAGCCGTGCAGAAAACCACCGCCGAACTTTTTCCCGGTGTTCCCCGCTTCTCCGCCGCCACCGAGGAACAGAAACTGAAGATTTTCTCCCACATCGTGCAGGAGTCCGAGCGGCCGGAAAGCGGCGCGCGCCGCCTCGCCCCCGGCGCCTCACCGGATTTCTTCCAAACTCTGCGCGTCCACACCATTTTCGGATTTCTCGTCGACCCGGAAGGCGGCGGCAACCGCGACTTCGTCGGCTGGAAAGCGATCGGCCGCGATCCATCCCACAGCTTTTCCGCGCCGTTCGGCTTCTACGACAAGGACTATCCTGGCTGGCAACCCGTGTCCGGCGAAACGGAGAAATAATGAGCCGGCCCATGGTCACCTACAAACCCACCGACGAAGTCGATTTCGTGATCGTCGGCTCCGGCGCCGCCGGCGGCGTCCTGGCGAAAGAGCTCTCCACCAACGGATTTCGCGTGGTCGTTCTCGAACAAGGCGAATATCTCCGCGAAAAAGATTTCACTCACGACGAAACGAAAATTTTCATCCAAAGCCTGCTCACCAATAAGGTCAACACCCATCCCGTCACCTTTCGCAAATCGGCGGACGAAACCGCCAGGAAACAGCAGGCCGTCCTTTACGGTAGTTGCGTCGGCGGAAGCAGCGTTCACTTCACCGCCAATTTCTGGCGCTTCCACGAAATCGATTTCAAGGAACACGGCAAGGTCGGCGACATTCCCGGCGCCAACTTCGCCGACTGGCCGATCTCGTACGCCGACCTCGAGCCCTACTACACCAAGGTTGAGTGGGAAGTCGGGGTTTCTGGCCTCGCCGGCTCCAGCCCGTTCGATCCGCCGCGCTCCAAGCCGTATCCCATGCCACCGCTTCCGGTGAAGGGAAACGGCGTCATCTTCGAACGCGGTTGCCGCAAGCTCGGCTATCACGCTTATCCCGCGCCGATGGCCATCCTGTCCAAGCCTCGCGCCGGCCGCAGCGCCTGCATGAATTGCGGATTCTGTCTCGGCTTCGGCTGCGAAGTCGGCGCGAAGTCCTCGACGCTCGCCAGCGTGATTCCCATGGCGGAAAAAACCGGCCGCTGTGAAATTCGCACCAACTGCTACGTCCATCGCATCGAGACCGACAAGAACGGCCGGGCCGTCGGCGCCGTCTATTTCGACGCCCAACGCAACACGCATTTGCAAAAAGCCAAGGCCGTCATTCTTTCCGCCAATGGCGCCGAAACTCCGCGCCTGCTTCTGCTCTCCGCTTCCAGCCAATTTCCGGCGGGTCTCGCGAATTCCAGCGGCTACGTCGGCAAAAATCTCATGCCCAACAGCAGCGCGCTCGCCTACGGCGTTTTCGACGAGCAACTCAACGATTACAAGGGCCCCGCCGTCAGCCGCATCATGCACGATTTCTACGAACTCGATCCGAAGCTCGGCCTTTATGGCGGCGGCGGATTGGATGCCCGCTTCGATTTCACGCCCATCAGCTTCGCGCTAAACGGGCTTCCTCCGGACACCCCGAAATGGGGGGCCGGTTTCAAACAGGCGATTGCCCACAATTTCACGCGCACGATGCAAATTTTCTGCCACGGCACTTCGCTCCCCGTAGAGTCCAACAACTTTTCCCTCGATCCCGACGTGAAAGACGCCTGGGGACTCCCCGCCCTGCGCATGACGTTCCGGGATCACCCGAATGATTTGAAAATGATGGAGTGGATGAGAGCGCGCGCCCTGGAAATTCTTGACGCCGCTGGCGCGAAAACCAAGTGGAGCTTCCCGGTTCAAGAGCAGCAGTTTGCCGTGCACCTGCTCGGCACCTGCCGCATGGGCAACGATCCGAAAACTTCCGTGATCAACGCCGACCACCGCGCTCACGACGTCAAGAATCTTTTCCTCTGCGACGGCAGCAGCCTGGTCACCTCCGGCCGCGGCCAGCCCACCATGACGATCCAGGCCCTGGCCTACCGCGCCGCCGACCGCATCACCACCCTTGCCAAGAGCGGCGAAATTTCCGCGTAACCCGGGAACGCCGATCTCCCGATCGGCCAGTTTGGAGTGAGGCAGCTCTGCTGCCGCTTTTCCCTTGTAAACTGTCGCCTCCCTATCCCAATTCGTCTACCTCGTGTCGCCCCAAAAGCGAGAGCTTCGCTCTCGCACTCAAAACTCCCGGCAAACCAACTTGCACAATCCGAGAATTCCGGCACAATCAATTCCTGCACATTTCACAGGAGATCCACGGATGACCTTCATTACCCCGCGACAATTTTGCAAAATAACCTTCCTTCTCGGCGGCGCATTCTTCACAGGCTTGCACTTAACTCCAGCCCAGCAACAAACGCCCCCGCCCAAAACCGCCGAACAGCAGTTTAAAAACATTCAAGCCCTCAAAGACATTCCCGCCGACCAGTTGATTCCCACCATGCAATTCATCGCCGGCGCCCTCGGCGTCGATTGCGAGTTCTGCCACGTCGAGCACGCCATGGATAAAGACGACAAAAAGGAAAAGCAGACCGCGCGGAAAATGATTGAGATGGAGCTCGCGATTAATAAGGCCCACTTCAAAAACGAAATCGAGGTCACCTGCTACACGTGCCATCGCGGCTCGTCGCATCCCGTTGGCGTGCCCATCCTCACCGTCAACGCCGCAAAAATGCCCGAACACGAACACCACGAAATCAGCGCCCAGGAAAGCCTGCCCACCGCCGACCAAATCCTCGACAAGTACCTCGCCGCCGCCGGAGGCGCCGACGCCCTGCGCAAGATCAAAACGCGAGTGCAGAAGGGAACTGTCGCCGCCATGGGCGCGCAATACCCCATCGAAATCTATTCCGAAGCTCCCGAGAAACGCGTCTCCATCTCTCACCCGTCTTTCGGCGAAAGTGTTACAGCGTTCAATGGGCAGACTGGATGGCTGGCAACGTCTCGCGGAGTCCACCCGATGAATTCGAGCGAACAGCTATCCGCCCGCATCGACGCGGAACTTTATTTTCCGGCCCGAATCCGCGAACTCTATCAGGAGTTCAAAGTCCTCGCCGGCGAAACCATGGATGGCCACGCTACTTTTCTCGTCACCGCGAAGGGCGCGTCCACTCCTCCGCTGCGTCTGTACTTCGACCAGCAAACCGGCCTGCTCCTCCGCTTGATCCGCTACACGGAGACGCCGCTCGGCCGCAATCCGCTCGAGGTCGACTACGCGGATTATCGCGACATCGGCGGCCTCAAAATCCCCTACCAATGGACGCTAACCCGCACCAACGGCAGCTTCACCGTCCGCATCAACTCCGTCCAGCAAAACGTCCCCATCGACGAAAAGCTCTTCGTCATGCCCGCCGTTCCCGAAACGCCGCATCCCTGAAAATCCTTCGCGCAAAAGAATAGGGCTGGAATTGCTCCCAGCCCGTGTCGGGGCGGCTTTACGCCGCCTTCTTTCCTTTGTAACGGCCCGACTCGGTCGGGGCGCCTTAGTCTTGTGCCAGCTTCCCCGGCCCTGCTAAAACCGCAAAATCACTCCGCCCACGAAATTTCCCCGGCTCAGGAAATTTGCCACCCTCGCATTCGCGCAAAACCCAAACGGGTCGCAATACAATCCGTACGAGGAGCTCCCATACGTCGGCAGATACCGTATGTCTCCCCGCAATCCAAAATGCCGGCTCAGGTAATATTTCGCTCCGCCTCCCAGGCTGTAAGAGAATTCCGTGCGGTTCGGATTGCCTCCGCCATTCGAATCGTGCGTGAAGCCCACGCTCGCTGCCGCGTACGGCCGCAACCTGTGACTGCTGTCGAGAAACATGTATTGAAATCCGAACTGAAACTGGTCGATATCGGAGTTGTACGCCTTGACGTAGGTGCCGTCGAGGATCTGCCGCGCGCTGTAGGAAGTGTTGTTGCGGTCCCACATGAATTCCGTCTGGACATTTTCCGTGAGGTTGTACCCTAAAAATGTTCCATAGGAAGTGGCCTGATTGACGCGCAACCTGTCGATCGGATTGGCGATTATGGAGTTGGAGCTCAAATTCACCGGATACGATCCGCTGGTTTCAAAGCCCACGAACGGGGAAACCTCGAAGCGCTCCTGCGCCCGGGCCGAAATGGCCGTCAGCATCAATAGCGCCAGCAGCGCAACGCCTGTTGCTCGGTATTTCATGTTCATGCCGCTCCTTAAGATAAATTGACCTGGATCCTGCCAGCCACAAGTGGTCCCGCCAGTGTCCAGCCTGGGTGGGTACGTTCGGCCAGTTGCTAGAACCTCGCTACCATCGCCGAGTGAAACTGAAGACACTGCCGCCGAACGGATCGGCGATCCCCCAGCTCAAACCCGGGACTGCGCGCTAAGTTTCGCGCACACCCGCCCTTTCTTTCCGCTTTTTTTGATGAGTGACGTTAGCCCGAAGTTGCGACAGGCCGGCGTTGAATCATAATTCCGGCCAGGTTCCCCGAATCTCGTTTAAAGCCGGTGCGGAGCAGTACTTCCCTCGAATGGAACGCTTAACAAGCCCCTTCACTCTTTCCTTTTCTCGCCCGTTTCCCCGCTCTTTGCTCCTTCCGTCTTGCCCGCTTCTTTGCCGTCTTTTGCCTCAGCTCCGGCTCCGCCCTCGCCCCCGGCTTTTTCGCCAGCCCCGGCCTCAGCCGAGGCCTGCTTCTCCAGATATTGGACGATCAGTGAAATCCGGCGGTTCGATGGATCCTGCGGTGCATCCGGCTTTCGCAATTTCTGATCCGCGAACCCTCGCACCTGGGTCACCTGGTCTTCCCGGATTCCGTTTCCCTGCATCATCCGCCGCGCCGCGTTCGCCCGATCCGCGGACAATTCCCAGTTTCCGTATGGCGCTCCCGCCGGGTATGGCTTCGAATCCGTGTGACCCTCCATCGCGAGATGATTCGGGAGCTTGCCCAATTCCTGCGCCAACATTTTCAGCAGATCGCTTCCGTCGGCGCTCATCCGCGCGCTGCCACTGTCGAAAAAGGTTCCCGCCGCCGATTCCGTCAATTCAATTCGCAACCCTTCGTTGGTCACCGTCATGTCAATGTGGTTTTCGAGCTTGTCGAACTTCGGCACTTCTCGGATGGACTTCTGCAGTTGCTCCTTCAACTGTTCCATGTTGTCCTTGTTCACTACAAAGTTTTCGCCGGCGCCCAGCATATCGGTTCCGACCATCTTCGAAGTTCCGGTGGGGTCCTTGAAATAGCCGCCCACCGCCTTCTGAATCTTGACGCTGCTGTTCATCAGCCACAAAACGATGAACAGCGCCATCATCGCGGTCACAAAGTCCGCGTACGCCACCTTCCACGCGCCACCGTGGTGGCCGCCGTGGCTTACTTTCTTCTTGATGATGATTGGCGGTGGTCCGGGCATCGCTAGGCCGGTTTCTCAGCCGGGGGTGCGGCGGCTGCGTCCCCGCCCTTGTCCTTGATGTATTTTTCCGTTTCCTGAAACGACGGCCGCACGTTGCCGGGAATTGCCCGCCTTCCGAACTCCACGGCAATCGTTGGCGGTGAGCCTTTGATGAAGCTCACGATGACCACGCGCAGCACTTGATAGAATGCGTGTTCTTCTTCCGTTGCCTTGAGCATGTTCGCCGCGATCGGCCCGATGAATCCGTAGCAAAGCAGAATCCCCAAAAAGGTTCCGACCAGCGCCGCCGCCACTTTGTGTCCGATCTCTTCGGGAGGGCCTCCCAGCGCGCCCATCGTAATCACCACACCCAGCACGGCCGCCACAATCCCCAGGCCGGGCAGCGCATCGGCCATCGTCGAAAGAGCTGCCACCGGCTGTGCCATATCGTGATGGTGCGCTTCCATGTCGTTTTCGATCATCTGGTCCACGTCGAACGGCTCAATCCCTCCGCCCGCGGCCATGCGGATGGTGTCGCACACGAACGGCAGGGCGTGGTGATCTTTCAGGAATTTCGGGTATTTCGAAAACACCGGGCTTTGCTCTGGATTGTCGCTGTCCGCCTCCAAGGCCATCAGCCCTTCCTTGCGCGCGCGAGAAAACAGTTCGTACAGCATCTTCAGGCTTTCGAGATAGTGCGCTTTGGTAAATCTCGAGCCGCCAAACACCGCCGTTAGTCCCCCGATGATTTTTTTCAAGATATGCAGAGGGTTGGCAATCAAGACCGTTCCCAGCGCCGCTCCCCCGATGATCAACAGTTCCGCCGGCTGCAGCAGCACGCGAATATTCCCGTGCTCCATCAGGTACCCGCCCACAATGGCCGCGATTACGATCACAATCCCGATGATCACGAACATGTCAAATGCCCCTCGCCTGGCCGCCGAAATTTAATGAGTTACGACCACGATCTGATTTCCGCCGGCGTCGATGCTCTTCCGCATCCCTTCTTCCGCGCGGCTGACCGCTCCGCCCGCAGTGTCCATGTCCTGCGCCTGCGTCGCTCCAATCGAAATCGTCACGCTCCACGTGTCGCCCCACCAGCTCACATGGGCGCGTTGCGCCATCCTTCCCAACCGTTCTCCCACCTTCGCCACGTCGCTCTCGTTGCATTCCGTGAGGATCACCAGGAACTCCTGTTCCAACCATCGCCCAAGGAAATCGTTCGGTCGTAACGCGCTCTCCAACGTTTGTGCCACGACGTGCAGCGTCGCGTCCACCGCCGCCTGCCCGAACCGCTCACGGATCTTGGCCAAGCCGTCGATTGATATGCACAGCGCACAAAACGGCACCGGATACACCTTGTGCAGGCTCAATGCCTCCTGGAGGTGCGCCAGTATCATGCTGTGATTCAGGATGCCGGTCAGTTGGTCCACGCAGCCCGCCACCGCCAGTTTGTTATGGCGCCGGTCCGTCGGCGTCCGCGCAACCATTTCTTCAAAAAGCTCCGCGGCTCCCTGCATCCGCCCGTCGTCGCCGCGCAGCGGTACCGTCCGCACGTGCACGCCCACCGATTGACCGGACTTCTTCCGCAGCGAGGCGCGCAGGTTCAGGCACCTTCCGTCCCTCATCGTTTCCATCAGCGGATTCGCATTTCCATCCAACGGGTTGTTGCCCTCATCCGCGTGCTCCAGGAACGCTTCTGTGCACATTCGGCCTAACACGTCCTGCCGCAGGTATCCGCTTACCCGTTCGGCGCCTTCATTCCACAGGATCACCTTGCCGCCGCCATCCACGGCACACACCGCCACCGGCAGCGAATCCAGCACCATCCGGTAGAGTTCCTGGCTTCCCAATCCCGCCATATGCGTCCTGACACAACTCCCCAAATCTCTCAGGCACGCCAGAGTCCACACACAAAAACCAAAATGCCCTCCTTATTGTTTATTTCTCAGCAAAGGTGTGAATTACACGCGCGGCGAAGTTTCAGACTGGTTCACCAAGTTCACTTTTGGCAAGGGCAGCGCTTGAGGGCCGAGTTCAAGGTGGGTTCAATCAAAGACATCAACTGACATGAGGTGGAATACGCAAATATGTGCATGGTGAAAATGGTGGGCCTGGGTGGACTTGAACCACCGACCTCGCCCTTATCAGGGGCGCGCTCTAGCCACCTGAGCTACAGGCCC
>Ga0210401_10008584_pt1 | contig 10128 bp, 6 predicted proteins | sample IncBWH32MmetaG_FD_150866 | JGI IMG/M metagenome (GOLD analysis project Ga0210401, IMG submission 150866) | Forest soil microbial communities from Barre Woods Harvard Forest LTER site, Petersham, Massachusetts, United States - Inc-BW-H-32-M | ecosystem: Environmental > Terrestrial > Soil >... | reverse complement strand
GGCCGGAGAGAGCGGTCCCGACCACCAGAAAAAGTTTGAGATTGAAGTGTGGGTCGGCGGCGCGTGCATGGCCAGCGGTCAAGGCAGTACAAAAAAGGAAGCGGAACAACGGGCGGCGCATACCGCTCTCGAACGCCTGGAACAAGCGGCGCCGGCAGGCTGAGCGCGAATGTCTGAGACCACCACCATACAAGAATCCACCGCCGAGGAATCCGCGGAGCCGCAGGGGCATCGCAGCGAAGACACCACGCTTTCGGAATATCTCGAGTCCTTGCTCGTCACCGTGTTGCTGGCGCTATTCGCCACCACCTTTGTCCTGCAAGCGTTCAAGATCCCCTCACCTTCGATGGAAAGTACGCTTCTGGTCGGCGACCACTTGCTGGTGAACAAATTCATTTTCGGCGGACACGGTGCGTGGTACGAAAAAATTCTTCCTTACCGGCCGTTGGAGCGCGGCGAGATCATCGTCTTTAAGTATCCCTATCAGGATCACACCCACTACGTGAAGCGGGTGATCGGCCTGCCGGGCGACCATCTTAAGTTGGTCGATCAACGCGTATTCGTGAACGGAAAGCTTTTGAACGAACCCTACGTGGTTCATGATTCCGCGGCACGGTACGATCCGCTTAACTATACATTTCCGCCCGTGGGCAGCCAGTTGTATTCGTCCCAAATCATCCCTGAATGGGCTAGCCAGATTAAGAAGTACATCCAGGGCGACGAGGTTGTCGTTCCTTCAGGAAAATACTTTGCCATGGGTGACAATCGCGACCAGAGTTCCGACAGCCGCTACTGGGGATTCGTCGATCGTGACGCCATCATGGGCCGGCCGTTCCTGATCTATTGGTCGGTCGAAGCGAGCACCGCCGACTACAACCCAAGTACCTTTTGGCAACGGTTGGGCGGAGTCTTTGACACGCTCCTGCATCTTCCGACGCGAACGCGTTGGAGTCGGATGCTGCGCACCGTGCACTAGGCGGATTGGGGAATCGGTGTCCGCGGGCCCTCCTTGCTCCCTCCTCGTCTTTTCATTTAGGAAGCAGTCTGCGAAACTTCCAGTGTTATGAACCGGTTACGCAAGTGGTGGCGGTGGGCGCTGGTTCTCGCGGCGCTGGTAGCCGCTTCGCAAATCACCGCTACGATACTGGCGCGGACAAACCGCGTACATCATTACCTGACCGAGCATTTGGAGCGTTCCTTCGGGAGGCCAGTGGAGGTCAAGCACTTTAATGTGACACTCCTCCCCAGCCTTCGGCTCGATGCCGATCAAGTGACCATCGGCGAGGACCCTTCCTTCGGCAATGAGTATTTCCTGCGGGCCGAACACCTTTCGGCTGGCCTGCGGTGGTCCGGCCTGTTTCGGGGACAATTCGAGTTTGGAACACTGTCGCTAAGCCGGCCCAGCTTGATCCTGGTCCGCAATCGCGAGGGCCGCTGGAATTTAGAGCGCTGGCTGCCTCCAGCAAAATTGAGCGCGATGAGTACCGTGTCGGTGTACGGGCCGCAAACCGCCGTCACGCCGGCAAACCGCCTCAGCCGCATCGACATTGACGACGGGAGAATCAATTTCAAGATCGTTGACGAGAAACTGTCATTCGCGTTTACGGGCGTTTCCGGCGCCGTCGAGCAAGTTTCCCCGGGCCGCTGGCAGTTGCAGTTGGAGGCACAGCCATGGCGGAGCGGTGCCTCGTTGCAATCGGCCGGCACCGTATTTGTTCGGGGAGATGTCGCGGGTACGTCCGCGAGACTGCAGCCTGCCGAAATTCACGTGCATTGGGACAAGGCTTCTCTAGCTGACCTTTTACGATTGTTTCGCGGCCGCGACTACGGCGTGCGCGGCTTATTCGCGCTGGATGCGACGGCCAAGAGCGGCGGCGTAGACTCCAAAGATCCCGCAAACTCCCAATTGGGCTATTGGTCGTATACGCTGAAAGCTCGCGCTACGCAGATTCACCGGTGGGATTTGACCGAGCGTTCCGACAACCCGAGCATGAATGTGAACCTGCTGGGCCGCCTGAGTGTCACAAGCGGCAAAGCGGTTGCCGATCGCATCATCGTCGAAACTTCGAAATCTAATTTACGCGGCACAGCGCTCGCGGCTATCAGCGCCGATCCATCCTGGGCGATTCATCTCGATTCGGCGGGCGTGCAGGCCTCAGACGTCCTGGCGTGGTATCGCGCGTTTCAGCCGGATGTGGACGATGCAATTTCGGTGGATCAGTACTTCACGGGCATGATGACGTTGCACGGTTGGCCGTTGCAACTGGACGACGCTGCGTTTTCCAGCGAAGGCGGCGAGGCACGCGTGCCCGGCTTCGCGTCACCTGTTCGGATCGGTACTGTTGAGGGTGGACGTCACCACGCGCAGCTGACCATCGATCCAGTGCACATTTCGTACGGGTCGAATGGTAGCAAGGCAGAGTCAGGTGGAAGTGGCGCAGCGGCGGCGAGTACCAAGCTTCGCCCGGCGAACGAGGGCCGCGGATTGGTCAACATTGGTTTTGCGCATAACTTTGACGACCGTGCGGGGCGTATCACCATCGAGGGACACGTCGAAAAAGTGCAAGACGTCTTGAAAATAGCGGCGGCTTTCGGGCATCCACTGAATCACGGCTGGGAATTTGCGGGCGCAGCCGGCGCTGCGCTGCGTTGGGAATGGAATGCCTCCGCATCACGTGGCCGTTGGAACGGGCGCATCGATGTTGCCAAGGGCGAACTTCAGGCCGCGGGACTCAACCAGCCGCTACAACTTGTCAAAACGAGTCTGGAATGGAAGGATGGCCTGCGCACCGCCGCGATCGGAGACATCGAGGGCTTCGGTGGCACATGGTCCGGCTCCATCTCGCAAGCGGATCCGACGGATGACGAGGGCAACGCTAAATGGAATTTTCAGCTGCACGCGGACCATCTGGACGCTACCGAACTCGACCGTTGGATTGGACCGCGCGCCAGGCCTGGATGGTTGCAGCGTCTCTTGCCATCGCTGCTCGGCGCCGCGCCGTCGGCGCCAAACGCGCATGCCAGTGAGTTGGTGCGTCGCGTGGATGCGGAAGGGGAGCTGCAGATTGACGAGTTCACGCTGGAAAAATTGAAATTCCAGCAAGTCCGCGCCGTAGGTGCGCTGCATGAGCTCCATCTCGACGTGCGCGAGGCGGAAGCGCAGTGGGCCGGCGGGAAGGTCCGTGCGAAGGTGAACGCGAGGTTTCTCCCGCGGCCTGCCTACGACGTCACCGCTGATCTTGATCACGTGGATCTGGCGCAAATGCCACCTCCCGCCCACGCCGCGGAACGTTTTGGCGGTACCGCGTCCGGCACTCTGCATTTCACCACGCAAGGTGTCGGCCGCGAGGAATTGCTCGAGCGCCTCGCGGGTCGCGGCGATATGCGCATGCGGAACATCGAGTTTCGTGGCTGGGATGTCAGCGCCAGCGTTTCCGACGGCGAGCCACGCATCGGAGAATCGCGCTGGGCGACCGGCGAAGGCGCTTTCACTCTGCGTGACAAGGGTGTCGTGTTAGCCGGGCTGCGTCTCGAGTCCGGCCGCGAATTTACTTTTGTGAAGGGCACCGTCAGTTTCGGACGCGATGCAGACCTAACCATACAAACCATCACCGATGGGCGTCGCGAGAGTCGTACCGTCGAGCCAGGTCATATTCTGAAAATTTCGGGACCGCTCGATGGGCCGCGTGTTTCGGTCGAGCGAACACAAGCGCGGGAGCCGGCGGACTGAACAAACTAAGCAGGGTCGGAGCGAATCGCTGATGAATAGACGCACGCTGTTGGTGTTGGCCGTCATGGTGTCGTCGGCCGCGGTCTCGTTGCCACAATTGGCGGGCGCGCAAAATCCGTTCACGCTGGAGCAAATCCTCAGCGCCCCTTTCGCTGCGGATCTGATTGCGGCGAAAAAAGTGAACCGCATCGCGTGGACTCTCGACGAACAAGGGAAGCGCAATGTTTGGGTGGCCGAGGGGCCGGTCTTCCAGGCGCGACGCCTGACGTCCTATCTCACGGACGACGGTCAGGAAATCTCCCAACTCAGTTTTTCCGAGGATGGGAACTCTCTGGTCTACGTGCGCGGCGGAGAGAAAAATCCGGCGGGTCAATATCCCAATCCGACCAGCGACCCGGCAGGTGTGACGCAAACTATTTGGATCGTCGCTTGGGTGGGCGGTGAAGCTCGAAAAGTCGACGCTGGGCATTCTCCGAAGATTTCCGCTCGCGGCACGATTGCGTATGTCCGCGATGGCCAAATCTGGCTAGCCTCTCTTGATGGAAGCGACAAGCCCACACAACTCGTCGTCCGCGGACAGAATCGCTCCGAACAGTGGTCACCCGACGGTTCACGCCTGGCCTTCGTTTCCAGCCGCGGAGATCACAGCTTCATCGCCGTCTATGACGTCGCAACAAAAAGTATCAGCTACCTTGCGCCCAGCGTAGACAGCGACAGCGATCCCGCGTGGTCGCTCGATGGCAAAATCGCCTTCGTGCGCCGCCCCGCCGAGCCTCGCGACACGCCGCAAGGCTACTTCATCGAGCCCGATCGCCCGCATCCCTGGTCCATCTGGGTTGCCGACGTCTCGGCCACGACAGCCCGCGAAATTTGGCACAGCTCTACATCTCCGCAAGGCTCATTCCCCTACATGGCCGACGACACCGGTGGCGGCGTCATCAATTGGGTCGCGAATGATGCCATTCTCATGGCCAGCGAAGAGGATGGCTGGCAACATCTCTATCTGCTGTCGGCGAACGGTGGCAAACCGCAGCTCACAACGCCCGGGGATTGCGAGGTCGAGCAATGGTCATTCACGGCCGACCGCGCAAGCATCCTGTTCAACTCAAATTGCGGCGACATAGACCGGCGTCACATATCGGGTGATCGGGTCACGGCTCAGAATCCGCGCCACATTACCAGCGGAACGGGCGTCGAGTGGAGCCCTGTCGCCTTGAGCGACGGTAACCTCGCTTACTTGGGATCCGACGCGACACATCCTGTGCGCGTGTTTGTGCGGCGCATACAAGAGCCTAAACAACAGACGCAAGTGATTGCGCCGGAGACTTGGCCCACCGATTTCCCCGTGGACCAACTCGTCGCCCCGCAACAGGTCATCTTCCATGCCGCCGACGGCCTCGAGATGCACGGCCAACTTTTCGCCCCGAACAATGCCAAGCCCGGCGAAAAGCTTCCCGGCCTAGTCTTCATGCATGGCGGCTCCATGCGCCAGATGCTTCTCGGCTGGCACTACATGTACTACTACTCAAACGCCTACGCTATGAACCAATACCTCGCCAGCCGTGGCTATGTCGTCCTCTCCGTCAACTACCGCAGCGGCATCGGCTACGGCCGCGCCTTTCGCGAAGCCCCCGGCCGCGCAGGCCGAGGCGCCACCGAATATCGCGATGTAGTCGCCGCCGGAAAATTCCTGCAAGCACGCCCCGACGTCGACCCTGCCCGCGTCGGCCTCTGGGGCGGCAGCTATGGCGGCTTCCTCACCGCCATGGGTCTCGCGCACAACTCCGACATCTTCGCCGCAGGCGTAGACTTCCACGGCGTCCACGATTGGCCCACCGACAATTGGGACGGCAAAAACATCCCGCCCGAACTCACCAAACTAGCCCACGACTCCTCTCCAGTCAGTGCGGTCGACACCTGGAAATCTCCGGTTCTCTTCATCCACGGCGACGACGACCGCAACGTCTACTTCGCCCAAACCGTCGATCTGATCGCACGCCTCCGCCCACGCGGCGTCACCGTCGAGCAACTCGTCTTCCCAGACGAGATCCACGATTTTCTCCTCCATCGCAATTGGCTGGCCGGCTATCACGCCGAGAGCGACTTCTTCGACCGGCAACTCAAAAATTCAGCAGCCGCCGCCAACGGAAAGCCCCGCTAGCGGAGCCCCATGCTCGTGAAACGCATTGACTACGAATTTCTTTTGCGACCGGAAGCCTTGGGTCCCACATGTCCCAGGCTGGTCTTGGTGTTCCTCGCCGTTTTCTTAGCGGCCTCTCTCGCGCTGGCTCACAGTTCAAGCGATCGCCTGAACCTGTTTCCGCGCCTGACAGCCGGCCAGACGCTCACCTATCAGATCTCCTATCGCAACGAAAAGCAGGCCAAGACGAAAAGCTCCGTGGTCATGGCGAGTGCCCCTTCCGACATTGCCGTGAATGTCCGAGGTCTCCTCCGCCTCGAGGTTCTCGGGATCGAAATCCAAGGATCGCGTTCGGTTATTCGCGGACGCAGCTGGTTTCAAGCGCTCGATTCCGCGACACAGGGGAAGCTGCCCGGCAATGCGTCCGCGCCAGCAGACCAGGTTCAGCGGCAAGACCCCAAGGGAATCGCGATCGAATTTACGATTTTTCCGGATGGTCGCGTCGACCAGGTGAAAGGCTTGGACGCGCTCTCTCCCGATCAGCAACAAGCGTGGCAGCAATGGGTTTCCCGCTTTGCGACGTCCGCTGCTTTCCCGCAAGATGGCATTAAGCGCTCACAAAAATGGAAATCGGAGGAATTCGAGAGATCTCCCTCACCCATCGCCAAGCTTGCCTGGATTCGGGAATCCGCTTACCTCCGCAACGAGCCGTGTCGCGTTTCCCAGATGACCGTCCAGGGCGACGTCGTCGATTCCGGTCAGCCACCCGAGACGTGCGCCGTGATCCAGACCACAGCCACGCTCAAACAACGGTCCTCGACAGATGACGCGACGCCCGACGACTACAAGCTCCACCAGTTGCATACCATGGGCAAGGCAGCCGGACGCAACACCACCCTTCTTTACATTTCCATTCAGACCGGTCTACTGGTCCGTTCCTCCGAACAAGCCGACCAGACCATGAATGTAACCATCGCCAAATCCGACGGCTCCAACGAGGTCCACTACGACATCCACGCCAAGAGCAACACGGAGATTTTTCGCATCGCCAACACTCCGTTCACTAATCCTTAGCCACACGCGAGCGAAACGTCCCCGGCCGCCGCGCGTCAAATACGTCACGCGAGGAGCTTATCCGCAAATGTTCGAAAACACGCTCACCGAACTGCTCTACGGCAAAGGCGCCCACGCCAACCCGATCGCCTGTGTCGAAGACCTCCCGGCAAATCTCGCCTCGCGCAAGATCGAAGGCTTCCCTCATTCCATCTATCAACTGGTCGACCACATGAACTACTGGATGGACTACGAACTCCACCGCATCGCCGGCGCCAGCCTACCTTATCCCGAACATGCCTCGGCCAGTTGGCTGCCGAACTCGGCTCCTTCAAGCGACGCCGATTGGACGCAAGCCGTCGCGCGTTTCCGTGATCTAGTCGCCAAGCTGGCCGAACTGGCGAAATCCGGGACGCAATCGCTCTCCCGCGAGGTGCTGCCAGCCCCGGCGCAGCAATCCCAGCACTCCTCGACGGTAGGCGCCATCCTGTGGCAACTCGTGTCCCACAATTCCTACCACACCGGCCAGATCGCCACGCTCCGCCGCTGCCTGGCCGCATGGCCTCCCACCGCCGGCGGCGACTCCTGGTAGTCCGTCCGCCTCCAAGTGGCACAGGCACTCTTGCCTGTGCTCTGACGACCTCGCAATCCCGAATCGAAGTCCCGATCCAAATCGGATCGCGGTTTCTCTTAGCCCGCCGACTCCAAGCCGCCGACTTGACCGCCGGAGTATAATAAAAGTTTCGCCACTCCCCGGCGGACCAGCAGGAGAGCCCCCGAATGAAATTCAAGCTCCGCAGCACCTACCAACCCCGTGGCGACCAGCCCACCGCCATCGACCAGCTGGTCCGCGGCATCGAAGCGGGCGACAAACACCAAGTTCTCCTGGGCGTAACCGGCTCCGGCAAAACCTTCACCATGGCTAAAGTAATCGAAGCCCTGGACCGCCCCACCCTGGTCCTGGCCCACAACAAGACTCTAGCGGCCCAGCTCTACCATGAGTTCAAATCCTTCTTCCCCGAAAACGCGGTCGAGTATTTCGTCAGCTACTACGACTATTACCAGCCCGAAGCCTACGTGCCCTCCGCCGATCTCTACATCGACAAGGAATCCACGATCAACGACGAGCTCGACAAGCTCCGCATGAGCGCCACCCGCGCCTTGTTCGAACGACGCGACGTAGTCATCGTCTCCAGCGTCTCCTGCATCTACGGCATCGGCTCGCCCGAAGCCTATTACGGCATGTTGGTTTTGCTCGAAAAGGGCCAGGAGACTTCACGCGAGGCCATGCTGCACCGCTTCGTCGATATCCAGTACGAGCGCTCCGAAGACCTCCGCCGCGGCACCTTCCGGGTCCGCGGCGACATCATCGAAATCTACCCGCCGTATGAAGACAACGGCTATCGCTTCGAAATGTGGGGCAATCAGATCGATGCCATCCGCCAGATCGATCCCGTAACTGGCGAAGTTCGCACCGGCCAGGAAGATCTAACCCGCGTCTCGATCTACCCGAAAACGCACTACGTCCTGCCCGCCGAGCAACGCGAGCGAGCCATCCAAACCATCTACGCCGAACTCGATTGGTGGAAAAAAGAACTGGAACGCCAGGGAAAATTCGTGGAAGCCCAACGGGTCATGCAGCGCACCATGTTCGACATCGAAATGATGCGCACGGTTGGCTACTGCCACGGCGTCGAAAATTATTCCCGCCATCTAAGCGGCCGTCTACCAGGCGAAGCCCCGCCAACATTGCTCGACTATTTCCCGCAAGACTACTTGCTCTTCGTCGACGAATCCCACCAGACCATCCCGCAAACCCACGGCATGCACGGCGGCGATCGCTCGCGCAAACAAGTCCTGGTCGACTACGGCTTCCGCATGCCCTCGGCCCTCGACAATCGTCCGCTCACGTTCGAAGAGTTCGAGCATCGCGTGAACCAGGTCCTGTACGTCTCCGCCACGCCAGGCCCGTACGAATTAACGAAATCCGGCGGCGCCTACGTCGAGCAAGTAATCCGGCCCACAGGCCTGATCGATCCCGAAGTAGAAATCCGCCCAGTAAAAGGGCAGGTGGACGATCTGCTGGAGGAAATCCGCGTCCGCGCAGCCCGCAACGAGCGCGTGCTCGTCACCACGCTAACCAAACGCATGGCCGAAGATCTATCCGAATATTTCGCAGAAATCGGAGTCCGCTCCCGTTACCTGCACTCCGAAATCGAAACTTTAGACCGCATCAAAATCCTGCGCGACCTGCGCCGTGGCGAATTCGACGTCCTCATCGGCATCAACCTCCTCCGCGAAGGCCTCGATCTACCCGAAGTCTCCCTGGTAGCCATTCTCGACGCCGACAAAGAAGGCTATCTCCGCAGCGCCACCTCGCTCATCCAAACCATCGGCCGCTGTGCCCGCCACATCTCCGGCCGCGCCATCCTCTACGCCGACCGCCGCACCGGCTCCATGGAACAAGCCATCAGCGAAACCTATCGCCGCCGCGACAAACAATTGGCCTACAACAAGGAAAACAACATCACCCCGGAATCGATCGTGAAATCGGTAGACATGGAACTAGCCCGCATCGTCGAAGCCGACTACGTAACCGTCCCGGTAGACGAAGTAGCCTTAGACGCGGCCGCCGCCAACGTAAAAAATGAAGCCCAACTAGCCCAACTCCTAAACCAACTCGAGACCCAGATGCGCGAAGCCGCCAAGAAATTCGAATTCGAAAAGGCCGCCCAACTCCGCGACCGCATCCGCACCCTCAAACAACGCGACCTGGCCGGCCTCTTCCCTCGCACCTCCACTCCTCTAACCGTCGCCGAAGCCCAACCCGACGCCGACACCGCCAAAGCCTGACCTGGTAGCGCCGGCATCCTGCCGGCTCCTCGCCCCAGACGCCAAATCCTGACTCCGGGGTACCAAATCTCCGTGCCCTCTGTGCTCCGACCTCTGTACCCTCTGCGTTAAATTTTTTTCCGGGTTTTTTCCGCCCCGCCGCCGACTTCAAACTACTCCCCGCCGCAATTCCTCCAACGGATAAAACGTCCCCCGCCAAGTAACCCCGCCATCCCGCAAAGTAACAACGGTTGATCGCAACAACATGTACGAAAACAAAATTGCCCCCAACGGATGCGTAAACGCGTACAACGGCGAGACGTGCATCGCGATATCCACCCCGACGTGAAATGCAAGCGCGATCACCACAGCG
>Ga0210401_10008580_pt1 | contig 10131 bp, 7 predicted proteins | sample IncBWH32MmetaG_FD_150866 | JGI IMG/M metagenome (GOLD analysis project Ga0210401, IMG submission 150866) | Forest soil microbial communities from Barre Woods Harvard Forest LTER site, Petersham, Massachusetts, United States - Inc-BW-H-32-M | ecosystem: Environmental > Terrestrial > Soil >... | reverse complement strand
CGGAGAAGCCTCAGCCAGTTGCCGCCGCTGCAGGATTGCAGGGCGACGCCGACGCCGGGCGTCAGGTCTTCAAGAAATGTCAGGCCTGTCATTCTCTGGAGCCAGGAAAGACCATCCTGGGCCCAAACCTTGCCGGGATTGTCGGCCGCAAATCGGCGGCCGATACCAATTTCAGCTATTCGCCGGCCATGAAACAGGCGGCGTTGACGTGGGATCCGCCGACACTTGATGCCTATCTGGCAGAGCCAGCGAAAATAGTTCCGGGCAATCGGATGCCATTTCCGGGTCTCAAGACCGATCACGACCGCCAGGACGTGATCGCGTTTTTGGCAGCTCCCGCCACCCCCGCAGGCGCGCAGCCCGCTGCGAAAGCCGCGGCACCGTCGGCCCCCGCGGCAGCCGCGCCGCAGGCCAAATCAGATGGCGCTGCCGCCTATCTAACGGATGCCAAGTACACCTTGCGCACCGGAATTGCAGAAGGAAAAATGGTCTTTCTGGGCGTTGGCGGCTCCATCGACGGGAAAGCGAATCCGATTCTGACCGCGGCCGAGGGACAAATCGTGCAACTCACCTTGATCAATGGCGAGGGCACCGAACACGATATCGCATTTCCCGATCAAGACGCGAAATCGCCGCGGGTGAATGGCAAGGGCGCCAGCACGACGATCGTTTTCCGCGCGACGAAATCCGGAGACTTCGTCTATTTCTGCAGCGTTCCCGGTCATCGATTGGCCGGTATGCAAGCCAGTTTCTGGTAACAACTATCGCTGCGCCGCAGACACTGGTAGAGGCCGACATTTCTCGTGAACCTACCGATCTTCCCCCACCGATCGGCAAGCGAGACCCAAGAACCGTCCGGCTCGATCTGTTCACAGTCGAACAAGAAGGCCGCCTCGCAGAAGCAACGACATTCGGTTACTGGACTTTCAATGGCAAAGTACCGGGACCCTTCGTCCGCGTTCGCGTTGGCGACAGCGTCGAAGTTCACCTGAAAAATTCGGCCGACAGCAACATGATCCACTCGGTGGATTTTCATGCGGCGACCGGCCCCGGCGGAGGCGCTGCCGCATTGCAAGTCGATCCGGGTGCGGAAAAATCGATGACCTTCAGGGCCCTCGTTCCCGGGCTCTATGTTTATCATTGCGCGACGCCGATGGTCGCCGAGCACATTGCCAATGGGATGTATGGACTGATCCTGGTCCAGCCTGAAGCGGGCCTTCCGCCGGTCGACCATGAATTTTATGTCATGCAGGGCGAGGTCTATACGGAAGCGGCGTTCGGCCAGCACGGAAGCCAGGAGTTCAGCGTCGAGAAGCTATTGAACAGCGGCCCGAGTATTTCGTCTTCGACGGCTCGGTGGGCGCGATTTCGAAACTGCATCCCCTGCACGCCAAGGTCGGAGAAACGGTAAGGCTCTTCTTTGGCGTGGGTGGACCCAATTTCACCTCGTCCTTCCACGTGATCGGCGAGATCTTCGACAAGGTCTACAATCTCGGCGGTCTCATGAGCCCGCCGCAGGAGGGTATCCAGACCGTCTCCGTTGCGCCTGGAGGCGCTGTGATCACCGAGTTCAAGCTTCATGTGCCGGGCAATTACACGATCGTGGATCACGCGCTGGCTCGCGTGGAACGGGGACTTGCCGGCCTTCTGATCGTCGAGGGCGCCCAAAATCCCGAAATTTACAACGGAACCGTGATGCCCGGCATCGGACACTGAACTGCGATTGCCGCAGCCGTGTCGTTCCGGCCTTGCCGATGATGCAGCCATTCCGCGGCTGTTCGGCCGTGTCTGACTGAGCCGTTGTGGGGAGAGAGCGCGGGTTTGCGATCAGGCCGCGATAATGCGGCTCAAAACCTTCTGCGCCTCGCGCCCTGACAGGAACAGCCGCTCGATCTCCTGGGCGGGGAGCGGCTTGCTGAACAGGAAGCCCTGCATCTCGGTGCAGCCTTCGGACGTAATCCTGTCGAGCTGTTCCCTGGTTTCGACGCCTTCGGCAGTCGCCGTCATGCCCAGTCCGTTGGCGAGCGCCGCGACGGCCCGCACGATATTGAGCGAGCCGGTGCTTTCCGTAATGTCCTTTACAAAACATCGGTCGATCTTGATCTTGTCGAACGGAAAACTCTGAAGATAGGTCAACGATGAATATCCGGTGCCGAAATCGTCCATCGCGATCCGGATACCGAGCGCGCGTAACTGGTGAAGCACGGCGAGCGTCGCCTCCTTGTTATGCAGCAGAACGGTCTCGGTAATCTCGATCTCCAGCCGTGTCGGGTGCAGGCCGGAAGTCGCGAGCGCGCCGACGATGACTCGCATCAGGCCGGGGCTGCGGAACTGAGCCGCCGAGATATTGACGGCGACATGGAGATCTCCCGGCCATTGCGCGGCAGTCGCGCATGCCTGCCTGATCACCCATTCTCCGATCGGGACGATGAATCCGATCTCCTCGGCTAATGGAATGAAGGTGGCCGGAGAGACCACGCCTCTTTCCGGATGGTTCCAGCGAATCAATGCCTCGAATCCGCTGATCTCGTTGCTCGCGAGATTTACCACCGGCTGGTAGTAGAGTTCGAACTCGCCAGCCGGCAGCGCCTTGCGCAGGTCCAGTTCCACGATGCGACGGGTCTGCATCTGCAGGTCCATCTCCGGCTCGAAGAAGCGGAAGGTGCCGCGGCCATCGCCTTTTGCTCGGTAGAGCGCGAGGTCCGCGTTGCGCAGCAATTTGTCGGGTCGTAGTCCGTCGCCCGGCCCGACCGCGATGCCGACGCTGGCGCCGATCACGGTCTGATGGCCGTCGATGTCGAATGGCTCGCTCATCGATGCGATGAAGCGTTGCGCGAGCGAGGTTGCCTCGGAGGGATCGGTGATCGGGGCCTGCACGATGGCGAATTCGTCGCCGCCCATCCGAGCGATAGTGTCGGTTTCGCGGACCAGCCCGCGCAAGCGTTCGGCGACGATCTTCAAGAGCTTGTCGCCGGCGGGATGGCCAAACGTGTCGTTGACGGCCTTGAACTGATCGAGATCGAGGTGGTGAACCGCGACCATTTGCTCGGGATGAATGCTCTGGTCTAACGCGTGTTCAAGCCGCTGGTTCAGCAATACGCGATTGGCAAGATCGGTCAGCGCGTCGTGGTGGGCCATATATTCGATCTTGACCTCGGATCGCCGCTGCTCGGTGATGTCTTCATGGGTCGCGACCCAGCCGCCGTCCGGCATTGGCCGGTGACGAATCTTGAAGGTGCGTCCGTTTTGCAATTCGACGATGCTGTCGGTGGGTTCGTTGGATACCGCAACATTGGTACGCCAGTGCAAATATTCTTCTCGGGTCATCGCGGGAAAGCTGCCCGCTTCAAAGCGCATGTCGACGATTTCGGCGAGCGCGGTGCGGGGACCGACGCGGTCGCGCGGGAGATCATACATGTCGACGTAGCGGTCGTTGCAGACGATCAGCCGGTGCGCCGCGTCGAAAAAGCACAGTCCCTGCGACATATTGTTGATCGCGGTATCGAATTGCAGGTTTCGAACGCGCAGGTTCTCTTCCTGCTCCTTGCCAAGCTCGCGCTGCATTTTCAGGCGCGTGCTGATTTCTTCCCGCCCGGTGACGTCCTCATGGATGGCCATGCCGCCGCCGCCCGGCAGCGGGCGAACCGTAAAGGCGATGATCCGGCCGTCAGCGAATTCCTGGATGGCCGTGGCGGGATCGATGATGTTGTCGAGGCGCTCACGGATGTAGTCGTCAGGGGTGGAATGGATCTTGAGCCCCAGATTCAGCCGGTGCCGGATAAGGTCGCTAACTGGGGTTCCCGGCTTCACCTGCTCGGATGAAAGCCGATAGATTTCCATGTACCGCCGGTTGCAGAACACGACCTCGCCCTCGCCGTCGAAGACGACGAGCCCGAGCGACAGATTGTCGACGGCTTGTTCCACAAGCCGGCCCGGGTGATCCAGCTCCGGATTGATGGCACCCTCCACGGAATCCGTCATTTGGCGATCCCCTGCACGCATGCTGCGACGCTCCGGCAACAAGGAGCCGTGCATTAGAAGCCAAACCTGGTGAACCGTATCCTTGAAAGGACACCGTTTGCTCAGCGTTCCTTGGAATTCGCTAAACAGAACGTTAATTGTTTTGCCGGCGGGGACCGGCTTGCCGGGGCGGGAATTTTGAAAAACCGACCGCGTATTCTTGCGCGGCTAAATCTCATCTACCAGGATCACCCTGACGTCGTTGACGTTGGTGAGTGTCGGGCCGGTCTGCAGCAAATCGCCGGTCGTGGTGAAAAATCCGGTGGCGTCGTTGTTGTCGAGATAGGCCCGTGCGTCGAGCCCGAGCGATTTCATCTTCGCAAACGTGATGTTGTCGATCACAGCGCCAGCGGGGTCGCTCGCGCTGCCGGCGCCGCCGTCGGCGCCGTCGGTGTCGCCGGCCAATGCCGAAATGCCCGATGCGTCCTTGAGGAGAGCGGCGAGCGCCAGCGCATATTCCTGGTTGGGGCCGCCGCGCCCGGTGCCGCGCACGGTCACCGTGAGTTCGCCGCCCGAGACGATCGCGACACGCTTGCCATCAGTGCGCGCCTTGAGCGCAAGCCTCGCGTGTTCGGCGGCGACCTCGCGGGCTTCGCCTTCGAGATCGGCGCCGAGGTCGACGATCGCGTAGCCGGCGTCGCTGGCGAGCTTGACCGCGGCGTCGAGCGAAGCCCTGGGGCGCGCGATTAGTTCGAAATGCGCCCGCGCGAAAGCCTCATCGCCTTGCTTGCAGCTTTCGTTTGCGGGGTCCTCGAGCGCGCGGCGGATCGCGTCGTCGACCTTAAGGCCGTATTTGGCGACGATCGCGCGCGCATCGGCAAGCGTGGTCGGGTCCGGCACCGTCGGCCCCGACGCGATGGCGGACGGGTCGTCATGCGGAACGTCCGATATCGCCAGCGTCACCATCTCGGCGCGCTGCCCGGCGCGCGCGAGCCGGCCGCCCTTGATCCGCGACAGGTGTTTTCGGACGGTGTTGATCTCGCCGATCGGCGCGCCGGAGCGCAGCAGCGCCCGCGTTACCTGCTGCTTCTGCGCAAACGACAGGCCCTCGGCCGGCGCGATCCAGTTGGCGGAGCCGCCGCCCGACAACAGCACCAGCAGGAGATCGCAGGCTTGCGCCTGTTGCGCGAGTTCCAGCGTCTGTTCGGCGGCCTGCAGCCCGGCTTGGTCCGGCATCGGATGCCCGGCTTCGACCAGCTTGATCCGCCGCGTCGGCACGCCATGGCCATGGCGGGTGGTGGCGATGCCGGTGAGGCGCGACGGCTCGAGCCCGAGCGCGTCGAGATAATGGCGCTCCGCGGCCGCGGCCATGGCGGCGGCGGCCTTGCCGGCGGCGAGACAGACCACCTTGCCTTTGGGCAGGGGGCGCAAATGGGCCCCAAGAATCACGTCGGGATGTGCGGCCGCGACGGCGGACTCGAAAATCGCGCGCAGGAGAGGACGTCGGCCGGTCATGGTTTCACGGCGATCCGGGATGCGAGCATCGGATGCCGGTTATCCATCCTCTTGCCGCAAAAGAAAACCCCCGCAAAGCGCAAGCCCTGCGGGGGGTGTCTTGTCAGACGATAGGGAAGGCGATTAGCCCCCGACGTCGCCGGAGATGACGTCGCCGAACAGCTCCCATTTCTCGCCCTTGAAACGCTCTAGCTGAAGCTGGCTGATCGGGGCGAAATCGGTCGGGCTGGTGTTGATTATCACGCCGGGCAGCAGGACTTCGGTGCGGAATTCCTTGAGGTTTGCCGCCTGCTTCATGACGTTTTCGCGGGTGAGATCGTCGCCGCATTGCTTCAGCACCTGAACCAGGGTCTGCGCGACGCCGTAGCCGACGATGACCGATCCGTCGAGCTTGTTGCCTTCCGTATAATCCTTGGCCAGGAAATCCAGGAAGCCCTTCATCCCGGCGTCGTTGTCCCACTGCGGATCGGCGGCATCCTTCAGATAGGCGGCAGAAATAATGTCCTGGCCGTTTTCGAAGCCGGCGGGCTTCATGACGGCGCCGATCGAACTGGAGACGTTGTTGAGGAGGTGGAGCGGCTTCCAGCCGATCTCCGACATCTTCTTGATCGCCTGCGCCGCGAATTTCGGCGTGGTGACGTTGAAGAACACGTTGGCATCGGTCGATTTGAGTTTGACGATGTGGCCGTCGATGCTGGGCTCGGTGGTCTCGTAGCTTTCTTCGGCGACGATCATCGAGGCGGCCTTGGCCCCTAACCCGTCCTTCAGACCTTTCACGTAGTCCTTGCCGTAATCGTCGTTCTGATAAAGGATCGCGATCTTGGCGTCAGGCTTATCCTTCAGCAGATATTTGGCGTAGATCCGCGACTCGCTCTGGTAGTTCGGCTGCCAGCCCATGGTCCAGGGGAAGTCCTTGGGGTCGTTCCACTTGGTGGCGCCGGTCGCCACGAACAGTTGCGGCACCTTCTTCGAATTCATGTATTTGTGAATTGCCGAATTCGGCGGCGTGCCGAGCGGATTGAAGACGAGCAGCACTTCGTCGCTTTCCACCAGCTTGCGCGCCTGCTCCACCGTCTTCGGCGGGCTGTAGCCGTCGTCATAACTGATGAAATTGATCTTGCGGCCGTTGATGCCGCCGGCATCGTTGATCTTCTTGAAATAGGCAGCCTCGGTCTTGCCGATCACGCCGTAAGCGGAGGCCGGGCCGCTGTAGGGCATGATGTTGCCGATCTTGATTTCGGTGTCGGTGGCGCCGGTGTCGTATTTCTTTTGCGCGAGCGCGCCGCTGCTGGATGCGGCGAGCAAGGCAAACGCGGTCGTAGCTATTGCCAGTCTGGTAGCGGTAACGAGCATTACGTATCTCCCTCTTGTTCGAGAATGAAGTATGTGACGTGGCCTTCTTGACCGAATGCTCTTGTGATCTGAGTGCAGTCGATACCATTTTACCGATGTTACCACAACAAAAAGCCCCGGCGACAAAGGCGCAGCGGCTGCTTTTTTAGTAGTCAATTCAGCCTATCGGCCGGGCGTTAACCACCCACATCCGAGCTGATGACGTCGCCGAAGCGCTCCCAGGCCTCGCCTTTGAACTTCATGAGCTGCAATTGTGAGATCGGCGCAAAGTCGCTGGCTGACGTGTTGACCTTGACGCCCGGCAACAGGCCGCCGAGTTCGAGATTCCTGATGCTCGCCGCCTGCTTCATGATGTTCTCGCGCGTCAGATCGTCGCCGCAGTTCTTCAGAACATGGACGAGGCCTTGCGCGACGGTGTAGCCGTACATCACCGAGCCATCGATCCTGTTGCCTTCAGGGAAGTACTTGGCGAGGAACTCGTCGAAGGCCTTCATGCCGGCGTCGTCCTTCCACTGCGGATCGGACGTATCTTTCAGGTAAGCGGACGAGATGATGTTCTGGCTGGCTTCGAAGCCGGCCGGCTTTATTACAGCGCCGATCGAGGCTGAGACGTTGTTGAGAAAGTGTAGCGGCTTCCATTCGATTTCGGCCATCTTCTTGATCGCCTGCGCGGCGAATTTCGGCGTGGTGACGTTGAAAAATACGTCGGCGGTCGTCGACTTTAGCTTGACGATGTTCGAATCGATCGTCGGCTGCGTGGTTTCGTAGCTTTCCTCGGCAACAATCATCGAGGCTGCCTTGGCGCCGAGACCGTCCTTCAGGCCTTTCACATAGTCTTTGCCGTAATCATCGTTCTGATAGAGGATCGCGATTTTGGCGTTCGGCAGTTCCTTCAGAATGTACTTTGCGTAGATCTGGGACTCGCTCTGGTAGTTGGGCTGCCAGCCCATGGTCCAGGGGAATTCCTTGGGGTCATTCCATTTGGTGGCGCCGGTGGCGACGAACAGTTGCGGCGCCTTCTTGGCGTTCATGTATTTCTGGATTGCGGAATTCGGCGGCGTGCCGAGCGAATTGAAGATGAAGAGGACCTCATCGCTTTCCACCAGCTTGCGCGCCTGCTCGACCGTCTTCGGCGGGCTGTAGCCGTCGTCATAGCTGACGAAATTGATCTTGCGGCCGTTGATGCCGCCCTCGGCATTGATCTTGTTGAAGTAGGCCTGTTCGGTCTTGCCGATCACCCCGTAGGCGGAGGCCGGGCCGCTATAGGGCATGATGTTGCCGATCTTGATTTCAGTGTCGGTGGCGCCGACGTCGTATTTCTTTTGTGCAAGCGCTCCGCTGCTGGTTGCCGCGAGCACCGCGAGGGCGGCCGAAAGGGCCCCCAGTCGCAATTGGATAGCAGGCATTTTGATCTCCCTGATCTGGTCGAATGTGTCGATTTTTCAATCCGGAGCCCTTCGCGGCTCCTCTCATCCATTCAATACCCCGTCGGGATACCCGGCAAGAACAACGCCTCCTGCGATCGTCCCGCAGAAGGCGTCATTTAGTCGAACGGCTCCGGTCAAAAACCTGTGACCGGGGAATTAATTGCTCAGCTCGCCAGAGATGATGTTACCGAACAGGTCCCACTTCTCGCCCTTGAACCGCATCATCTGAAGCTGTGTGATCGGGGCGAAATTGGTCGCAGAGGTGTTGATCTTGACGCCGGGCAGCAAGGTATCGGGCGCAAAATCCTTCAGGCTCGCCGCCTGCTTCATCACGTTCTCGCGGGTCAGGTTGTCGCCGCACATTTCCAGCACCTTCACCAGCGTCTGGGCGACGCCGTAGCCATAGACGACCGAACCGTCGAGCTTGTTGGCGTCGGGATAGTACTTCTCCAGGAAGGCGAAGAATTTCTTCATACCGGGATCGTTATCCCACTGTGGGTCGGCGCCGTCCTTGGCATAAGCGGCCGACAGAATGCCTTGCGAATTCTCAAAGCCCGCCGGCTTGATCACACCGCCGACCGAGCTCGAGACGTTGGAGACGATGTGCATCGGCCTCCAATCGATCTCGGCGAGCTTCTTGATCGCTTGCGCCGCAAATTTCGGCGTGGTGATCGAGATGAAGACGTCGGCGCCGGTCGACTTCAGCTTGACGATGTGGCTGTCGATGCTGGGCTCCGTGGTCTCGTAGCTTTCTTCGGCAATGATCATCGACGCCTTGGCGCCCAACCCTTCCTTCAAGCCCTTCAGATAGTCTTTGCCGAAATCGTCGTTCTGAAACAGAATCGCGATCTTGCCGTCCGGCTTCTCCTTCATCAGGTATTTCGCATAGATATGCGCTTCGCTCTGATAAGAGGGCTGCCAGCCTATGGTCCACGGAAAATCCTTCGGATCGTTCCATTTGGTGGCGCCGGTCGCGACGAACAGTTGCGGCACCTTCTTGGCGTTGAGGTATTTCTGGATCGCCGAGTTCGACGGCGTGCCGAGCGGATTGAACACCGCCAGAACTTCATCGCTCTCCACCAGCTTGCGCGCCTGCTCGACGGCCTTTGGCGGGCTGTAACCGTCATCGTAGGTGACAAAATTGATCTTGCGGCCGTTGATCCCGCCCTCGGCGTTGATCTTCTTGAAGTAGGCCTCTTCGGTCTTGCCGATCACGCCGTAGGCGGAGGCAGGGCCGCTATAGGGCATGATGTTGCCGATCTTGATCTCGGTGTCGGTGGCGCCGGTGTCGTACTTCTTTTGGGCGAGTGCCGCCCCGGAGGTAAGGGTGATGACCGCCGTCGCAAGCGCGGCGATACGCAGGTTTTCAGAAAGCATATTTTCTCCTTAGTTTTTCTTGAACCGGCCGATCAGTTGCTGGCCGACGATGGCGACTTGCCGAGCGCCGTGCGGTACCAGGAAGATGACAAGGAACAAAAGGACGCCGAACACGGCGCCGGAGAGACCTTTGGAGATTCCCTCCGCGATATTCGGCACGAAGATGATGAAGGCCGAACCCACGATCGATCCGGGCAGCCAGCCCACGCCGCCGACGACCATGCCGAGAAACAGCGAGATCGCCAGCGTGATGGTGTAGCTGTCCGGAGCGACGAACTGCACGGCGATCGCCCCGAGGCCGCCGGCGACGCCGGTGATCCCGGCGCTGACGCCGAAGGCAAGCGTCTTGTACAGCGCAACGTCGACGCCCATCGCGGACGCCGCGATTTCATTGTCGCGGATCGCCATGAAGGCGCGCCCCGAGCGCGATCGCAAGAGATTGACGGAGAACAGATAGATCGCAATGGTGATCACGAGCGTGAAGTAATAGAGCCACATG
>Ga0210401_10008579_pt1 | contig 10131 bp, 10 predicted proteins | sample IncBWH32MmetaG_FD_150866 | JGI IMG/M metagenome (GOLD analysis project Ga0210401, IMG submission 150866) | Forest soil microbial communities from Barre Woods Harvard Forest LTER site, Petersham, Massachusetts, United States - Inc-BW-H-32-M | ecosystem: Environmental > Terrestrial > Soil >... | reverse complement strand
CATCGGAGGGGATGATTCACGAGGCGAGGGCTTCGACTTCGCGCGCCTGGTCGGCGGTGAACACCTCGAGCACGGGATGATCCGACTTTGTGGCCTGGTGGGCGTGTTCGGCGGCGGAAACGAGCGCGGGCCAATTTGCCGTGAGCCAGGCTGCGCCTGCGGCGCCTCCGAGGAGTTGAAGAAAATCGCGTCGTGCGGGATGGAAAGAGTTCATGTTCCCCCTGTAGGTGCAATCAATTTACGAACTGGGCGTGATGGCGTCAAGACGAAAACCCGGCGCGCTGCTGCTAATATGGCCTGTATGAAAAATTCAGATGCATTGCTGGAGCTTTCACAGGAAAAGGCACGGGAATTGGGGCACGCGCTGGTGGAGCATTTGGTGGAGTACCAGGCGCGGGTGGCGACGCTGCCGGTGGTGAAGGTGGAGAGCACGGCGGAGTTGCACCGCGCGATTTGGGAACAATTGCCGGCGCGCGGAAGCGATCCGCTAGCGGTGCTGGAGCGGATTAAAAAGAGCGTGCTTTCGAGCACGAACCACGAAACGCACCCGCGGTTTTTTGCGTTTGTGCCGGGGCCGAGCAACCTGGTGGGCGCATACGCGGATTTTCTGCGTACGGGCTACAACATTTTTGCGGGGAGCTGGCTGGAGGGCTCAGGGCCGGCGATGGTGGAGCTGGTGACGCTCGACTGGATCCGGAAATTGGCGGGCTATCCGAAGAAGGCTGGGGGGATTTTTTTGAGTGGGGGGTCGCTGGCGAATTTGTCGGCGCTGGTGACGGCGCGCGATGCGCTGTTGAAGCCGGAGGAATTTTCGCGTGCGGCGGTGTATGGCTCGGACCAGACGCATTCGTCGCTGTTACGGGCGATGCGGATTCTAGGCTGGCAGAAGAATCAGTTCCGGCGGCTGGAATCGGATGCGGCGTTTCGCGTGCGGCCGGAAGAGGTGCGGCGGGCGATACAGGAGGACCGCGCGGCGAGGCTGACGCCATTTTGTGTGATTGCGAATGCTGGGACGACGAATACGGGCGCAATCGATCCGATGGCGGAGTTGGCGGATGTTTGCGCGGAGGAAAAGGTTTGGCTGCACGCGGATGGGGCGTATGGCGCAGGGGCGTTGTTTTGTGCCCGGGGCCGGGAGCTGTTGCGTGGGATCGAGCGCGCGGATTCGTTTACGCTGGACCCGCACAAGTGGCTGTTCCAGCCGTTTGATTGCGCGCTGCTGATGGTGCGGAACCGCGCGACGCTGCGGCATGCGTTTCACGTGCGAGAGGACGAGGCGGAATATCTTCAGGATGCGCGGGCCGGCGAGGAAGAGGTGAATCTGTGGGACTATTCGCCGGAGCTGACGCGGCCGTTCCGCGCGTTAAAGCTGTGGATGTCGCTGCAGGTGTTTGGGGCGGATGCGTTTGCGACGGCTCTGGAGCGGACGTTTTATCTGGCGGAGTACGCGGAGAAGCAATTGCGAGCGCGCAACAATTGGAAAATTGCGTCGCCCGCGCAAATGGCAGTCGTGACGTTCCGGTATGTTCCGCAGGGGCATGCGGATGGCTCGGTGGAAACTGCACGTCGAATCGACGCACTGAACCGTGCGATCGCGGCGAGGATGCAGGAGCAAGGCTTTGCGCTGGTGTTGACCACAGAACTGCGCGGGCAAACGGTGTTGCGGCTCTGCACGATCAATCCGCGCACGACAGAAGAGGACATCGCTAAAACGGTGGAAGCGCTGGACGAACATGCGCGGGAAGAATCGGGTGGTGGGTCAGTTTCCGAGTAGCCCGTCACTCGGGAACAATTGCCAACGTGCCAGAAACGACCGCATGTAGGGTCTTGCCGAATGCCCGTGGCAAGGTAAGATTGCCCAAAGGAGAGTACCGGCCACCGCCATGACTAAAGATGACATTCAGCTACTCTACGAATACGACCGCTGGGCGAACAACAGGGTTTTGCAAGCGGCCTCCACTCTGAGCGCTGAGGAGTTCACGCGTGATCTGGGCGGCAGCCTACGTTCTGTGCGAGACACGCTCGTGCACATCGTCGGCTGCGAGCGGGGTTGGCTAACGTGTTGGAAGGAACCGTCCCCCAGCTCCACCTTCGTCGCAGATTTTTGGACGCGGCACAAGGCCCTATTTAATCCGAATGCGTTTCCTGACCTCGCCGCGGTGCAGTTAGAGTGGGCGGAAGTCGAGAGAGAACAAGTCGAGTTTGCGAATCGCGTAACAAACGAATCCTTGGGAAGGATGCTTCCTGTTTTCACAACGCAAATCAGTCTCGCGCACCTCATGCAACATTTGGCGAACCATTCCACTTACCATCGGGGTCAAGTCGCGCTGATGATGCGGCAGCTTGCCGCTGAGCCGCTCGCCACGGACTTCGCCGTGTTTCTGATGGAGGGCCGCCGCGAGAGAGCCGATGCACACTAGCCTACTCAAAGAAGATTTGATAGATCCGGAAAAACTGGCTTCGCATCAAAATGCCATCTCTTGTAGCGAATATCGTTGTAACGTATCTAAAAAAGTGAAACAAGCCGCACTCGATGCCGAGAGGAGACGAGCCATGCCATACAGCATATCGACCTTGCTGATCCGCAATCTTCGTGATGTCTTCGGTGAAAACGATCCCGCTCGCCGGCGCGCCGCCATCGACGAGATTTACAGTGAAGATTGCGTTTTCTACGACCCCAGCAAGGGAGTCTATCGTGGCCGTGACGAAATCGACCGCATCGCGGGCGCGATCAAAGCTACCCACCCTGAATTCCGATATCAGCCAATTACCGAGCCCGCGGAATCGGGCAATGGTGGGCTGGTCCGCTGGGTATCAGGCTGCCCCGGTGAGGCGCCAGCTTATGCGGGGACCGATTTCATCATTGCCCGGGACGGCCGGATTGCCGCCGTTTATCTCTTTTTCGACAAATTGCCCTGAGATGCCGTTCACATCCGCGTCGAACTCTGAAGGCGTTTCTCTGAGCTAGCCGTTTTCGACGCGCGTCTTTATATCCGAGTACGCCGTGTCGATGAGCCTGCGTAGTGCTGCGGCGTTTGCGACCGTTCCCGGTCTCAGCTTCACATGGCGCATGAACTTGCCGGCGCCTTCCAACAAGCGGGATGGATCCGGCAGCGCCGCGCCGCGGAAGAACCCTACGTTTACGTGTGAGGTGAATACATTGACGTAGCCGAAGGGCGCATCTCCCAAACATGCAACCGGACAGCCGTCATGCAAGAGCTCCCGGACTTCGTCTCCGCATTTTCGCATCACCTCAAACCACTGAACCGCGATGGCTCTCAATTCACCTGCATGCTCTTTCATCCACGCATCGATGGCGGGATCTCGCTCGACAGCGCCGTTGAATCGCAGCAATTCCGTTCTCATCATCGCTCCACTTTCCGCTTTCGAAATCTCAGCTTACACAGCACCCTTACGCGAGGAACGAAGGGACGCCGTAGGTCTACGGATTGCGACCGGATGGTCGGCTACTCGGAAGCTATCATCGAACTGCGCGTCGGGTAATCGAAAACTGAACCAGTTCCGAGAATCGGCGGAATTTGGTTCAGAGGGCGGGCTGAAGTATCATTCCGATTAGCGTAAACCATGGCGACATTTACAGGGGCAATTGGAACCGGCTCGAAATGGCTGCTGGATCGCATTGTAGGCGCGATCGCGGCGACGGGGATCAATCCCAACTTGCTGACGTTCCTGGGGCTGGTGGTGAATTTCGGCGCGGCGGCGAGCTTCGCCGTAGGAAATTTCCGCACCGGCGCGATCATTATTTTTATCGCGGGATTCCTGGACATGCTGGACGGGCAGGTGGCGCGGCGGCAGAACCGCGTGACCGCATTTGGCGCGTTTTACGATTCGACGCTGGACCGCTACGCGGACATGGCGCTGTACATGGGGCTGCTGGTGTATTACTCCGTGAGCGGGCGGACGCCGTACGTGGTGCTGGCGGCGGTGGCGACGGCGGGCTCGGTGATGGTGAGCTACGCGCGGGCGCGGGCGGAATCGCTGATTCCGTTGTGCAAGGTGGGGTTCATGGAGCGGCCGGAGCGGCTGGTGCTGCTGATCATCGGCGGGATGTTCAACCGCATGGCGCAGGTGCTGTGGGTGATCGCGGTGATTTCGACGATCACGGTGATTCACCGGATTTTTTATACATGGCAGGAGACGCGCGCGGGTCGGGTGTTGCCTGGATTTAGGGGCGCGTGACCCGTGGCCCGTGTTCCATGTGACCGGTGGCCAGCGACCAGTGGCCGGTGAAGAGAAGAGGCAGGCTTGAAAGCCAGCGCTACATGGAAGATTCAAGGGAGAAAGACGCCCGCCGGGGATGGCGGGCGTTATGTTTTTGGGAGGAGAGAGGCTTCGACCGGAGGGGCGATGGCGTTTCGGACGCGTTGTTTCAGGGCAGGGATGTCTTCCTTGGTTAGGCCGGTGGTGTCGATGGTGTCGTGGAGATAGACGGTGATGGTGGTGGGGCGGAGGAGCCAGTGGCCGGTGCGGAGATGATGGAAGGAGCCGACGAGGCTGACGGGAACGATGGGGACGCCGAGTTGCTGCGCGAGGCGGAAGCCACCTTCTTCGAAGTCGTTGAGGTGGCCGTCGCGGGTGCGCTTGGCTTCGGGGAACACGATGAGGCTGACGCCACTGTTGATGGCTTCCTGCGTGAGGCGCCAAAGACGTTTTAGATCCTTTGGACTGCGAATGCTGGGCACGGGGACGTTGCCGAAGCGCTTCATCAGCCAGCCGTAAACCGGAATGCGGAAATGGGATTCGAGTTCCCACCCGCGGACGTGCTGGGGAATGGCGCAATAGAGGATGAATGGATCGAACAGGTTGACGTGATTCACCATGAAGAACGAGGTGCGGGCGCGGTCGAAATCGGGGGATTCCTTAACGACCACTTTCGCGCCGGAGAAGAAAGCGATGCGGCGGCAAAGGCCACGCTGGAGATAGTCATGCTTGCGCGGATCGAGGACGACGGCGAGGCCGATGAGTACAGGGACAACAATGAGGAAGTGCAGCCAGCTCATGCCCCAGAGAAACGCGCTCCGCAGGATTTCCCAGAGACGCTTCATACGTACACGTCCATTGCGCCGGGAAGAATGTCGATCTCACGGACGATCACGGTGACGATTTCGCCGTCAATCATCACGTCCACGGGAGCGTCGAGGGCAAACTGCACTTGCTTGACGCGGCGGGTTTCGGAGAGCGGGTGCTGGGTGTGCGTGCCGTCATACAGGCGTGGCAGCATTTTCAGCAGGCCGAGGCGGCCGATGGGGCCCCAGCGAACGAATTCAATGAAGCCGTCGGAGGGGTCGGCGGTTGGCGCGATCATCATCGTGCCACCGGTGTACTTGCTGTTGTTGAAGGCGAGGAAGAGGCAGCGGCGGTCGTCCCAGGCGGTTTCATCATCGCAGCGAAGCTTGAAGGCGCAGCGTTTGAGCTGCACGACGCGCACGAAAACGCCGAGAAGATAGCCCAGATGGCCGAAGGCTTTGAAGCGGCGGTTGACGAGAGCGCCGACGTCGGCGGTGAAGCCGACGCTGAGCAGGTTGAAGGAATAGATGGTGCCGGTGGCGTGGCGGAGACGAAGAACATCCACGCGGCGTTTGCGGCCTGCGAGGAGGGCTTCGACGGAAGATTCGGCGCCTTTGTCGGCGAAGTCGCGCAGAAAGGAATTGCCGGTACCCAGGGGGAGAAAGCCGAGTTCGACGCGCTCGGTTTGGCCTTCGCGCGAGAAGATGCCGTTGATGATTTCGTGCGCCGTGCCATCGCCGCCGACAGCGAGAAAGCGGCGATAGCCCTGGTCATAGGCTTCGCGCGCGAGTTGCACGGCGTGGCCAGGGGCCATGGAGGCGATGGCGTCCACGCGCAGACCTTTAGCCTTGAGGCGGGCGAGTTGGGCGCCGGCGAGCTTTGCGGAGCGTCCACCGCCCGCCGCCGGATTGACGATGGCTAGAAATTTATCGGTCACGGTTTTGCCGGATTGGGCATTCTACATGTTTCGCGCTTAAATCGGCAGGATGGATTGCTCCCGATCCAGCGCGGAAAGGCGCTGGGCTAATTCGCTGCGCTTGATTTTGAGCGAGGCGGTCAGCGGAAAATCTTCCTGACAGATGACGAGGCCGTGGACGCGCTTGAAATTGATGAGGCGGGAATTGCGCGTGGAAATTTCGGACTTGAGTTCGGGAGTAAAGGCCTCGCCGTGCTCGAGGTGGATTACGAGGAGAAGCTTTTCGTTGACCAGGGAGCGCTGCGGCCAGATGAAATTGGCGGCGAAGACGCAGAATTCCTTGACGTGCAGACCTTCGAAGACTTGCTCGACGTCTTCCGCGTAGACGTTTTTCCCTTCTTCGGTGACGATCATGTTTTTCTTGCGGCCGAAGAGCTGCAGGTGGCCGGTGGAGTCGAAACGGCCCATGTCGCCGGTGCGCAGCCAGCCATCCACGATGGTTTCGGCGGTGAGCTCGGGCTCGTTGAGATAGCCGGCCATCACGGTTTTGCTGCGGACGGTGACTTCGCCGATGCCGTCGTTATCGGTATTGCGGATCTGCACTTCCATGCCGGGAAGCGGTTTGCCGACGGTATCCGCGCGGAACGGCTTTAGATCGTTGACGGTGACCGCGGTTCCGGCTTCGGTGAGGCCGTAACCGTTGGCGACGGGAATTCCCAAATCATAGAAAAATTGCAGCGTTTGCGGCTCGGTAAAGGCACCGCCGACGATGATGGCTTCCAGCTTGCCGCCGAAGGCTGCGTGGACTTCGCCGAGGAGTTTGCGGCTGAGCCAGAGGCGCGGCCGGTTCTTGGTGAGAGCGCGATTGATGTTGCGGAGGGTTTCGAGGGCTTTGCGCTTGGATTCGGGAAGCTCGTCGAAACGCGACTGCAGGCCCTTTTGCAAATTTTTCAGGACGAGAGGCACAAGGCTGACATAAGTGATTTCATATTTTGGAAAAGCTTCGCGGACGTATTCGGGACGCAAGGTACGGAGATGGACGACCGCGGCGCCGCAAGTGAAGGGCCCGAAAAAGCCAACCATGAAATCGATGGCGTGATTCGTGGGAAGGATGCTGAGGTAGCGCACGCCGGGCCAGAAGGGATAGAGCGAGGTGAGGGCCACACACTGCTCGAGATAATTTTCGTGCGTCATCATGCAGCCCTTGGGAGTGCCGCCGGTGCCGGAGGAGTAGACGATGCACGCGATGTCCTGCCTTTTTTGCGGGACGAAGATGGGAACGTTCGGGCCTTTGACATTTTCCCAGCGCCCGGCGCCGGCCATGTCGGCGTTTTCGGGAGCTTCGGTGGCGAGAACGGCTTCGACGCATGTGGCCGCGGCCCGGCCGGGAGAAACGCTGAGCTGGCGCCAGATGCCGTATTCGGTGATCAGAACTTTCGCGCCGGAATGTTTTAGGAGTTGCCACTGCTCTTCGGGTTTGAGCTTGAAGTCGAGAGGCACAAGTGTGGCGCCGCAAAAGAAAATCGCGTAAGCGGAAATCAGCCACTTGGACTGATTGGTCATGATGATGGCGACGCGGTCGCCGGGGCCGATGGCAATATCCTGCAGGGATTTGGCAAGCGGCAGGGCCTTGTCCTTGAAATTGCGGTAGGTGAGGCGCTGCTTTTCTTCGCCGCGGTCGGATTCGATCAGGCAGACTTCGGTGGGCCAGGTCTCCAAAGCGTCGCGGAGAGCTTCGCCCACGGAATTGTATCTTTTTAAATCGAGCATCAGAGGCGGGCTTGGATGCGTTGGGCGAGCGTTTTGAAGTCGCTGACGCCCTGAACTTCGTAGTCCGGGAGTTCGATGCGGAAATGATTCTCGAGGCGGGAGAGCATTTCAAGAGCCTGCAAGCTGTCGATGCCAAGCTTCTTGTAGAAATCGTCGCCGGCCGCGAGGGAGCCCGCGGGAACCTTGAATTGCACGGTGGCGAGGTCGAGGATCTCCTGCGTGGTCTGTTCGATGGTGCGCATATAGGTTCAATTTAACATTCCCGGGCCGGGAAGGAAAACGGGACTCGGGAGGAAGATACGCTATCGGGTCGGACGCGAACCAATGACGAGAATATCTACGAGTCGTCTTGCGCTCTGTTTCCAGTCAGGGCTGGACGCCACGTTGGAGACGCCGATGAGGGCCCGAAGCAGATCGAATGGGTCAAGGTCACTGCGTATATCGCCGCTTTCAATTGCGCGGTTCACCAGTGTCTGGATCGCTCCTGTTACCTGAGCGCGCGAAGCTTCATACACCTTTGAGGGACCTCCGACAATGGTGTTCAGTGCGGGGGCGATGATCTGTTTTGCAGCGATGTAGTCAACAAACAACAACATCCAGGCTCGCAACGCTTCAATCGGGGTCATATCCTGAGCTAACTTCCGCTCCGCTGCGGCTAACTTTTCAACCTCAGTCCGATAGACCGCCTCGAGAAGGGCATCGCGCGTAGGAAAGTGGCGATACAAAGTTCCCGCTCCCACACCTGCCTGTGTAGCAATGTCGTCCAAGCTTGTGTTTGCGCCTGACCGTTTGAACGCATCCTTCGCCACCTCCAAAATGCGCTCCCGATTGCGCTGCGCATCCGTACGCGCCTTTCGCGGGGCGGGTTGTGAACGTCTCTTCACCATGCCAAAAATTCCTGTAACCGGAAACAGTCTCCGATTATCTAATCCTGATGCGGAGACATTCTCCGTTTTATTCGGAACGCGGCCACTTGTCAAGAGCGGTTCCGCTTCACACGGGACCAGCACAAGGAGCGAGAGAATGGCAAACGTATTTGGAGCAACTTCGACAACGGAAGATGTCCTGTCGGGTGTCAATCTGGAGGGCAAACGGATTCTGGTGACCGGCGTCTCGGCCGGACTTGGTGTAGAAACTGCCCGGTCTCTTGCCGCACATGGAGCACATGTCGTGGGTGCGGCGCGAGATTTGGCCAAGGCGGAAGCGGCAACCACCGGCGTGCGGAGGGACGCCGCTGCCAATGGTGGAAGCTTCGAGATGGTTATGCTCGATCTCGGCAATCTTCGGAGCGTACGCGACTGCGCCGACAAACTGCTGACAAAGGGTGAAACCTTCGACGTGGTCATCGCGAACGCGGGCGTTATGGCCACCCCGTTTGGCTATACCCTGGATGGCTTTGAGACGCAGTTCGGTACCAATCATCTGGGCCACTTTGTTCTGGTCAATCGGATAGCTCCTCTTATCCGCAAGGGAGGACGTCTGATCAACCTGTCTTCTTCCGGTCACCGCTACTCCAACGTCGATCTCCAGGATCCCAACTTTGAACGGACGCCTTATGAGCCCTTCGTTGCGTACGGCCGATCGAAGACGGCGAATATCCTCTTCGCCCTTGCCTTCGACGGGCGGCACAGTAAGCGTGGTGTGCGCGCCGCGGCCGTGCATCCCGGAGGCATCCTGACCGAACTGGGACGCCACATCGATCCAAGTCGCATTCAAGGGATCATGGACCAGCTGAATCAGCAACTCGCAGCAGAGGGTAAGGGGCCTTTCCAATGGAAGACGATTCCTCAAGGAGCCTCAACTTCGGTATGGGCCGGCGTAGTTGCTCCCGCTGACGAGATCGGCGGCCGATATTGCGAGAACTGCCACGTCGGCAATGTCGTTCCAGACGACGTGACCATCAGCGCCATCAGCGAAGGAGTGCGCGGTTATGCGCTGGATCCAAAGAATGCCGAGGCGCTGTGGAAGAAAAGTGAAGAACTAGTTGGAGAGTCCTTCTAGCGATCTGACCCAAAGACGGTTCGGTGGATGTTGTGAGAGCTGGCGCGGCCGCCCCTCCCTTCGTCGGGGCAAGCCTGAAGGGTGGCCGCTACAACAGGATGAGGCCGTTGCGCATGCCGATGGAGACGGCTTCGGCGCGGGAGGCAGCGCCCAGTTTGCCAAGGATGGAAGCGACGTGGAATTTGGCGGTGTGTTCGGAGATTTTGAGTTTTGCGGCGATTTCCTTATTGGCAAGACCCGAGGCGAGCAGACGCAGCACTTCCCTCTCGCGGGGAGTGAGGGGCTCGGTCAATTCGTCCGCTGGCGCTCCGCGGCTGGCGGCACGACGAAGGGGTGAGCTCATTTCGGAGTTGTACACGACCAATTCCTGAACGACGGCCTCCAATGCAGCGGCTAACTGCTGCGGTTCGGGAGAG
>Ga0210401_10008577_pt1 | contig 10132 bp, 10 predicted proteins | sample IncBWH32MmetaG_FD_150866 | JGI IMG/M metagenome (GOLD analysis project Ga0210401, IMG submission 150866) | Forest soil microbial communities from Barre Woods Harvard Forest LTER site, Petersham, Massachusetts, United States - Inc-BW-H-32-M | ecosystem: Environmental > Terrestrial > Soil >... | reverse complement strand
GGCGCGCCGTGGACGCGCGGCGCATTCCGTTCCCAGCCACTCGCTGCTATGTCCAAAGTGCCATTCCAATTCTCGGGAACTGCATGGCAAGGTCGTGTGGACTCGGGAGAGTTCACATGCAAACCCTCGCACTGATTTCCTTTTACGCGCCGGTCGTGATTATTATTCTCGCCGTCGTCGCCGTTCTGTTTTCCTTCTTCTGGGTTTTCCTGCCGCTGCCGCGCTGGATGTCGACCGCAATGGGGCGACTACTGATTCGATTCTGGCGCTGGAGGGAGCGGCGGCCACGGCTATGAAGCCGTACGAGTCAAAAACGGGTGCTTTGTGAGACCGGCTGATTACAGTCTCTGTGAATTCATTAGCCCTGCCATCATCAGCAGAATGACTGCTAGAATCGATCCGGGAATGATGAGAAGCAGAACCAAGGCAGACGGGCCATGAATGTTATTGCCAGCGATTGGGTAGCCGAGCAAAACTGTAATCCAAGGCGACACGAAAACTAGGCCGACCATACGCGCCCGCGCGCAGCGTTTCAGCAGTCTGGCCCAGCCGATCAGCCCAACGGACGACGCTAAGACGCCGACCAACACGGCTATCAGAAAAATGTTGAAGTGATCGCTGAGAAACTCAAGCCTGAAGTGAGTGGCTACGTCAACGTAGCCCGCAGCGATTCCAACGATGATCAAGCAGATGCCCACGATCGCAGTAGCCTTCCAAACGGTTGCAGGCATATTGGCGGCTACTCTCTTTTCTCCCTCATCGAACCGATCATGTTCGAGAAAGTCGTTTTGTTCGTCAGCTGAGCGCATAGCTGGCAACATAGCACGCCGAAACTCAGCTTTTGGCCGCTCGCGATAGCAGTTGCCGTGTTTGCAGTACTCTTTCTTCTCGCGATGACGCGGTAGGCGCGCTTCCTTAAACCCTCACGAAGCGATGGGTCATCCGCCGATTACTAAACTCATTCCTGGAGACCACTGGTCGGCAACCGGTGGGCTGGCTTCCTGATTTGGGTACCACGTAGTCAGGTGGTGAAAACAGTTTAGAATTCGCAGCCGAGGCAATCTTTCAAGTCTGCGAATGCTTTTGCAAGGTCCAGCAGAAGCTGGTTGATTGCCTGGAGGAGGTTCGGGAATCGCACGGGATTGGCAATGTACTGCGTCAGCTTTCTGAGTACGTCGGCCTTGAGGGCATCATATATCTTGGCCAGTTCGGCACACTGGCCTCCCTGGCCCAGCAGGTTTTGTTTCTTGTCGCGGCATTCTTGCATCTTCCGGTCGTTTTCCTTTACTTCGTCCCTGGTGTCGCTCGCTTGCTTTACCGATTGCTGACCAGTGATTTGCTGGATTTTCTGCAACTCTCCTACGATTGTGCGGGTGCGTGTATCGGAACCTTGCGCCAGGAGAGCGGTAATTGCAAGGGCTAGCAATATCAAAAGGACAAGACTGGCTTGGAACGCGGCCGTCGCCGGATCTTGCGGTGGATTCCCCTGAAAGGTGTTAATCAGAGATTGCAGGAATGGTGGAACTGGAAAAGGAAAGCGCCGCCGAGGGATTCTGATCCCAAAATTAAGCTGTACTCGGCCCGGCTTGGACTCCGTGACTGCCAGTGCCTCCTCCAAGTTCTGGATGTGGCGCTCGTATTCAACCGCCGAGGCGCCAATCAGGCTAACGATCGCTGGGACAGTCAGGAAGAAGAGGACCAGAACTTCGATCAGCGACTGTACGATTATCACGATCGGTGAATCTTGCTCTGCCAGCAGCTCGTTATCGAGCGCAGCGATTGTCATTTTGCCGACGATATTATCGGGCTGGGTTTGATAGGCGAGGTTGATGATCCTTCGCGCGGTCTTGAACGCCAGGACTGCGCCGGCCGTGGACGGGCCGTACTTTTTGGCCGACATCTCCTCGTCATCAATAGTGGCGGAGTCGACTGCGGTGAGCGCAATCTGGATTTTCTCGACATGATCCCCCGCTGCGCCCGGCTTAATGTGAGCGGAGTCGTGGATCAGACACGCTTGCAGTTTCGCGTCGCTCTTGAAGAGAGTCGATTTTAGTGGCATAGTGCCCCCTTCAGTTTGGATTTAGTTGAATAGATTCGCGCCGAGCCACTCGCTTAGTGGCGTTTACCTCCGTTAGGATGTACGCTGCCAACCGACAACTACTTGTATCCGATTCCGATCCGGGTGGCCGAAACTTATTCTGTCCGTCCCAGTCTCGTCGGGAGCTACCCAACGTTCCACACGCTGGAATGGCTTTGCAAGGGCTTCCACGTGGCTTTCGGGTATATAGTCATACCATCCTCTCTGTTCTCGGTTAACAACGCTTATGCAACTTACTTTTGCGCTTTTTGTGCCAGGCTGCGCCCAGCGGCTTATGCACCCTATAAAGAGAATCACGGTCATCACCAGCGATGCACGCTGGGGTCCCAGCATCCGCAGGCGACTTTCCAACGAGTTAGCGCCTTTCCGCGCCGGTGGAAGAATCAATCGGGATGAATGTCGAATCGAACGCTTAACCTGCCGTCGACCGCGCGGAAGCGGATCACCCCCTGATTTCGTCGCTCTAGAGAGCTAAGTTCGCATCCCATTCTGTCGATTGAGAGCACGGGCAATGACTCACATCGATCCGGGCACGTTGAACTCTCGCCAGATCGAGAACTACAACTTCGCCAAACTCTCGGCGATCTTGGCAGACTACGGGTTCAACACGATGCGGCTCAGCGCGGACTGGAATGGCGCGGACCTGATCGCCCAACATATCGACGGCAGCTCGTTGCAGGTGCAATTGAAAGGGCGATTTGGGTTCTGGCAAAAGTATCGTGGCAAGAGCCTGTATATGGCGTTTCCTGCCAGCAACGGCGAATGGTACCTGTATCCGCACGACGAATTGCTCCGAATCGTTCTACCGCGCATTGAAAGCACTCCCTCCTGGAAGGGTGGGACGAGTGGCGAAGCGGGCTATAGCTGGCCCGGCATTCCGGCTTGGGCACAGGAATTGCTGGAACCTTACCGCGTGAAAGCGGCTCTGAACGGAAGTCTACGATGAGACGCGGACGTTTCCACGGCTTACGCTTTCAGCGACGCATCCGCGTGCTGCCGGGCGTGCACATCAATCTCAGCCTGAGCGGTATCGGTGTGTCGGTGGGTCCGCGTGGCGTGCATGCCGGCGTCACTGCACGAGGGCAGCGATACGTGAGCGCGGGGCTGCCCGGCACTGGTTTGAGCATGCGACAATACAGCCCGGTGAACAGCACGCCGAAACTCAGTTTTTGGCCGGTCGCAATCGCAGTGCGATTCTAGCCGTGCTATTGGCCGTGGCGGTGCGGTAGACGATTCGGCGGACTACGGCGCAGTGGCTTCTGACTCGCGCTTACGTGGCTCCAGTCGCCAAGCCGAACCGGGCCGATCCGCTTGTAGTTGAGGGTCTGCAGTCCAGCCGGACCTTATCCACCGCAAACCGCGCCACGAGATCTGACTGTACGCGAGCAAAGCCATTGAGTCGCAATGATTTTGCCACCTCCCGTAAACGGGACCAGCCATGCCAATCTGCCGGCCGCTTTTTTTGGTCCTATAAAGTATGGAACGAGATCGATGGTGGTATACGACTAAGGGCGGTATAGTCGGCTTCCTTGCCAAGGACGGGAAATGGTTCTACAAAACTTCGGGCGAGATTATCGGCTATCGCGATGGCAAATGGATTTACACCACGGCGGGAAAGATCATCGGCTGGTTAGATGATCAGGACAAATGGATCTACAGTCAGGAGGGAGAGATGCTTGGTTATCTGGATCCTTGATTCCGTATTTTGTTTAAGACGCCACGGCGCTAACATTCCGAACCCTGGCATCCTCTCCGGCACCGATTCGGCCATATATGCTGTAAACCGAAGAACGTTCAGGGGACGATCACCCTTTGCTTGTGATTCTCGCTACGTGCTCCAGCCGCCAGGCAGAACCGCGTCGGGTCCGGTGCCCTCGGTGGTTCAGCGCGGCAGCGACTCTGCGCAAGCTATGGCCGTCTTGGCGCAGGCGGCGGATCTCTTCGAGCACCGCTTGCTCGCCAGGGTCTGGCTCCACGTGCTTTCCGTCAGTGCCAAGCCGATAGCCGAACTGGATGTTACCGACGCGCTCGCCGTTGGTACGCTTGTGGCTCATGGCGTCCCGAGTGCGTTCGCCGATCGCCTCGCGTTCCCATTGGCTTACGGCGGTCATGATGTTCAGAACGAGGCGTCCCGCGGCCGAGCCCGTATCGAGCGACTCCGCCACTGATACCAGCGCTACGCCGCGCCGCTCGAAGCGTTCCAGCAGCGTGCACAGGTCCTTTACGCTTCTCGTGAGCCGGTCGAGCTTCGCGATGATGACCGCCTTCACTTCGCCGGCGTCAACCAGCGCGAGTAACCGCGCCATACCCGGGCGGTTCAGGCTCTTGGCGGACTCCCCTCCATCGACGATGATGTCGATCAACTCGGCGTTGTGGACCACGGCCATGGCCCGAATCTTCTCCGCCTGGGCCTCGAGCGAGACGCCTCGGTCCGCCTGCTTGTCTGTGGAAACCCGAACGTAGCCTATTGTTTTCATCGGTCACATGGTGGGCTATGTGTGCCGAAGATTGCAAGACAATTCTGGGGCGAAAATCTGGGTCAATAGCCTTAGGGCTAGACTTTGCCGGCGAACGAGGCGGGCAATCTGCCTCGAACCGGGTCTTCCGCTTCTACTACGGTTAATCTCTCCACTCGCGGCCATTGCGTCGGCTCCCCGGAAAGCCCGCTGGAACGTATAGAACCGGGCTGAACCAGCCGATCCAAATAACAGGTGCTAGTGAACGCCTTAGCTAACAAGTGGTTCATCCTGGCGCTACTCGTGACACCACTCATAGCCGCTCAACCGTCTCCGGCCCAGAAGGAATGGGCGCTTGCCACCACGGGTATTCTCACGGAATCAAGTGGACGGCGACACGATTTGTTGGGCGAAATGGAGCCTTCGGCCGCCGAACAGAAGTTGAGCCAGTCTCAACTGGACTACTGGTGGGGCATCCACAGTCATAACGAGTTAATTACTAGAATCAATGATCTTCGGTTCCATGAGCCGAACGCCTGGGACCTCGTTCGATCCATCACGCTATGTCGCTGGGGCTACCTGGCGGGATTCATCACAGAAGACGAAGCCTGGGATGAGATCATGCCGGCCGCGCGGATCCTTCAGCATTTGTTCTCGTCCTGGAGAGAACTCGGGAGAAGCTATCTCTCTCGACGGGACCTCTGGTCGCGCGATCTCAATGTGGACTCGGATGCCGCACGCGCTGATCTGCGAGCTCTATTTCGAGAGCTGCTGTTCTTGACGACCTCTCCCTGGCGGAAAACTACCTGGAACCGCATCGAACGGGATTTATCCACGGCGCGTGATGTATACAATCCCAGCGCCGATTACGCCTATCGAAAACTGTTGTTCCAGAAGAGAAGCCCCTGGCGACGAATTCCTTGGAACCTCGATTTAGGCGGGGGGTCTGAATTGCCGGTAAGCACTTCGAACGCGACCATCGGCTTTCTAACCCTCATCTCCAGACCCGCTGGACTCACATGTTTCTCCCTGAACCTGATGGACAGAGCGCCGCAAACTTCTCTGCTACCCGATCTCGAAAAAATCGTCGGCTGCCGCGCGCGTTTGATTCAGGAGCAGCAGTACGACGGGGATTGGTACGTAGCGGGCGATTGCATACGGCCGGATCTGGCTCAGGGTGCGGAGGTACACGTCGAATTCGCCCCGGAAACATTGGCTGCGCGGTTGCGCCGCGAGGGGGTGGCGGAGCTGTTCTATTCGATCAGTCACTCACCGGCAGGTCCGTCGTCCCTTTCGATTCCAGCCAAATTCCACTGGATGATTGAGGGGATGGAGTACGATGTCGGCTCCTGGGATCTCATCTCCGAACTACCGCCACTGAAGCTGAAGTACGGTTTCGGATTGGCTGAAGCCTCTCGGTTTTATATTCCGGGCTTTCTGTTCTCGCTGGGGATATTTGTGCTGACCTGGTGGAAGAAGAAAGCCTATGCGGTGGTGCATTGGGTGGGATGGACGCTACTGGTTACTTGCACCAACGCGATCGCGGTCGTGCGCCTGACTCTCGGCCAGGAAGGTCTCTCAGGAGATTTTGTGGCCGTCGGCGTTCTTCTTCTGCTTCCGCTCCTGGTCGAAGTCGCGGGCGGTCCGTTTGTGCGGCCGAATTTTGATTCACCTCGAGCGTGGCGCGTTGCGTTCTGGTCGAATCTGATGCTCGTGCCGTTTGCCGGGCTGGCTCTCACCATTGCCGATCTGCAAGGCGGCCTGAACCCGGCGACCATCTTTGTTGCGGTGGCGCTGTCATTCATGATGGCCGCGGTCAGTCTGCGGAATCAGTACTCGGCCTTGGGAGTAGCCGGGGGAGAGGTGAGCGAAGGCGATTTGCGTGATCATATCTTTGTCCTTGCGCAGAAGGCCAGAGTTCGCTTGCGCCGTTTCTGTGTCATTCCTGCCGGGTGCGCTTCTCCCGGCGTATTTGCTTCCCCAGATGGGTCTCTTCTGCTTTCCGAAGAGCTAATTAAGGGTTTGAGCAAACGGGAAGTAGAGGCTCTTGCCTTTCGAGCATTGGTGGCCCAGGGTTCTGGGGAAACGCGCAAACGATTCTTTGCTGCGGCGATTTTGGCGGAGACTGTATTTCTCGGATCATCTTGGTTTGTTTACTGGCTCGGCCGAGTAGGCACCTTGCTGGTGATTTTCGTGGGACTTTCCCTGGCGGGCTGGATGCTACTCTCGCTCTGGCGATTTTGGGAATACAAGGGTGATAGGGTCGCGGCCGCCTTGATTAAAGATCCGGAAGCGTTGATCTCCGCTCTAGTGCACAGCGAGCGGATGCTCAGTGGGCTGCACGAATCCGTCACTATCCGAGCCGATCGGATCGCGAAGTGCCACGGGATCGACGAGAAACGATTGCGCGAAATCGTTGAGGCAGAGCAGGTCGTGGAGCGATATTCCCTGCCGATGTTAGGCGCTCCCTGCATTTACTCGCCTATGTAGCTTTTGATGGCCAAGGCAACGAACGAAGAGCCTTTCCAATCAACTTGTTCGCCGTCCGCCGCTATCGTGGGCAGCCGCACGTTGAGCCTTACGCCTGAGTTTCAATGAAACCCAGCCGAAATGAGCCGCTCCGAACAAAATAGTCCAGAACAAAAGTGCACATACCACGAGAAGAAATACGCCGACCGCCGGGCCTCCATCGGGATCCTGTGCGGGGACGCCACTGCGTCCGACGCGGTAGCGCGGTTGTGCGGCAAATCGGCGCCGGTCCTGATGGTCTGCGATCCGCCATACGGAATAAGTTTAGACAGCGAGTGGCGCGATAGAGCCGGATTAAATTCTAAGGGTGCGGCCCAGCCCAGCTACATGAAACATCGGACCGAGGGCCATACGAACACATCGATCTCGTCCGACACGCGAGCAGATTGGTCAGAAGCTTTCGCGCTATTGCCGAGTCTCCAAGTCGCGTACGTTTGGCATGCCAGTGTGTTCACCCGCGAAGTGCTGGATGGACTCGTTCGGATCGGCTTCCTATACCCACAGCAAATAATCCCACTTCCGCCCTACTCCACGCATCGAGCAGAACCACCCAACTCACTCGATCGGCAACGCTCAGTTGGTGTCAGCGAAAAATCCCTGCACTGCTATGCCACCTGTCGGCTCCATGCGCGTAATCTCATCTCTTGGGCCACCTCGGATATTCCGCGTTAAACTTGAAACATTGTGACAGCCTGGACTGCCGGGACCGAGGTGGGCCCGTACGTGCTGCTTGCGCCGATTGGCGCGGGCGGCATGGGGGAGGTCTGGAAGGCGCGGGACACAAGGCTCGACCGCATCGTGGCGGTGAAACGCTTTAAGGGCCGTCGCAGTTCCCGGTTTGAGCAGGAGGCTCGCGCTATCGCCGCCCTGAATCATAGGCACATTTGCCAGATCTACGATATTGGGCCCGATTACCTGGTGCTCGAATACATCGAAGGGCGGCCCCTCAAGGGGCCGCGGGCAGCCGAAGAGGCCGTCAGGCTGGCGGCGCAGATTGTCGAAGCGCTGGACGCCGCGCACCACAGGGGCGTGATTCATCGCGATCTCAAACCCGCCAACATCATGGTGACGTCAGAAGGGTCGGTGAAACTGATCGACTTCGGACTCGCTAAGCAGGTTGCCGATGAGGATGAAACCGCGACCCTCGAAGGCACTGTGGTGGGTACCGCCGCATACATGGCTCCCGAGCAAATACAGGGCAAGACACTCGACGGGCGGTCGGACATCTTCAGCCTTGGTGCGGTCTTGTATGAGTTGCTGAGTGGGCGGCGCGCTTTTCCCGGTGAGACCGCGTCCGCTATCGCGGCTATTCTCCACAGCGAGCCGGAGCCTCTGGCTTCGCCCCCGGCATTGAGTCGAATCGTCAAGCGTTGCCTCGCGAAGCAGCCATCTGAGCGGTATCAGACGATGACGGAGCTCAGGTCAGCCCTTGAATCTCTTTCCGAGAAACCTGAAGACCTGCCGCCGTCGATAGTCGTCCTACCCTTCGCCAATTTGAGCCGGGATGCGGATGACGAGTATTTCTCAGACGGGCTCGCCGGAGAAATCATCAATGCCCTCACTCAGATCTCCGGACTCAAGGTCATCGCGCGCACCTCGGCTTTCGCTTTCAAGGGTAAGAGCGAGGATATACGCAAGATCGCTGGAGCACTTGGTGTAACCAATGTTTTGGAGGGGAGCGTGCGTAGACTTGGGAGTCGCCTCCGCGTCACCGCGGAGTTGATCCATGCCGCCGATGGCACTCACCTCTGGGCACAACGCTACGACCGCGAGATGACGGATGTATTTGTTGTGCAGGATGACATCGCCGCCGCTATCACCGAAGCGTTAAAGCTGAAATTGTCCGCCAGGCAACTTGCAGCGCGGCCACACGAACCCAATCTGCCGGCGTACGAAGCGTTTTTGAAAGGAGTACACCAGTTTCAGCTCGGCGATCGTATCTCTGCGGCAGAAGCAAGCCGCGGTGCCGAAGACTACTTCAAGCAGGCAATTGCGTTAGATTCGCAGTGGGCCACGCCCTATGCCGAGTTGAGTCGCCATCACTTCTACCTCGGCCTGCTCGGTTCGCGCTCGCTTAGCGAAATGGTCCCGCTTGCGCGGGCGGAAGCCCGAAAATCACTGGAGCTATCGCCCTCCGAACCCGATGCGCGCGCTGTGCTTGGCGCGATCGCAGCTTCCCATGATTACGATTGGAAAGAAGCCGAGAAGCAGTTTGCACTCGCCTTGGAGGCTGAGTCTCTAACCCCGATAGTTCGCGATCTGTATGCCACATTCTATTTGTTGCCGTTCGGGAGATTCGAAGAAGCAATCGAGCACGAGAACCAGGCGATTGCTCAAGACCCGCTGAACCCCTTCTGGCGAGCTCGTCGTTGCCTCCCGTTATTACATGCGGAGATGTATGAACGCGCCATTGTCGACGGACATAAGGCGCTGGAGTTCAACAAAAGCGACTTCCTGCCCTACTCCGTAATCGCTGCCGGCCACTTTTTCGCGGGCAACGCCGCCGAAGCGAGGGAGCCAGCGGAAGAAGCCGTCCGACGCCCGCATAGGAGCGCGTGGGCCGTAGGCTTTCTCGCGGGTCTTCTGGCGCTGACTGGCGAAAAAGAGCGCGCAGAGAGACTGGTCGAGTCAATGCAGGGCATGATTCCAATAGGCATGATCGTGTATCATCTCGTCGGCGGGGACATCGATGCCGCCATCGATTGGTATGAACGAGCAATTGAACAGCGACAGCCTCTGGCAGTGGTGCTTGCGGCTGCCGGATACATGAAGGCCGCACGCTCCAGTCCGCGATGGCCCAAGCTGGCGAAAATGATGAACCTGGCGGCGACCCGTTGATATTGCCGCAACTATCGCGTTCCCCAAAAAGACTGCTAACTAAGAGCTCCGGGAGATTAGTCGTGTTTTTCAAGTTGCCGTATCACACAAAAAAACCGGCCAATCTGTTTGCTCCAAAATTTCAGCGCAAGCGACTGAGAATCAAACGATTGGCCGGTTTTTTCGCGTTTATCCGGTCCAATCTGTGCACGCGCCACATTCAGAAGAAGTT
>Ga0210401_10008576_pt1 | contig 10132 bp, 5 predicted proteins | sample IncBWH32MmetaG_FD_150866 | JGI IMG/M metagenome (GOLD analysis project Ga0210401, IMG submission 150866) | Forest soil microbial communities from Barre Woods Harvard Forest LTER site, Petersham, Massachusetts, United States - Inc-BW-H-32-M | ecosystem: Environmental > Terrestrial > Soil >... | reverse complement strand
AACGAGAAGCGCATCCTCAACGTGGCGTGCGCAACGTCAATGATCTCGAAATAATTCGGGTACGTGAAGTAATACAAACTACCGGAGGCATTGAGCCTAGGCCGAAGCAAAGGACTTGGCGGATTCGTATTGGAGTACAAGGGACCATAGAGCGGGACTGGGTGAGCTATGGAACCGAGCATGTTTAAAAATACGTCGGCCAGAATCTGGTTTGAGCCGACGACATTTCCATCCGCAGATATGGCAATGCCAATGCCATTTAGGGGATACGGGAATGACGCTTGATTGTAAGAGGCGCTCTGCACAGAATAGAGGCAGGGCGCACCTCCGATCACTACAAAGTTTCCATCCCCACTTGCATCTACCCCCAGGCCGCCGCTGCATTGAGACAGCGCGACCGCATGAGTTTGGAGATTAACAATGTAGGCGGCACCGGAATTCGGGCAGCTAGGTGCGGGCAAACTGCCAGTGAGCACGAAGGCCTGGTTCGTATTCGTAGAAGTCGCAGCAACGTATAGCGGCCCGATGGAGCACCCATTTATCGGGGGCCCGGGCAAAACAGGGACGGGGATAGCGTAGGTGCTCGAAGGCGCGTCGGGATTGATGACTGCGAGCGATTGGTCCGGCAAATCTGTAACTAACAATTGGCTCCCATCGGGAGTAAGTGCGAGTCCGCTGAATTGCTTTTGCGCCCCGAGAGCTGCCGGATGAAGCGGAGTAACGAACTGGTTGGATGAGGTAGAGAAGACGTCCACGTGATCGCCCGCAGCCAGATAGAGTTGATTTCGCTTCGCGTCGACGAGAACGGCAGCAAACTGATCTGGTGAGGAATAGTCGCTAACGCTCTTTGCATAGAAAATTGATTTAGGAAGCGCGCCACTACCGATCGGAGTGCTGATCTGGAGATCTGCCCAACCCGGCGCTCCCGCGGGAAAGGTGTACGCGAGGATCGTCGACGGGTAAGGCTCACCACTGAGCGGCGGATACTGGCCGGCCGTCGTCGTGATGGCCGCCGTGCTCCCTCCGACCGTCAGCGTTCCGCCGCTTGCATCCTGTGGGAGGCCGTAGCCAAGGACCTGCGCCGGCGCGCCACCGTTTGGCGAGGAACCAGAAGTAACCGCGTATTCGGGAAAGGTGGAATAAGAGAAAAGCTGCGGATAAAATGCCTGCTCACCATCGGGATAGATGAACTTGACGTTCACGGGTCCGGGTGTCGCGCTGGGCGGCGACGTAAAACTCAGCTGTCCTTGAGAAATACTGGCGGAGCCACGCCTTTGCCCCAACCAAACATCAGGAGTAAGGGCGGGGAAGGTGTACAGGCTCGAAACCGTGCCGCCCGAAAGCGGTCCACCAAAGGTTGAGAGGCCTGCAATACCTCCGTTCTGGTTCGGCATGTTCACGGCATAGTTCTGATAAAAGGTTGAGTCGTCAAATGAAATGCCGTAGTTCTGGATGCCGAGAACCATGCCTGTAGAGTCGATCGCGAATGGCGTGGCCGTGTTGGATGGCCCGCTTACTCCGACAGAGTTAGCAATTATGCGTGGCGCGGTTCCCAAAACGTTCCGGCTCGCAGCGCCAATGGTGAGGACAACTGCAACACCGTTGTATTCACCGATCTCATAAAGCTTTTTGTTGTCTGCGCTGAACAATACTCCACCGGTAAGGGGCCCATATCCTGGCAATGTTCCCGGCAAAGCACCGATCAGATTCAGGTTCCGATCAAATAGTCCTACGGGTACTGCAGCACCGGGAATCCCCGTATATAGTACGATCTGAGACCCGTCGTTATTGACAGCGATCAGATTCCCGTCAGCCGGCCCTGAATTGATCGTACTCGTGCTTTGCGAGCTTACGTCGTAAACCAATAATCCTGGCGTGTGCGGTACAGCATTCGTCGCATACACATGTGCGCCGTCTCCACTTCTTACTGGAATCCCCCAGGGGGAGTTCGGCCCGCTGTTGATCACGGTCTCCTGGTTTGTTTGAGGATTCCAAACCGCAACTAATGCACCGGCCGTGCTTCCCGAATCTTCAAACGAAACGAAGATCGCGCCATCCGAAAGCGCAAACAAGCGGTCGCTCGAGAACGATACAGGTAGGCCGGAGCTGGCGATGGTGTGATTAGGCAGGAGATATTGGTTTATCTGCAGCGACGCGGTATTGATTGCATAGACATTGAAAGATGCGCTCTGCACCCAAACATGGGAATTATCCTGGGTGATGTCCAATCCCCGCGGGGACCGAACCGGGATGCTCTTTATGATTTTGTGTGTCGCGTTCGAGATAACATCCACACGATTCCAGTCCGGATTGCTCGAGAAAATCAGATTGTGTGTGGCGTCGTAAGCGGCCGCATATGGAGTGCCCGCCGTGGGCACGAAGTCCGTGCGATTTCCCGGCAGTGAGCCGGGAGGTTGAGTGACGTCGGCAAAAAAGCTGGCTGTTGCGTTCGAAATCTGGGCGGAAGGCGTTCCTGTGAGGGTTACCGATGCATTCTGTGTCACGGGAGCATTGCTGGCAGCACTCAGCGTAACGGTCACACTCTGTCCCACGGAAAACACGCTTGGCGAGAAACTCGCGGTTGTTCCAGCAGGCAACCCGGTCACAGAAGGGCTGATGTCGAAATCCACGCTGGTGCTCGAACTCACGATTGTCCCGTACTGAATACTGCCCGATCCGCCGATGGGTACTCCCACCTCTGTGTGCAACGGTGTAACGAAACCGAAACTTGGCGGCGTTCCGGTGCTGACGGTGAAATTGAAGTCGCCTTTCGCAGTCGCCGTCCCGGCCGAACCATTCAGGGTCAGGTCGTAGGGCCCGGCGGCCGTGGTGCTCGCAGCCTGAAGGTGCACAGTGGTACCGCTGGGGGGGAGCGTCGCGCTTGAATTTGTGGAAGTGATCCCCACGGGCAAGCTTCCCAGAGTGAGGGTGCCATTGCCGCTGAGATTCACTTCGGAGGGCTGAACGGTAAAGGAAAAACTGCTGTTGGCAAAAACGGTGGTGGGAGATGGAGTGGCGCAGAGAGCCAAGGTAGGCGCAATCGTCGCAGGATAGGGGAACGGATTGGAGATGACCGGACCGAGGTCCGGATTCGTTACTGTAAAAGATAGAGCACCCGGTGCGCTAATAAATCCCACCGGCAAAATAATTGGTAAGGCTACTCGAAGTTCCCCCGAAACCGAGTGGAAGGGAAACGCCATTTGCCTGAATTGTCGAATCAGCAGCAAAGTTTTGGCCCGTAATCGTAACCTGCAACTGAGGGCAGCCCCCAAATGGCCCGGGTGTGCTCACAATGCTGACACTCTGGATGACGGGAACCGGTTCAGGTGTGACAGTGAGCTGTGATACAGGACTCGTGGATGCAGCCGGAGCAGGGTTGCTTACCGTCAAGGACCCTGTGCCTATGCTTTGAAGATCAGAAGCGCTGAGGGAGACCTGCAATACGGTAGTGCTCACCGCAATTGTGGGTCTGGTTGATCCATTCCACAGCACCGCCGAGTTTGATTCGAATCCCGTTCCTGTAACCGTGATCGTGGCTGGGCTTCCGGGCACAACATACCGCGGTGAAATCGACGAGATGACCGGCACGGGGCTATTCACAGTAAACGTCACCGCTGCCGAAGTTCCGCCTCCTGGTGCTGGGTTCTGTACAGCGATCAGACTCGCTGAACTGCCGGTTAGGTCCGCCGCTGGTAGTGTAGCCTTCGCCTCCGTTGCGCTCACAAACGTGGTGGTGAGCGCAGCGCCGTTCCAAGCAATCACGGAGGACGGAACAAACCCAAATCCGCTGATGTCCAGCACAGTGTCACCCGATCCGGCAAGCGCGCTAGCGGGATTGATTTTGGTGATAGCCGCCAACGGATTATTCACCGAGAAATCGACCGCTGAGGATGTGCCACCTCCAGGAGACGGATTGACCACAGTCAACTTTGCAATCGTTGCATTCGCCAGGCTACCCGCAGGAAGTGTGGCGCTCAACGTTGTTGCTGAACTATATGTGGTGACGATTGGTGCGCCGTTCCATTGAACTACCGAACTGGAAATGAATCCCGAGCCGGTTATTGTGACGGGCGTGTCCGTTGAACCGGCAACCGTAGAAGACGGAGTGATCGCGATGATGGCCGGCACAGGATTCGAAGTTGGTGGGGGATTCGTCGGAGCCGTAGTTCCTCCACCGCAGCCAGTCATAAACCACATCCCTAGAATGAAGATTACCCGCATCCTTTTTTGCCGTGGATTTTCGTTCCATAGTCGCCTTCAAAAAAATCAAAGCTGATATTCTCTCTCTCAAATCTCCCAACCAAGAGGGGGTGTCTAGCGGCTTATAACCAGAATTTAATATCGACACGGCTACCTCGAGCTCGAGATTTGATCCTCGATCTAGTAAAGTCGCGTCAGAGTTGGCCAAGACGGATGCCATCTTAGGTTGCTCTCGGAGGTAAGTCAACCGGAAGGGACTCACCGTTGGCGTGAACTTCCACGGTACGGAGTGGCTAAAAATATGGTGGAGAAAACGAGATTAAGTGCGGCGAAATAAAATGGTAGGCCCGTGGGGACTCGAACCCCAGACCTCTACCGTGTCAAGGTAGCGCTCTAACCAACTGAGCTACGGGCCTGCAACCTTCTAAGAATATCACGCCTCGGCGCGGCTGAGAATTTCGTCCACCGCCTTCAACTCTTCCTCGGATTGCGGCTGCCATGCTGCTCCCAATTGCGCCAACCCCCTCTGCAACTCGAGCAAGGTCCGCCCCGAAAAAGCCTGCCGCAATGCACTCCATTCTTCTTTTACGTTGCGAATCTGGTCGCCATTGGCATCGGAAACCAGCGCAGCGAATGCCCGCGCGGCGGAGCCATATTCTACGCCAAAATCTTCGTGCAAATACGCCGGCAAAAATTCCATCAGCGCCGGGTAATTTTCCGGGTCAAAGTGATTCGATTTCTTCTCCTCGTCCGTCATTCGCGAGCCTCCGGGTAAGCGGTCAACACGTAAAAATTCTCTGGCCCGTCCGCGCGCAATACAATCACCGCGCTGGTGCAGTACACCGTCTGCGCATCCCCGCGCCGCAGGCTGCGGCCAACTACACGACCGGCATTATAGTGCAGAGCCAGATTAGGCCGCGGAAATCCACGCTGCACCCAGCTTTCCACACGGCTGCGTTCCGCGGCCAGAGTCTCCGCCACCACGGTCTCTGCCGTTTCACGGTCGGTCCAAGTGGAAGCCGCCGAGATATTCCGCTCCCGCGCGAGCCTTTCGCGCAACTCATCATCGGTGCGTGCCACATGGCGCGCCAGGGTATGCCCGCCGCGCGCCTCATCGCGCGCAAGATCGTAGCGCTTCGCCGCGTCTCGCGGCGCTCCGCTTTGGCGCTGGCTTTGCTCGTGTAATGAGGGCTTCTCCCGCGGTTCGGGTCCACATCCGGCGATGGAAACCAATGCCAGCGCCAGCCCGAAAGCAATCGCCAGGCGAGATGAGTTCCCGTTCGAGATCTTGGTTAACACGAGTCTATCAGCCCAACTTCGTTTTCAATTTTCAATCGAGGCACCAAGTATACGAAAACACCCGCTTTCCGCACACCCCGCCTCCGGTTGTGAGCCCGCCAAACCGGATGCTATTCTCGTCTTTATGGCGAAGCTGTCAGACACATCTCCGGAAATCGCCCCTTCTTCGCCCTTGACGCAGCCCGTGCGGCAGTTCGAGGCCCTGCTCGAAGTTACCGAAACGATTGCCCAGCAGCGCGACCTCAAGCTCCTTTTCCACGAACTTTCCAATCGCCTCCATGCCGTCCTGCAATTCGATTTTCTCGGCCTGATTCTTCACGATCCTGCCCGCGGCACCATGCGGTTACACATTCTGGTAACACACGATCCCATCCCGCAGGAAGGTCCGGAAGAGATGCCGGTGGCCAACTCTCCCTCCGGCTGGGTTTTCGAGAACCAGGAACTCTTCCTCACCCAGGACACTTCCAAGGACGCACGCTATCCCCACTTCATGAAAAAGTTGCAAACCGTCGGCGTGCACTCCACGGCCATTCTTCCTCTGACCACCGCTCACCACCGACTGGGCACCATGGTCTTCGGACGCTACGTTCCGCAGGGTATCAGCGAAGCCGAAATCCAGTTTATGCGGCGCGTGGCCGCCCAGGTGGCGGTGGCCGTGGATAATGCCCTGAATTTCGAAGCCGCCGAAGCCTATCAGAAGCAGTTGGCGCGCGAACGCGATCGTTTGCAGGTCCTCCTCGAAATCAACAATCTCCTGGTCAGCACGCGCGATCCCGCCACCGTTTTCAAAGGTATCGTCTCCTCGATCAAACCCGTTCTTCAGCACGACTACACCAGCCTCGCGCTGCTTGATACCGCCTCCGGCCTCCTGAAAATTCATTATTTGGATCTGCCGGGGAATTCCCCCATCTCCAAACCCGAAATCACCGTTCCGCTCGAAGGCACGCCCGCAGGGCAGTGCTTCTCCAGCGGCCAGGTGCTCATCACGCGCGGCAAGGATCTCGATCGATTCCGTCACGACGCTTTGCGATTTCTGCGCGAGCAGTCGGTGCAGGCCATCTGCTGCGTGCCGCTGACCACGCACGGGCGCACCTTCGGCACCATCAATCTCGCCAGCCGAAATCCCGATGCGTTCACGCCCGCCGATGTCGAACTTCTGCAACAGGTCGGGGTGCAAGTCGCCATCGCCCTCGAAAATGCCCTGGCCTTCAAGGAGATCGACGCGCTCAAAGACAAGCTCGCCGTCGAAAAACTCTACCTCGAGGAAGAAATTCGCTCCGAGTTTAACTTTGAGGAAATCATCGGCGACAGCCCCGTGCTGCGCCGCACCCTGGCGCAAGTGGAGCTTGCGGCTCCCGCCGGAACCACGGTCCTCATTCAGGGCGAAACCGGCACCGGCAAAGAGATCATCGCCCGCGCGATTCATAACCTCAGCCCGCGCCGCGAACGCACCTTCGTCAAAGTAAATTGCGCTGCCATTCCCGCCGGCTTGCTCGAATCCGAACTCTTCGGCCACGAGCGTGGCGCGTTCACCGGCGCGCTCACACAGAAAATCGGCCGCTTCGAATTTGCCGACCGCGGCACGCTCTTCCTCGACGAAATCGCCGACTTGCCGCTAGAGCTCCAGCCCAAGTTGCTGCGAGTTTTGCAGGAGCAGGAATTCGAACGCCTCGGTGGCAATCGCACCCTGCGCGTGGACGTGCGCGTCGTTGCGGCAACCAACGGGGATCTCGCCCAACTCGTCGCCGAGCGCAAATTCCGCAGCGACCTTTACTATCGCCTCAATGTTTTCCCCATTCTTGTTCCGCCACTTCGCGAGCGCCGCGAAGACGTGCCGCTGCTCGTTCGCTATTTCGTCCAGACGTTCAGCCGCCGCCAGAACAAAACCGTTGAATACATTCCCGCTGATGTCATGGACGCGCTGGTCAATTATTCCTGGCCCGGCAATATCCGCGAATTGGAAAACCTCATTGAGAGAGCTGTCTTGCTCTCCCCAGCAAAGGAATTACGCGTGCCCATCGGCGAATTGAAGGCTGCCACCGCTGCTTTCTCAGCCGCTGCCGGCGCCTCGGAACAGTTAGCCAACCCGATGGCAATAACCACCGTTCCCAACGCCCTTTCGTCTCCCATTGCCACGCTCGAAGACGCCGACCGGCAGCACATTCTTCGCGCGCTGCGTCAAACCAACTGGCGCATCGCCGGCCCACAGGGCGCTGCAACCTTATTAGGCATGAAGCGCACCACCCTGCAAGCCCGCATCCGCAAGCTGGGTATCAAACGCCCTGTCTGACACGAAACGTCCACTTGGATTAACCGGGGGACTGTGCTTTCCTGAAAAGGTAGATGATGAAACTGCTTCCAACTCGCAATCACCCTTCCTCGCGGGCACTCCTGAGCTTCGTCGCGGCACTCGTCTTGTTCCCGTTTGCCGGCTCCGCCCTTGCACAGATGCCTGTCATCCGTTTTGTTCGCGATCCCGATCCGGCTCCCGATTTCAAGCTCAAAGAACTCGCCGGCAAGGAGCTGACTCTCGAGGCGTTCCGCGGCAAAGTCATCCTGCTGAATTTCTGGGCCACCTGGTGCGGCCCATGCCGCGCAGAAATCCCCGAATTAGTGGCGTTGCAGAATCGCTACAAGGACCGGCTGCAGATTGTTGGCCTGGTGGTGGATGACGACGATGAAAAAGAGATCCGCAAGGTGATCGAGTCCGAGGGCATCAATTATCCCGTCGCGCTTGCCGATACCGAAACACGCTTTGCCTACGGCGGCATCGCCGCGCTGCCCACCGTATTCGTAATCAACGCCGAGGGCCGCGTCATGCAGAAACACGTCGGCCTCTTCAATCCCGCTCTCTATGAAGCTGAAGTGCGCGCCTTGCTCGGCCTTCCCATCCCCGCCAAGGTGGAAACCTTTCAGGATGAGGGCGACATTTTTCTTAAGCACGCCGACCGCGCCAAAATTCTCCCCGGCGTGGACATGTCCAAACTTTCACCCGAGCAGCGCGACGTGGCACTTCACAAGTTCAACGCCGAGTCCTGCACCTGCGGCTGCAAATTCACCCTGGCCCAATGCCGCATTTATGACGCTGCCTGCCAGATTAGCCAGAAGCGTACTTCGGAAATCGTAAAGGAACTCTCAACGCAAGAAGCCAATCAATCTCCGAAGGACTCCGAGAAAGTGCCCGCTTCCGCGAGCCCGCCCGCGCCCCCTGAAACACCCAAGCTTTAACCGGCTGCCCGGAATTTTCTTCTCAGCGTCCTCTGCGCTCTTCCTCTGCGAACTCTGCGTCAAATCTTTTCTTTCTCTCTTCCGGCCACAAATTACTTGCGCAGCAGTTCCGTCGCCGCCCCGGTCATCGCCTTCACGCCCGTCCGAATCGCCGGCTCCGGCAAGGGAGCAAACTCGCTCGAGTGCGGCCCGGGCAACCGCGTCCCCTTTTCCTGCGCCTCTTTCCACTTGACCGGATCCGTTGCCCCCAGCCAGAACATCGTTATCGGCGGTTTCGGGTCTTCCAGCGCGAACAAACTGAAATCTTCGCTGGCCATTATCGGCTGGCCCGGCCACACATTCTCCTTGCCCAGCGATTTTTCCAGCGCAACCGCCACGCGCTGCGTTAGCACCGGGTCGTTTATTGTCGCTGGCACATGGTCTTTCACGAATTCAATGATCGGCGCGCGTTCCACCGGAATCCCCGCCGCCTCTGCAATCCCGTTCGTGATCCGCTTGATCGACGCGAGCACTTTTTCGCGCTGCGCCGGCGTCATCGTGCGCACTGTCAACTGCAGGTGCGCCTCGTCCGGAATAATGTTGTACCTTGTGCCCGCGTGAAACGATCCCACTGTCACCACAGTTGGCACCAGCGGATCCGATTCCCGGCTGACGACCGTCTGCAAAGCGACCACCAGTTCGGACGCGATGACGATCGGATCCTTCGTAACGTACGGCGCAGCGCCATGCCCGCCATACCCCCGAATCGTAATGTCCACCGAGTCCGCTCCGGCCAGCATCGGCCCGGCGTGCCAGGCAACCGTTCCGGCCGGCAGAAAAGACGAATCGTGCAGCGCAATCACATAATCCGGTTTCGGGAATTTCGTGAACAACCCCGCGCGCAACATCGCCGCCGCCCCGCCCATGCCCTCTTCCGCAGGCTGCCCAATCAGCACCAGCGTTCCGCGCCACTTGTCCTTGGTTTCCGCCATCATCTTTGCGGTGCCCAGGAATACGGTCATGTGCAAATCGTGCCCGCATGCGTGCATCACGCCCACTTCGCCGTTCGGCCGCTTCTCCCGCACCTTGCTCGCGTAAGGCAAGCCCGTATTTTCCGTCACCGGCAGCGCATCCATGTCCGTGCGGACGTAAACTGTGGGACCCGAACCATTCCGCAGCAGTGCAACCACTCCATAAGCGGGATTCCCGGAACCATATATTCCAAAGTGGTCGGTCACCTCGTAACCCATCTTCTTTAGTTGCGCTGCGACCAGCGCGGACGTCTCTTTTTCTTCCGTCGAGAGTTCCGGGTGTTCATGTAAATACTTGTAGGTTCCCACCCAGTCGTTGATGTTCCTTTCGATCCGTTGATCGAGATCGTCCTGGGCGGCCGCTGGCATCCCCGTCGCGAGCAAGAGCGATGCAA
>Ga0210401_10008573_pt1 | contig 10133 bp, 7 predicted proteins | sample IncBWH32MmetaG_FD_150866 | JGI IMG/M metagenome (GOLD analysis project Ga0210401, IMG submission 150866) | Forest soil microbial communities from Barre Woods Harvard Forest LTER site, Petersham, Massachusetts, United States - Inc-BW-H-32-M | ecosystem: Environmental > Terrestrial > Soil >... | reverse complement strand
CGGCCAAGCCCGCGCCAAGGATCAAGACCGAGATGCCACTAACGTTGCCCTCGAGTTTGATGCGGCCCTTGTATGGCGACTCCGCAGCGAAGCCGAGGGCCGTCATCGCGTGATACATCGCCGCACTTCCCGCGAGCGTGCCGACAAACGCCAGCAGATCGCGGCGGCTTAAGGTAGCTTCAGTCGCGCTTCGCATCGTGTTGCAAGTCATACTCGTTCGATACCGCCGGGTGATTTTCGAAACGATGGCGTACCCTAACTCGCGCAGCAAAGTCCTCTGGAACGGGACAGCCTGATCATCCACAAATTGATCATGTCGTGCCATGATGGCGAATATTCAAGCGAATGATTGTGCTGGCAACGATCCCAGCTTCCGGCTTGTCAGCGAGGGACGCCCACTCGGTCGTCCACGGGCTAGCCATTGATCGTGAGTGCGCAGCGGTTGATCGCCGCCTCTGAACGATCTGCGGCCTGAAGATGGCTTTGAGTTGGACGCGGTGAATCCGATTCTTCATGGATTCGAACACCATTCCTTTCCGCAAGCAAGTTTGGTTGCCCCGAGGCTTCAGAGTTTGTGCAGCAATTGCAGCAGCTTACGCAATCTCCCGATGGGTGTGGCACACAGAGAAGGTCAGATTGCAGGTTTCACTCGCTCCGCCAGGAGGCTTCCGCGACCCATTCTCCGCCGCGGCGTGAGGCGGGTCCGGACCAAATTCAGGACCTCAAGTCCGGCTTCAACCTTAAGTGATCCTGTGCGGTTATATCAGGCCGTCGAGATAGGATCGGCGTCGAGACGAACAATATCGCTTACATTCGCGAGTGCGGCCGGATAGCGCCTCAAAACCAAGGGGTCGTGTCCGGGAATGATATGGTTGTTTGAGGATGCGAGTCGTCTCATCGTGTCGAAACCTTCCAGCATGTCGCCGACACTTTCGAGAATGGGGAATGGGCGGCCCTGTTCGAAGTTGGCGTAGAAGTGTGACGCATCGGATCCAAGCACGACCCAGCCGCGTCGCGTTAGCACGCGCACGATCTGCAGCCCCTTGGAATGTCCGCCCACCTTGTGAACGGTGAGGTTGGGCGCTATTTCCGACACACCATCGTGGAACACGACTCGATCGGCGAAAATCTTGCCAACCATGTCGGTCACGTCGTCGACCTCGAAGGGAATCCGCAACGCGTGATGGCACATGCACCGACCGGTGCAGTAGTTCATTTCAGTATCCTGCACGTGATAGCGCGCTCTCGGAAATAAGGTGTGATTGCCCGCATGATCGAAATGCATGTGCGAGATGATCACGTCTTCGACCTGATCGGGATCAAGCCCAATCATCCGCAGCCCGTCTCCGACCGGACGCAGCAGCGTGCGCTGTCTTTTCGCCGCGCGGGCCGCGTCGAAACCGGTGTCAAACACGAAATTCCGTTTTTGCCCGACAATCGCCCAGACGAAATAGTCAAGCGGCATCGGCCCGTCGTGCGGATCGCCGCCGATGAAGTTGTGCGATGCCGTTCTGTGGTGATGACCGTAGCGGATCGCGAAAAGATCGTAAGTGGTGCTCAAATCGGTATCCTCAGCTGGCGAGCCATCCCGCCTCTACTGGTAAGATTGCTCCTGACATATCTCTGACTTTGCTTGGTTCGTTGAGCGCCCGAGAGACGGTCATGGTCGACACGCCGGCCCGTTTGGCGACATCTCGCATACGAGCGCTGTTGCCGCTTATCCGCTTCTTTGGCGGATACGGCTGCTCCGCCACCCTCGCGGTACCGACGCTGTTTTTGCCCATGTAACAAAGATATCCGATGAACGAACGATCGGAAACTAGAAGCGGCGCCTCTCATTTTTGCAAGTTTGTATTGATAGCGGTATCAGAAAAGCCCTGGAAGGCCGGTTTTCAAATGGGGCGCTGGGTTGATGATGGCTTATCTGGTAGGGAAAATCGCTGATTTCAGCTTTCCGGGTCTTTCCCAACTATTGTTTCGCGAATTGACCGAGATCTCTGAAGTGGCAAAAGGAAAACCGCCGGGACAGGTGAATGGGCATTGAACGGGTGAACGGCCGTCGGGAAACAGTCAGCGAAGTTTTTGCGGCTTTCGTCGAGGCCTCGTCATGGTCTGACATTGGGCCTGATCTTCGCCACGAAGCCAAAAGGTCGCTGTTGAACTTTTTCGGCTGTGCGCTCGGAGCTGCAAACAGCGATCCGATTGCGATTGCGGTGAATGTCATGCGCCAATTCTCCGGCGCAACACTGGCGGGTCTCATCGGCCGCCCTGAACGGCTGGACATTTTGGGCGCAAGTTTCATCAACGCGGCCGCCGCCAATCTCCTCGACTTTGACGACACGCATTTGCGAACGGTCATTCATCCGACCGCTCCGGTGGCGCCCGCGGTTCTCGCGCTGGCGGAAGCAGAAGGATTTTCGGGCGCCGCCGTTCTTCACGCGCTGATCTTGGGGATCGAAATTGCCTGCCGCATCGGCAACGGCGTTTCGCCCGGCCACTATGCGCGCGGGTGGCATATTACGGCGACCTGCGGCGTGTTCGGCGCGGCCGCGGCGAGCGCAAAGCTACTGGGCTTGTCGCGGGCCCAAATTGCTGATGCGCTCGGTATTGCAGCCAGCCAGTCGGCAGGTTTGGTCGAAAACCTGGCCTCCGCCGCGAAGAATGTCGGGGTCGGCAATGCCGCGCGAAACGGCCTGTTCGCGGCACTTTTGGCGCAGCGCGGCTACGAAGCGGCGGCGCCCTCGATTGAGGGGCCGCTCGGGTGGGCAAGGGCGTCGGGCGACGCTCCGGACGTATCCGCGATGGTCGATGGACTAGGTCACGACTGGGAACTGCTCAACAACACCTACAAACCTTATCCAAGCGGCATTGTGTTTCATGCGGTCATCGACGCCTGCCTGAGCTTGCGCCGCGCGCATGAGATCGATCCGGACTCGATCGAGTCGGTGACTGTCAGCGGCGACGCCTTGCTGCTGGCGCGCGGTGATCGGGACGTGGGTAACGAGCGCGACGCCCGCGTCTCGATCCATCACACTGCCGCGGTGGCCTTGCTGTTTGGCGCCGCCGGGTTGCGAGAATATTCACGCGATGTCGTGGCCGATGAACGAGTTCGTGCGTTTCGTTCGCGCGTGAGGGCCGTGCTCGACTCTGGCTTGCCGAGAGGCGCCGCTCGCGTCGACCTGACATTGCGCGACGGACGCGCAGTCAGTGCGACAGTCTTAGATGCCCGCGGAAGCGCCGCGCATCCTTTGAGCGACGGAGAAATCGAGGCGAAAGTGCGCGAGCTCGCCAAACTAGCCGGGCCGCGCGATGTTACCGCGACAATCGACGCAGTGTGGCGCCTCGATTCTGCGCCCAGCGTAAATGGGCTGATGGGTTTCGCTAGCGCGCCGGCGTAACAATAAATTTCAAGATCAGCGTAACAGAGGTGAGCACTTCTGCTCAGTAAGCGATGGCGGAGGATTTTATAGATTGTTGGGGAGGAATAGGGCATCGAAATGAATGTTGTTCAGCCTATTCGCGGCGAAAAGGGCGCAACGCCAATTGGCCTCGATGCCGATCCGCACGGAACGGAAAGCCGGGCAATCGTCGATACCCATCGGCACCCGATCGGACCCAAGCTCGCAGCCAAAATGGCGGAGCGAGGCTTTTACGACCCGCAACAAGAATTCCCGCAGACCAACGCTCAGGACTTGATCGGCTATCGCGAGTTTTACGATCTCGACTACGCCATGCCCAAGCAGCGCGAGGGCGGCGTCACCCTCAGCGTTGCCAGCAATGGCGGCGAGGTCGACTGGCTTGCGCGGGATTTGCTTCAAGTCAGCACCGGCGATGCTCTCAAGTTCTTGAACAACGAATACCTGGAGATCAGGGATCGCTATCCCGGCGAGTTCGCGCTGATGGCCAACGCACACGCGCTCGAGGAGAGCTGTCGGCCGATCGTCGAGGAGATGATCAGCCAGGGCGGCGCCAAGGCGATTGCGGTGGCGTCCAGCTACGGCGACGGCTCGGATCGCGCTTTCCTCGACAGTCCCAAGGCTGAATGGCTGTGGGAGTTTGCGGCGGCGAATGGCATCGTGGTGCACATCCATCCACCGATGCTGTCGGTCGGGCACGAGGTGCTCATGCAGTACCGCCTCAACGAGGCGGTTGGCCGACCCTTTGACTCGACCGTCAACGGCGCCCGGATGATCGGCTCCGGTGTGTTCGATCGCCACCCGAAGCTACAGGTGCTGATCGTCCACATGGGCGGCGAACTCGCGTCGGTCCTTGGTCGCCTCGAATTCACTTGGCGCCTCAACTACAAGGGGATCCGCAGCCCGCCAGCCGGCAGGCCTTACAAGAACGAGCGGCCGCCATCCGACTACTTCAAGACCAACATCTTGGTCGACTGCATGGGCTTCAACCCAATTGGACTGCGAGCCGCCGTTGAGATGTGCGGTGCGGACCGAGTGGTGTTCGGATCCGATTACGGTCCGATCCCGTACGGGATCAAAGAGCATGTGCAGATCGTCGAGGACGTGCTTCCAAGCCTGGCTGAGCGCCAACAGGTGTTCTGGAAGACAAGCAACAGGGTATTCCGTCTTGGCCTATCCGTTACCGATCTCATCACCCTTTAAATCTTCCGTCGAGAGGTTGGTTTTCGGCTGCGTTTGAGGTCGCAGAAGAGAAAGTTGGATTCAGTTCCATTTTTGTGTCGCGCGGCCGGAACATTTCGAACTGGGACCTCGCGATGTTCACGCTCCTCCTCAAATGACTGTCGAATCGGCATTTGACATTTCGGCGGACAGGGGCGCTCGGGTCAGAGCATCGCGGTCAAACGACACTGCTTTGATAACCGCGTAGAGGTCTCGTCCAGGCGCAAGCGACAGGGTGTCGGTTGATTTTAACGTGAGGCGTGCTGCCAGGCGGATACCGTTGCAATCCAGCGTAATTTCCGCCAGGCCATCGCCGATCCGCTCGACGCCGGTCACTCGCCCCGGAAGGACATTCAGAGCGCTAAGCGTGTCGGGCCGCGATGTTGCAATCATGACATCCCGGGCACGAATGCGCAGCCGTATCGGCGCGCCGATCGGCAGCGACAACTGAGGAGCGTACAGGGTTCCCGCCTTGCATCGGATCGACGTTAATCCGAAGGCCGTATCATGCCCGGCGACAGTCGCCTCGATGAGCGCACCGGTCTCGGCCATTGCTTCCGCCGCTTGAAGGTCGCGCCGGCCCAGAACCTCGGTCGGCGGACCCACTCCCACCACATGGCCATCCTTGATCAGGACGACCGTGGTGGCCAGCCGCGCGACTTCCGACAAAGAGTGCGAGACGTAAACGATCGGGACCTGTGCCTCATCGCGCAATCGCTCGATGAAGGGAAGAATCTCTTCCTTCAACGACTCGTCCAAGGAGGCCAGCGGTTCGTCCATGAGCAGAAGATGCGGCGACGTGAGCAATGCCCGGCCGATTGCTACCCGCTGTTTTTCTCCGCCCGAAAGCGCGCCGGGACGTCGCTCCAAAAGGTGCCGGATATTGAGGAGATCGAGCACTTGTTCGACGCCGATGGTCCGCTCTTTGCGCGGCGTGAACCATTGCCCGTACAAGAGATTCTGTCGGACTGTGAGATGCGGGAAAAGCCGCGCCTCCTGAAAAACGTAGCCAAAGCGCCGTCGATGTTTGGGCACAAAAATGCCCTGGCCGGTGTCGACCAAAGTCCTGCCATTCAAGACGATCGAGCCCTTATCGGGGCGCACAATTCCGGCAATGATGTTCAGAAGTGACGTCTTGCCGGATCCGGACGGACCGAAAAAAGCGGTCAGCTTTCCCTCGGAGGCAAAGCGCGCCTGAAGTGCAAACGATCCCAAACGACGTACAACATCAACAACAAGTGCCATCTGGCCGGTCCCTTGCCGACATCGTCAGGATATCTCTTGAAGCGCTTTTCGTGCAGTCGCCCGATGTTCGCGCAGTGGTAGTAGGAGAGGAATGAGCTATCGTGCCTCCATCGACATCTCGGCCTTGAGACTATCAATATCCCGGAAGATCGAAGCGACCGCCAGCACTTTGCCGTTTTGTCGATAGCGCACCAAACAGTCGCGTGACTTGATGTTGCCGTCGATATCAACACTATCCCACTTTTCGGCATGGCCGACGTAATTGATGGGCACGTCATAGTGCTGGCTCCAAAAGAAAGGCACTTCGGAAAATCGCTGTTCTTGCCCAAGCATATTTCTTGCAACAGCCTGACCCTGACGCTCGGCCACAACCCAATGCTCGATCCGGAGGTTCTCACCTGTATGCGGGTCGGGCCAGCGCGCAATGTCTCCGGCGGCATATATGTCCGGTATGCTGGTCTCGAGGTATTCGTTGACAGCGACGCCGCGATCAATTTTGACGCCTGCGCGTTCGGCCAATTGGAGCCGAGGCCGCACGCCCACGCCAACGACAACCACGTCGGCTGGCAGTGTCGCGCCACTCTTGAGTTTTGCGTTTGTTCCTTCAATTGAGGTGACGGTATCCTCCAAATGGAAAACGACGCCGTGCTCTTCGTGGAGTTCTCGAATGAAATCGCCGAATTCCGGACCGAGAATGCGCTCCAGCGGCCGGCGTTCCGGCGCGACGACGTGAACATCCAGGTTCCTCGTCCGCAGCGCGGCCGCAACCTCCAAACCGATGAAGCTTGCGCCGATGACAACGGCGTGCCGCGCCGCCGTTGCGTTGGCGATGATGGCGCGCGCGTCGGAAAGCGAGCGCAGAACGTGGACATGCGGCTGATCCGCGCCCGGAAGTTGCAGACGGACCGGCTCGGCGCCGGTCGCAAGAAGCAGTTTGTCAAATGCGATTTTCCGCCCGTTCGCCAGCGCCACTTGCCGCGGCCCGGAGTCGATTGCGGTAACCTCGCTGCCGAGCTGAAGGTCGATTGAATATTCCTTGTAGAACTCAGCCGGCTTGAGCGGCATCCAGTCTTCCGGCGCGCTTCCGGCCAGGTAATCCTTGGAGCAATTCGGCCGGTCGTAGGGCGGCTCATTGTCAGCGGACACGAGCGTGAGACTGCCGCCAAATCCTTCGCGCCGCAGCATCTCGGCGGCAGCAAATCCCGCGGCACCGCCGCCCACGATGACGATGCGATCCGGCTTGGCCGTGGCCCGCGCTGGTTTGGACGGCTCGCTTCGATCGGCCGGGGCCGTCCTTTCGCGTACAAATACTTTGTCGTCGCTCTTTTCCACGCGCCAACACGGCAGTGCATTGAACGCAGGAGCCCCGATCGCCTCGCCCGTTCGCAGGCTGAAACGCGCGTGGTGCCAGGGACAGCGGACCGTGTCGCCGGCCATCAAGCCTTCCGCGAGCGGTCCGCTATAGTGCGAACATGTCGCGCCGATCGCAAAGAATTCGTCACCCTGCCGCGCAAGCAGCACGGCATCCTGGTTGACGTGTCCGAGGAGCATCTGCCCAGCGGCGATATCCGCTACGGAAACTCCCTTTGTGAGATCAGGACCGGGAGGGTTTGGCTGCTGCTCTGCCATTGGGCTTCTCCGGCGTTTCAAGGCAGTTCTGCGCTTACTTCGGAGTATATGACCTCTTATCGGAGGCTGTCAGGGATCGGGACTGATGAGATCCCGCGACCCACGTTCCCAAAACGTTGATCGTCGTCCCGTCGAACGCCACCATATCAGCCTGGAAACCGGGCGCGAGTTTGCCCAGCCTCCTGTCGAGGCCAAGCATTTCGGCCGGATGAGCCGAGGCAAACCGCAGGGCGTCGGTCAGCGGAACGCCGAGCATTCCCACGCAGTGACGGACTGCGTCGGCCATGGTGAGGTAGGCGCCGGCCAATTTGCCGTCGCTCCTCACGCATCGGTCGCCGCGGACCAAAATGGTCTCGCTCTGAAGCTGAAAGGATGCGTGCGTGCCGCCGACCGGCGGCATGGCGTCGGTTACGACAATCGGCTTGGCGCGGCCGCGTAGCGCAAGACGGAGCATGGCAGGGGCGACGTGCACGCCATCCACGATCATGCCAAAACAGGCTTGCTCCGACTCGAGCGCGGCCGCAATCGGGCCGGGCTCGCGGCTATCGAGCGGCCGCATGGCATTGAACAGATGCGTAAAGCAGCTAAGGCCCGCCGCCATGGCTTCTTTTGTTTGCGCATAGGTCGCCATCGAGTGGCCAAGCGAAACGCGCACACCTGCAGCCGCGAGCGCAGCGATAAATTCCAGCGGGACCCGTTCAGGCGCCAGCGTGACGAGCATCGCACCCCGCCGCGGTGCGGTCAGGAGCTTCAGGTCCTCTTGCGAGGGTTGGCGAAGCGCGCGCGGATCGTGGACGCCGGGCTTTTCCAGCGAGAGAAAAGGCCCTTCGAGATGGATCCCGAGGACGCTGGGTTCCACGCCAACGAGACTTTCCACCGCACGGCAGGCCGCCGCCATCTTTTCCGGGCTGTCGCTGATGAGAGTGGGGAGGAGGGACGTCGTGCCGGATTTTCGATGCGCGGCGGCGATCGAACGGATGGCGTCCGGTGTCGGCTCATCGTTGAACAATATGTCGCCGCCGCCATTGACCTGGATATCGATAAAGCCGGGAGCGAGCCACGCGTTCGCGGCCAAGTCCACACAAGAGGTCGTGCTCGACAGTTCGGAACGCGGAACGACTGCGGCGATCGTGTCGCCCTCGATCACCACGGCGCTGTCTTTGCGCAGCGCTACGCCGTCGAAGATGCGGCGGGCGGCGACGGCGTGAATTTTTTCGCTCATCGCGTCCGGGTCACCTTTTGCAGATGACGGGGCTGATCGACATTGGCACCGCGCCCTTCGGCGAGGCGGAGCAGAAACGCGTAGAAACTTTGGATCAAGCAAATAGCATCGGCGTCCGCCTGATCGGGCGCCAGCGTCGGCAGCCCTGCGCCTGTTTCGTCCGCACCCGCGATCAGCACGCGAGCGCCGGCGGCGCGCAGATCGGCGGCAAGATCGAAAAAACCCATGGCCGAGGCGTCGGACGGCGTGAGCATCAGTATGGGCAGCGTGCTCGAGACGAGCGCAATCGGTCCGTGACGAAATTCGGCGCTCGAGAAAGCCTCGGCGTGCAGCGTGCAGGTTTCTTTCAGTTTGAGAGCCACCTCGCGCGCGATGGCAAGCGTCGGACCGCGGCCGATTGCGACCAGCGCCGTCGCGGCCGTCAGCGGAGCGAGCGCTTCGCTCCAGTCGAGTTGCGCCGCCTGACCTAGGCGAGCCGGCAGCCGGTCGCAGGCCGCGCCGATGTCTTTGTTGCCGGTCCACTTCGCCATCAAACGCAGCGAAGCGGTGAGCGAGGCGATGAAAGTTTTTGTCGCCGCGATGCTCAATTCCGGTCCAGCCGCCATCGGCAAGACGAATTCGCAAGCTTGCGCCAACGGACTATTCGTATCGTTGACGATGGCCGCGGTGACCGCATCGGCGGCGCGCGCCGCCGCGGCCGCTTCGATCAGGTCGTCGCTCGATCCGGATTGCGAGATCGCGAGAAACAACTGATCCTTGAGCGCAAGCCGTCGATGATAGACGCTGGCGATATTCGGCGCCGCCGCCGCGACGGGAATTCCGAGATATCGTTCGATCAAGTGCTTGGCGAAGGTCGCCGCGTGCGCAGAGCTTCCCCGCGCGCAGGTGACGACAACGTCCGGCGATCGGCGGGCGAGCCGCGCCATGAGCGCGGCCAGCGGCGAGGCAAGCTCCCGCGCCTGGGCCTGCACCGCCGCCGGCGCCTCGGCAAGCTCCTTGGCCATTCCACCGCCCGGCGACTTCATCGTGGTCCAACGATTTAATGCAAATGCCGCGGTCACGCGACTTCAGCAAGCGACAATGCAACGGAATGCGCGAGATGGAGCGCACCCGAGAGAGCATCGCCGGCAGGCTCGACCAGGTGCAACTTGGTCCGTTCAGCGAGCGAGCGAATGAGGAAGGGTGCACACCCTCCGACCAACGCAAGCCGCGTCGCGCCGATGGCGATGAGCCGATCAGCGAGGATATCGATATGACGTGCGGCCAGACTAACCAGCTCGCACGCGATCGGATCGTCCTGCGCGGCATGTTCAAAAATGTGCGGAGCGAGCGTCGCGAAATCACCCGGAGAAGCCTCATGCGCCCAGGCGACGATGGCATGGGGATCGTTGTCGAACTTG
>Ga0210401_10008572_pt1 | contig 10133 bp, 7 predicted proteins | sample IncBWH32MmetaG_FD_150866 | JGI IMG/M metagenome (GOLD analysis project Ga0210401, IMG submission 150866) | Forest soil microbial communities from Barre Woods Harvard Forest LTER site, Petersham, Massachusetts, United States - Inc-BW-H-32-M | ecosystem: Environmental > Terrestrial > Soil >... | reverse complement strand
ACGGCTGCTGGGCCTGGCCGCGGACCTGCTGTTGTTTGGGTGACATGGCTCGCGGCTGTGAGTACCTCGACCTGCTCGAGCATGCCGGGAAGATCCCGCCCGAGTCGGGGCTGGGCGCCCGGTTCGCGGCGTTTCAGTCGTTCCGCTGCGGGGTGGCCGGGCAGCTGGAGACGGCCGTGCAGAAGGCTCTGGCCGCACGAGCTACTCAGGACCGGACGCAGCTCACCGACGAATGGAACGCCGTCGTCCCGCTGGTCCTTGTCCGCGTATATAGCTGCCTGGGCGACTTCCCGGCCGCCGAGCGCGAGGCAGCCGCGGCTCTGGCGGCCCCCGGCGTCGCCGAATCGGTCAAGCTCGTGATGGTGCCGAGTGCCCGCGCGCTGGCCTGGTTCGAGACCGGATACCTGGCCGAGGCTGCCGATGCAGCCAGGGCGGCTGACGCCGATTCGCAGCGGCTGGGATTCGGCCAGCATTTCTTCGCCGTCGACCATCTGCGTGTACTATCCGGCCTCGCGCTGGAAAGGCCGCGACCTCGACGCCGCGGAGCAGCTTACCGAACGAGTGCTCTCGATAACCGAACAGCGTCGGCCGGTCTTCGAATTCCTGGCGCTGCTGGACCGGGCGCAGATCTGGGCGGCCCGCGGGTAGGTCCGTAACGCGCTGACTACCGTCGGGTCCGCACGCCGCGTCCTGACCTCGGCAGCCAGTCCGGCGCTGCTCGCCCGCGCCGACGAGCAGGAGGCGCTGCTGCGCCTCTCGCTTGGCGATACGCGCTCCGCCGCGGAGCTGGCCAGCAATCTGCCCGCCGCGCGCCGCGGGGTGCTGCTGGCCCGGGTTGCGCTCGCGGCTGGTGATGACCATGGCGTCTAGCAGCACTTGCGGGCAGCGGCCCTGGGCGACCTGACGCCACGCCAGGCGCTGGTGCGCCAGGTACTGCTGGCCGGCGCCGCGATCGATCGTGGCGATCCCGCGGCCGCGAGCCTGCTCAGAACCGCCCTGCACACAGCCCGCGGCCAGGGCTTCCTCGATACCGTCGTCACCACTGCACAGTAAGTGGCCAGTTACGTGGTCGAGCACGCGGCCCACCTGCGGTCAGACCCATTGATCGACACGCTAGTTGCCGCGGCACTGGAGGTGCGCGCCGCCCAGCCGGGCTCCGCCCCATCCAGCCGGGTACTCGCCGAGCCCTTGACCGCCGCCGAGGAGCGGGTCCTCCAGCGCCTGCCGATCAGCACCTACCTGCAGATCGCGGACACCCTCTACATTTCACGCAACACGGTGAAGACCCACCTGCGGTCGATCTACCAGAAACTCGGAGTGGCGTCACGCTCGGAGGCCCTCGAGCGAGCGGTCGACCTGCGCCTGCTCTAAGTCCGCGCCGCTCGCGGGAATCACCCTCGGTTGGGTGACGACCGGACCATATCGCTCGAACAGTATCGGGAAAGCAGCTCGGGCCCGAGCAACCCCGGCAGTCCCTCACATGTTCAGGTCGGCACTGGGTCTTTCGAGGAGTTGAGATGACTACCACCACGACCGCTAGGCATCCCGGTGAGAACGTCCCGTGGTATGCACTGCCGGCGCAGGACGTGACCGCGCGTCTGGGTGTAGAGGCGGATGAGGGGCTGGACGGCGGAGAGGCGGCGCGGCGGCTGGGCGAGTACGGGCCGAACGAGCTGCCGACCGAGCCGCCGCCGAGTATGTGGGCGGTGGCGCGGGGCCAGCTGGTCAACCCGATGAACATCATGCTGCTGCTGGTGGTCGCGGCCAGCTTCGCGATCGTGCAGATCGCCACGGCGCTGGTGGTGCTGGGGCTGGTGACGTTCAACGTGGTGATGGGCTCGGTCCAGGAGCTGAAGGCCCGGGCCAGCGTGGAGGCGCTGGCCAAGCTGCAGGTGCCCCACGCCCGGGTGCGGCGTTCCGGGCAGGTCGAGCAGATCGATTCGGCCACGCTCGTACTGGGCGACATTGTGCTGCTGGAGGCGGGGGACGTGGTCCCGGCGGACGGGCGGATCGTGTCCTCGGCCACGCTGGAGGTGCAGGAGGCCGCGCTGACCGGGGAAAGCGCGCCGGTGCCAAAGGACTCTGGGACATTGCCCGAGGGCGAGGTCGCGCTGGGCGACCGGACCAACCTGGTGTTCCAGAACACCCAGGTCACCCGGGGCACGGCCACGTCCGTGGTGACCGGTACCGGCAGCGCGACCGAGATGGGCCGGATTGCCGGGATGGTGACGGCCACTAAGCGGTCGAAGTCCCCGCTGCAGCTCGAACTGGACGGCATGACCAAGGTGTTCGGGCTGATCGCCTTCGTGGCGGTGGCGATCATCGCGGTCTTCGGTCTGGTGCGGGGCCAGGACATCACCACGCTGGTGCTGTTGTGCATTTCTACCGCGATCGCGTCGATCCCCACCGGGCTGCCGACGTTCGTGGAGGCCATGCTGTCGTCGGGGGCGCGGCGGCTGGCCGAGCACAAGGCGGTGGTCAAGTCGCTGACCGATGTGGAGACCCTGGGCGGGACCACGGTCATCAACTCCGATAAGACCGGCACGCTGACGATGAACGCGATGACCGCGACGCAGATGCTGGCCGGCGGTGACTGGTTCAAGATCGAAGGCCCGGGCTATGTCAAGTCGGGCGCGATCCTGGGCGTGGCCGGGGGGAAGCTGCCCGACTTCGGCAACCTGGCCCTGGGCCTGGTCCTGTGCACCGACGCCACCGTCGCCGACGACGGGTCGGTCATCGGCGATCCGACCGAGGCGGCGTTCGTGGTGCTCGCGGCGAAGATGGGCGCCGACGCCGGGGAGACACGCGAAGCGCTGCCGCGCCGGGCCGAGGTGCCGTTCGACTCGGAATACAAGTTCATGGCCACCTTCCACGACCGCCCCGGCTGGCTGGCCGGCCCGATCGTGGCCCAACCGCACTTCACGTCTGTGAAGGGCGCGCCTGACGTAGTACTCCGGCGCTGCGCGCACGCGCTGTGGCACGGCGAGGTGGTGCCGGTCGGCAGCGTCCGGGACGAGATCCTGGCCGCCAACCGCAAGCTGTCTGAGCGCGGGCTGCGGGTGCTGGCGTTCGCCGCCCGCGACCTGGACGACACCGAGATGGCCGCGGCACTGGCCGATCCGATGGCCGCCGTCACCGGCCTGGTCTTCGTGGCGCTGGTCGGGATCGTGGACCCGCTGCGCGCCGAGGCCAGGGACGCGGTCCGCGCCGCGCTGGGCGCCGGGGTCGACGTGCGGATGATCACCGGCGACCACACCATCACCGCCCGCGCGATCGCCGACGAGCTCGGCCTGGGGCCCGGCGTGATCACCGGCACCGAGCTGCAGCACCTGACCGACGATGAAGTCATCGGCCGGCTTCCCCAGCTGCACGTGTTCGGCCGGGTGGCGCCCGAGGACAAGCTGCGGCTGGCCAGGCTCATGCAGCAATCCGGTGACGTGGTCGCGATGACCGGCGACGCCGTCAACGACGCCGCCGCGCTGAAACAGGCCGACGTCGGCGTGGCCATGGGCAGCGGCTCGGAGGTCACCAAGCAGGCCGCCAAGATCGTACTGACCGACGACAACTTCGCCACCCTGGTCCGCGCCGTCGACCTCGGCCGCGACATCTACCGGCGGATCTCCACCTACATCCGGATGCAGCTGACCATCTTGTCCTCGGTCCTGCAGCTGATGGTCTACGCCACCATCTTGAACATCAACAGCGGCGTCGCCCTGTTCCCGCTGCAACTGCTGTTCTGCAAGTTCTTCGTCGTCATCACCGTGGTGATCGGGTTCATCGTCGACGTCCCCGACCCCGGCGTCATGCAGCGGCCACCGCGCAGGCCCGGCACGAAGATCGTCACCCGGCCGTGGATCATCCGCTGGTTCATCTTCGGGTTCGTGGTCGCCGCCACCGCCCTGGCCGTGCTCGAGTGGGGCCCCGGCAAGCCCAGCACCACCCACGCGTCGGTCAACATGACCATGGCCTTCGCCATTGTCTCGCTGTCCGCGGTCAACATCGGCCTGGTCATGCGCCGCGAACGCCAGGCACCGTGGTCCTCCCCGGTCTTCCCCTACCTCGGCTGGATCATCCTGGGCTGGATCCTCACCTGGGCCGCCGTCGAGCTCGGCATGCTCCAGCGCCTGCTCCAGACCACCTCCCTCAGCGGACGCGAGTGGATCATCGTGCTCGCCCTGTCCCTCCCGGCCCCCGCCGTCGTCGCGGCAGACAAGGTCCTCCAGCTACGACGCCAGCGCGAGGCCCGCACCGCTCAGAGCACCGAGCCGGACGCCCACAGGGAGCCGAAGTGAAGTCTGCGGCGGCCCGCTGGTTCGGGCGGTCGGCCTGCTCCGCTGAGACGGCGGTAGAACGGTCTTAGAGCAGGCGCAGTTCGACTGCACGCTCGATGGCCAGCGGGCGAGACTCCACCCCGAGCTTTTGGTAGATCGACCGCAGGTGGGTCTTCACCGTGTTGCGGGAGACATACAGGACGTCTGCCATCTGCAAGTAGGTGCTGGTCGGCAGGAGCTTCAGAACGCGGAGCTCGGCCGGGGTCAGCGGCTCGGCGAGCAGGCTGCGGGACCGGGATGCGTCCGGCTGGGCGGCGCGCGCGTCAAGGCCCGCACCGACGAGCTGGTCGATGAAAGGATCCCGTCGCCCCTGTGTGACGTGCTCGATGAGGTAGCTGGTCACCTTGGGTGCTGTGCTGACGACGGTGTTGAGGTAGCCCTCCTGGCGTGCTGTCTGGATGGCACCGCCTACGACGCCAGCCGCCGCCGGATCGGCGCGCTCGATAGCGGCCCCGGCCAGGAGCAGCTGGCGGACCAGCGCACGACGCGGTGTCAGATCACCCAGCGACGGCGAGTGCAGGTGCCCGGCCGCGGCGCGGTGATCGCCGGAGGCCAGGGCGATCCTGGCGTGCAGCAGGGTACGACGGGCGAGGGGCAGCCTGCTGGCCAGTTCGGCGGGGGTGCGCGGGTCGCCGAGTGACAGGCGCAGCAGCGCTTCCAGCTCATCGGCCCGCCTCAGCAGCACCGACCCGGTTCCGGCCAGGATCTGCCGGGCTGCCTCGATGGTCGCCAGCGCCTCGCGGACCTGACCGCGGGCGGCCCAGATCTGGGCCCGGTCCAGGAGGGTCAGGAACTCAAACATGGGCCGCCGCCGCTCGGCGATCGACAGCGCCTGCTCGGTGAGCTGCTCGGCTGTGTCGAGGTCTCGCCGCTCCAGCGCCAGGCCAGCCAGGACGCGCAGGGAATCCACCGCGAAGAAATGCCGGTCGAATCCCAGCCGCCGCGCCTCCGCATGGGCGGCTCCGGCCGTTTCGGCGGCCCGATTCAGGCGGCCGGCGTCGAACCAGGCCAGCGCCCGCATGCCGGGCACCATCACCAGCTTGACCGGTTCGGTTAGCTCGGGCGTGGCAAGAGCCGCCGCTATCTCACGCTCAGCCGCTGGGAAGTCCTCCAGCCAGGTATAGGCACTCGGAAGGATCAGCGGTGCGGCGACGTTCCACGCGTCGCTGAGCTGCATCTCCTTCATGATGGATCGGGCCGCCAGGGCCGCACTCACGGCCTGGTCCGCCTGGCCGATCAGCGCATGGCGGAAGGACTGGAACGCTATGAACCGGGCCCACAGTCTCGACTCGCGGGGGATCGGCGGCTGAACGCGCTCGAGCAGGTCCAGGTACTGGCCGCCCCGGCCAGTATCACCCGAAAGCAGCAGGTCGGCCGCCACCGTCAGCAGCCGATCGGGCGCGTCGCTGAGCACGGAAGCGTCGATCATGCTGAGATCCAGTGGTGCTGGCATGGCCGGGTCGGCCAGAAACTCGGGCAGGACCCGGTCTTCCAGGAGAGTCAGTGCCCGGTCGGCCTGCCGGGCCGCGAGGAAATGGCGGGCTGCACGCCGGGTGTCGCCCGCGGCCTGGAACCATTCGGCCGCCCGCAGCTGGAGCCTCTGCTCGCGGGCCCGGTCTCTGGCGTGCAGCTCGGCGCGTAGCAGCTGGCGCACCAGATGGTGGTACCGGAAGCGGGACTGCTCATCATCGAGCGCCACCAGGAACAGCTGGGCTGTGCTGACGGCGCGCAGCAGCGCTGCCGCGTCCTGTCGGCCGGTGACGGCCGCGCATGCATCGGCCGTCAGCTCGCCGAGGATGGAGGTGTCGAGCATGAACTGGGCCACCTCCGGCGGCTGCTGCTCGAGTACCTCAGAGACGAAGAACTCGCCGATCGCGGGGCCGCGGACCTCCAGCGCCCGCGCTATCCGCACCGGGTCAGCGGTGCCGCGCAGCGACAGCGCCGCCATCTGCACGGCGGCGGCCCATCCCTCGCTTCGCCCGTACAGCATCCCGAGCTCACCATCGCCGACCTCGACGCCGAAACCCGCCAGCAGGTCGCGGCTTTCGGCCAGGGAGAACGACAGGTCACGGTCGCGGAGCTCGCATAGTTCCCCGCTCATCCGCAGCCGGTGCAGCCGCAGCGGCGGGTCCCTCCGGCTGGCCAGCACCAGCTGGGCGGTCCCGGCCGGCCACCGCTCAACAAGATCGGTCATGTCCCCAGCGACCGCTGCCGCCGCGGCATGGAAGTCGTCCACGATGACCGCTGACCCCGCGGGCAGTTGCGCGGCATCGTTGGCGATCGACGCGGTGACATCCGCCGACATGGTGTTGTCCATCGCCAGCAGGTCCGCGGCATCGGTGCCGAACCACGGCGCCACCACGCGGGGCGCCTCGATGAACCCCGTCCAGAACCGGATCGGGTTGGCGTCAGCCCGGTCGCAGGACAGCCAGGATGTAACACCGGGAGGCCGGGCCGCCGTCCAGCTTGACAGCAGCACGCTCTTGCCCGCACCCGCCGATCCCACCACCACGGTCAGCCGCTGCCCGGCTCCGGAATTCAGCCGGTCGTGCAGCACACGCCTGGTGACCAGCGTCGCGGGCAACGTCGTGGGCCGGAATTTCGCCAGCGCAAACCTTGCGCCTCGGGAGGCGCCATGCTCAGCCGCCGCGTCCTCTGCCACGCCTCTCCCGCAGTCATTGCCGTAAGGCAGCGGCTACGGTTCGCGCCCGTTTCCCCTGCTTTACCCTGCTGGCACTGTGATTGTAACGTCTGGCAAAATCATGGTGACTGATCTGATCTTTTGCAGATCGGGGGGCGCGGGATCCGCCAGCCGCCGGGCCGTCCCGGGAGCGCTTGGTGGAATGGGTTGGTGCTCAGTCGCGAGGCGCCATTCCGTCCTCCGTCGACGCCGACTGGGTCATCTACGCGACGGTGCCCATTACGGTGGCCGCACTAAGAGCATCATGGCGCGGGCGTCGCATTACTGCTGCCGACGGTCTTTTTACCGGTGCGCGTCGGCGGGCTGTTCTTCGGCTGGCGTGAATACTCTGCCGATTGCCTCCAAGCGTGCGGTTCCCCTTGCCCGCAGGATGCCAGCGGCGATAATCCCGAGGCACAACCAGCCGAGCGCTGCGAAGGGCAGCAGGTTTACCAGGGTGTATGCCCGCGGATGAAGAATCCCCCACAGCGGGAACAGGAACAGGACGGCGGCTGCGGCCGGGAGCAGCAGGTGCCGCCAGAGCCGGAACTGGTCGCGGAACTCGGTGCGGAACGCGCGGATGGTCGCGATGTTCACGGCCAGGTAGATCAGCACCACCGACAGCGCGGCAGCTCCGGCCAGGTACCGGAAGGTGCGGGGGCCGCCGTCGGCGTAGGTCAGCGGCAGCCCGAGCACGAGTATGAGCGCTGCGGTGCAGCCGATCGCGGTGACGGGAGTGCGGCGGCTCGACAGCCGGGCCAGGGACCCCGGCAGGACCTGTTCGCGGCCCATGGCGAACAGGATCCGGATGGCCGCGTTGAACACGGCGATGACAAAGCCCAGGCCGGTGAGCACAATCACCAGGTCAATGACCCACAGGACCGATGGCGACCAGTAGCGGCTGGTCAGATAGCCCAGCGGGCTGGGCTGCCGGGTCAGGGCGGTGATGCCATGCCGCCCGGTGCCGAACGTCTCGGCCAGCACGACGAGCAGGTAGAACAGGCCGGTCACGAGGACGACGGCAAAGGTGGCCGCGGGGATGGAGCGGCGCGAGTCCCGTGCCTCTTCGCCGAGCGCGGCGGCGGCCTCGAAGCCCGCGAAGGCGGAGATGCCGTAGATCATCGCGTTGGTGATGTCGCTGAACTGGCCGTGCGGCGACGATGCCGGTGAGAAGACCGCGCCGGTGTAGTGCGCGGGCCCGGTTTTGCCCAAGATCGTGATGGCCAGGGCCGCGATTACGGCCACCTCCCCGGCGGCCAGCAGTAGATCGACCGAGGAGGAGGTGGCGATGCCCAGGTAGCCGACTAGGACCACCGCCGCCACGATGACCACGAACAACGCCCACGGGGCGATGGTCACATGCACCACAGTGGCGAGCAGCAGCGACGCGTACGCGCTGGTCAGCGCGACACCGGCGGGCGCGTACAGCGCGTACGCGGCGATCATCATCCAGCCGGTCAGGAAACCCCCGATCTGGCCCAGGCCGCGGCTGTTGTAGGTGTACAGCGAGCCAGCCGAGGGCAGCCGCCGGGCGAACTCCGCGATGCTGCTCGCGCAGCACAACGACGCGACGAACGCGATGACCACCACCAGTGGAGAGGCGAACCCGGCGTAGGACACCAGGATGAATAGCCCGGCTGCCACCGAGCCGGCCGGGGCCACACTGCTGAGGCCGAAGGCGATCACCCGCCCCGACCCGATAACTCCGTGGGCCAGTCCACGGCCCTCGTCGCTGCTAGCGCTCAGGCCATGACCCCCTTGCCACCGGGCGGGCTCACTCAAGAACCGGCCGGACAGGTTGCCCGGCAGGCGAGGAACCTGCGGTCCAAACCGGTGATCCGCATGATCCTGACCAGCGAAGGCCTCGGCGAGATCAGCCGAAACTCACAGCCCGCCTGCTCCGCATAACCGGCCATCCGCAACAAGGCGCCCAGGCCCCGCGCATCACAGAAAGCAAGCGCAGTCAGGTCTACGACCACGGGCCCGGGGCAGCGATCTATGACCTCCCTGACGTAGCTGACCACGACGTCGGCGCTGACGATATCCAGCTCACCGCCCAGATCCACGACAACCTCGCCACTAGCACAGACCCGGTGGCTCATTTCAAGCGGCACAGATTCCTGCACATCGTCCTCTGCCGCCACCGCTACTTCCTCTCGGACAGGGCTGGCTGACCGGGCCGCCCGGAATTCATCGCGCATGCGCGATGACATCGGGGTGGCGCCCCGCAGTCCGCTCGACAGTCCGGCCAGCCTCACCCGGCACCAACCTCAGTCCTCAGCTGACGGCGCCACGCGGTGCATGTCGATCAGCTCAAGCCCGAGGCCGGTGATCCGCACGACCAGCCCGGACAGCGCTGCCTGGTCCGGCAGCTCCGCGCGGAGGATTGTCGTGCCCGGACCTACGATGACCTCGCAGTCGTCGAATTCCGCGCGCAGCGTACTGCCCGCCTGGCCGGCGAAAGTGATCTCATACATCTGTGCTCGCAGCAAAATTACGCCTCGCGTTCTGCCGGTTCAGCCTTGCCGCCAGCGTGCCCGGAGGCAGGTGCCGCGTCATCACCCATCCCGGGGTGACCTCGTGGCCTGGCCCGCGATCGCATCGCATCGGCCAGGCTGGAACGGTTCGACGTCACCGCGCCGATCACCTTCGTGCTCGCCGGGCTGCTGCTGACCATGGGCCGCTGGCTGTCCTGGGCGTAGCACCCAGCAACTGCCAGATCGAAGGCTCATCCGGCGGAGCTCACCCTCTTGAGGGTGATGCCCCAGGTCAAGGACGGTGCTGAACTGTGAGTATCTACGCCGACCAGAATGAGCATGGCTATGAGGAGTTGGTCGAGGCCGTCAGATCCGGACGCCCCGAAACGGGCGGAGGTGCGTGAGCGCCCCCCGATCGTGCCGCCTACCGGGCCGTCAGTGCCCTCGGTCATCGAGGGACTGAGCACCGTCGAGGTGCGGTGGATCCTGCCCGGCCAGCTGGATGCCGCGGTCGCCGGATGGTTCGGGCGGTTCCCCGCCGGTCTGGACTCGCGCAAGGACATCTACCTCATCCATCCGTTCCTGCGCGGGCTGTCGGTGAAGATCCGCGCGGGTCAGCTGCTCGAGGTGAAGCAGTATCACGGC
>Ga0210401_10008570_pt1 | contig 10134 bp, 7 predicted proteins | sample IncBWH32MmetaG_FD_150866 | JGI IMG/M metagenome (GOLD analysis project Ga0210401, IMG submission 150866) | Forest soil microbial communities from Barre Woods Harvard Forest LTER site, Petersham, Massachusetts, United States - Inc-BW-H-32-M | ecosystem: Environmental > Terrestrial > Soil >... | reverse complement strand
GGGAATTTGAAAGAGTTCTAAGTTGTCAGTTTTAAGTTTTCAGTAAGGCATATGGTGCGCGCTGTGGAAGCACCCGGATTGGTGTAAGCGCGAGAGAAATCAACTCCAAGAAAAGGCAACCCCAAGAAAAGCCTCACCCCTGAAAGGGTTAGCACTAAGATGTCGCTAGAAGCCGACGAGTTTGCCTGCTGCCATTACTAGGAGCAGGGTGAAGGCGGCGATGGCGATTTCGCCTATGAAGCCTACCGCGAAAGGGCGAAGGCCTTGCTTGCGCATCTCGCGGAAATTGGTGCGGAGGCCGACGCCGGCGAAGGTAAGAAGAAACGCCCAGCGGGAAAGATTGGCCAGGGCGAGGTTGTTATCCTTGGTGAAGAAGCCTGCGGTGGCGAGCGCAGAGATCAACAGGAATCCCAGAACAAATTTAGGAAATTTTTGCCAGAGAAAGGCGGCTTTGTTGCCGATGGTTTCGGCTTGGCCGCGGCTCGCCCAGTAGATGGCATAGGCGAGGACGACGAAACCGATGAGGGCATTGCGAGTGGTCTTGGTGAGGACAGCGAGTTTGGCGGCAGCGTCGGAATACAGAGCGCCGGCAGCGGTGGCTTCGGCGGTATTGTCGACGGCGAGTCCGGCCCAGACGCCATAGGCGTGATCGGAGAGATGAAGGGCGTGGCCGATGAGCGGGAACGTGAAGAGAGCGATGGCACCCAGAGCGAGGATGGCGGCGATAGCGAAGGAGGAGTCTTCGTCGTCGGCATCGATGGCGCCTTTAGTGGCGATGATGGCGCTGACGCCGCAGACAGCGGAGCCGACCGCGAGAAGCGTGGTGAGTTTGGGGCGAAGACCGAAGAGGCGGCCGAGGAAGGTCATGAACGCGATAGCGCCGAGGATTTCGATGCCGACGAGGAGTAGGCTCACTCCGCCAAGCTTCCAGACGTCGCCGAGAAGAAAGCGCGCGCCCAGAAGCACGATGCCAGCCTTGAGCCAGAATTCGTAGGTGGCGACACCGGGCTTGAAGATCGCGGCGAGGCCGAAGACGTTGGAGATGACCAGGCCAAGAAGGATGGCCCAGAGGACGTATTCAATGTTAGGGAAGATCCAATGGTGGGCTTTGGCGTAGGCGTTGACATTTTTTTCGAGGAGTTTGCCGGCATAGCCGATCACGGCGAGCAGAGCGACGCCGGGAATCAGGCGGAGAAATTGGGAGCGCAAGGAGATGGATGGGGATTGCGGAAGTGCGATTGCGTCTGCCATTGGAAACCTCGAAAGTAGAATAGAAATTAGAAAATCGAAAAACGAAACTCGAAAAGCGGACGTGCTAGCGCCTCATAGAGGCCTCGGAGACCTTGAGGCATTGCCATGATCCCTCCGCTGCGCGCCGGCTGGAATGCGCCGGCGCTCCGGTCGGGATGACGCGCACATCGTGAGCCTGGGAGTATCGGATGCCGCGAAACAAGACCAACCACCGGGCAGCCACATGACGGCTCTACCAGGGGATCCGGGGGATTATGCCCATGCGGATCAGGAGGGCGGCTGCTAGGGCTACGAGCACGGCCCAGGTGTCTAGCGAGAGATGAAAAGTGTGTTTCTCGGTGGATTGAGATGGTTGAGACATTGCTGTGCCCCTTGAAGCCGATCTAAAGACCGGCCACTACAAAAAACAACAGAACCTTCGAGCAAACCCAAGAACACTGGCTGAATCCTGTGCTACCCAAACCCAAGAGCCCCGGTACAAAGGCGGTACATGGGGCACACCCGCATCGTCACCCGCGTCGCATTGCTACGACGGCAGGTGCAGATCGCGCTCGGCCGCGCTGGCGCTTTCGTGCCAGGCACTCACGGTGGATGGATCGCGGAGCGAAGCCACTACACGACCGACCAGAACGAGAGCTGGCGCGGGTAATGGAGCGAGTGAGGCTAGGCCGGCTAGAGTTGTTGCGAGCGAGGACTGGTCGCGCTGCGAAGCTTTGGAAATGACCTGGCAAGGCATGTCTGGCGAGAAACCAGCGTCCAGAAGCCATTGCGAAACTTCGTTGTATTGAGGGCCCGGCATATAGATTACAACAGTTGTTTCGGGAGTGAGAGAAAAAGCGGCGAGAGCGCGAGCGTCGGCGGATCGGGAAAACGTGGTGAAGAGGACGTTGGAAGCGACGCGGCGGTCAGTGAGGGAAATCTTCGCGGCGGCGGCAGCGCCGAAGGCGGCCGAAATGCCCGGCACGACTTCGAAATCGATGGAGGCTTCGCGAAGAAGCTGCATTTCTTCGGCGGCGCGGCCGAAGAGCATGGGGTCGCCGCCCTTGAGACGCACAACGGTTTCGTGAGAAGCAGCGGAGGCGACGAGGAGTGAGTTGATGTCTTCTTGCGAGAGCAGGCGGAAGCCTCGGCGTTTGCCGACATCGATGAGCTGAGCGTGAGGGGAGATGAGGGCGAGAATCTCCGGGCTGACGAGGGAGTCGTGAAGAACGATGTTGGCGGATTGCAGAAGGCGTACGGCCTTGATGGTGAGAAGTTCGGGATCACCGGGGCCGGCGCCGACAAGGAATATTTTGCCCATCAGGAAACTCCTTCGGTGTCTGAAGGTGAGCGCGAGTGTTTCAGAAACTCTTCGAAACTGGGTTGGCTGGCGAGTACATGGAGCCAGCGCTTAGTGCTTTCGGCGTCGGAGCCGGGAGACTGTGCACGGAGCAGGTCTCGGGCAGCGCCGAGCCATTCGAGCCAGGCGGCGTATTCTGGGCCGAATTGCTGCTCGAGTTCACGACGAAGGCGCTGGGCGAGGGCAGGGCTTTTGCCGTTGGTGGAAATGGCGATTTGCAGATCGCCGCGTTGCACGACGGAGCCGTAGTAGAAATGGCAGTGGTCGATGTCGTCGACGGAGTTGCAGAGGATGTTGCGGCGTTCGGCTTCAGCGAAGACGGAGGCGTTGAGTCCGCAAATGGAGGTGGCGGCGATCACGAGGAACGCGCCTTCGAGATCGTCGGGAGAGAAAGGCTTGGGATGCCAGTCGATTTCGCGGCGGCGGACATATTCGGCGAGGTGCGGGTGAAGTTTGGGGGAGATGACACGGACACGAGCGCCGGCTTGGAGGAGCGATGGGATCTTTTGCATGGCGATGGAGCCGCCACCGATGACGATGACGAGACGGTTTTCGAGTTTCAGGAAGGCGGGAAAAAGGGTCATGGGATGATCCTTTCGGAAGGCGCTGGAAGTTGGGGTGAGACGTCGTGGCGGAAGTTTTGCCACAATCCGTCCACTGCGCGCCGGCTGGAATGCGCCGTCGCTCCGGTCGCGATGACATTGTAGGAGGAGGAAGAAACCCAAGACCCACCCTTCGCCAAAAACGCGAAGGGTAGGCCACCCAGGACAGAAGAGGTGAAGGATGGGGTACCCAATGCCAAGGTAGAAGTGGTGGTCATCGGTCCTCCACAGCGTGAGGGACTGGAGATTCGGAGAGGTCGCGGACAGCGACGAGGGTCGGGCCGCCCGCCAGGATGGAGCGGAGAACATCGTTGGAGTGGCGGGCGAGGAAATGCTGAAGCGATTCACCATGGCGGCGATCGGATTGGAATGCGTCAAGCAGGCGCGAGATGGCGTCGGGAACTTCATCGGCGCGGCACCGGAAGCCAACGGGACGCGCGATCGAAGCGATGTGGCCAACACTGCCGCCAACGCAGAAATAGTAGGCGTCGACAAGCTTGCCATCGACCTTGATTTTCTTGCCTTCGATGCCGATGTCGGCGATCCAGTGTTGGCCGCAACTGTTGGGGCAGCCGGTGATGTGCAGTTTGAGTTGATGCTCGAAACCGGAATAGCGGTCTTCGAGAGTTTCGGTGAGCCAGCGAGCGAAGCTCTTCGTTTCGGTGAGAGCGAGCTTGCAGAATTCGGAGCCGGTGCAGGCGACCGTGCCGCGAACGAAAGCGGAACTTGCGACGGGGAGTCCGCCGGCGGCGAGTTCGGAAATCACGGTGGAGACGTGCGCCTCGGGGACATTGACGAGGAGAAGATTCTGCATGGGAGTGGCGCGAACGTGGCCGTCCGCGTAGCGTTCGGCAAGATCGGCGGCAAGCCGGAGTTGTGAGGGAGTGATGCGCCCGCGAACGACAGAGGCGCCGACGGACAAGAGGCCAGGCTGCTTTTGCGGAATGACTCCGAGATGATCGCGATGAACGTCGGACGGAAGGGTTTCAGGCTCGGCGGGGTCGAGAGTGAAACCGAGACGCTCGTGAACGGCGGCGAGAAAAGTTTCGGGCGTCCACTGATGCTCGAGGAACAGATATTTCATGCGGGCGCGCTCGCGGCTATGGCGAAGAACGTCGCTGGAGCGGAAGACTTCGGTGATGGCGCGGACAACGGGAATGACTTGATGTGGCTTGACGAAGGCGTTGAGGTGCACGGCGAGATGCGGTTGCGTGGAGAGGCCACCGGCGACGCGCATGGAAAAGCCGAGTTCGTGACCCGTGATTCGTGACTGGTGATTCGTGCCCTCGCGCACAGGGCGGAGGATGGCGGTCAAGGCGATGTCGTTGATTTCAGGATAAGAGCACCATTCGGGGCAGCCCGTGACAGTAATTTTGAATTTGCGCGGGAGATTGTAGAAGTCGGGATTGCCGCCCAGTTCCCTGTCGAGCGCGAGGACGATGGGAGAAACGTCGGCGATTTCATGGGCGTGAAGTCCGGCAAGAGGGCAACCCGTGATGTTGCGGACGACGTCGCCGCAAGCGCCGGTGGTGCGCAAGCCGACGGATTGCAGGCGTTCGAAAACTGCGGGGAGAGATTCGATCTTGAGCCAGTGGAGCTGGATGTTCTGGCGTACCGTGACGTCGGCGACGCCGTTGCCGTGTTCGTCGGAAAGCGCGGCGATGGTTCGGAGTTGCGTGGAGCTGAGCAGGCCGTTGGGGACGCGAATGCGGAGCATAAAGAATGGGACGGCGCGACCTTCTCCACCAGAGCCGCCGGTAACGCCTGCGCCATCGCCCTGCGTGTAGACGCCCCAAGTGCGGAAGTAGGTGGAGAGCCATTCGGGAGGGATGGAATCAAAACCGAGGCGCGCGAATTCGCGGATTTCGTCAAGATGGTCCCAGGCGTTTTTGGAGCGTTTGAGGCGCTCGATGCGTTGGGATTTGGTTTCCTTTTGGTCGGGCATTTGGTTGTCTCAACCACCCCTCAGGCCGCGGGGCCTGGATTTAGGATCGAAAAGCTTCAGGCCCGACGGCCTGAGCTACAGCAGAGAACCCACTATGGCGGCGTAAAGCCGCCCCTACAAAAACAACCCGCAAAAAAGAAAAAGCCCGCGTGCGGGTTGCCTGGCACGCGGGCTTCGAAAGTTATCGATCGTCGAAAGAGCTAAATTCGAATGCGCCGGTGGCCAGAGGTGCAACATGGACAACAACAGAAGGTTGTTGAGAACGTGCAGCGGGTCTGACGGTAATTGCGCATCTTCAAAAGAGGTTACGCAGGGTTGCGAGGAGAGTCAACGGGGCGTAGGCCTCAAAAATTGGATGATGTCCATAGGGGAAATGGATACATGGCGCGCGCTGATGCGCATGCGGTAGGGGTTACGGGGTTACCTGCCGGTAACGTCATGTAAATCCGGACCTTAGAGACGCTGGCAGCGGGCCATCCGAACCCACGAGCGGATGGGCACGCCCTACGAGGCCAGGAAAACCTTCCGGCAAACCCAAGAGCGCAGGTACAAATGCGGTACCTGGGGCGCTCGCAACTGCGAGTCTAAGATGGCGGTTAAACCTGCCTCTACGGTTGGGGAGGCTTGGTTGCTGGCTTTGGCGTGGATGTGGCCGGCTTGGTTGCGGGCTTCGTGGTGGTGGCTGGCTTGGCGGGCGTGGTGGCGGCGGCGCCTACCAGGGTGACGGACTTGATCATGTCGAGACGAGGCCACTTTGCGTCGATGTATTTCTTGCCGCCCTTGGTGATGGCGTCCTGATCCATGCCAGCGGTATCTCCGTACTGGTCGTACAGCATTTCGACGACTTTCATGCCGTCGCCATCAACCACACCGAAGGGGGTGAAGCCCTGCGAGTCGAGGGAGGAGCCATTGTCTTTGAGATTGATAAAGAGCTGCGTGGTGCGGGTGTTGGGGCCGGCAGTGGCGAAGACGACAGTGCCGCGCTTGTTGCTTTGGCTGTGGGGATCATCCTTAATGGTGGCCTTTTCCCAAACGGCGGAAACCGGGGGATAGGCGCTGATACCAAATTGCGCGACGAAATTGGGAAGCACGCGGAAGAAATGGGCGTTGTCGAAATAGTGGTGCTTGACAAGATTGTAGAAGCGGTCTGCGCCCAGAGGAGCCCATGCGCGAGTAACCGTGATGGTGAACTCGCCGCGGGTGGTGTCGAATTTGACCTGGTAGGTGTCGGGAGCTTTGTCTTTGAGGAGATAGGGCTTGAGAAGAGTGCGGTCGTAGGTGGAAGCAGGGGCCGATTTGGCGGTGCTGGTGGATTTGGGCTTCGCGGGAGTTTGCGTGGTGGCAGGTGCTTGAGCGAAAGAGGTGAAGCAAAGTGTCGCGGACAACGCGGCGGTGAAGACGCACTTCATGAGTTGCATGACGAAAATTGCCTCCGTACTTTTCGGGAATGCTGATTCAGGTCCGGCCAGGAAGTATTTTTGCACGTTTGCGGTCGATTCACCACAGAGAACACAGAGGGCACAGAGGGAAGAAAGAGAGATTCATTGAAGGAACGACGGAGAGAGACGGAGGTTGAGATCCTTCGACCCGGCAAAAGACGCCGGGTCTTGGGATGACAACGCTATTTTCGTACGCGTACCAAACTTTGGTGCGCGTGGCGAATTTGAGTGGGCGTATCTGGATTATTAGTTTAGCTGGCGGCTGACGCGCTCGACCTCGGACATCACGCGAAGAGTATTTTCGCCCAGAATCTTGCGGATGTCGGAGTCGGAATAACCTTTCTGGAGCAGCGCATCGGTGATCTGCGGGAGATGGGTGACGTCCTGCATGCCGATGGGCATGACGGCGCCATCGAAATCAGAGCCGAGGCCAACATGATCGATGCCGGCAATTTTAACGGCGTGATCGATGTGGTCGATGATTTTGGCCCAGTCGACCTTGGGGAGTCTACCGGCTTGCATGAGGTCGCGGACGACCTGGTCGCCGGTGACGAGGGTGCAGGATTCATTGTCGCCGCAGCGCTTTTTGACTTCGTCGTTGATTTCTTTTTCGGCTTCAGGATGAGTTTTTTCGAAGTCGCGAAATTCCTGGCTGAGGAAACCGACGTGGTAGTTGATCTGGATGACGCCGCCATTTTTGGCCAGGGCGCGCATCATGTCGTCGGTCATGTTGCGAGGAGCTTCGGTGAGAGCGCGTGAAGAAGAGTGCGAGGCGATTACGGGCGCCTTGGAAGTGGCGATGGCGTCGTAGAACGTTTTGTCGGAGACGTGAGAGATGTCGACCATCACTCCGAGGCGGTTCATTTCCAGGACGACTTGCTTTCCGAAATCGGTGAGGCCATTGTGCGCGGGCGTGTCGGTGGAGGAATCGGCCCACTCGGTGTTGCCCATGTGCGTAAGGGTCATGTAGCGAACGCCGAGAGCAGCGTAGGAGCGAAGCACGGCGAGGTCGTTGTCGATCATGTGGCCGCCTTCGACGCCCATGAGCGCGGCGATTTTGTTTTGCTTCTTGGCGGCGCGGATTTCGTCGGCGGTGGTGGCGAGGACGAGATCATTGGGATGCTTGCGGACGGCTTCGCGGACTGCGTCGATCTGGTCGATGGCTTTCTTGACGGCTTCGGGACCGACGGTTTTGCTGGGGATCCAGATGGAGAAGAAGATGGCGTTGAGGCCGCCTTCGCGCATGCGAGGGACGTCGATGTTGCCGTCGGCGTGGCGCGTGCTGATATCGAAAGTGGAATCGAGAAGACGCTGCGTGGTGTCGTCGTGAGTGTCGATGACGATGGAGGAGGCGTGGAGTTTTTTTGCTTTGTCGGAAACGGATTGCGCGCGAGTGGATTTAGGCATAACAGAAAGACCGAAAAGACAGAAAGCTGCTAAGAGCAGGAGTGATCGGAACATAGTCCCCCGGATGTAGAAATTTTGATCGTAGGTAGAGTAGCAGAAGTGTGGGGTTGACGGTTAAAAGCCAAAAGTTAAAAATTGAAAGTAAGTCGGTTGGTCGCGCATCCAGCGGAAAAGCAGATCCCTCGCTGCGCTGGGGATGACAAATTAAATTTGGTTACCGGGGATCAGGAGGCGAAGGGGCGAAGTGACCTTTGGGTTGAATTGAGAGTGAGATCCTTGAGGCCAAGAAGCGGGCTCCCGCATGACAACATTGCGACGATTACGAGAGCCAATCTGGAGATTGGCGTTAGCGCGTTAGCCTGCGCCGACTACTGTGGATTCGGGGCGGTCGGTGAACGCGGCTTTGATGTAGTCACGGTTGGTGCGGGCGATTACTTCCAGCTTGATTTCTTTCGGACAAGCAGCCTCGCATTCGCCGATATTGGTGCAGTTAGCGAAGCCCTCTATATTCATTTGTTGAACCATGGCTAGGGCGCGACGGTCCCGCTCGACTTGCCCTTGCGGCAAGTGGCCAAGATGGGAGATCTTTGCGCCGACGAAGAGAGCTGCGGCGGCGTTGGGACAGGCGGCGACGCAGGCGCCACAACCGATACAGGCAGCAGCATCCATAGCCAGGTCGGCATCCTGTTTTTTTACGGGAATGGCGTTGCCGTCGGGTGCGCTGCCAGTAGGGGCGGATATGAAACCGCCGGCGGCGATGATGCGGTCGAAAGAGGTGCGGTTTACGACGAGGTCCTTGACGACCGGGAAGGCTTTGGCGCGCCAGGGTTCGAGGTAGATCACGTCACCGTCTTTGAAGTGGCGCATGTGAAGCTGGCAGACGGTGGTGCCTTTGAAGCCGCCGTGGGCTTTACCGTTGATCATCATGCCACACATGCCGCAGATGCCTTCGCGGCAATCGTGGTCGAAGGCGATGGGGTCCGCGCCCTTGGCGATGAGGCTCTCATTGAGGACATCGAGCATCTCGAGAAAGGACATGTGCTCGCTGACGTTGGGAACGTCGTAGCGGACCATACCGCCGGAATCCTGGGGATTTTTTTGGCGCCAGACGTGAAGAGTGAGGTTCATAGTGCTTTGCGGCTCCGGTGAGACCGTTGATGCGTAGCCAGTGGAATTGAAGATTGTGGCAAGACGCAAGGATCGAGGCGGGATTCCTCACTCCCCGGACTCCGTTCGGAATGACAACGCGTTTTGCTGTTGGGAAGCGCCAGAATCACTTGTAGCTCCGTTGAGAAGGCTTCACGTAGTTGAAGGTTAGAGGCTCTTTGGTGAGCACCGGAGCGCGACCTTCTCCCTGGTAGCCCCAGGCGGCGACGTACGAGTAATGCTCATCGTCGCGAAGGGCTTCACCTTCGGGTGTTTGATACTCTTCGCGGAAGTGCCCACCGCAGGATTCGTTGCGATGCAGCGCGTCGATGCACATAAGTTCGGCGAGTTCGAAGAAGTCAGCTACGCGGCCTGCTTTTTCCAGGGACTGGTTGAACTCTTCGTTGGCGCCGAGCACGCGGACACTGTTCCAGAACTCTTCGCGAAGCGCAGGGATCTGAGAGAGAGCCTTATTGAGGCCGCCCTCATTGCGGGCCATGCCGCAGTGGTCCCAGACGATTTTGCCAAGTTCGCGGTGGAAAGAATCCACGGTGCGCTTGCCGTTCCCGTTGAGCAGCTTCTTCGTGATGGTGGTGGCGTTTTCCACGGATTGCTTGGCGGCAGGCGCGTCGGCGGAAACCTTGGCCAGCTTGCCGGTGGCGAGGTAGTTGCCGATGGTATAGGGAATGATGAAGTAGCCGTCGGCCAAGCCCTGCATGAGGGCACTAGCACCGAGGCGGTTGGCACCGTGATCGGAGAAGTTGGCTTCTCCGAGGACGAACAGCCCGGGAATGGTGGACATCAAGTTGTAGTCGACCCAAAGGCCGCCCATGGTGTAGTGAGTGGCAGGATAGATGCGCATGGGCACTTCGTAGGGATTCTCGCCGGTGATGCGCTCGTACATTTCGATGAGATTGCCGTAGCGCTCGGCAATTTTCTGTTTACCGAGGCGCTTGATGGCGTCCGTTAAATCAAGATAGACGCCCAGACCAGATTCGCCGACGC
>Ga0210401_10008569_pt1 | contig 10136 bp, 7 predicted proteins | sample IncBWH32MmetaG_FD_150866 | JGI IMG/M metagenome (GOLD analysis project Ga0210401, IMG submission 150866) | Forest soil microbial communities from Barre Woods Harvard Forest LTER site, Petersham, Massachusetts, United States - Inc-BW-H-32-M | ecosystem: Environmental > Terrestrial > Soil >... | reverse complement strand
CGTGTTGAAGAGCACATCGAAGTCGTAATCGCGATCGGTGAACTTCCAGAAGTAGTCTCCCTGGACCGCAATCTTGGACCCTATAGCCTGCTCAAAGCCCGCAGAGAAGTGATTGCGTTTGCCCGGCTTCAGCGCACTCTCACCAAACGCGCCGAAGACGTTTTCTGCCAGACCGCCCGCGCCCGTCGAGCTCGAAAGGATCAGGTTCTCGTTGTACGGGGTCATGAAGAATTTGCCGTAAGAGCCGCGGAGCACAGTGTTCGTCTTGCTGATCCGGTAGGACGCGCCCGCGCGCGGCTCCACCATTGAGCGGCTGGAGATGCCGTTGTAATTGTCCGCGCGCACGCCGCCGCTCAGCAGCCATCCGCCGAAGTGCAGCTCGTCCTCGACGTACACGGCTTCCTGCTTGATGTCCGTGGTTCCGTTGAAGTTGAACAGTGTGCCGCCCCGGCTCAGGTCATACGGCAACAGGCTGGACCGAAAGGCCGGGTTCGGCGTTTCGCCTGCGCCTGTGCAGTGCAGATCGGTTGGATTGGTGACCGGCGCGCCACTTGCGCTGAGGCACGGCGAGTTGTATGCAGGATCGGTGATGCCAAGCCGGAAGTCTTCCGTAAGCGGCGTCTGGTAGATATTCGCGCCGATCTTCAGATTCTGAATGCCCTTCGAGTAAGTGAAATCTTCCTTCAGGCCAAGGTTCGTCAGCCGCCGCGCCTGCTGCAGCGTGGCTGGCTGATCGCTGAAGAGATTTCCAGAAGGGTAGTAGTGCACCTGGTCTTGCCGCAGATAGATGTTCGAGCTCAGCAGCGACGACGGGTTGAAGATGTGGGTCCAGAAGGCGGAGGCATTAAAGCTCTTGATCTCGTTGCGCTGGTCCTGCCCGGCGGCCTGCTGATCGTATTGGTTCGGCGTCTGCGCCCAGGAGCGCGAGGCGCTCAGATCCAGGTGAACGGTGTTGTTCGGGTTCGCGTTCCAGTCCAGCCGCTCGAAGACGTTTTCGACATTGCCGTGATCGTTCATCGGACGGAACTCCGGCGTGTCGAGAAATCGCCCGCTGTTCACCACGTCAAGGCTGGTGAACGATCCATATCGCGACGACCCGATGCCCAGCGTCCCGCCGCCGGTTCCTGTACCGAACGAGCCGTAGCCGCCATAGATGTCGCCGTGCAGCTTCTGGCTCAGGCCGGACTTCGTCGTAGTCTGCACTACCAGGCTTGCCTTGTCGCCATACTCCGCCGGCGGCACGCCGCTGATCACGTTCATGCTGTCGATGGAACTGAGCGCAATCTGGTTGGAGAACTGGCGGCTCTGCTGATCCGTGATCGGCTGGCCATCCACACTGAACTGCACATCCTGATGTTCACCCTGCGCATGGATGATGCCGTCGGAGTCTTGCGCGATACCCGGCGTTGCCAGCGTCACCAGCGAACTCACCGCCGCGTTGGTGTTCTGGTACGGGATTTGCTTCAGCGCGTTCGAGTCCAGGTCCGTGTGCGCGGTCGGCGTATTGGTGACGACATCCTCCGCACCCGCCGTCACGTTAACCGTGGTGGCGACATTGGAGAGCGCAAGCTGCAGCTTCAGGCTCACAGGAACCGCGCTGCGCAGACTCACGTCCGTCGCATCGGAGGCGAAGCCGGGAGCCGCAACCGCCATGTGATAGCTGCCGAAGGGCACATTGCTGAAGAGAAAGTTGCCGGTCGCATCGGATTTCATCTCGTGCTGAAATCCGCTGACAGTGTTTTGAAGACTCAGAGTGGCGCCGGGAATCGCATTCCCCTGCGGATCGGTGACCTGCCCGGTTACAGAGCCGGCCAGAGTCTGAGCGCTGGCAGCTGCGGCCACCAGGATGAATGGCGCAGATGCGGAAAGAATGCGGGTAAACCGCTTGGAATCGAAATACATGTGAGCCTCTGGATCAATGAAGATCGGATATCTGCAGAAAACAGAAGATGGATATGTGCAGAGAGAGCGAGCGCTCTAGAGGCTGGAGGGTGGAGGCCGGGTGGTATGGACTGCAACGAAACTGGGCGAACCGCGGCTGGGTGCCGAGACCAGCAGCACCATCAGCATCTGCATCGTGATGCTCAGGCTGATGACACTGGCAATCGATGGAGTGGTATGGCCGAGCGTGCACATCTGGCAATGTTCGGCATGGCCGTTGACGCCATGATGGTGCATCAGCAACGCAGAGAAGAAGACCACGACCGCAACGCACAAGACCACCGCAACGACGCGAACTGCGAACGATTTGCGGTCTCTCGGGGACATATGGTGAGGCTTGCGGCGGAAGTTGTTACTGATATTTAAGTATCAGTGGTTCTCTGGGTGAAGTCAATGCGCGGACCGGGCCCGAGTGACACGATTCAGTCTTGAACGTGCTCTCTTATTGGACGGTGAAAGTTGTCTTTCCGGTACCCAGCGGGTGCGATTGTCCGTGCCATTCAAAGGTGCCAAGCAGGCCCGGCGGCAGAGTAATCTCGGCGTGCAAGCCCCGCGCGGTCAATTCGTACTGCGCGATGATCTCTCCCCGTGGGTGCGGATAGTGCACGGTGAGCTTTTTCAAATCGCCAAGCTCCGGAGCGATCCTGACCGTGCGGAAGCCTGGGCTTCCGGGATGAACCCCGCCGACAATTGTCAGCAAATCGTACGTCGGATGCGCACTCCACGCGTGCGAGTCGGAGCGGGTATCGCCCGGCATCTCCGGCCAGGTGCTGAAGCCCATCGGCAGCAGCTCGCGCCACGGCCCCAGTGACGAGAGATACAGATCGCCCAGTCCGGCATGCTCCAGCGCCCGCGCCAGATAGAAGCGGAAGTAGTAGCTGGCCGGCGTCAGGTGCTCCTTGTCATGCACGATGCGCCGCAGCACGTCCTGCTGATCGGCTTTGGGGATCACGTCATAGAGCACACCCAGAATGTTTGCGTGCTCGCTGAAGAGAGTGCGATCCGGAGTGTCGGCCAGCAGCTTCCGCTCGGGCGACCAGCAGCGCGCGTAGATCCCACCGCGCATGTGCTGCAAACTCCGTTCATACGATGTCGCGATGGCCGGATTGCCAAACGCGCGCTCGAGCTCTGATGCGTCACGTAGCGCACCCGCCATTTCCAGCGACAGCACGCACGACTCTCCATGTCTGTCGAAAGTCGGAATCGTCACCCTCTCCGGCACCCAGTCCACGAAGTTCCAGTAAGGAGGTTCGCTCAGCAACCCATCCGGTTGCAGATAGCCGAAGAACCACGCCAGGACATCGCGCGTCCCCTGCAGATTCTCCGTAACCATCTGCGCATCCGGCCGATACCAGTACAAATCATCCAGCATGCCGATCCAGTAGAGCGAAAACGGTGGGATGATCTGCTGCAGGTTGCTGGGATAGCGGCTTTGCGTGAGCCCCTCGGGGATGTGCGAGTTGGCAAAGGCCGCGATCGCCTGCCGCGCCAGCCGATCGTCGCCGGCCACCGCGTACGAGATCAGCGCCTGGATGCGCGTATCACCGATGTACTGCAACTGCTCGTAGTACGGCGTATCCATGTAAGTCTCATGCGCGTCGAGCCGCGCCGTGCGCCAGCCGATCTCCCAAATGCGCTGCAAATCGGCATCATCCGAATCGAAGAGCGCGCGCTGCTCGAACGGATATGTGCTCTCGTGCGCGCCCAGATGCTCCAGCGTCAATCCCTCGTCGCCCGTCTCGATATCCATCTGCAGATATCGCCAGGTGCGCCACCACAGCGGCTCAAACGTATGCTTCTGGCCGCCGTCCGGCAGCACCTCATCATGGAAGCCGATGGCATGCCGGTCCGCAACGTCGTTGCGGTTGCCCTTTTTCAGTTGTGCGTCGTAGAGCGCCTCAGCATAGGTAAGGACGACGCGTGACCCGCGTCCGCCGCTGAACGTCAGCTCGGGGTAAGCCGTCGTCAGCGTCTTGCGGTCCAGCAGCACCTGCGTTGTCGTATGCGGAGGAATACTCAGCACACCTGCAGGAAATCCCGAGCGCGCCGCATCCGCCAATCCCGCGCGAACAATGGCCCCCGGGCTCTCCTCCTTGTAGGTCATCTGCGGCAATGGGTCGGGCATCAGGCGCCATGGAATGTTTGCAACCTCGTGCTCCGCAGCCGCCTGCCCTGCGTTCGCGCCATCATCCTCACGCATCGCCGTGTGCGCGCTCACCCAGTGCAGTGATGTGTCGTCCGGCTGCTGCCACGTCCAGTTGTACTTCGCCGCAGTCATCGTCTCGCCGGGGTCCGCTGCCATGTAATCGCCCCGGCCATCGTTGGCACGCGGGATCACGGCAATCCCCGGCTCCTCCGCAACCGACCAGCTTGCATTCGTATCTGCAGCGGTTTCCTGTTTCGTATCTCCCTGCACCAGAAACGCGGTGCGGTCCGACATCTGCGCGATGGCCGCGTAGATGCCGAAGTTCCACACCGTGGCCGTCAGCAGGTTCGTGCCGGCATGCAGCGCCGGCGCCAGATCGAAGGTCTCGTAACGCCAGTGCGGCAGGTCGCTCGCCGCCGGGCCTGCGCCGATGCGCTGTCCGTTCACATAGAAGAGGAACCGGCGATCGCCGCTCACATGGACGACGTAGTGCTGCGGCACGGCGGGCACCTCGATCGCTTTGCGGAAGTGCAACACGATCGGCTCCCGCAGCGGTGCCGTCGGATGCGAGATCCAGATGGCCGACCACTGCTCACGCGGCTCCTCGCCGTGCATCACGATCGCGGTAGCAGCTAGAGCGATAGGGAAGAGGAGCGCAATCATGCGCCAGAGCAACGGCTTGCGAACGAGCAAAGAGACCCCCTGGCGTGAAGCATAGCGCGCGATGGCTACTTCATCGAATCGCGCAGTGAGATCAGCGTTCGGTCGCGATCACTGAGGCGAATCAATCCCCGCTGCGGATACTCCACGTCCAGAATCGTATACACCGTCAGGGTCACCGCCACGGCCAGCGCAACCGAGTGCACCCAGTCGTGTGGGCCGGGTTTCATGCTGTACCCCGCCATCAGGGCGCTGCCGCCGCTGAAGATGAACAGCAGCCAGTACACCACCGCCGGTGGATGCATGTAGAAGGCATTCTGCCGCGTCGATGTGATATCGATCATGTCGTTGATCGCCGGCAGCAGCAGCTTCGTGGCATCGGAATTGGCTCCCGGCGAGGAGGCGGCGGCCGTGGCTCGCTGCCATATCGCGCGTTGCAGCTGGGCCGTCTCTGGCGAAATCTCCTGTCCCGCACCCTCAAACAGATGCAGTCGCGAATTCGTGTAATCACGAAAAAGCTGTCGCAGCTCCGGCTGCATCTGGGGCGGCAGCAGATCCAGCCGCAGAAACGCTGTGCCGATGTCGTTCACCTCTTCCGTCAGCAGCAACCCGAAGAGCGCGAAGATCGCTCCTTCGATCGTGCTGTTTCCTTCCGACTCGCGTCGACGGCGCTGCCATCGGCCCAGTTCCAGCAACAAAATCAATTGCAGGGAAGAGCAGGAACGCGAATGCGGGATAGAAAGTCATCTATGCGTCACTGTAATGGATACAATTGGATGTTGCGGAAGTACACCTCCGCGCCCTCGGACTGAAATAGTATCTTGCCCTCGTTCGGAAATGGATCTGTGCCTTCGTTCACCAGCTTGCCGTTCACGTATTGCCGCACCGTATTGCCCTCCGTCACCAGCTCCAGCACATTCCATTTGCCGTAAGGCTTCTCCACCTCGCCAGTGGGAGACCGAAAGCCCACCACGTTCTGCGCCGGCGCCTTGTCGAAGCGCGGGATGAGCAGCGCACTTCCCGGAGGCCCGGTCACTCGCTTGCCGTCGCGCCCGGTCAACGCCGCGCCGTCCGTCATCCAGAAGTCGCCCGTGCCGCCTTCGCAGATCTGAAACTCAATGGACCGCGGCCACACCTTCTGCTCGCCCTGGATGTTGTACAGGATACCGCTGTCCCGCGCCTTTCCCGCGCGCTCGCCATAGGTGCCCTCGCCCCACTTGAACTCCGCGCGCAGATAGTAGTCGTGGAAGGTCTGCTTCGTGATGAGGTAGCCCATCTCCTTGCCCGATATGTGAATCACTCCGTGCTCCACCGTGAACACGTGCTCCGGATCGGAGTTCAGTCCCTTCGTCTTCAGGAAGCTGTCGAATGCATTGAGCCCATGCCCGTCGAAGAGTGCCATCGCCGGGCCATGCGGTGGAATCGGCGGCTGGTCCCCGGCCCACGCCGTTCCCACAGCCATCCACCCCGCCATCAGCGCTGCCAGCACACTAGCCCTACCAGGTCCCGTCATCCTTGTCCCTCCTGATTATTTCTGTTCTGGATCGTGAACGATCACTGCACCCCACGCCGCCGGGCTCAGGTCGCGTGCGTGTCGTGAGAACAGCCAGTGGTGTCCATCCAGATCTTCCGCCGCATACTGAAACTCGCCGTAGACCGTCTCGTGCGGCTCCTCCAGTATCTTCGCGCCCGCCGCCTTTGCCCGGAGATAGTGTGCGTCCACATCTTCAACAAAGATCGTCAGCGACTGCGTGCCAAAGCCCAGCTTCGCCGGAGACCGCTCTTCCCGGGCCTGCTTTAGCATCACCACCGCGTCGCCCAGCCACACCTGCGCGCCACTTATCGGCTCACCATAGTGGTAGTGCTCCACGAAACCGAAGGCATTGCTCAGCCACGCGATGGCCGCCGGCAAATCCTGATACATCACATGCGGCAAGACCGCATCGACCGGTACAGATCGGTTGCGCATCATGTCCGCCATTCTAACGGCGCGCTCTCCCCTTGACGTCCTACATGTCGCAGTGGTTATATGTAGAACGTCATAGAGAGAAGACACAAGATGCCGCCGGAGAAGTCAGAAAAAGAGAGGTCCGACCTGCTCCAGGGAACTCTCGACATGCTCATTCTCAAGATCGTCGCCATCGGCCCCGTCCACGGCTATGGCATCTCACTGCGCATCCGGCAGATCTCCCGTGATGTCCTTCAGGTGCAGCAGGGCTCGCTTTATCCCGCACTCCATCGGCTGGAAAAGCGCGGCTGGCTCCTCTCCGAGTGGGGCGAATCCGAAAATGGCCGCGAGGCCAAGTTCTACCGCCTCTCCGTCAAAGGCAAGAAGCAGCTCTCAGAGGAAGAGGCGAGCTGGCGCCGCCTCTCGGAGGCGATAGGGCTGGTGCTCGAAACCGTGAGTTAGGAGTGCATCGTGCGGTGGCTCTCGAATCTCCGTCGTAAACGCGATCGCGATCACGATCTGGACCGCGAGGTCGCCTTCCATATCGATGCGCTCGCCCGCGGTTACGAAGCCGCCGGCATGAGCCCCGAGAAGGCGCGCCGCCGGGCACGCATCGACTTCGGGGGCCGCGAGCAGATCACCCAGCAGCTTCGCGAAGTCCATATCTCCGCTCTTCTGGAAACCGTGCGCGCGAACGCCCGTGCCGCCTTCCGCTTCCTGCGCAAAGCTCCCGGCCTCTCCGCCGCCGTCATCCTCACGCTAGCACTCGGCATCGGCGCCAACACCGCCGTCTTCTCCGCCATCGAGGCGGTTATCCTCCGCCCCCTGCCGTTCCCGGAGGGCGAACAGCTCATGGCGATCCGTCAGTACAACATCCGCACCAATGAGCCGTGGACCTTCACCGCACCTACGCGGCTCGAAGACTGGAACCGCCTCAATCACACCTTCCAGGCCATCAGCGGCTACTACACCGAGGATGAATCCGAAACCTCCGGTCCGCTTCCCGAGCGCCTCGACAACGCACTCGTCGCGCCGCGCTTTCTTGAAGTCTGGGGCATCGCGCCCGAGTTGGGCCGCGACTTCACACCCGCGGAAGAACATTACGGCGGTCCCGACGTCACGCTCATCAGCGACCGCCTCTGGCGCCGCCGCTTCCACGCCGATCCTCATATCCTAGGCAAGCAGCTTCACTTCGGCCGTCGCGCTTCCTCTATCGTCGGCGTTCTGCCCGCATCGTTCCTCTTTCCCGACCGCGATGCCGACCTCTTTACCGTCAGCGCTCCCGACGCTCCCGTCGCCCAGGACCGCGCGTCCACCTGGTTCACCGTCATCGGTCGTCTCAATCCCGGCGTCACCGAAGCGCAGGCGCTCGCCGATCTCTCCACCGTGCAGCGTCAGCTCGGCGCGCAATTCTCCAAAACCGATCGCGACCTGGGCGTTCACATCGAGCCACTAAAATCAGTCATTGTTGGCGGCATCGGCAGCTCCCTCTGGCTCCTCTATGGTGCCGTCACCCTCCTGCTGCTCATCGCCTGCATCAATATCGCCGCTCTGCTGCTCGCGCGCACTGCGGACCGCGAGCGTGAAATCTCTCTCCGTTTCGCCCTCGGCGCCTCGCGCCGCACCATCCTCACGCAGTTGCTCAGCGAAGTTCTCCTGCTCGCGGTGATAGGCGCCATCCTCGGCCTGGCGCTCGCCGGCGGCGCGGTACAGCTCTTCCATCACCTCGCCAAAACCCTCCCGCGCGCAGGAGAGATCACGCTCAATTGGCGTCTCCTCCTTTACACCTTCGCAAGCGCGCTCGCCGCCACCCTGCTCGCCGGCCTCTATCCGGCTTTGCGCAGCACCCGCCGCGAACTCGCCAATTCCCTCGCGCAGAGCAGCCATACGCAGGTCTCCACCCGCGGCAGCCTGCAGTGGCTGCTGGTCGGCGCTCAAGTCGCCTTTGCGGTTACATTATTGGTTGGCGCAGGACTGCTCCTGCGCAGCTTCGAAGAGCTCGGCCGCGTCTCCCCCGGCTTCAACGCCTCGCACGTCCTCACGCTGCAGATCAGCGGTGGCTGGGGCGAGACTGCCGACATGAAGCGTCTCGTCCAGCGCGTCGACGGCGATCTCGATGCCCTCCGCGCCGTCCCCGGCGTCGAAGCGGCATCCACAGCAGCCATGCTGCCCGGCGTTCCCGGCATGCCGCAAATGGAGCCCGCCATCGCCGGCCAGGAGAAGGACGACCGGCAGAAGCTCTTCGCCGCCGAGCGCTGGGTTTCCGACGGCTATTTCCAGGCACTCAGCATTCCTCTCTTGCTCGGCGAAGACTGCCGCAACGGCCCGGAGAATAAGACCATGGTCGTCAACAAGAGCTTCGCCGATCGCTACTTTCCGCAAAGCCAGGCCATCGGCCACACCCTCCAGACGGCGGCCAGCAGCTCTTTCCCGTTCTCAGCCATGATTCGCGGCGTCGTCGCCGATGCCCGCGAGGACGGCCTCAACACTGCGCCCGTGCCCACCATCTATTGGTGCACCAGCGCACCCGATCCCTCGCCCTGGTTCCTCATCCGCACCAAAGCCGATCCCTTGGGAATCGTTCAGACGATTCGCCTCAAACTCCATCAAGCCGAGCCGGCACGCTCTGTTTTCGGCATCTCGCCGCTCACCGATCACATCAGCGACTCGCTTGCCGAGAATCGTTTGCGCACCACCGTCCTCACCTTCTTCGCCGGGACCGCAATCTCTCTCGCCTGCCTCGGCCTCTACGGCACGCTCAGCTACCTGGGCCGCATGCGCCGCCGCGAGATGGGCCTCCGCCTCGCCATCGGCGCATCGCGTCCGCAAATTGTTGCCGCCCTCGTCGCGCAGGGACTGCGCATCGTCGTCATCGGCTGCCTCGCCGGCTTGGCGATGGGCCTCGCCGCCAGCCGCCTGTTACAGGGAATGCTCTACGCCGTAAGACCAACGGACCCGGAAACCTACGCCGCCATCATCCTGTTAGTCGTAGTCGTAGCAGTCATAGCCAGCGTCGGCCCTGCGCTGCGCGCCGCCACCACCGATCCCGCGAAGGTGTTGCGCGAAGAATAAACACCATAAAAATGATGCTGGCCGCTGTTCTTGACAGTCCCTCGGATTGCGACGAAGATAAGCGCCCCGGATGAAGCCCCCGCAAAATCGGCCCAAAATCCAATCTCGAAGGCAAATGATTATGAAACAGCACGGCATGAGCCTCTGCGCTCTCGCATCTTTCGTGGCCCTGAGTCTCCCCTGTATAGCGCAGGACAACGCCAATCCCTGGAACGGCTCGTGGAAGATCGATCGTTCCACGCTCCAGTACGACGGACCTACTACCTCCGTGGCAACCGATGCCGACGGGTACACCATCACGCGCGGCGGCAAGGCGAGCCCCAAAGTGATTTGCAATGGGCAGCCGAACGCACCAGTCAACGGCACGAC
>Ga0210401_10008568_pt1 | contig 10136 bp, 8 predicted proteins | sample IncBWH32MmetaG_FD_150866 | JGI IMG/M metagenome (GOLD analysis project Ga0210401, IMG submission 150866) | Forest soil microbial communities from Barre Woods Harvard Forest LTER site, Petersham, Massachusetts, United States - Inc-BW-H-32-M | ecosystem: Environmental > Terrestrial > Soil >... | reverse complement strand
GCGCAGAGATCAAAAAAACGACCATGTCCGCGATTTCTTCGGGCTCGGTCATTCGCTTGCCGAGCGGAATTCGCCCGACGATGGATTTGAGCTTTTCTTCGGGAAATGGAAATGTGCCGAGCCACTGGCGATAGAGTGGAGTCATGACTTCGGACGGCACGACGGCGTTGACGCGAATGCCCGTCGGGAGCAATTCGGCCGCCCATTCGCGGGTGAGAGCGAGGATGGCGCCTTTCGCTGAGGCATATCCAGACGTATTTCCCTGTCCTGTGACCGCGGTTTTTGACGCCACGTTCACGATCGAGCCGCGGGCCGTTTTCAGATGCGGCAGCGCGTAATGCGCCATGTTGTAGTAGTGCAAAAGATTTCGCTGAAGCGAGCCGAGATATTTTTCCGGACTGCCTCGTTCGAGGCCAACTCCGTCATTTGCGCCGGCGTTGTTAACCAGGGCATCGATGCGGCCAAACGTTTTTACGGTTTGTTCAACGGCCGCGCGGCAATTATCCGGCGACGAAAGTTCCACGGCGACCGCATGGCTGCGCACGCCTGCCGCGCGCAGTTCCGTTTGCAGAGCGTTGCAGGCATCAGCATCGCGATCGACGATCGACGGCACAGCGCCTTCACGCGTGAGCGAACGCGCGATCGCGGCGCCGATTCCCTTCGCGCCTCCTGTGATGACAACCACTTTATTTGTGATTTGCAGATCCATCAGACATTCACTCGCAAGCCATAAAACTCAATTGCGTTTGCGCCGAAGATCTTTGCTTTGTCTGTCTCGGAAAGGCCGCGCGCGTAGTCAGTGACGATCTGTTTCACGCGACTGTACGTGCCCGCAACGAGGCAGACCGGCCAGTCCGAACCAAAGAGGAGGCGATCCGGGCCGAACGCTTGGAACACAACGTCGAGATAAGGACGGAAATCATCGGCACGCCAATTGCCCCAATCGGCTTCCGTGACCAGCCCCGAAACTTTGCAGAACACATTCGGATTCGCTGCGACGGCTCGCATCTGCTCTGCCCACGGCGAGGTCTTCCCCGTTTTGATTTCGGGTTTCGCGATGTGATCGACGACAAAGCGCTGCTCCGGGAACCGCTCGGCGAGCATGATCGCGGCGCGCAATTGTTTCGGGTAAATCAGAATGTCATACGTGAAATGGAATTCAGCGAGCGAGGCAATGCCCCGCTGGAAGTCTTCGCGGAGCATGAAATTGTCGTCCGGCTCGGCTTGAACCACGTGGCGGAAGCCGCACAGTTTCTCAAACTGCGAAAAATACTCCAGGCGCTCGGGTAATGAAGGCGAGCGCAAATCGACCCAACCGACGACTCCCGCGATGGCGGCATTTTTCGCCGCGAGATCGAGAAGGAAAAGCGTGTCGCGCTCGGATTGATCGGCTTGAACGGCGATGCTTGCGTCGACGCCATTGGCAGAAAGTTCAGCCACAAGATCGGCCGGCAGAAAATCGCGGCGCAGAACCGACATTTCGTCCGTGATCCAAGCGTAAGCCTCCCGGTCGTAGCGCCAAAAATGCTGGTGCGCGTCAATTCTCATGAAATGGCCTGGGTGCCGATCGCGCTGAAGTTCAGCGGCTCGATCTGTGCGACGCTCAGAGAGATACTCCACGCTTCCAGGGGATGAAATCGCGCTGACCGAGCGTCTCGGCTTTCGTATGGGTCTCACCGCTTGCGACGCCGACAGCGTAATCGAGAATCGTCTCGCCCATTTCTTCGATCGTTTTATCGCCGGAAACCACCGCACCGGCGTCCACGTCGATGATGTCTCCCATCCGACGATTCAGATCGGAATTCGTCGAAATCTTCACAACGGGCGCGATCGGATTTCCCGTCGGCGTCCCCAAGCCGGTTGTAAAGAGTACGATATTCGCCCCGGCACCGACTTGCGCCGTGACACATTCGACGTCATTGCCCGGAGTGCAGAGCAGATTCAAACCGGGCACAGTGGAATATTCTGGATAGTCAAGCACAGCGGTGACCGGCGAAGTGCCGCCCTTTTTTGCGGCGCCGGCGGACTTCATCGCATCGGTGATCAGACCATCGCGAATATTGCCTGGCGAGGGATTCATGTCGAAACCAGAGCCGACGGCTTTTGCGCGCGCCGCGTAATCGCGCATGAGTCGGATGAAACGGTCGCCGACTTCTTTCGTAACGCTGCGATCGATCAGGTCCTGTTCGGTGCCGCAAAGCTCGGGAAATTCGGAAAGGATACCGCGACCGCCGAGAGCGGCGAGAAGATCGCCGACATGGCCGATCGCGGGATTCGCGGAAATTCCCGAGAAGCCGTCCGAACCACCGCATTTGAGACCAATGGTGAGTTTTGAGAGCGGTGCCGGTGCGCGCTTGGCATTGTTCGCTTCGACCAGGCCCAGGAACGTTTTGCGGATCGCTTCGGAAAGCATCGCGAATTCCGACGCGCTTTGCTGCTGCTCGAAAACGATCAGAGGCTTGTTGAAATTCGGATCGCGCTGGCGAATCTGCTCGCGCAGGATTGCGGTCTGCGAATGCTGGCAGCCAAGGCTTAGAACCGTAGCGCCCGCAACGTTGGGATGATGGATGTAGCCTGCAAGCAGGGAGCAGAGATTGTTGGAGTCTTCGCGCGTGCTGCCGCAGCCCCCTTCATGAATCAGGAATTGGATGCCGTCGACATTCTCGAATATTGACGAGCGGGGCGGCCCGCCGGGCTTTGGCTTGAGAGCGCCCGGATCCGGCGCTTGATCGAGCTTTCCGTCGCGATAGAGCCGGGCGAGTTCGGCAACCTGCTGGCGATAGACCGGCGGCTGCGCGAATCCCAATTCTTCTTCAAACGCCTGCTTGAGCATCGCGATGTTGCGGTTTTCGCAAAAGACAAGCGGGATGACCAGCCAGTGATTGCGCGTGCCGACTTGACCGTCGGAGCGGTGATAGCCGAGAAACGTCCGGTCGCGCCAACTGGAAATATCGGGCGCGCGCCAGTGGAACTCTTTGGTCTTCTCGTGAAATGGAGCGGAATCGTGCCGCAAATTACGAACGGTGAGCACTTCCCCGCGGCGAATCGGTACAGTGGCTTTGCCGACCATGCCGCCGTACATGATGACGGGCTCGCCAGCGTCCAGATCGTGCAGCGCGAACTTATACTTGGCTGGAACGTCCGTAACGAGTTCGACGTCCGTGCCGCCGGACTGTGTGTGTGATCCGTTCTGAAGATTTGTCAGCGCAATCGCGACGTTGTCGCGAGCGTCTAGCGTCAAAACGGTTCTTTGCTCTGCCATTTTTCCCTATTTCACCGATGGGTCAGCCTGCATCATCCCGAAGATATGTCCTTCTGTATCCTTACAATAGGCGAGCCAACCGACACCCGGCACCGGCATCTTCGGAACGGCGAGCACTCCTCCATTGGAGAGGACCGATTCGAGTGTGCGCTCCAGATTTTCGACTGCCACGGTATTCACGCACGGCTGGTCCGGATGCCTGCGCCGCATGAGACCGCCGTCGATCCCGGGCTCGCCGGCGATCCCGGTCGAGATCACCCAATACTCCATTGGACCGTCCCACTTGGTGAATTTCCATCCGAGCGCCTTCGAGTAAAAATCGATCACGCGCTCCGGATTATCCGCAGGAATCTCGAAATGAATGGGTCGCGGCATGAGCCCTCCCCGCAGCGACGGAACGTGAATTTGGTCTCTTACGGCGCACAGTTTACACCTATTAGCTTGCCGTGGTAACCGCGGCGAGCAGAATTTTGTAAGCGATTACAGATCTTGCGCGGGAGGGCCCCAGACCACCACTTCTCAATACGTGAAAGTAAAACGGCGGGGGGCGGGCTCGGTCTTTGTGCAGAGTGAAAACCCGCCGATTGAATTTAGCGACAATTACCGAAGGCGTTCTATTTTCTCTTGCCGCGGCCAGCTTCCGGTACTTCCATGCCCAGCGCCGTAGCGAGATCGATCTGATGGTCCTGCTCCTGGATCACCAATTCGCGGATCTGCTCGGCCATCGCGTACTCCTCGAGTGCCTCGCACTGCTTGATGCGCTCGCGATAGTTGCGGACCGTTTCGTTTTCGTTGTCAAGATCGAAGCGAAGCATCTCTTCGTTCTTTGCGCTCATCTTCACCGGCTTCGGCACAACGGTCGGAGTGCCGCCGAGGTAATCAATCTGGCGCGCAAGGGTCAGTGCGTGATCGAGCTCCTGCTTGGCGTGCAGCGTGAGCTGGTCCGCGATGTTCATGAAGGCGGCGCCCTTCAGGACTTGCGAATAGACCGTGTAGGCGATGATGGCTTGATATTCGCGGGCGAGGTCCTCATTAAGAAGCTCGATGAGGTGCTCCCGGGTGATCTTGATGTTTTCAGGGGATTCGGGTGCGGATTTTGTGCTGGCCACAATTTCTCCCTCTTCGCCCGCCAAGTTTTGGACGCTCGGCTGTCGCGTCCGGTCGGGCGAGCGCGCGCGTCGCATCTAGCACCAAGAAGAATAGAAGGCAGAAGAACAGCGGCGTATCCACTGTCCGCTGTAGACGATGGTTCGCAAAACATTTACGGGATGCTGGCTACATCGAAGCCGCGCACAAGATACAGGCTCGGCAGGATTGCCACCGAGCGCCAGCAGGCTCACCATCGCATCTACCACATCTACCAATCGAGCCGGCATCTCGATGCGTTTGCGTCGCCGGGCGAAGGGCGGAGAGAAATGCTACTGATCCGTTTGGTGATCGTTCTTTTGCTGTCGATTGGGGCGTATCCCGCGTGGCCGCAAAGCCGTAATTGGGGCTATTACCGAAGCGGTGGGATCGGCCTCGTCATGGTCATCCTGCTGGTCCTGCTGCTGATGGGACGACTGTGACGTGAACTCGCGATGGCAGCGCCGCGGGCACTCTATAAGTGATCGCGGTAGGCCAGAACGACTGGCTCAGTGGGAATCGCTTTGAACTGGAGCCCTTCGAGCACGCGGCGCTGATCGGCCAACTTCCGTTGAAGGCTCGAAAGATCGGTGCGAAGTTTGCCAACAAGTTTCCTGGTTTCCAGGAAGGCCTCGTACGAGTCCAGTCCGCTGGTCAACACGGCGTCATAGATCGACATGCCCGTCTGATAGATCTGATAGCCGAGCTTGAGTTTTTCACCGAACGTCATTCCTTCCTTGCCGAGCTGCGCATTTTCATAGCCCAGATAACGGACGAAGAGCCTTGTGTATTCATTGCCGAATTCGCGAGCCGTTTTTCCTTCTGTCGGCGTGAAGGCGACCATATAGACCGGCGCGAGCATAGTCTGCTCCTTGCGCTGCTTCATGATCACGAAGTTCTGGCTGGTCTGGACGCTCTCGAGGTCGCCGATCGAGATCGTCGTCGACTCGGCCGCCATGTCCGGGGGATTGGTTTCCGAGACGGCCAGATTGGCGAGAGCGTCGTCGCCGGCGGGCACGGCGGGCGGCTCCGAGAGCCTCTTTTTCGGATTGTAAGAAGAAAGATAAACGAAACGAACGGTGTCCCGGCCAATTTCGATTTTCGTCGCGCGAATGTTCTTGTTGTCCTTCGAGTCATAAAGCTGCGCATAAAACGAAACGGGCATTCCGGCGCTCGCCACCGCGTCGAAACTGCGATAGGCAGATGGCCAGTCGTTGTCCTCAAGGTCAAGAAGCGCAAGCATTTCGTTCGCTTCCGGTGCGATGGGAAACAGCTCGGTGGCATCTTGAAGGTCCGCGCGAGCCTGTTCGAGCTGACGGCGCACGAAAGGACCAGAAAGCGTCTCGGATGCCGAAAGCAACATCTTGGTTTTGGCGGATGCCTTGCTCTGCGATTTGGTGAGCTTGGATTTCCTCTGGACGCCTTCCGAATCGAGTCCCATCGAATGGGTAAGCAGATCGGCCATCAGATCGTGCGCTTCGTCGACGTTTTCGACATAGCTCGTGTGCCATTGATCGAGCGAGGCAAGATGCATCGCCGCATCGTTCTTGCGATCAGTATTCGTTTCGAGTTGGATAAATCGTTGGAGAAAGACGCGCGCAAGCGCGACGTTTGCGGACGCCTCCGCCATGAGGCCCATGCGCCAGTAGGTGAGGGCAAAGCTCGGAGCAATCTGCTGAGCCGCCTGGTATTCCAAGTTGGCGCGATCGTAACGACGGTAGTCGAGATCGCGCGCCGCAGCGGCAAAATGTGCGCGCACTTCCGCGCCCGTGTCGCCCGGAAGTGCCGCGAGCGCAAGCAAGCTGTCGCGATGGATCTGGACGTCACGCGCGTCAAGCGCGTCCGGCGCGGCCCTAAGGTATTGGCCGAGCAAATCGGCTGACGTAGCTGCATCGCCGTCCTCTTCCGCACATTTTGCCGCGTTATAGAGGACCGCAGGATTCGCCGACGGTCCGGGCTGTAGTTCCTTGATTCGGTCGCACAGTGTGACACTCGGTGAGCTTGCGGTTTGCTGGCTGTCGCTGGCGGGATTGTTGTCCGTTTTTGCAAAGGCTTCGTTGAAGTCCTCGATCCTCTTGTGAAGATCGGGCGTGATCGTCGAGAGCTTCGTGCCGGTTACCAGGCTCGTGCGCAATTCGGCAAAGCCCATGCGCTCTTTTTCATCGTGGGTCGCGACGATCAGCGCGTCCAGATGCGAAAGCGCATTGGAACGATCGCCGCCCTTCTGATAGGACAGCGCAAGATTGTTGTGCAATGCGGCGGGCTTCTGCGGACCGAGCAGCAAGGCTGCTTCGAGTTTGGTGGCGCAGTCGGTTGGCTTGCCAACGGTGCAATCGGTTTGAGCCTGCTCCAGCATAGCCTCGGATTTCTTGTCCTTTTCGTCGCGGATGCGATTCAGTCCATCGATCGCGTCTTTGGTCGAGACGTAGCCCTCGGCGTCGAGGAACTTGTCGCGGGCGCCGTCGAGATCGCCCTGCTTTTCGAGCGTCTTGCCTTCGTCGACAAGCGCTCCGGCCACTTTCTGGAGCTCCTTCTTGTCCATGTGCGTGATTGGCGGATCTTCCTGTGGCCAGGCAGTCGCGACGACAAGGCAAGCGGATAGAGAAATCAGAATGAGGCTCGAGAGCGGTCGGCTGGGGAGCATGGATGCCTCGAAAGCGGCGGCTCACGCTGCCGCGATTTTCAGGTTTTGCAAGACCGATTACTGACTACGGATGCGCGGGATTGTACACCGGGTCGCCGATAGGGAGAAGCAATTTGCGGCAGCCGGCGCGCCGCCGGCCCCGGAAGAGCGAGACGATGTGTAAAATGAGGGTGTGCCATCCAAATTGAACGCGGAAAAAATTCGCGAGTTGCTGCGGCTTCGTCCTCATCCGATCGAAGGCGGCTATTTTGTCGAGACGTATCGTTCGGAACTGAAAATCGCGCAGAGCATTCTTGGCCGGGCGTACTCGGGCGAGCGTCTCGCCGGCACCGCAATCTTCTATTTGCTTACGCCTGACACATTCTCGGCGATGCATCAGCTTCCTGGCGACGAGCTCTTTCACTTCTATTTGGGCGATCCGGTCGAAATGCTGCAACTAAGGCCGGACCGAATCGTCGACGTAATTGTGCTCGGCCAAGACATCGGTGCAGGGATGCGGCTGCAGCACAACGTTCCAGGCGGTGTCTGGCAAGGATCGCGCCTTGTCGCGGGTGGAGAATTTGCTCTGCTCGGCACAACGATGTCGCCCGGCTTCGATTACGCCGACTACGTGACCGGCGACCGCAACACCCTGATCGCCGCTTATCCCCAACATGCAGATGGAATTACCGCCCTGACGAGAGTCCCGCGAGGAACCGCTTGACAGTTCGCTTTTTGTTCGCCTAAAATCCGTACCATTGACACCGGGTTTGAGCATCGTATCTAGTAAGCAATCAAAGGAACCGCCGTCCGATGAGCCGCCGCCGCGCCAGTCGCAGAAATCCTTCGCGGAACAGTGTCCGCAGACGAACCTCACCAGCAAGACCGAGCGACCTTGAGAAGGGCTTTTACATCGCGGTGCTCTCATTCGCCGTCGCGCTGACGGCCCTGCTGGCGCACGGAGCGTCCTATTCGCGTTCGATTGGGACGTGGCGCAGCGTTTCGTTCGCCCATCCGGCGCCGCCTTCGCACAGCGCCGTTTACGGCCGAGCGATGATCCTTCAAGAGCACTACGACAGCCGGCCCTATTGGCACTCGGACAAACTCATTCCCGGCGCCCCAACCAGCCAGGCGATGGCCGATCTCGCAATCGAGCACCTCATTCCCTGTGAAAGTGGCGGAAGGGCGATCGACAAGCTTGATACCAACGGGAAAATGTCCTACGGCATCCTGCAATTTCAGAATTGGTCCGAATGGGAACAAATGTCCGGCATCAAAGGCGATCCGGACAATTCCGACGATGCCATCCGCATGGCTGAATGGGGCATCGAGCACGGCATGATCGATCACTGGGGCTGCGCCCGTATTCTCGGCGAAACGTAAGCGACCCGCGTCGCGGTGATTGCCCTGAAGTTCGAAAAAATCAGGCAAGAATTCTGGTAAGAAGCTCCCGCGCCGTCGTCTCGATTTGTCCCATGAAAAAGGAAGCGATCATCGGAAGGGTGGCCTGAAGTGTTACGTCCGAAGGGTTCACCGTGACTTGCGCCGGAATCGCAATGCCCCGCACGGTGATGTTGAGCGTGCCCACGTTCTCATTCCAATGTTCCTCGAGATCGCTGACGTTCTGCGCGTATTGCGTCTTGGCGCGCTCGATGCTGCTTCTGATGCGCCTTAGGGCTTCATCCTGAGGCAGCTGATGAGGGATGGAGATGTTCAAGTCGGGCACAGGTCGGAATCTCTTTTCGCGGCGAACGCGCCAGGATTTGCGAACAGGACTTGAGTCTACGCCAGCTTCCCGGGGAGGTACACAACGCACGCGCTCTCAAAAAAAACGGGGAGGCGTTGTGAGCCTCCCCGTCGTGAAGCTGATTCGCTTTGCGCGCTACCCTACGGCAAGTAGTAGCGGAACGAGGTGAAGACCATGTTCTGGTTAGCAGTCGGCTGGCCCGAGGTTCCGAGAGCACCTGCAGGGCCCGCTGCGCCCGTGCCGTGCCAGCTGTTGCGAACGTAGTCAGAGAGCTGCATTCCCCACTGGAAGCGGCCCATCGGACCGTTGTAGAAGCGATACCAGAACCCGACCGTGCCTTCGACAATGTTGCGTGTATCGCCCGTGCAGTTGGCCAAGGGGCCGGGAATGAAGCCCGTCGAACCGCCAACGCCGGTTGGAACGCCCGTGTTGGAACCGGTAGAAGGACCTGTGATCGGCTGAGTTTCCGTCCAGCAGCCGGAGTTATTCAATCCAACGTAGCCGTACCCCTCGTTCTCAGTGGCTGCAGTGCCCGAGCCACCGAACGTGGGACCCGCGCCCGCCTTGAAGTACTGTGCGCGGTCTTCGTATTCGACGCCGGCGTTGAAGTAGATGTCCATCTTCGGCACGGGGTGCAGTTGAATGGTGCCAAGTGCCTGGTAGTTGCGGATCAGAGCCAGCGTGCCGTCCGGACGAGTGGTCGCATCAGCCAAACCTGCGGAGCCGTAACGGCCGATTCCCGAGCCGCCGAGGACGTGAATGCCCACATCCAACTTGTCGACCTTATTGGACATGATCGCCCAGCGAGCGTTCAAACCACCACCACCACCGGTACGCGAGCTGTTGTACGCGCCGGCACCGGAAGTACCTGCGGAGCCTGCCGGGCATCCCGCGCCCTGGGTCGTGCCGTTGATGGGTACACAGGGGAAAACGCGGTCGCGGAACTCAGAGAACAAACCGAACACCTCGTAGTGCCCGAATCCCGGCTCCCACGTCGCCTTGACGATGATGTCCGGCGAGGGGTTGAACTGATAGTTGCCAAGCGGGTTGTAGAGACCACCGCCGGTACCGAACGCACCAAGCAGGAAGTTGTTCTGCGCGGTCGGGTTGATCACAGCCGTCGTCGTGCAGGTCGCGTTCGTGCAAACGGTCGTGCCGCCGGCATTGACCGTCGGGTTGCCGTGAACGGTTACCGTGGCTTGTCCTTGCTCAACCGAGAGGCCGAGCCAGAACTTGTTGTTGAAGTTCTTGACGAGACGAACACCGAATTGGCGCGCCCAGCTGAAGCCGACGTGGTATTGCGCGTCGATCGTCATCGGCAAGTTTTCCGTACGGTTGTTCATTCCAGTTGTGGTTTCCGTCAGCAAGCTCCACTGCTG
>Ga0210401_10008567_pt1 | contig 10139 bp, 9 predicted proteins | sample IncBWH32MmetaG_FD_150866 | JGI IMG/M metagenome (GOLD analysis project Ga0210401, IMG submission 150866) | Forest soil microbial communities from Barre Woods Harvard Forest LTER site, Petersham, Massachusetts, United States - Inc-BW-H-32-M | ecosystem: Environmental > Terrestrial > Soil >... | reverse complement strand
GCGACAGCTGGTGCAGAAGGGCTGCGCCGCCGTCGCTGCCGGCTGCCCACAACGGCGATGGTACGGCACAAGTCCCGATGATGGCGATCAGCAATGTCGAAAGAGGCAACGAAAAGGATTTTGGGTGCATGACTTTGCCGCTTGCGAATGTGAGCGACGATGAGCGATGGGTTTTGAATGGCGGCAGATTACGCATTTTCAAAAGCCTGCCAAGACGGTTTCGGCAGCATGGTGGCCCGCAATTATGGATGGCAACCATACGGCGAGCATGACATGTTTTGGTGACAAAGAGATCGCGGGATGGCGGGGCGAATGCATCGTTGTCACCAAAGCGTCAAAAAAGAAAATCCGGGAGGGATGCAATGCGGCTCGTCGCGGGATTCGGCGCGTTGGCTGTCATGATGCTGGCGGCGTGGCCGCTGGCCGCTGCCGAGATGCGGGGCGTCACGGCCACCGAGATCAGAATAGGTCAGACCATGCCCTATAGCGGGCCGGTGTCGGCCTTCGGCGCGCTCGGCAAGGGCGAGGCCGGCTATTTCAAGATGCTGAACGAGCGCGGCGGCATCAACGGCCGCAGGATCAATCTGATCTCGCTCGACGACGGCTATGCGCCGCCGAAGGCGGTGGAGCAGACCAGGCGTCTGGTCGAAAGCGACGAGGTCGCGCTGATTTTCTCCACGATCGGCACTGCGCAGAACACGGCGATCGCGAAATATCTGCAGGGCAAGAACATCCCGCAATTGTTCGTCGGCTCCGGCGCCTCGAAATTCGCCGACACCGCGCAATATCCGCAGGCGACCGTCGGCGTGCAGGCGCCGTTCCGCTATGAAGCGCGGCTTTACGCGCGCTATGCGCTCGCCAAGAACCCGAATGCGAAATTCGCGGTGCTGTCCCAGAACGATGATTACGGCCGCGACTATCTGCTGGGGCTGAAGGACGTGCTCGGCGACAAATACGATTCTGTCGTCACCAACGCGACCTATGAGGTCTCCGATCCCACCATCGATTCCCAGATCGTGAAATTGAAGGCCTCCGGCGCCGACGTGTTCGTGATCGCGGCGACGCCGAAATTCGCAGCGCAAGCGATCCGCAAGACCCATGAGATCGGCTGGGAGCCGATGCGTTTCCTGTCCAACACGGCGGTGTGGATTTCATCCGTGATGATTCCGGCCGGCGTCGAGGCTGGCGTCGGCATCATCTCCACGGCCTATGTGAAGGATCCCGACGATCCCGCCTGGGCCGATGACGCCGGCGTCAAGGGCTGGCGGGAGTTTATGACCAAATACGTGCCCGAGGCCGACCAGCACGATACCAACTACGTCAATGCCTATAACAGCGCGATGGTGCTGGAAGCCGTGCTGAGGGCTTGCGGCGATGATCTCTCCACCGAGAACATCCTCAAGCAGGCCTATTCCATTCATGATCTCGAATTGCCGATGCTGCTCCCCGGCATCAAGGTCAATACGTCACTGAGCGATCACGTCCCCGTCGACCAGATGCAGTTCATGCGCTTCAACGGCAAGACCTGGGAGCGGTTCGGGGAATTGCAGACGGGGAATTAGCGATTGCACACTCTTGTCGTCCTGGCGAAAGCCAGGACCCATTACCCCAGGGAGAAGTTGTTGTGGCGAGCTGCTAACCCTGGTCCTCGCGAACGACTGCCGCTTGTGGCAATGGGTCCTGGCTTTCGCCAGGACGACAGTGTGGGATTACCCCAACTTCCCCACCTCGGCTTCGACGAGAGACCAGCACTTTGTCCCGAGCCTCTCCTTCCACGTCGCATACACCGCTGGCAGCCGCGCGCGGAAGGCGGCCTGGTCGACGTCGTTGAACACGAGGCCGCGCTTGACGAAGTCCTGGCGCAGGGCCGTGTTCAGCGCTTCCTGGTCGTCGCGCTGGGCGCGGACGTATTTGGTGAAATTGCGCTCGATCGTGCCTTTGATGTCGTCGGGAAGCGATTGCCAGGTGGCAAGATTGGCCATCGCATTGAAGCCGGACCACATGTGATTGGTCAGGCTGACATACTTCACGAGCTCGTAGAGCTTGAAGCCTTCGAGGATCGCCAGCGGATTTTCCTGCGCGTCGACCTTGCCGGTCTCAAGCGCCTCGTAGATCTTGTTGGCGGACGTCGTCACGGTCTTGGCGCCGAACGCGCTGAAGGTGTCGATCATCATCTGCCCCGGCGGCACGCGGATTTTCATGCCGTCGAAATCGGCAGGTGTCGCGACCGCGCGCGGAATGGTCGCGACCTGGCGCATGCCGTTCTCGAATCCCGCGACGGGAAACAGATACATGCCCTTTGCCGCCATCTCCTCGCCGATATAGCGCCCGAGCGGACCGTCGATGGCCTTGTGGGCTTCCGCCGACGATTTGAAGGCGAACGGCAGTTGCTGGCTTTCGGCGACCGGAACCACCGTGCCGATGATGCCGCCCATCAAGGTGAAGAACTGGATTTCGCCCGCGATCAGCATTTTCAGCGCATCGGGATCGCCGCCGGGCAGCTTGTTGTTCTCGGCATAGACCGTGGCTTCGACGCGGCCATTGGTCTCGGCCGCAATCGCCTGCCACATCGTGTTCAGGTTCTTGTGCAGCGTGCCGGAAGCGGCCTGGTTGTGATACTGCGCGAATTTGTAGTCGGCGGCACGCGTGGGCCGCACGATGATCGCGGGGCCGATTGCGGCCGCACCCGCCAATACCGATCGCCGCGTCAAGCCGTTACTCATCACCTTCTCCCGGTCCGTTTCTGGTTAATGCGCGCGACTGTAATTCCGGCTCGCGCGGCGTCAAACCTTAAGATTTCCTCAAGGCAAAACGGCCTATTGCTGGAGGGCGTGCGCCCATTAGTCCCGCGTCCGGGCGCGATGAGGCTTCACATGGCAACTGCCGTTTCCGCCCCGAAGATCACGGCTGCGCCGGATGGCGTGCCGTCCGCGCTCTTCAACGTCTGCTTTGTGCTGCTCGTCATCAATCTGACGATTTTCCCGGCGGCTTATTTCTCGCACGCCTGGATCTATGACGAGCACGGGCTCGGTGTGCCGACCGACTTCGTCAACGTCTGGGCGGCCGGCAGGATGGTGCTCGAAGGCCATCCGGCACTCGCCTATGACTGGGATCTGGAGAAGCAGGTCGAGCTCGCGCTGTTGAAACAGGATTTCATCGGCTATTTCGCCTGGCACTATCCGCCGCCGTTCCTGTTCGTCGCGTCCTTTCTCGCGCAGTTTCCGTATGCGGCCGCTTTCATCGGCTGGGTCTCGTTCAGCTTCCTGCCTTATCTCTTGATGATGCGCGCGATCGTCGGCCGCACCTTCGGCTTCATGCTTGCCGCTGCCTTTCCGCTGGTCATCAACAATGCGCTGGTCGGCCAGAACGGATTTTTGACCGCGGCCCTGATCGGCGGCACGCTCTTCCTGTTGCCGACGCGGCCGATATTGTCGGGCATCTGCCTCGGGCTTCTGACCTACAAGCCGCAATATGGCCTGCTGTTTCCGCTGGTGCTGATCGCAACTGCCGAATGGACGGTGTTCTTCAGCGCTGCCGTCACGGCGGTCGCCATCGCGTTCGTCTCGTGGCTCGCCTTCGGCACCGCGAGCTGGCAGGCCTTCTTCCACTGGATGCCGATGTTCTCGCAGGCCTTCCTTTCCGAGGGCAAGGCGACCTGGTGGAAGCTGCAGAGCGTGCTGTCGCTGGTGCGCTATTGCGGCGGCAGTGAGTGGCTGGCCTGGTCGTGCCAGTGGATCGTGAGCGCGGCGGTCGCGGTGGTGCTGGTTCTGATGTGGCGCAGCCGGCACGTGCGCTATTCGCTGAAGGCCTCGAGCCTTGCCATCGGCACCATGCTGATCACGCCCTATCTCTTCATGTACGACATGATGGTGCTGGCGATCCCGGTCGCCTTTCTCGTCCGCTTGGGGCTTGCGAGCGGCTTCCGCCGCTACGAGCTGCCGGGGCTCGCCTGCTCGCTGGCGCTGCTGTTCTGCTTCACTTTCTGGGGGCTGCCGACCGGGTTAGGGGCGACCCTGATCGTGGGCGCCCTGATCCTGCGCCGCGCGGGCCCTTGGTGGCGGCGCGAGCAGGCCGCACTGGCCGCCGTCCCGGCTTCGGCATAGGAGCCCGGCCTCAGCCCAGGAACATGGTCGAACGTTACATTTGGTTCTTGTGTTCCGGCCTGAATAGTTGTTCAGTTCTTCACAGCGATTTGGCGACAAACCGCTCAAAACAGTGAAGACGCGTTCGATCGAGCCCTCTTAGCCGGTCCGCGTATTGGGACGGGAAACGCGCCATGGTGTACCGGCGGACTCATCAAGTCGTGAAACGGCTCGCGGCGCGCCGCAGCGCCATTCTGGCCGCCGCCCGGGATGCCGCGGCCGAGGCCGGCATGTCGGCGGTGCAGATCGCCCCGGTCGCGGTCCGCGCCAATGTCGCGGCCGGCACCGTCTATCGCTATTTCCCCTCGAAGGCGGACCTGATCTCGGAGCTGATCGCCGACGTCTCCCGCGACGAGCTCACCGCGATCCGCCGCGCGGCGGATGCGGCCCCGGGGCCGTCGTCTGCGCTCGCTGCGGCTGTCTCCACGGTGGCCGTGCATGTGCTGTCCCAGCGCAAGCTCGCTTGGGGCATTCTCGCCGAGCCCGTCGACGTCGATGTCACAGCCTCGAGGCTTGCAAGCCGGCGCGAGATCGCCGGCGAAATCGCCGGCCGCATCGATGCCGCGGTCAAGGCCGGACATCTGCCGGCGCAGGACACGCAGCTTGCGGCCACCGCCTTGCTCGGCGCGTTGCACGAAGCGCTGGTCGGGCCGCTGGCGCCCGATAATCTCGACGATCACGCCAGGATGCGCGACGCCGTACAGACGGTGACGCTGCTCGCCCTGCGCGCCGTCGGCGTGCTCGATGCGCGCGCACGTGGCCTCGTGGTGCAAGCCGTGCTGCCGGCAAAGACGCTCGTCGGCGCTTAACGCGCTGATCACATATTCGCGTCGCCGTCGGGGCCGACGGAAGCGATGCGGACCATGTTGGTGGTGCCGGGGATGCCGAGCGGCACGCCGGCGACGATCAAGACGCGCTGGCCGGCGCGCACAAAGCCGTCGCGGAAGGCGATGCTGCCGGCGCGGCTCACCATGTCGTCGAGATTCTGCGCGTCCTCGGCAACGACGCAATGCACGCCCCACACCACGGACAATTTGCGTCCCGCGGCGACATTCGGTGAGATCGCGACGATCGGCGGCTTGGGCCGCTCGCGCGCCACGCGGATCGCGGTCGAGCCCGACGAGGTCCAGCAGATGATCGCCGGCAGATCCAGCGTCTCGGCGATCTGCCGCGCGGCGTCCGCAATGGCGTCGCCCGCGGTCGCTTCCGGCTCCGGCCGTTGCGACGTCACCACCTGGCGATAGGTGGGATCGCGTTCCACTTCCTCGCCGATCCGGTTCATGGTCGCGACCGCTTCGACGGGAAATTTTCCGGCGGCCGATTCCGCCGACAGCATGATAGCGTCGGCGCCCTCATAGACGGCGGTGGCGACGTCGGAGACTTCGGCGCGGGTCGGTACCGGCGCCTGGATCATCGATTCCAGCATCTGGGTCGCGATCACCACCGGCTTGCCGGCGCGGCGCGCCAGCCGTGTCATTTGCTTCTGCAGGCTCGGCACCCGCTCCAGCGGCAGCTCGACGCCGAGGTCGCCGCGCGCCACCATCAGCGCATCGGAGGCCTCGATGATCTCGGGCAGGCGGTCGATCGCCTGCGGCTTCTCGATCTTCGACATTACGCCCGCGCGGCCGCGAATGATCTTCTTGGCTTCGATGACGTCCTCGGCGCGCTGCACAAAGGACAGCGCGATCCAGTCGATGCCAGTGGTCAGCGCCGCTTCGAGGTCGGCGCGATCCTTTGGCGTCATCGCCGACACCGGCAGATCGGTGTCGGGCAGGCTGACGCCCTTGCGGTCGCTCATCTTGCCGCCGATTACAACGCGGGTGATGGCGCGTTCGGGCGAGGTCTCTTCCGCGATCAGCCGTACCTTGCCGTCGTCGAGCAGCAGCGCGTGTCCAGGGCGGAGTGCTGCGAGAATTTCCGGATGCGGAAGATATACGCGGCTGTTGTCGCCCGGGGTCTTGTCGGAATCCAGCGTGAAGCTCTGGCCGTTATTCAGCTGCACCGAGCCGTCGGTGAACGAGCCGAGCCGTAGCTTCGGGCCCTGCAGGTCGACCAGGATGCCGATCGGCCGGCCATAGCTGGATTCCACGTTGCGGATGGTCGCCACCAGCTCGCGCATCTTGTCGTGCGACGTGTGGCTCATATTGATGCGGAAGAGATCCGCGCCGGCCTCGAACAGCTTGCGGATCATCGCGCTGTCAGATGATGCCGGGCCGAGCGTGGCGAGAATCTTGATACGGCGCAGCCGTCTCATGGCTTGGTTCCGGGCGTTGCGGCTGGCGGCAGGCCAGACGCGCCCGGAGGCGCAGCAGGCGGTGTACCCGGCGTGTTGTTGTTATTGGGCAGGCCCGGCACGTTGCCGCCAGGTCCCACCGTTCCCGGCAAGCCCGGGACCTTCTGCTGGGCCGGCTGTTCGTTGGCGTCCGTCAATTGCACAGTCCAGGCCCGTTGCTCGCCGGTGTCGACCTCGAAGTAGCCGGTGCGGTCGAAACCGCGCGCCAGGCAATTCTCGGTGCCCTTGATGGTGAATTCCTTGTCACGTGAGCACATGAAGGCTTGCCCCGACCATTCGCCGCCGCGATCATAATCGAGGGCGTAGATATAGTAGAAGCGCGCCACCAGGGCTCCCTTCAGCAGGGTTTCACAGCTGCGCGAGGAAACGTTCCACCAGCCCTCGGTGGTCCAACCCTCCGCGTCCTTGTAGCCGAGCGCGATCCCGACCCGGCTCGCAGTGTTATTGCACAGACGGAAGTCGGCCGCGGCCGGATTGTTCCACAAGCACAGGATGACCAGCGCGAGTGCAGACAACAGGCTGGCGCCGGAGATGGAGCGGGGCTGAGCGGGATTTTGCGGGATCATTGGCGCGAAGCTATATCAATTCATTGACGATTTCGCGTAGACGGGGTGCGACTGTCAACGGCAGGGTGGACTTTTTCATGATGTGGAAACCGTCCCCTAAGGCCTTGTTTGCGCTGCGATATGGCAAAATTTGTGACAGCTTCCCACCTATGGACCATACCCTTTGGCACAGGACGAGAGAGTTTGACCATGGCGATCGACGATAAAACCAGAACGGAACTTGAGGCCGCTGCCTTCCGGCGCCTTGTCTCACACCTGCGCGAGCGGACTGACGTTCAGAACATCGACCTGATGAATCTTGCGGGCTTCTGCCGCAACTGCCTGTCGAACTGGCTGAAAGACGCTGCCGACGAGAAGGGGGTTGCGCTCACCAAGGACGAAAGCCGTGAGGCCGTCTACGGCATGCCCTATGAGACCTGGAAGGCGAAACATCAGGGCACCGCGAGCCCCGAGCAGATGGCGGCGATGAAGAAGGCCCATCCCGGCCATTGATTCGCGTTGACGCGGTCCTGACGAATTGACCGGCGGCAACACGCGAGGTGATCCACAGCTTTCTCCGCGGCGAGCGGGAAGGTGTGGGTGCCGCTGTGGATGAGCGTGATGTCAGCTTGACGCAAGCGCCCCCAAACTTGAGGGTCACCTGCGAAAAGACAGGGGGGCGCGCAGCTTGAGACAGCGTCATCCGTTCATTGTCAGGTTGATTTCAGGAGTAAGAGATGTCCACCGCCGCCGCCGTCGAAGAGCACGCAACTCGCTTCGCCAAGGATCAGCTCAAGTCGATCATCGAGCGCATCGAGCGGCTTGAAGAAGAGAAGAAGACGATCTCCGACGACATCCGTGACGTCTATGCCGAGAGCAAGGGCAACGGCTACGACGTGAAGGCGCTGCGCACCATCGTGCGCCTGCGCAAGCAGGATCCCAACGAGCGCCAGGAGCAGGAGACCATCCTGGAGACCTATATGCAGGCGCTGGGGATGCTCTGAGGCGCTAGCGCGCCAAAAAAAGCTCAACGCTGTCGTCCTGGCGAAAGCCAGGAGGTGGATTCACACTCGAAGTGCAACACTTGGGCAAAGGACTCGGCTGGGGTCCTGAAGTCAAGGCATTTGCGCGGGGTGTTGTTGTAGGCGGCGATGAGCCTGCGGAAGTTCTGATTTGGGAGGGTTGCCAGATCGGTCTTGCGGGGCAGGAAGCGTCGCATCCGGCCGATGGCGTTCTCGATGCCGCCCTTCTGCCAGGGGGCGTGAGGATCGCAGAAGTAGGTCTCGATTGAGAGGCTGCGCAGAGCCAGATGACTAGCGAACTCGGTACCGTTGTCGAAGGTGACGGTCTGGCGCAGGCTCTCCGGGATGCAGGCAAACAGGCGCGCGAGCTGACGGGCAACGCCGCGCGCGACCTTGCTGGCGAGACGGATGCCGAGCAGCAGACGTGAGGTGCGCTCATGCACGGTCAGCACCGCCTGGCGGTATTTTGAGAACATCATCAGGTCGGCTTCCCAATGGCCGGCGATTCTGCGATCGGCGGCCTCGATCGGCCGTTCTGCCAGGGAAACACGGCCTTCGATGAAGCTCGCGGGACTTCCGCCCTTCTTGCCGCGATAGCCGCGCTTGCTTTTGCCGCGTGGCAGGTAGCGCCGCCAATTGCAGTTCGTGGTGCGCCTCATCTGGGCATAGATGAAGCGATAGATGCTCTCGTGGGAGATCACCTTGCGGCCGTGCTCCCGGGCGAGCCGGCCGGCGACCTGCTCGGGCGACCAGCCTCGGCCGAGGCGCTCCAGCACCGCGCGGCGCAGGTCGGGCTCCCGTTCGAGGCGAGAGCCCGCCCAGCGCCGCGCTCGCGCCTGTTGATTGGCGTAAGTAGGCCTGTAGCCGACCTGAACGCCGTTGTTGCGCTTCAGCTCCCGAGAGATCGTTGATGGCGAGCGATCCAGAGCTGCCGCGATTTGCCGGATCGAGCTGCCATTGGCCGAAAGACGGGCAATCTCGCATCGATCATCAAGGGATAGCTGCTCGTAACTCCGCCCCATGGCAACACCTCCGCAAGGAAGTGTTGCACTTCGTTTGTGAACTCAGGGGACCCATTACCCCAACGAGATTTTGTTAGCGAGCGGTGTTGCCACAGCGCGGCATAACAGCTGCGCCCTGTGGTAATGGGTCCTGGCGTTCCGCCTTCGCGCTTCGAGCTACGGCGGACACGTCGCCAGGACGACGATGAGTCTGTGAGATAGTCGGGCTTTACTTCAGCAGCGCGGTGCGCAGCGTGAACGACGTCAGCTCGACCTTGCTGAAGGCCGATCCGGAGAAGTGATCGGTGGAAAGGCCGTGCATCGGATCTTCCGAGAAGGTCATCGGGATCGAGGCCTGCGGCTTCACGAAGAACGAGCGCATCTGGGTCATGTCGGTATCGCCCATCATGGTCACCGACATCGCCGTGGTGGCGCTCGGCGCCAGCATCACGATGCGTAGCCAGACATCGCTGCCCCTGGTAGCCGAAAGCCGTGTCGCATTGGCGGCCGGCTCGTCCTCATCCGCGTGCCTGGTCGCGACGGTATTGATCTCGGCCGCGGCGTTCGGATTGCGTGCCTGCGCCAAACGTTGGCCGCGCGGGGGCGGTGCGGAAGCAGCAACAATGTTGGCGCGGTCGGTCGGCGAGGAGGCGGGCGGCGCATAGGCCATCGCCTCGTAGGCGGCCGGCGTAGAAGCGGTCGACTGCGGGTCGGCAGCCTCAAGCGCCTTGCGGGCGCTGACGGCTGCGATCACCTGCGCTGCCGTCGCCTGCTTCGGCGAGGCGGTATCGTCCCAGAAACCGCGGGCGTTGATGATGTCCGCAGGAGTTTCCGGCTTGGCAGTCTCCGGCTTGGCCTCGGCCTGGTCGGCGGCTGGAGCCGGCTTCGCCGTTGGCGCCTGCACGATCTGGGCATCAGCCGAGGCGAGCTGGAGCGCGGCAGGGACCGGTGACTTGGCACGCGGGGCCGGGGCAGGCGCAGCAGCCTTTGCGGCGGCCGCGATTGCGGCAGGCGTCGGCTTTTCCTCGGGTACGGCCTCGTCATCGTCGTCGCCGCTGGACTTGCCGCCCTTGAACAGCGCGGCCAGCAACGACGGCTTGCCGATGGTAGCGGCGTCATCGCCATTGCCGCGCTTC